>Ga0172377_10001395_pt1 | contig 24305 bp, 24 predicted proteins | sample Pumphouse3metaG_FD_119749 | JGI IMG/M metagenome (GOLD analysis project Ga0172377, IMG submission 119749) | Leachate microbial communities from a municipal landfill in Southern Ontario, Canada - Pumphouse #3 metaG | ecosystem: Engineered > Solid waste > Landfill > Unclassified | place: Canada... | reverse complement strand
TAGATCTGCTGACGACGGGAGAAAAAACGTATTACAAGCTCGATATGGTCGAGCATATTGTGAAAAACCCGCGAATTATCAGACCTGCCAACTACCCGGCAGGAAATCCTGGCCGCTCGTATAAGATTGTCGATATAAACGGACAGAAGGCTGCGTTTGCAGTACTTTTGGGAAATTCCGACTTTCCGAAGACTCATTTGGCTAATCCCTACCTTGCGGTTCAAGCCCTGCTGGAACGGTTGAAAGAAGAAGTTTCCACGATTGTCATCCAATTTCACGCATCGACTACCGCAGAAAAACAAACGATGGCCTTCCATCTCGACGGAAAAGTCTCTGCAGTAATCGGAACGCATACGAAAGTCCTTACCGCAGATGCCGTCATTCTTCCTGGGAAAACCGGGGCGATTACCGACAACGGCAGATGCGGTAGTACCATGAGTGTGGGAGGTTTCGATGCGGAAAACGAAATTGCCCGCTATATCACGCAAGTTCCATCCCGTTCGAAAGAATGCTGGGATGCAATCGAGTTGCAGGGAGTTCTTGTGGAAATCGACGATTACGGAAAAGCTGTTTCGATCGAGACGGTCCGCCGTCCTGTAGAAACGCCTGCAGACTTTGCCCAATCAGAGGAGTAGATAACATTATGTACGAACATGCTGTCGTATCATCAATAGAACAGAATGGGAAGATAACCGTCACGTGCGGCTCTAGTGCGTGTTCCTCATGTAAAAGCAGTACCTTCTGCTCGACAAAAGGTCTTTCATTCCCTGCCCGTCTCGATCAAGGGGTAAAACCGGCTATCGGAGATACTGTTGAGCTCTATCTTCCACCGGGAAAGACGGTAACTTCCAGTTTCATCGCTCTCTTGCTCCCGCTGCTTCTTTTTCCTGCGGGATTCTATCTTACACAGTTAGTCTCTCCCGAAAGCTCGGAATTAGTAAAAGTTGCTTTCGGTTTTACAGGAATTGCCATGGGATTCGTTATTGCACGGATTTTTACCAAAATCAAAGGGGAGTCATTCATGCCGACAGTGACGAAAGTCATCGATCTGGGAGAACAGGAGTAAATCGTAATGAAAGGCATCTTGCGGGTTTTCATGCTGGGTATAGCTGTTCTCGTGTATGCCTTTACAAGTTGTTCACTCCAGGACGACGGGCCGGTCTTCTCTTCACGAGATTTGGAACATCCCGATATGGTGATGTACGATGCAGATTATTTACTCGGTATGGCAAAACGTCAGCCGATTTTTATTCATGCAGAAATAATTGAATTGTATCAGGACGGTCTGGCATTATTGGAATCCATCGAGTTCATCCAAAAAGCGCAGGACGGTTCGATATCAATCACGGGTTCGGCAGATTTCGGGGAAATCAATACCGATACCAACGATGCAAAGCTCACGGGACGTGTTATCGTATCAAATATCGCCGACGACATTCGCGTCGAAGCAGAAGAATTGAATTGGAATCATGCCGAGCGGTTGTTGTCTTGTCCGCTCGATAAAGCGGCGACTGTGAATTATTCAGACCGCTATACTATAACCGGTTATGGGTTCACAGGCGATTTTACATCGGCGACTTTTGAATTTGCCAGAGTCGAGCAAGGAGTTGTCTTAGATGTCGAATAAGATGATGATCCGTATAACTACAGTAGTGGTACTCTTGGCAGTTGCAGTCACTTTTGCCTATGGTGCCGAAGATTCTGAAAAAATTACGTTCAAAGGCGGCTACACGAAAGCGGTTATGAAAGAAGGCCGACAAGTCATCACGCTCAGCCAAGGGGCTGTGGTTGTCGTTGGAGATACCGTCTTCGAAGCAGACACTATTGAACTTTCGGGGGACAACTATCGTTATGTCAGCGGAACGGGAAATATTCGAATTACCGATACGGCCAACGGATTGTCTATATCGGCTACCGAATTGTCGTATGACCGGCAAGAAAAAACGCTTACCGTTGAAGGATGGGTCGAGATTCAGGATTTTACGCATGAGGTTATAGCAACGGGAGCTTATTTGTCGTACGCTGAAACAACGGGAATTCTCCTTTTACAGATTGAAGCCAAGCTGTCCCGTCATACTGATTCGGGACCGATGATTTGTCGAGCTGACAGCATCCTGTACGACCGCAACAGCCTTTCGCTTGCTCTGACTGGAAATTCATCGGTATATTGGAAAGGAAACCTCTACGAGTCCAACTCTACAAGCGTGGATTTGGAACGTGAAGAGATCGTTTTGGAAGGGACGATACGGGGAACAGTCGATGGTTGACAGGGTGCGCCACAACACATTGCAGGTGGAAAAACTTACAAAATCCTACGGCCGCAAATGTGTGGTCAAGAATGTCTCGTTTTCAATGGAATCGGGCAGTATCATCGGATTGCTCGGTCCAAACGGCGCCGGCAAGACAACCATGTTTTACATGATAGTGGGTTTTATTGTGTCGGATGCGGGAACAATTTTACTAAACAATCAGGATGTAACGCGTCTGGCAATGTATCGGAGAAGCCGACTTGGGCTTGCGTACCTTCCGCAAGAACCGTCGATATTCCGCAAGCTTTCCGTCGAAGACAATATCAAGCTGGTTGCCCAGGCCCGTGACGATCTGGACAAGCAAGATTTACAGAATCTAGTCGATTCGCTCATTAGCGAATTCGGATTGGAGAAAGTAAGAAAGCAATACGGGTATACCCTTTCAGGCGGCGAGCGGCGCAGAACGGAGATTGCGAGAGCACTTGCCTGTAATCCCAAGTTTCTGCTGCTCGACGAACCGTTTGCAGGTATCGACCCGAAAGCGGTATACGAAATCAAACTACTTATTCAGGCATTATCAAAGCGGAATATCGGAATTCTCCTGACCGACCATAATGTTCGCGATACGCTGGCCATCACACACACTTCCTATATCATCAACGAAGGAGAAATCCTTGCTTCGGGGAAAAAAGCCGACCTATTGGCCAACCCGGATGCCCGCCGTATCTACTTCGGAGAAGATTTTAGCAGAGGCGAATCATGATGGACACCTCTGTCGGTCTCAATCAATCGCTGAAGCAGCAGCTGACGCTTTCTCCGCAACTGATTCAGTCTTTTGAAATTCTGGCGATGTCCGTGCTTGAATTGCAACAACGTGTAAAAACGGAAATCGAAGCGAACCCAGCATTGGAAATCCCTGCCGAACGATCGGTTTCGCTAGAACGTCTGGCTGAACGCCAGGATTCACGGATCGACGATAATTATGGTGATTCGGTCGGTTTCGGTATCGGAGCGAGAAGCGATTCCCAAAGTGGGACGCGGCAATCCTATTCGTACGACCAGGAAGCAGCCGACCGAAACGCCCGCTATATCGATGGGGCGCTATCGCGTTCAGAAACTTTGCAAGAATATCTTTTACGGCAATTAGGATGTCTAAGGCTCACAGACGAACAGATGGAACTTGGCGCACTCATCATTTCAAATCTCGACCAAAACGGCTTTCACAAGCTACCGGTCGAATCTTTGGTGGCAGCCGAAAGGCAACAGGCTTTGCGGGAAGTACTGTCGATTGTACAGACTCTCGATCCACCGGGTATTGCCGTCACCGATTTTCGAGAATCTTTGATTCTTCAAGCAAAAATCGATAACTTGTCCCCACGCGACATAATTATTTTTGAAAGACTGGTATGCGAGCATCTTGAGCAGTTGCGTATGAACAAGACTAAAGAAGTTGCAAAGGAACTCGGAATCGACGAGGATGAGCTGGCAATGCTCTATCAATATCTCAAATCTCTGAATCCTTATCCCGGATTACAATATTCGAACGATGAGACGCACTATGCTATACCGGAATTATTCGTACACATCGTCGACGGCCATCTGCAGATGCACGTAAATTCTGAAGCAGCCCCGTTACTCACCATCGACAAGGAATTTGTGAACCTCCACATCGATGCTCGAGACGAACACTATAAGGAAGTCGCCTCGTACATCAACAATGCAGTCAAGTCGGCAAACCTATTAATATCTCAAATACAGATGCGATACGAGACGATGAAGAAAATCGGGCTGCAGCTGTTAAAATTCCAATACGATTTCTTTCTGAAAGGTCCGCGTTATCTAAAACCCCTTACCTATCGCACCATTGCCGAAGAACTAAACCTTCATGAAACTACCGTATCGAGGGCGGTCCAAGGTAAATATATCGATACCGACTGGGGTATCATTCCGCTAAAGGAGCTATTCAGCTCGGCGGTACAGACAACGGTTCCCGGCGGAGAGGATATGTCGAAGAGGGCGGTGATGGATATATTGAAGGAAATTATTGAGGCCCACCAATCTGTCAAACCGCTGTCCGATCAAAAATTGGCAGATATGCTTGCCCAACGAGGGATAAAGATTGCCAGGCGAACGGTGGCAAAATATCGACAGGCACTGAATATCGAATCTTCTTATATCCGCTCCTGATTCTGAATCACAGTCTTCTGATACTCTTTCTGCAGATACATCGCTGCATCAGCCTGCTTAAAGTAGGTTTCGATTGGTACGGCTGGATCTTCACAGAATACTGAGCCGCAGGCAACTCTACATAACCCATCGATATCCCTATACGATTCTGACCATTGCTGCAGGCATTGTGCCAACGAGTCGTATGAAAGCCTATCGCACGGATCGATGACGATGGCAAATTCATCTCCTCCGATTCGGAACACCTGACCGACATGCTTGGCACATTCTGCCAATCCTGCCGCAGTTGCCCGAAGCAATTCGTCACCAACCGTATGGCCGTACGTGTCATTGGTTTTTTTTAGATTATTCACATCGAACAGGAACAGGGCAAACGCATGCCGATGAACTCCTAGTTGGTTTAAAAAATCCATTTTCTCATCGAAAGCCAATCGATTAGCAATATTGGTCAGCGAATCGGTATGGGCTAAGGCGAATATATACTCGTTTTTTGCCTGACTGTGAACGTATCGTATTCCGTATCTCACCAATTGAATGAATAATGTTATCGAGAAAGCCAGTATCCCTAGATTTAGAATCAGCGCATTGGTAAATGTTTCGAAAGGAATGAAGAGCAACACTGTCTCACCGAGGACTGCTAATACAAAAAAGCCGACAGCGACGGGAAAATAGATTGCATCTTTATTCTTTGTTCGCACCACACCGATAGAGAGAATACATAATGCGATGAGCAGTAAAAATAAGATGACGGCGACTATAGGCAATACATCGAAATACGTTAGAACATTGAATTGCTGCAATAACGAAATGATGATGAATGCAACCGGAAACAGAGCTGAAATTACTTTCATCGGATATGCATGTTCGATATGTATCATCTCAACAACAAAGTTCGTAAGGAAATAGGGAATGAGAAATAATGCTATCATTCCTCCCAATAGCAGAATCAGCTGATTATGAATGATCAACTGGGATGCCGAGGTTCCAGATCCTATCCACAATCCGGCGCAGAGTTCGAGAAAACCAAAGTCCAAAGCAGCTGATCTAATCGGGAACCCTTTTATTATCGAGATTGACGAAAAAATCGATAAAATCGCCAAGATAATCAGGATGAGAGAAAATAGGATTGAAATACCGTCATAGCGTATCAAATAACCGATGGCGGCCGTACGAGTACCCACAAACACTTCATATAGCGTACCTGACGACTTTTCTTCCCAGGGAATAAGCGCAATAGTAAGCAACTTCCCTTCGCTTCCTTTGGGAATCCAGATAAAGTGATTCATCAATCCGGCGATTTTTACGCTCCGCCTACTCATCGATGCATCGTATGCATATACCGGTATGCCGTCGATGGAAACTTCGACAGTCTTTTGAGACGTCCTGAGCAACATGTTGTGCATTCGTTCGATTGAGTCGGGTAAAGGCTTTGTGATAGTGATACGACTTTCTACTAGATGGTCGTTGTTGATATATGTAGGTAACTTGATTTTGCCTTGAGGCATATCGTTTATAGCCAAATCCCAATCATCACGTAGCGATACGAGCTTTCCTTCCCAGAGAGAAGAGATTTTTATCCGATTGAAATCGATAAACGTCACGATTACTGCAAAGCAGAATACAACGATTGCAAGACGCTTGAATGTAAAAATCTTTGATTGCATTACTCATATACCCTTTTTTGATAGGGTTCTGTGATTATAACATGAAATATAAAGCGATAATACCCGATTTTCCCCTTTTGTGAAAGATTTGACTTTTCAGTTCTGCAGTCGTATCCTTTAAAAAAGACCTTTCCAAGGAGGGCTTATGAATCTAGAAATCAAAGGTATCCGGTACAATCCAAGCGATGAGACACGAGAATTCTTGGATAAAAAGCTTCAAAAGCTGACGTTCGCCGAGAATTACATTCACGATCTTACCATCACGATTACAAGGGAAACCATAGGTCAGGGTTTTCATCTTGACGGGAAGATTCACTTCGCATGGGGACCGGTAAAACTAGTAAGCTCCGACTGCTACGAGTTGTATGAAGGCATCGAGTTGCTTGTTGACAAAATCGAGGCATCTGCCAGAAAGGAGAAAGATAAGATTCAAGAACACTGAATTTGGCTGTAAAACGCAGCTGGCTGTTTTGCAACATACGCCCCGGGTTCGTCCGGGGCTTTTTCATGCAATGATTACGAAAACTACTTAACAAACGCTGATATATTTTTCATAATCATGCTATAGTAGACGAGGAGGCGATATGGCTGCATTCTCTGTATTAGACTTATTAGACCTTGATCTAAAAGAACATAATCACCTACAGCTCACGTGTATCGCAGGTCGTGCAGGACTTTCGAGAATCATCACGACGACGAAAATCAGCCGTCCCGGTCTTCCTCTCAGTGGTTTTTTCGAGGAATTCAGCCATGAAAGCATTCAGGTATTCGGCAAAGGGGAACAGCAATACCTAAAGATGCTCGAGAATCAGGATAGAATGGAATCACTTGAAAAAATCTTCAGCTATCCGATTCCTACCTGTATATTCTCAGACGGTGGAAATCCCAGCACCGGCTTCATTGAAATTGCCGAGCGTTCCGGTTGTTCCGTACTACAGACTGCTTTGGGAACTGCAGATTTCTCGCGCGGCTTGTACCAGATGCTCGATGAGATTTTCGCTGAAACAGTTACGATACACGGTGTTTTGGTCGAAGTATACGGCATCGGGGTATTGATTACCGGGGAAAGCGGTGTCGGAAAAAGCGAAACTGCATTGGAACTGATCGAACGCGGTCATCGGCTTATCAGCGACGACGCAGTAAAATTAAGGAATATCGGAGGAACCTATCTCATCGGAAGCGGTGAGAATCCCATGCTCGCACATCACATGGAAATTCGCGGATTAGGGATTCTCAATTTGGCCAACCTGTTTGGCGTAGGCTCGATTAGAGATAAAAAACAAATCCAACTACTTGTTCATCTCGAAGAATGGGATCCTGACAAGGTGTATGACCGAATCGGCGAAGAAATGACTGAATCTCTGCTCGGTATTACTGTTCCCAAGCTTGAAATCCCGGTCAAACCAGGACGGAATGTCCCGATTATCATCGAGACTGCCGCCAGAAATGAGCGACTGAAAAAGCTTGGTTATTATTCGGCAAAGGAATTTGATCAGAGCGTGCTCAAATGGCTTGAAAGCGAATCAGCAAGAAATCTGTACTACACCAATGAGGAGACGTTCTGAGGATGGTTACGAAAGAAGTGGAAGTGCTCAACAGGGCCGGAATCCATGCCAGACCGGCGGCATTAATCGTAAAGGTGGCCAATCAGTTCAATGCCGAAGTGTTTATGGAAAAAGACCGTATGAAGATAAACGGGAAGTCGATTATGGGGATTATTACGCTGGGGGCTGCCTATAAGTCAAAGCTCGTCATCCATACGGAAGGTCCTGACGAACTCGCCGCAGCGGACGCGATTGAGCGGTTATTCCTCAATCGATTCGAAGAATGAACATGCAGGGGGGATCGATGTGAAAGTTCTTACGCCAAGACAACAAGAAATATATGAATTTATCAAATCATTTATTGAAACCAACTCTTATTCACCGGCGGTTCGGGATATCTCGTCGCGTTTTGGGTTCACCGTCAAGGCTGCACACGATCATCTAAAAGCCCTTGAACGTAAGGGATTTATCCATAGTACCGAAGGGATATCTCGTTCAACGGGAATCGTCGGCTTCCAAGTCGGAAAAACGACAGATACGACCAATATCCCGGTACTTGGATCCACAGCTGCCGGACTTCCTATTCTGGCTGAAGAAAATTTTGATTTTGAATTTTCCGTTCCGACTTCGATGCTCTCATCCTCAGGACGATTTTTTGCATTATATGTGGAAGGAGACAGCATGGAAGGGGCTGGAATATTTGACGGGGATTTGGCAATCATCAAGCAGGCGGAGGTCGCCAACAACGGCGAAATCATCGTCGCCAGAGTCGGAGATGAAAATCGTGTGACGTTGAAACGGTTCTACTATACTCCGCATGCCATAGAGCTACGCCCGGAAAATCCCAAATATGGGTCTTTGTTTTCCCAAGATATCACCATATTGGGCAAACTCCACATGATAATCAGGAATTATGGGAAATAGTATGGGAGGAAAGCTCTCGATCGAACATGTCTACCTGCTTCTGGGTCCCGAATCGGGCGAGAAGTCTCAACGGATTTGCGCAATACGCGATGCTATCAGCCGGCAATCCGGATTGGAACCGGAAATGTACCGGTATTATCCTTTCGATACAGAAGTGAACGACCTTTTTTCCATCCTCGAGAACAACTCGCTTTTTTCAGACCATCGATTAGTAATTATAAATCAGATAGAAGACTCACCGTTGCAATTATGTACCGCATTAATAGAATATCTCAAACATCCGAGCGATTCGGCGACTTTACTGCTCTTAAGTAACGAAATATCGGTAAACGCCAAACTCACTCAGGCTGTTCCCAAAAAAAATATTGAAATATTTTGGGAAATGTTCGAAAACCGGGAAATACCGTGGGTTCGCGACTTTTTCCGCCGTAACAATGCCGATATTACCGATGATGCAACAGAACTCTTACTAGAACTAGTTGAAAACAATACACAGGAGTTACGTAACGTTTGCAGCCAGCTGATTCAGTTTTTTTCCTCAGAACGTCCCCAAACAAAACTGGTAATACAGGAAGAAGATATCGAGACGTATGTACACCACAGCCGGAAAGAGAATGCGTTTACCCTGTTCGAGACGATTGCAAACGGAGATTTGGAACAAGCTTTGGCCATCTTGCATGTACTGGTTACCAGCGGTGAAGGAGACAGTGTTCCTCTGTTAGCGATGCTCTTATGGCAGTTTAGACGATTGGCCTCGTACGCAGACTTACTGAAGCAAGGCTATAACCACGAGCAGGCTTGCCAAAAAACCTCTGTTGCCGGCAAGCCGTCTCCAATCAAACGCAAGAAGGACCAACTGCTTACTGCTACTGCCTGCCGAATATATTCACCTGACCAGATAGGGAATATCATCGCCCGCATCGGCGAATACGATATCAAGACTCGTGAAGCTTCGACGGATATGCAATTGCTGTGGCTTGAGCGGTTTCTTTATGTGGTGATAGTAAAAAAGGGAACAAATTTCCAGACAGCCGTATGGCCGAGTCTCTCTACAGGCGCAATGTTTTAAGCAGGCGACGAACAACACCGACGGGAATGCCTGCCTGCCTTGAGATGTCTTCTTCCGTGGATGCCAAAATCGAATCGATTGTTCCGAATGTCTGCATCAAACGCTTGCTTCTCGTAGGTCCGATTCCGTCGATGGACTCAAGCAGAGTGAAGGCTGCTTCTTTTGATCGCTGCTGCTGATTGAGCGAGGTCGCAAAGCGATGGGCTTCGTCTCTGATATGCTGCAATATCTTCAACGCTCCCGAACTTTGTGGTAGCTGCAGAGGTTCCCTGTCGTCTGGGAAATGGATTTCTTCAAAAGACTTGGCTAGTCCGATTACGGGGATATCATCAAGAGCCAGAGCCGCCAAGGCCTCTTGTGCGCAAGCGACCTGGCCCTTCCCTCCGTCTATCAGGATGAGATCGGGTAACGGTTGCTTCTCCCTAATCTGCCGCGTATACCGGCGGGTCACCGCTTCACGAATAGCCTGATAATCGTCGATCGCTCCCTCAAGACTCCTAATATTGAATCTACGATAACTGGAAGGGTCGGACAGTCCGTTGACGAATACAATCAGTGAAGCAACCGTATACTTGCCGCTTAGCTGAGCGATATCGAAACCCTCGATTCGCTTAGGCAGGTTTTCCATATCCAAGACCGACTGCAGCTCTTCCAATGCTTCGGGATTGTCTTTGCTTTTCAGGCGTTTCTCCACGTCTCTGGCTGCGTTTTCACCTGCCATACGTAATATTCTAAAATGTTTGCCTTCTTTTGGTACTTCGAACTGAAGGGAACCTCCGACATGTTCATCGAAATAGGTCCGTAGCAACTCGATATCGATATCGTGTGAAACGTAGATATGCTGGGGAAGATTCGCTCCGTCGCTATAATACTGAACAAGAAAGTTCAAAAGCGTCTCAGTTTCATCTCCGAATGTTTCGGCCCTGTATAATGCTTTTCCCATCAGCTTGCCGTCCCGCATCTGCATGATCGAAACGGTTGCAAGATGCATCCTCATCACACATGCGGCATAGTCGCGGCTTTCGATGGCAAAATCCTGGACCTGCTGAGCCTTCGATACATTTTCCAATGCCTGCAGCAGATTCCGCTTTTCGATGGCCAGTTCATAGTTGCGCTCTTTCGAAGCCTGCATCATTTCGTCCCGAATCTGGTTTGTCAGTTCTTCGTTTCGTCCTTGCAAGAACGCCTTAATCTTATCGATGTGGATACGATATTCAGCTTCGGTTACGAGAGGAATACACGGAGCGCAGCATCGTCCGATATGATGGTAAAGACACGGACTATAGCGTTTGCGTAGCGGAATGCCACATTTCCTTAAAGGAAACAACTTTTCGATCAGATCAAGATACTGAGCCAGGCTTGCTCCGTCGGGATACGGACCGAAATACTCTGATCCATCATTGACGATGCGTCGTGTTTTAAATACTTTCGGATACGCTTCGTTTGTAATACGGACCAGTGGATAACTTTTCCCGTCTTTTAAAGAAATGTTGTAATGCGGATTATGTTTTTTGATGAGGTTGTTTTCAAGTACCAGCGCCTCATATTCGTTACCGGTAATGATGAAATCAATCGTCGCGATTTTTCCGACAAGAAAGCTTGTCTTGATATCGCGACCGCTTAAGAAATAGGAAGAAACCCTGTTGCGCAGGTCTTTTGCCTTTCCGATATAAATGATTTTACCTAAGGCGTCTTTCATCATATAGACACCGGGTGCGTGCGGAAGGGCTTTTGCTTGTTCTTTAGGCGTTATTTCCATACTGCTTCAGCATACTCGTCTGTGCAACAAATGACAAGAAACCAAACATGAACCATGATTGCATCGTCGGAAAGGTTTCGATACAATCACATGCTATGGAAAGTGAGCGTTCGATAAGTTCAATAATTGAACATCCGTTATTCAAATCGTTACGGCAGCAGGATCGTTCGTTCATCCTCGAATGCTCCCGCCGCTGTTCTCTTACGTTTCAACAGGGACGTCAACTGGTTGAATGGGCAGCGGATCTTGCGTTATGGCAAGAAAAATTACTAGAACAACTTTGGGATGAGAGTAAAGGCTCAACGTTAGGCGGAAAAGCCAGAATAAAGGCAATAATCGGAGCTTTACAGGATTACATAGACAGTATTCGTCAAAACCCTATTGATTATTCGTCGTTTTCCGAACCAGAACTTATTCAGACTAAAAACATTACGGTCATTGAAGATTCTTCTGATATCGTACTGCTCGGCCGATGCCCCTGCCCCGTTTCGGGAGAAAAAACACGATGTTGTAATCTTGTCACCCTCGATGCAGTCCAGCAATGTGCGTTCGGCTGTTCGTATTGTTCAATTCAGGCATTCTATCATCAAAATGAAGTGCGGGTTTTCGGAGACCTGGGAAAAAGACTCGATTCGATCGTGCTTGACGATACTGTGTGGCACGTAGGAACGGGGCAGTCTTCGGATTCACTATTGCTTGGCGATGATTACGGTACGCTCTCAGCTTTGATCCGGCTTGCACGAAGATATCCCGATACGATTTTCGAGCTCAAAACAAAATCAAGGCGAACCGACTGGATCAATATTTTCGATGTTCCGTCAAATATCGTCGCTACATGGTCTTTAAATGCTCCGACGATCATCATGAAGGAAGAACACCTTACCGCAACACTCGAACAACGTCTGGATGCAGCACAAGCAGCTGCCGAAGCAGGTATTATGATAGGGTTTCACATACATCCGATGGTTTGGTTTGATGACTGGAAAGAAGAATACAAGCGCCTAATTGACGAAATCTGCACTCGGTTTTCACCTCAACAGGTCCTCATGATTTCATTCGGTACGCTAACATTTACAAAACCAGCGTTGCGACAGTTAAGAAAATCGGGAAGACCTACGAAAGTGAGTGCAATTGAACTTACCGAATCGGCAGGAAAGTATTCCTATCCGGAAACCATCAAACGCGATTTGTTTGGTCATGCATATTCGTGTTTTCCAGATGAATGGAAAAACGAAACAGGACCGTTTTTTTACCTGTGTATGGAATTACCCTCTTTATGGATGCCGGTATTCGGACGCATGTATGCCGATAATGCCGCCTTTGAGTCGGATATGAGAAGAGCGTATCGTTCGAAATTGGCTGCCTGGGAAGGCAGTGTTGACAAAAAAACAATCTAGTCTGATAATTGACAGAAAAGGATTGAGTGTAAAAGAAGCTATGAAACGAAGAAATGATGCAACCTATGTTGCCGACCTCGACCCTTACAAGCGAATTTTTCCCTATATCATGAAACGAAGATGTGATTCGCTTGTGTTTCACCAGTTTACAGTCGATTTGACCAAAGCGGTAAAATTCGTAAAGGACATTAATAAGTTTCAGCCAGGGAACCACCAATATCGGGTATTCGAATTGTTTTTAGCCGCATTGATGCGTACTATTGCCATGAGGCCTCAGTTGAATAGGTTTCTCATGAATTATGATATATGGCAGCGAAACGAGCTTAGTGCAAATTTTGTCGTAAAAGAAGACTACACGGACGAAGCACGCGAACACAGTACCGTTGTCTATTTTCGAGAAGACATGACCTTCCCTGAAATAGCGGACATCATCAACGAAACGATTGAACATGCACGTAAAGGCGGAGACAACGATACGGACGCGGCTATCGATTTTTTCCTTAAATTCCCAAAATTTTTATTAAAAACTGCTGTACTCCTGATTAGCTTTCTCGATCGCCACGGAATCGCACCGAAAGCGCTCAGAGATGCCGACGGTCTGCATGCTACGGTTTTTTTAGCGAATCTCGGTAGCATTAACTTACCGAGTAGTCCTCACCATCATCTCTACGAATGGGGAACTACATCGATATTTCTCACGATGGGCATGCTGCGTCGTAAACGAGTGTACGACGAAAACGGCGAACGAAGTTACATCGATGCAATGGATATCGGTGTTACGGTAGACGAGCGCATTACCGACGGTTTTTATTTCATCAAATCTATGCATTTGTTCCAAGATTATCTAAATAATCCGGAACGACTCATGGAACGCCCGCAGTTGCCTGATAGAGGTCCGACCGTCAAAGAAATGAGAAAGCAAAAAAGAATGCTGAAAAAACAGGCAAGAAAACAACGTAGACAGAAGGAAAAGGCTACTGCATAGCGCTTGTTATTTCAATTTTTCTTCGAATAATTCGAGTTCACGGCCGGTAAGCGGATTATCTTGATGCGCAATTAGGGCTTTCAATGCCTCTACTTCACGCGCGGTAAATCGTTTCCCCTCGAGTTCGATCGATCTAAAAGCCTCGCATGCCATCGGGCAGACTGTTTCGACAATCGATAAGATTTGTTCGGCATAGACGCGAATTTCATATTGCGCATGAGCATCGAGACGCAGCTTGAGAAAATGGAACAGATTATGGAGATCCATTTGCCAATACCATTGCGTATAGAGGCTTAGCGGCAAATCGATTCTGGCAAGCTCGCGTGCAATTCCCAAATCAAGCAGTTTTTTATACGAGGTAAAGGCGTGCTCATGATTCGATTGGATTAGTTCGGCTACCTGACGGCATACGTCTTCACCCACCGGTTCATCAGATCGTCCCTGCTTGTTGTCTTCGCTCTGATAGTTAGTATGTTCGAAGTCGGGAACGTAGGCTTCGTCAGCCATAATGCTGTAACGACCCGAAATTTCGTTGACACGGGCTGTCCGATGCCTGATCCATTGGCGAGCAACAAAAATCGGCATTTTGATATGGAACGTGAAGACTACCTGCTCGAAAGGCGAAGTGTGTTCGTTTCGCATCAGATAGGCAATCAGTGCCTTGTCCTGCCTGTACGTTTTCGTTCCTTCTCCGTATGACACGCGGGCTGATTGTACGATGCGGGCATCTGAACCCAGATAATCAACTAATCGAACAAATCCCTTATCGAGAACGGGAAATTCCTTATCGAGAATTTCTTCAGCTGCGCTTACGATGCAATGGGCCATGCAAACCTCCGATCAATGCGTGTTTCCTATGCCAATAGTGCCATAATCCAAACATTACGACAATGCGAATATCACAATAATCGCATACGGGAAAGCAGCACTGCCAAACCTGCGCTACACGCGGTCTCTGTCCTCAGTGTTCTTTTTCCCAACAATCGAAATTCAAATGCATGCTCGGGGAACAGCATGCGTTCCCGTTCGCTCCATCCTCGTTCCGGACCGATTGCCAATAGTACGGATCCTTTGCGATATTCGAACGAGCTGAGAGGGTCCGATCCCTCTACATTATCCAAAACGATTTTATTGTCCGTATCGGAGTGGGATTCGAGTGCCTCGTCGATAGTGTCGAAACATGTGAGTTCGGGAATTCCGGTAAAGGAAGATTGCATTGCCCCGTCAAGTAGGTACTTACGATATTCGCCGGTAGACCATAATTTTGCGTCTCGATACGATTTTTCACCGGTATCCGTACCCGTTACGACTATCGAATGCACTCCAAGACTGACCGCCTCACGTAAAATTCTTTTCATGCAGATCGGTCTGACCTGCGCTACCATTAACGTAACCGGGTACAACGGGACACAATCGTTTGTAACTTCCCACGAGTAGCGCAATCCTTCGTTATCGACAGCAAGAATCGTTGCCAGCCCGCTCGGTCCGTTTACCCGACCCATCGAAAATGTATCGCCTTCCTGCAAATGGAGGACTTTTATGATATGTTCATATCGAAAATCACTTTTTGGGACGATTCCCTCAGAATCAATTTGTTCGAATAATATGATATTCATGAGCCGAGTATAGCATAGAGTACAGTTGCATGGACACGATGCATCGGGATACTATGAGTTCGTTAAACATGGAGAATATATATGATGAAATTAAAAGTATATACCGCAGAGCACCACAATCCGCATTTCAACCTTGCTACGGAAGATTGGCTGTTCCAATCTACCGATGTCGATGAACACATATTATTTCTTTGGCGAAATCAGCCGTGTATCGTCATAGGTCGTTTTCAGAATCCTTGGGAAGAATGTAATCTAGAGGCTATGGAAGCCGACAATGTGATACTGACGCGGAGGCAAAGCGGTGGCGGAGCTGTGTATCATGATCTAGGCAATACGAATTTTACTTTTATGTCGCCCCGCGGATCATATTCGAAAGAAACCAATTTCGCCATCATTATTTCTGCTCTCAAGACTTTAGGCATCAAAGCCGAGACATCGGGACGCAACGATATCGTTGTAGAAGGGAAAAAGATTTCCGGCAGCGCATTCAAACTCAATGCCAATCGTGCTTTCCACCACGGGACTTTGTTGATTCGTACCGACTTGAAGGCAATTTCGACATACCTGACACCCGACAAGGAAAAACTCGAATCGAAGGGGATCAAATCGGTTGCGTCTCGGGTTGCCAATCTTACCAGCTTTAATCAACACCTTACCCACGAGACCCTGTGCCAGGCGATAATCGATCAATTCTTTACGACATACGGTAGCGTGTGTCCGATAGAGGAATTGACGTTTGAACGGCTTTCGCGAGAACCGGAGCTGGCTCGTACCTATGAACGGTATGCCGACTGGCAATGGAGGTTCGGTTCAACTCCGCAATTCTCCCATACCGTTAAGCATAGATTCCCCTGGGGGATGATTCGCATCTACTTTGATGTCAGCGAGGCAATCGTCCGCAGTAGTGTAATCTATAGCGATGCGCTCGATATAGGATTTATCGAATCGTTGCAGAGTCTTTTTATCGGTATGCAGTACAATCGTTCTTTGATTGCCGAAAAGATTCGCTCGACGTTCGTACAAGCATCGGCAGAACAAAAATCGTTTGCCGATGATGTCGCCGATTTGCTCATGCGAGAGCTCAGTTGAGATTTACAGCCTAAGCTGGTACAATCATCATATGAAAAGCGTTTCGAACGCGCAAAAACTACGTCTGGCGCTATGTTTGTTACTAATCGTAATCGGCTCTTCTGTTGGATTTACTCAAGGGTCGCGTGGTGTAGCGTACCCACTTCTAAATCAATCCGATATTTTTACCATAGCGTTGGAACCTTCGGATGACGATATCGTTTATCATCCGTTTCTTATCACCGACAACGATTCGCAGCTGGTTTCCAACGGCCTATATGAAGGATTATTCGCATACGATCCTGTCGATGCAAAGCCGGTTCCTGCGATGGCTTCGAATGTCCGTACCAACGAGGACGGGACAATCTGGACGATAACATTGAAGGAATCGCTGGTATTTTCGAACGGAGACGCAATTACTTCGCGAACATTTATCGATTCATGGATGGCGATGCTATCCTATGCAAAAGAAGGGCTCCCCATGGCTTCGGTGTCGTTGTTCGATGCAGTGAAAGGAGCCAGGGATTATAGGAGCAATAAAGGTCCTGCCAACGAGGTAGCGCTGAAAGCTCCTGACGAGAACACCGTGGTAATCGAACTAGACTATCCGGTTCCCTATCTACCGCAAATACTGGCAATGCCTGCGTATGCACCCGTCCATCCGAGCGAACGGCCCTTAACCGGTCGCATCGACCCTGTCGATAAGATTGTCCCGGGACCGTATGTGATAGCTGAAGTAGATAATGGTAATATTCTGTTGAAGAAAAATCAGCGATATTGGGATTATTACGGAACAAAAAGTGATTATATACGCATAATCCGCAACATGTCTTCTGAGGAGATAGCTACCGCATATCGTGAAGGTGCCATCGATTGGTCGGCGGCATTCATACCTCTTCAGAATGTCGCCGATAAGCGAGATTTACGCCTGGCAGCCCAATACTCTACGGCATTCTTCTATTTCAGCGCTACAGACGGACCGTATGCCGATTCCGCAGTTCGCAGGATGTTAGTCGACACGATCGATTGGCCTGCTATACGTTCTTCAAGCGGCCAGTTGTTTCCGACCAATCGGCTCATCCCGTCTCTCGAACGAATGCAGGCCACTTCTGTTTCACCCGAGAGCGTTCCTGAAATATCGGATGTTAGTGCTGGATTACCTGTTTTGAATATTGCGATCCACCGCGGTGCCCAAATCGAGGAGATTACACATTCCATCGCAGAACGCTGGAGTACGCTGTTCGGTATCACCGTCGTACTGGATGTGGTTCCACTAGGAATATATGCTTCTTCCCCCAACACCTCTCCGTATCAATTTGCAGGCATCACGTGGATAGGAGATTTTGAAAGTCCCTATGCATTCTTACATATGTGGTTGAGTGATAATCCGTACAACCTGAGCAACTTCAGTGATCAGACATATGACGAGCTGCTCTTTGCTGCGCTAGCTGCAGATACCGAATCCTTGCGCTCTTCTTATTTCCAAAAAGCAGAACAATATCTGATCGATCAGGGAATCGTCATTCCGCTATACCATGGATTATCAAGTAACTTTGTCGTTACCGAACGTGTTGAAGGATGGTATGCCAATCTGCTCGACATCCATCCGTTGAAACATCTAAAGGTAGTATCGGAGAATCTATAATTACACCGAAGCTCTCGCGAATAAACGCAACATCACCGCATTTGCGTCGGCCAGCGAATCGGATAGCAGATCCTTTTTTACCCGCCAAGACCAGTTATGGTCACCGCAAGTCCCGGGAAGGTTCATGCGCGCCTCGCTTCCCAGGTTTAACAGATCCTGCATGGGGATGACGGCATACTTGGCATGAGAGGCTAATACTGCCCGCACCATATGCCAGACGACTGCATCATCGGAACAAGCAAGATATCTGCGAACCATATCCTTGGTCTGTTCGTCGAGGGATGCATACCAGCCTCTTGTAGTATCGTTGTCATGAGTGCCGGTATAGGCTGTTTCCTGATATTGGTAATGATGAGGAAGATAAACGCTGCCTGCGTCCAGAAATCCGTCTTCACCGACAGAGAATCCAAACTGTGCGACCTTCATACCCGGAAATCCATTGACGTCCCTCAGCTGTTCTACCTGCTCGGTTATTACTCCCAGGTCTTCGGCGAAAACCGGTAGCGTTCCAAGTTCTTGACGCAATACATCGAACAATTTTTGTCCGGGAGCGGCCACCCATGAACCGTACTCTGCAGTCTTTTGACCGGCAGGCACCTCCCAATAGGCTTCAAAACCCCTAAAATGGTCGATACGGACAATGTCGGTTAACTCTAAGGCACGCCGGATGCGCTTGACCCACCAAGAGAACCCATCTTTTTCAAGAGCCTGCCAGTCGTATACGGGATTGCCCCATAATTGCCCTGTCGCACTATAGGCATCTGGCGGAACACCAGAAATTGCAAGAGCATTTCCCTGGTCGTCCATTTTCAAATAGGTTCGGTTGCACCACGCATCGACGCTATCGTGTGCGACAAAAATCGGGATATCCCCGATAATCGAAATATGGCGTTCTGTCGCATAGGCATGAAGAGCATTCCATTGTATATCGAAAAAGTATTGAAGGACTTTGTACTCTTCTATCTCTATAGATAAACGTTTACTCCAGTCTTTGAGGGCTTTTCCATCCCGCTTTGTCAATAGCGGATCCCAAGTTTTAAACCAGCGGCTATCCTGATAGTAATCGCACAGCGCTGCATAGAGCGCATAGTCATCAAGCCAGGATTTTTGATGTGAACAGAATGTGCGATATGCCTGTTGTTTTTCATTACTTTGCTCTTGTTCGATAAAGAACCTGGCGGCTTTATGTAGCAACGGCTTCTTATAATCCGAAACCTCGGTAAAATCGACCCTATCTTGAGAAAATTCTGGATGCTCGAGTACATCCGCAAGATCCAGATAGCCCTCGGCTGCTAAATCGTCTAGATCGATGAGCAGTTCGTTACCGGCAAAAGAGCTTCGGCTTGCATAGGGAGAATTGCCGAAACCAACCGGACCTAATGGTAGAATCTGCCACAGTCCGAATCTCGAACGCTCGAGAAAATCAATGAAATGTATTGCAGTACTCCCAAGATCCCCTATGCCGTGTTTTGCCGGCAGACTTGTAGGATGAAGCAGCACTCCGCCAAAACGTATTTTATTATTCATTGATAAAATATAGCTCAAATTTCTTGTTTAGGCCACACTTGTTGTTAACCCGTTTTTGCGATATAATAGTCATATGAATTCTTCTGAAAAATCGATTGATTTCTCTCTTGGCGAGCATGTTGTATACCCGTTGCAAGGAGTGGGTGTCGTAAGAAAAATCGAAGAGAGAACCCTTCGAGGCCACACTGTCATGTACTATGAAATATTCCTCGACATCTCTGACATGACTGTGATGGTTCCGGTTGATAAAGCCGAAGAACTGGGAATCAGAGCTATTGTAGAACCATCCGAAGCTCTCAAGGCAATCGACGGTATTTCCAATAGGCTCGAACCCGTACCGGTCGATTGGAAAGCACGTTATCAGATGAATGTGGATCTACTGAAGCAGGGAACGATTGCATCGATTGCAAAGGTTGTACAGATTCTGTACCATCGTAGCAAAATCAAGGAACTTCCCGTGCAGGAACGGAAATTATATGACAGCGCGCTGCGCATATTGATAGATGAAACTTCATTATCGCTCGATAAACCTCGCGAGGATCTTGAAGCTCTCATTTTCAGCAGACTGGAGAACAGTCCCAGTAAACGGGAGGCATAGTGGCTTTCCCGTCGCATGCGGCTATCATCACAGCCGCTGGCTCAAGCGAACGATTTCAGACATCGCCGAATCATTTGAGAAGGAAGAAGGAATTCATCCTGCTCGACGACCGTACGGTGCTGTACCACGCAGTAGAACCGTTTCTGTCGGTTCCGGGCCTTCAGGCGATTTTCGTTACTCATCCGATTGGTCTGCACGACGAAACCGAAGTCGCGCTCGACAACCTGATGTTCGCATCTAAAATTCCGATTTATTTGGTGGAAGGCGGTCAATCGCGCCAAGAATCGGTATTAAAGGCTCTTGAATTACTTGAGTCATCGGCACTGCAGGTATCGTATGTTGCTATCCATGACGGGGCTAGACCATGGCTGACTTCGTCGCTGATCATCAATACGCTTGCAACTGCTACCGTCTTCGGCGGTGCGGTCCCGGTTTTAGTTGTTCACGACGCACTGAAACGAATTGACGAACACCAGTGCCTTTCGGAGCATCTTGAACGGAACAATATCGTAACAGTACAGACTCCTCAAATATTTTCATACCCTAAAATCCTTGAAGCCCACCGTCATGCGCTTATCAACACACAAAAAGCATATGTAGACGATACTGAAATATTTTCCGATTATGGAGGTATGGTAGGTACGGTTGAAGGTATGATTGAAAATAGAAAGATAACGACGCCCTCGGATATGGAAGTCACCGTCGTAAGGCATAGGGAAACTTGATCATGAATATTGGTACAGGATGGGATATCCATCGGCTCGGGCCCGCTAGACCGCTTGTTATCGGAGGCGTATTGATTCCCCACGAGTTGGGTGAAATTGGTCATTCGGACGGAGATGCGCTGATTCATGCGCTTATCGACGCCTTATTGGGAGCTGCGGCACACGGCGATATCGGGACTCATTTTCCCTCAACCGAGCAGCGCTGGAAGGATATTTCCAGCCTTGAACTGCTGGAACGTACACTTGAACTGATTAAAGACTATACGATTGAACATATAGACTGTACGGTTATTCTCGAACAGCCGAAGTTGCAAGGTTATGTGAGCGCTATACGCATTTCGATATCAGAAGCTTGCTCGATTCCATTTGAGCATGTTTCGGTAAAGGCAAAAACAGCAGATGGACTGCTCGGCGAATTAGGCAAGGGTCTGGCAATCATGGCACAAGTAGTCGTACTGCTGAAGCATCGACAAGAACCGGAAGAACAAAGTCCCGACCGCTGGCTTTAGCGGGCAAAACAGCGAGCGGCTTTCTTTTCCTCAATTCTCAATATTTTTCCCTCATCCGAATCCCAGCGGTAAATCGCTGGATGATAGGAGAAAATTTGAACACGCTGCTCCTCCGACAGGCAACCCGATACGATTACCAATCGATAATCTCTGCGCTTGTCGAGCAGATTCTTGTATTCATACGGCGATAATTCAACCATCACGTCGTCACCGGCGACCCCTTTTACCCCGATACAAAGCTTTTCTTGATCCTTTACGGCTTCCAGTTCCCATCCGAGGAAATCAGGTTCGGTCTGAACAACCACATACCCTTGATTTCTGAACTTATCCATTACCACCGACAGAGCTTTATCAGCTACTGCTGCATTCGTATGGAATGCTGCACGCTTGCGATCTACCGATGCCTGAGCAGGCTTTGCCTCTACGGGAGCGGTAATGGAAAGCGAGACCCCGTGCGCACGTTTATCCTTGCAGGTTTCGATATAAGCAGTCAGTTGCTCTTTAAAAGTATCGAGACCGGGATTGTCCGTGTTGTCCATGAACCACACGTTCGTCTGTCCCGCCCATCCTTTTCCCTGAGGGATGAGAAAAAATCTTTCATCCGCATGAAGAAGGAACGCGTCGGAAGCTTTCGCCCGAACATAGTATCCATAGGGTTCGTTTCCAAATTGGAACGAACGATAGACAGTTGCATGTTCGTACCAACCGACTACTACACGTCCCTTCGCTGCAATATTGGGTGCCGACCATACGACGAGTACATCGTCAACCGAGTCGACTGCGGCGCTATCGATCTTTTGCAAGTCAATCTGTTTATCAGTGGTGGCGGCACCTTTGCCAAAAGCTTGCGACGGCGGTTCGACAAAACCACATACGTTGCCACCCGATTCAAGAAAATTAAACTGCTCATACCCTGCCAACTTGCTCTGACCCTGGATTCCTTTATACACGACCTGGTCGGCAGAATTCTGTCCGAGATACTCATTCATCCAGCCGATGTTGAATACTACAATTTTCAAGATGGACCTCCTTCAAAAGCTGCAAATAATAGCATAGGCCTGTAATACTGTCGGCCTGAACGGTGCAAATCTATCTAGAACCTGTTTACTCGGAAATCAACATCGTTTTCGGATCCAACGAGACTCTCATCGGAGAGGGATCGGTTTTTGAATGATTCTTCACAAGTGTCATAATAACCTTATCCATCGATTCGTTATACTTCAATCCGATGAGAACATCGATAAGATCTTTGTATTTAAAAATCGTATTGGGCACCCCGTTATCATCGAATACCACATCGGGGCGAACGGGAGAAACAGAAAACCAGACCTCTAGGCGCATATCGAGAGCAAATTGCTTGATTTTCCTCACATCATCTTCAGAAGCGACAGTAAGCTTGTATCCGTCGAACATAACGGCATCAGCTTCGAAAGATCCTTGGCGAATTAGTGTTTCGAGACTGGAAAGTACTTTCTCAACCGGAACGTTTTCCTGGCTGAAATTCATCACCACGCGGTTGGCCAGCAGATTGTTATAAACCGATGCGGCATCCGCTAGTGATCTTCCTTCGGAAATTTGTCGAAAGACTTCCTTATACCAATTTATGACATGCTCTACGTTTCCAGAGAACGAAACATGGATGACATGCTCGTTACGAAACAGCTTGTCTGTAGAAAGGTGTACGAGACAGGCGGTTTTTCCTATTCCATGACGCGATACCAACACTCCCAAATTCCCCTTTCCGAGACCTCCGTTCAATGATTGATCGAACGCCCTTAAGGGGCTTAACGCATTCAATTCTTGTATTTCCATACTTTGAAACCTCCGCGATGTGGCTCTTGAATAAGTATACCATGATTTTCTCGAGCGGGACACCAACTTACAATAAAAACAAAAAAGGGCGGTTGCATACGACAACACGCCCGCTTTTTACCTTGAATAACTGTTATCGCCCTTGCTCTTTCTTCCGTTTTTCCTGATAGGCTTTTTTCAGTTCTTCTCCGATACTTGCAGGGACCTTCCCGTATTTGGCTAATTCCATGGTGAATTCGGCTTTTCCTTGTGTAAGTGACCGAAGCACTGTGGAATACCCGAACATTTCCGATAATGGAACTTCTGCTTCCACAACGCAACCGTTTGAATCCTCTGTAGAACTGACGATGATTCCTCTACGTTGATTAATGCTTCCGAAGATATTCCCCTGGAATTCTGCCGGACTCGAAACGCTTACTTTCATAATCGGTTCAAGAATAATCGGCTTTGCCTGTTCGTACGCCTCTCTGAAAGCACCGAGTGCAGCAGTTTGAAACGCCTGATCCGAAGAGTCGACCGGGTGGAATGCTCCGTCGTTGATTGCACAACGAATTCCTACTACGGGGAAACCCAGCTGACTACCCTTCTTGATAGCAGTCTGAAAGCCTTTATCACAAGAAGGAATAAACTCATTGGGAATCGTACCGCCCTTGATTTGATCGACAAACTCGTAATCTTTGGCTTCCGGTCCTTCTTCAATCGGTTCGATGTATCCTGCAACCCGTGCATACTGCCCCGATCCGCCGGTCTGTTTCTTGTGAGTATAATTAAATTCGGCACGCTGACTTACAGCTTCGCGATAGGCAACTTCAGGCCTGCCCGTTGTTACCTCTGCTTTGTATTCCCGTCTCATCCGTTCGACATAGACCTCAAGGTGCAATTCCCCCATCCCCTGTATGATCGTCTGGTTCGATTCGGGATCGACATATGAATTAAACGTCGGGTCTTCTTTGCTGAATCGGTTGAGCGCTTTGCCCATATTGTCCGATGATTTTTTGTCAGCAGGAACAATTGCCAAACTGATAAC
>Ga0172377_10001394_pt1 | contig 24307 bp, 24 predicted proteins | sample Pumphouse3metaG_FD_119749 | JGI IMG/M metagenome (GOLD analysis project Ga0172377, IMG submission 119749) | Leachate microbial communities from a municipal landfill in Southern Ontario, Canada - Pumphouse #3 metaG | ecosystem: Engineered > Solid waste > Landfill > Unclassified | place: Canada... | reverse complement strand
TTTAGAGTTGATTCGTTGGCTTTGGCTGTTATGCCACGATAGGAGACTATGGTGATGGCGGCTAGGATGCCTATTATTACTATGACTATGAGGAGTTCTACTATGGTGAAGCCTCTTGCTATCGCCTTTTTATTCGTTTGTAACGAGTTTGACTTATTGCTTACCATAATAGTTCAATGCCCTTCCCTAGACTTTTTATTACTTAGTTTTTACTTGCTATTATTTTATTACTAAAATAATTCTAGCACAAGCGGATTAAAATAGCCATTTTACCCGTAGAGTACGTTTTTTGCAAATACGTACTCTACGGGTAAAATACACCTTAGAGAATTAATCGTCGCCCAGGCTTTCTTGCATATACCTATAGACTATCGAAATCACTTTTTGAACGTCTTTATTTGCATTTTTATAATAAAGATTTTCATAAGCAACGTTTCGAAATTGACGAATCGGATCGCTAATCAAGGCATGAATAAAAGATTGGGTCGCACCATCGACACCCTCAAAATCCAACTCTACACCGTCACCTCTTGAAAGGGTCGGCATGATATTTTCGACGCGTATTCTTTTGGCAATTTCTTTATTTTCTGCAAAATCACCTATTTGTCGATACATGTTTATTGTTTTTCTCATATAAATTTAGGCTCCTTGTACTTAGTGCGTTTACGCTCACGGATAGCTTCATCATAAACTTTGCCTATAGCTCCAAGCAACGATTGGAATTCGGGCGTCTCATCTAGCAGGATATCAACGGCGACAAGCGTACCATTAAACCTCGGAGCGTCATCAATCTTGGTGTGCCGATCGCGGAATGGATCGGCGTAAAGTGTCGGCAATCTTCTGGTATCGCTTCGATATTTCAGCAAAGTGTACTCGGCGTTACCGCTATAGATTGCAAAATAGCTACGAGTAATTTTTGCGATTGATTTTATAAAGAAAAGCCCAGCACCGGCATTCTCGGAAGTGCCACCTTCACGCCGCGTAGTACCTGTAATACCAGGCATAAGAGAAAGCTCTATCGCATCGAGATCGGTCTTTGGATGCCAATTTTCAAGCATACTCTTCCATATACCAATCCCAGTGTCGCAAATACCTATACTAATACGGTTGGTTTTTTTGTAATATTGAGCAACCACAACAGCCCCGTCGTCCGAAAAGGCATGCTCCAGAACATTACGCACAAGCTCACCGATGATATATTTAATAACCATAGTGCTCTGTTCCGACAAGTGCAAAAGCGGGATCATTTCAGATATAAAGCGAGACTGGTCTTTTGCAGTCTTGATGACAGAAATCGGCACAAATCGGCCAGCGGATTCTTTTTTATTGTACTCAAACGGAGATTTAGTCTCGGTCAACTTATAAAGCCCCATTCGATCAAGATAACGACCGGTATCTGGAATTTTACCGATAATCTCAGTGTTCTGCTTTCCGGCTTTGATAGCAAGCGCAGCGGTCAACGCCAAGTTAGCTGGATGAACGGTAATCCACTTGCTGTGCGTTGTAATTTGGAGTTTTGATGGATCAGAAAAATCCAAAGATTTTATAAAACTCTGTAGATTGCGTAGGTTGCCTTGGTTTGAAAAATGTATTTTCATTACACTTTTATTTTACCCGTAGAGTACGGATTTGTAAATACGTACTCTACGGGTAAAATACACCTTAGAGAATGCACACAAAACGCAATAAGCCAAAAGCGCGCATAGAGCCCTCTTGTTAGTCCAAAATTAAAAAAGCGCACCGACATTTCCGATGCGCTTTTGACGTTATTTGATTTACAACAAGAATTCAATCATACGGCGAGCTTCACTTTTCCTAGAAACCAACTTTTCAAGATACAAAGAAGTTGTTATTTTTAACTTCTATGATTCTTTTACTAGCCGATTCAGAAAACCACCAAAAATCTGGGTCCGTCGATTCCTGATAGTTCATTATAACCACCATCCTTTTGTTATTTACCCCTTGGGCATGCGTTGACGTGCGAATAGCAAACCAATCACTATCTAACTAGATTGTACAATAAAATGGCAATTTACGCAAGTGCACTACCCCTTACGGCTTTCGCCAGCTGTCTACCGTTTTTTAAGCGCGGACAATACACAACCTCGTAACACAGAGGTTGGATTTTCACCGAAACCTCTTTACAATCTGGCGTTTTTACCTTATAATCACACATTGATTGTAGTTATCATTTTTAAAGAGACAAAGGAAGAAATATGCCAATAATCAAGTCCGCCGTAAAGCGCGCTAAACAAACTATCAAACGACGTGAACGCAACGTCGGTATCAAAAAAGATATCAAAAGCGCAACCAAAGCATTTATCACTGAGCCTAGCGCAAAAAGCCTAAGCGCAGCGCAAAGCGAGCTTGATAATGCTGTCAAAAAAGGTCTTTTAAAGAAAAACACTGCTGCTCGTCGCAAGTCTCAACTTTCTAAAATTGCTAAAACAGCTGGCGTAAAGCTAGCCGCAGGCAAAGAAGCAAAAGCTCCAGTAAAAAAACCGGCTACTAAAAAATAATCAAAGATTAGCCACTTTTAAAAGCGCGCGCTCAACCAATAACCACGGTTCGGCGCGCGATTTTTTCATATCATCATCGGTGTCAGCAAAAATCGTTATGATAGCTGCTATTTTAGCTCGATCGAGCTGCCTCGACATATTTTTTATCCGTGATAAAGCAAAAGGGTGAATACCAAAATCATGGACAATATCATCGTCAATCCCAGAAACCGCGACAACCAACAGCTGAAAAACCTGCGACGACAGTAGCGCAAACAACTGATATATATCTTCGGTTTGCTCCAGAATATCTAGCATTTTTTTTAGCTCAACCCTATCACCCCTTAAGCTACCCTCTAGTAAATTAAAGACTTTTTCGGTCGGGCTAGCTTCAATCAAATCTTCAATAATCTTGTCAGAAATATCACCAGCCAAAGCAAGCTTTTCTAAGGCACTAAATAGTCGCCACTGATCCAAACCAACTCGTCGAAGTATCAATTGTATATTTTTTTTATTCAATTCAAAACCTAAGGCGTAAGCTTCCACATTCAGCCATTTTTCGGCAGCAGATATATCACGCTCAGACCACAGCTTGAATTCTTTTAGTAAAGCTATATTTTTTAAAGACTTAAACGTCGTCGTTCGTTTGTCGGGCTTAGGCTCAATCAACACCAAGTGAACATCTGACGACACCCGGCTCAGCCACTCGCCTAACACTGGCCAGACAGTTTTATTCTCACTTAAATTTCGAATAACCACTAGGCGTTCTGTCGAAAACAGACTCGAACCCATCAAAATATCCGGCAACTGAGCAATTTGGAGATCATTAGAGTCTATTTTCTCAACCAAACCGTTAAAATCGGCTGTAATTTTACTCAAATAACGCTCAATTTCAAAAGAATTTTCGCCAGTTAGTAGTGTAATCATTACTTATAATTATACACTAGAGCTTCTGACAATTTGGACAAAGATGCGTGCCGCGGCCAGCAACTTTTATCTTGATAATTTCCGAGCCACAACGCAGACACGAAGAACCGTCGCGACGAAAAACGCGAGCAAAATCCATATAACTACCTTTTTTACCCTCAGCGTTTACATAATTGCGATTAGTACTGCCACCCTTTTCAATCGATAACTCCATCACCTGTCTAACCTCATCATATAATGACTTGAATTCTTTCTTCGAGATATCACCAACCAAACGGCTAGGGTGAATTTTTGCACCCCAAAGTGACTCATCAGCATAAATATTACCCACACCAGCGATAACCGATTGGTCCAAAAGTGCGGCTTTTATCTTGGTTCGAGGTCGTTTAGCGAAACGCACAGTAAAATCAGTTGCCGAAAAATCAGCCTCCAGCGGCTCTGGACCAACTTTTTTCATAAAATTAACGTTTGGCACCTCAACTGTCGGCAATAACTTCACCCAACCAAATTTGCGCTGATCATTAAAATATAGATGCGAACCATCGCTAAATTCAAAAATAACCCGCGTCGATTTGTCCGGCAAGGTGTTAATCAAGCTATCATTCGGGTGGCCAGCCCCAAAGCGTGTATCATTATCAACGAAAACCAGCTGCCCCGTCATCTTTAAATGAATCATCAAAGTATAATCCGTTGACAAATCAATCAGCAATACTTTGGCGCGACGACGTACCTGTGCAATATTAGCACCGAGTAAGAAGCATTTGACATCATTTTCGGCATTTGGAAAACTTTTTAAATTATCATTGATAATCGAAGAAATCTGACGACCAACTATGAGCTTATTTAATCCGCGTTTAACAATTTCTACTTCCGGCAACTCAGGCATTATCGATCTCAATCAGATGTTTCAAATCAATTTTAGCCTGCTCAACAGAGGTATAAACAAAACCGCGCATATCAGCCACACTCGCCCCTTCAATATTAACCAAAACATCGTCAACCATAACACATTCACATGGCTCAATACCAAGCTCTCTAGCGGTTATCTGATATATACCCGGGTCTGGCTTGATCAGACCAACATTACTCGACAACGTAATCGCGTCAAATAGTTCGACTTGCTCATCTACAGGAATATAGTCCGTTAGCCAACCACGACCGACATTACTAAGCAAACCGATCTTATAATTGGCCTGCTTGAGCTCGCGAATCCAAGCTAGTGCCGGCTCATTCCGAACATTGGTATCGTAATACTTAGCTTTAACCTCTTCTGGCAAAATGCCGACTAATTCCGCCACTGCTTTATTAAATTCAGCTCTCGATATCATACCGTAGTCAGATTGCCTCTCAAGATCATTTATCTCAATCTTATGCTCCGGGAAAGCTTGATATAACAAAGTTCGACCGGGCATCACCAAAACCCCAAAACAATCGAAAATTACTGCTTTTATCACCATATTTCGTTAATAATTGACCTTGAATCTGGTATTTGTGCTATAAATAAGTTGTTCAATTGCGCAAAGTTAGCATTCAACGAACCGCGCGACCCGGAACAAGTCGAGGTCCAAAGGTCTTTTTGGGTCTTATCGGCTTTTAATGTCTGATAATCATATATATTACCGGTGGCGCATATTCCGCGTAAATCGTTTTTGTCACCACTAAGGGCTGTGCCTAGGACCATGTTTGCTTTATCAAGCGCATAAACAAATTGTTCATAAGCTTGAGAATTGTTAGCAAACGAAACGATTTTTATCGGCTGTTCAAGATACCCCTTGTAGACAGTCAAACTACGACCGCTGGATGACACTTTTATCTGATAAGATCTAAAAGATTCGTCGGCTACAATCGGTCCGCGCACTGTTAAAACTACTGAGCGATCGACGGCAACATCAAGCAAGGCTTCACGACTAATCTCGAGGTTACTTTTGGTGGTTTTTGGGCTAGAACTTGGGAAAAATATAAATCTAAGCAGAGACACAAACGCTGCAATAGTAACCGCTGCAATGATTAGAATCAAAGCAACTGGGATAATTCTCGCTATTTTATTATTAGCCATCATGGCTTATTATAATATTGTTTATCTGTTACGTCAATTATCGTTAAAAATTCATAAAAACAGCTACTTAAAGCTCACCCCAGTTTTTTCCAATCGAAACGTCTACTCTTAGCTTGACACCAAGCTCAGGCGCGATACCTTCCATGGTCGACTTTAAGATATCTGCAATCTTATCAGCATTTTTGATAGGTGCTTCAATCATGATACTATCATGCACTTGCAAAATCTGCTCGCCCAGGCCATCAATAGTCTTGTCAACCTTGATCATAGCTAGCTTCATCAAATCGGCTTCAGTCCCTTGAATCGGCATATTGGCAGCCGCACGCTCTGCACTCGAACGTACAATAAAATTGCTACTGTGAACGTCGGGCGTTGGTCGTCGTCGACCAAAATAAGTCTCAACAAAACCATCTTTTCGAGCTTTTTCAATAGTTTTATCGATATATTCTCGAATCGAACTACGAATTTTGAAATATTGATCAATAAAATTTTTCGATTCAGTAAAGCTCATTCCAGTCGCCGCACTAAGCCCATGCGGACTCATGCCGTACAAAATCCCAAAATTTATAACTTTTGCATTACGACGTTGAGTTTTCGTCACCTCATTCATCGGAATATTGTAGACTTCACTAGCAGTTTTGGTATGAATATCAATATCACCGTTAAAATCATCAATTAGTTCTTTATCACCCGCCAAAATTGCCGCCAAGCGTAGCTCAAATTGTGAATAATCAGCACTAATAAAAGTATTGCCAGCCCGTGGGACAAAAGCGCTTCTAATCTTGTGTCCAATCTCTGTTCGGATAGGTATGTTTTGAAGATTTGGATTGGTACTACTAAGACGCCCAGTACTAGTTACGTCTTGATTGAAGGTAGTGTGAATATGGTTCTCGGCGTCAACTAACTTTGGCAAGGCATCGACATAGGTGTTTTTTAACTTCGCAAGCTCCCTAGTGCGTTCAATCAGCTCAATTATCGGATGCTGACCACGAAGTTTATCGAGCTCTTTTTGTCCAGTGCTATAATTGGTTTTACCCTTTTTTATACCAGCAGTCGGTAATTGTAGCTTTATAAATAACACTTCCGAAAGTTGTGCCGGACTAGCAATGTTGAATTCATAGCCAACCATATCGAAGATTTCTCGCTCAAATTGCTGGTATTCATGACCTAAATGCTCACCCATCGTCGCCAAAAAATTCGTATCCAATTTGACGCCATGTCGCTCCATCTTAAATAAGATATAGATTAACGGAAAATCAAATCGACGAGCAATATCCGCCAGTTTTGGCTCCGACGCCAAAATCTCTAGCTGCGACTTATAAATATGCCAAATCGCCGCCACCGCACTGTCGTTAAACAAATCAAAAGTACAGCCAGCCAACTCTTTCAAAGATAGGTCACGTTGCAAAGAATTTATCAAAAAAGCCGCTTGCCGAATGTCGTGAAGCTCTCCAAACTTAACATTTATGCCCTGATCAGCCAACTGATGGTAGAGTTTTTTGCAGTCATAGCCAATGACCGTGGCAAACTCCAAGGCCTTCAAAATGGATTTATCCAAATCTACAATTTTTTTCTTCATAACAGTTTGCGGATTAGTTGAAAGCCAAAACATATCATTCTCGACATAAATCACCACCGGACCGCTAATATCCAAAAGCTCAGGCCATGCAACTTCATCGATAGGGGTAATTTCACAACTGACGCTAGTCTTGTCATCTGGCTTAAATTGCATATGTTTAGGCAAACGATTGATAAGCGAGGTAAATTCCAAACGTTTTAAAATCTCCACCACTTTATCAAGGTCGGTATCATTTACATCCGCCACGGCCCAGTCAAGTTCTACCGGAGCTTCCGACCAGATTCGCCCCACATCCTTACAGATATAAGCCAATTTTTTACCATCTATTAGTTTCTTAGCTACCGTTGGCTTAATTTCATCGATATGAGCATAAATATTATCCAAAGTACCATATTGTTGTAATAATTGGACACCGGTCTTTTCGCCAATTCCCGGCACACCTGGCAAATTATCCGAACCGTCACCTTTTAAAGATTTCAAATCCAAAAATTGCTCAACCTGAATACCATATTTGTTTTCAAAATACTCAACATCAAATTCCTCGATGTTTGATAAGCCATTTTTTAGTGCATACAATTTTGTAGTCGGGCTGATAATCTGTAGGGCATCAAGGTCACTAGTCAATAAACATGTCTCAACACCTCTTTCGGTAGCTTGCCGAGCAAAAGCCCCTAATATATCATCAGCTTCATAATCATCAAGTTCATACAGTGGCCAGCCAAAAGCATCCAACAACTCGTGCAAAATCGGGATTTGCGCGTAAAAATCCTCTGGTGCTTTTTTCCGACCGGCTTTATACTCTGGATATATTTTACGGCGTTTACGAATATTGGTATCTTTTTTATCCCAAGCTACCGCCACATAGTCCGGCTCGAGCTTTTTTATCAATTCAATCGCCAGAGAAACAAAGCCAAACACACCACCCGTTGGGGTGCCATCAGAAGTTGCCAGATTCGGCATAGCATAATAACCCCTGTAAAATATAGATTTTCCGTCAATAACCGCAAGGCGCTTAGTCATACTACTAGTATAGCGCAATAAGTGGCAACAATCTGGTACAATATTGCTATGAGTTATAATTCAGATATCAAAATCATCGCTTTTGTCGGACTTCCAGGCGTCGGCAAAAGTGTTGCCGTCAATTACATTACCGAAAAAGGCTACCCTAAAATCTATTTTGGTGGCATTATTTATAGCGCCATGGATGAAGCTGGCATCAAAATAACCCCTGAAAGTTCACAAATATTTCGCAAAGAAATTCGTGAAAAAGAAGGTAAAGATTTCGTAGTCAAGCGAGTCGTCAAGCAGATTCATGACCTCATCGCCGCCGGCCAGCACCATATTGTGCTTGACGGACTATACAGCTGGACTGAATATAAGATCTTGAAACGTGAATTTCCAGGCGAAATGACCGTCGTGGCTATCGTATCGAACAAAAAATTGCGCCATCATCGCCTGAGCATTCGACCAGAACGTCCTTTTACTATCGAAGAAGCCAACCAACGTGATTGGTCAGAAATCGAAGACCTTGAAAAAGGCGGCCCAATTGCCATTGCCGACCATTACGTTATAAATAACGGCAGCATTGACGATCTCCACAAGCAACTTTATTTAATCTTAGAAGAAGAAAAGTTTCTAAATTAAGCTAAAACCCCACCAGATAGATGGGGTTTTTCAACAAAAAATACTTTTTTAGCTTAAATATTCGTGCAATTTTTTAGCATCTTTATGCTTGCGAAGTTTAGCCAATGATTTAGCCTCAATCTGACGGATACGTTCTCTCGTGACAGCAAACTCACGGCCTACTTCTTCGAGGGTGTGACTTTTAGTGCCGTCAAGCCCAAATCGCATCTTGACGATTTTTTGCTCGCGGTCGGATAACGTCGACAATACCGATTGAACCTGTTCTTTCAAAAGTTGAGATGAAGCTGAATCTTCTGGCGTGACATTACCTTCATCTTCGATAAAGTCACCCAAAACCGAGTCTTCATCTTCACCATCTCGACCGACACCGGCATCAAGTGAAGTAATGTCCTGTTTGATCTTGATAACATATTCAACCTTTGCCGGTTCCATATCAAGTTCAGCACCAAGCTCTTCGATGGTCGGCTCACGGTTTAGCTCTTGAGTCATACGACGCTGAGTCCGAAGCAACTTATTGATTGTTTCAACCATGTGTACTGGAATGCGAATCGTTCGCGCCTGATCGGCGATCGCTCGAGTAATAGCCTGACGAATCCACCATGTTGCATAAGTCGAAAACTTAAAACCTTTTTCTGGATCAAACTTTTCCACCGCCCTTAACAAACCGGTGTTACCTTCTTGAATCAAATCTAGAAAGTCCAAACCACGACCACTGTAACGCTTCGCGATCGATACCACTAAACGCATATTAGCCTCGGCCATCTTGTCCTTAGCCTTCTTTTCACCCTTTAAAACGCGATGAGCGAGGTCAAGCTCCTCTTCTGAACTAAGCAAAGGAATTTTACCGATTTCACGCAAATATAGCCTAACACTATCATCGCTAGTATCGTCAAAATATTGACTACGGCTAGTTGTATCTTCGGTGTCTTCTTCCTCTTCATCTATCAAATCATCTAGATTTGGTTCATCAACGCCAATTAGCGGGCTATCATCCGAACTTACGACCGGATTGTTATTCATGGCTACTTCCGTATTTTCATTATCTTTAACCACTTTATATCTCCTTTATTAATTTATTTAATTGTGAACGAATTTCATCAGCCTTAACATCGTCGCCAACAGATTCAACGTCACGCAATTGTTCTATAAGCATCTCTTTTTGTTTTTTTCTGTATTCATTTGCTACTTGGCGAATCAGTCGTGCCGCTTCCGAGTAACGATCAGCATTACTCCAGTCGGCATATCGAACGTCAGCCCTTAATAATAACATTTTCACATATTCTTCATATTTTTGCAACTGTTTTGGTATCACGTCAGTCACCGCCGCACCATCGGTTTGCAAATATTCGGCCACGGCCTGTCTTTCGGCACTAACAAAAGTACTTGCCACTACTGACAGAATCAAACCACGCACAGCTTTATCGATTATTGCCATTGCCAAAAGATTATCTTGGTAAAAATCAGGGTCTTTTTGCGGCTCGAACCGCCGAATAACTTTTTTATAAGTTTTTGTGGATTGAAAGTCTTTATTTGCCAATTTCTCTTTGATTACCTCAACCGAAGATCCACTATATTCTGCTATTTTTGAAACATAATATTCTTGTTCAACTGGATCATTTAACAATCGAACAATTTCAAGTGCGGCAGTTGTAAATTGGCGTTTTCCTGAAGCTGTTTTTAAGTCATTTTTAAGTGAATACTGCTTTAGTAGCCAATCTAATGCTGGTTGCGCCTCGTCAATCGCTTTTTGCCACAACGTCGGATCCTGTTTTATAAGTTCATCTGGATCTTTAGCTGAATCAGGCAAAGAAACAATCGTTAGCTCCACGCCAACACCTTGGGCAATCGGAATAGCACGCTCCGTTGCCGCCAAACCAGCCTTATCACCATCAAAGGCCAGGCGAATATTGCCGCTCAGGCGAACCAATGCACGTAAATGATACTCGGTCATCGCCGTACCAGCCGTCGCCACCACTTGTTTTATGCCAGCCTGGTGGCTACTGACAACATCCAAATTTCCCTCCACAATCACCGAGCAAGCTCCGCTTCGAATAGCCTCTTTTGCCTGCGAAAGACCAAAAACATGACGACTTTTATCATATAACAAAGTTTGAGGTGTATTTAAATATTTTGGTGCGTGCACATCATCCACTATGATTCGACCCGTAAAACCGATGATTTGACCGGTGCTATCCATAAGCGGAACCATCATTCTGCCTTTAAATAAGTCACCCCCAAAACGATTGACTAGGCCCGCTTGCGACAATTCAGCCGACGAAAAACCTTTTTTAGTCAAAAATTTCACCAAAGCGTTGTCACCAGTCGGTGCATAACCAATCCTAAAATCCCGAACGACTTGTTTATTTAATTTTCTAATCTTAAAAACATACTCTAAAGCATGTTGATTTTTAATTAAACTTTGCTGATAATAATTTGCAGCCAAATCATGAGCCTGCAAGATGCGCTTTTTTCGAGCCGCAATCTCCTGACTACCCTTGGAATCATAAGCCGCCAAGTCGACCCCAGCTTTTCGAGCCAAAAACTCCAAACTAGCCCGAAAATCCATGCCCTCAACTTCCATAATAAAAGAAAAGATGTCGCCGCCCTTGTTTGACGAAAAATCATGCCAAATATGTCTATCCGGACTCACAAAAAAACTAGGCGTTTTTTCGGATGTAAACGGGCTGAGACCCCTAAAGTTTCGGCCTGCACGCTTAAGTTGGACATATTCACCGATAACGTCCTCGATATTAAGCCGCGCTCGCACCTCTTCTTTGACGTCCTGCATAATGTAATTATACCTCTGTCAGTGGATAACTCAAAACCGCCGATTTTGATTTTTTGTCCGTTTATGCTTAAATTAACAGTAGCATGAATCCAAATAGCTATCAGCAAAATCCTATCGATTATCTCGACCAAATTGCCCCTCAGCCAACAAAAAACAGCTGGCTTCTTTCAAAAAAACCTCTCTTGATTGGGCTAATTATAGCAATCGCAATATTGTTAATAGCCTCGGTAGCTGGTCTATTTTTGGGCAAAGCCCAAACAAATTCACAGCTTACAGCTCGTCTAATTGACACCCAAACCATCGTCAATGACGCCACTAAAAAGATTAATAGCACCAAATTACAAGCCTTAAACGGTAATTTATCGATCTACCTCTCAAATACCGTTAGTAGTATTGAACCACTCTTAACAAAAGAAGGTGTAAAGGTCAAAGAAATTGACAAAAATATCACCAAAAAAGAGACTGATACCGAATTGGTTACTAAGCTTGAGGATGCGAGATTAAATGCCATTTACGATCGTACCTATTCGCGCGAAATGGCCTACAAGCTAAATACCATCTTGACGCTCATGAACCAGCTTAAAAAAAGCAATCGTAGTGCTTCAGCCAAAAGTTTTTATAGCACATCAATCAACAACTTAATACCTATTCAAAAAGCTTTTGCCGATTTCAACGAATCAGACAACAACTAACCCTAGAAATCTCCGCTAACTAGATTATAACTAAGCATGATCAAACCCTTTAGCTCATCATCTGATAGCTGCCCCGAGCAAATTACCGTGTTCCAGTGCTTTTTATTAAGATGATAGCCTGGTAAAACTGTTTCATATTCCTCGCGCAGCTTTTCCGCCAACAACGGATCACATTTTAGGCTGATCCTCAAAGGTTTTGAATTTTCAGCAATCAAAGCGAACATTTTGCCCTTACCTTCATCAACGTGACCAATCTTATATACCGCCGTTTCCTCACCAAACGGATAATCAAGCCAAGCACCAGAAAAGCTCAACAGATATTCTTCAAGTTCTTTGTGTGTCATAATATCATTTTACAGACTACTATAGGGTACATGCAAATTTTTTATGGTCGATTGCCAATTTAACCTCTGTAAAATACTGTTTTGTTGCTCAATGGTGGCTGGTTTGGTGATTTTATCAACATCATTAGTGCCTATCACGCCAAATTTATAGGTTAAAGGAATTTTCGTCAATTTCTGAGCCTCGATTCGCGACAGACAGTTATCTTTATATTTTTTACAACTATCACCCAATTTTAACCATTTGCTAAGATTGACACTGTCAACCTTGGTCGATTGCAGTAATACTCGAATTCCAGCTGATCGCACAACCTCCGCCGTATCTTGTTGATCAAACATAAAATTACCCATCGAATAAACAATCAAATGACCTTTATAGTTTTCGGTGGTTTGAATCCAATGCGGATGATCGCCGATTACCATATCGGTGCCAGCATCAATCAAACTACGATAAAAACCAACCTTGAGTTCATCTGGTGATGCCTTGTACTCCGCGCCCATGTGCGGCATGGCAACCACTGGCATATATTGGCTATATTTACCGATTTCAGCCACAGCTTCAGCTGGCGGTATACCAAACACGCCGTGATAAGCACACAAAGCAATCGGCAAACTACCTTTTGTTACTTTTTTGTCGTCACTAGTGATTTTGACTGGCAGACTAACCACCTCACAAACATCGCTAACTGATTTGTAATCATAATTACCAAAATATTGAATACCATTTTTTTCAAGCTGCTGTTGAGTTTCTTTGAAGCCAGCTTCGCCTTGATTATCAGTATGATTATTGGCGAGCGTAAAAGCCGTAAACCATTTTGCCGCTTCAGACAAATATTTTGGTGAACAATTAAATTGTAGGGCCGCTTCTTGTTCAGCCGAAGTCATATCGACACCAGCAACCGTTGGGCATTCCAGACCAGAGATCCAAGCATCGTATTGATCACGATTAAATTCATTTAATCGTGAGAAGGGATATTGATATTTGAGCGAACTAGCCATCGACCAATCATTGATATAGCGCCCCCAAAACGTATTGCCAAAGAATAAGACGTCCGAAGATAGGCCGATCGGAAATGACGCTTTAATATTAGTTTGGGTGTTGTGATTTTTACTTATAGTTTTTGTTGGTTTATATTTTTGCCATGCCAAATACACACCAATAGCCAATGTTAAAACACAGAAAATAATGAAAAACACCTTAATATAATTGCGACGTTGCTCAACCCTCAACATTACAATTATATTGTAGCACTATTTTAAATTTTTTAGATAATATTGAAGCTCCATAATACTACCGCGAATATCGCTTAGGGCGCGATGTTCATCTGGCTTGGCGAAAACTTTTTTATATTTTCCGTCAAATACCACCTTCCAGGCACTAACATCCAACATCCGATAATGCAGTCGCTCGTCAAAACGAGGCCACCAAGCCGAAATAAATTGTCGATCCATGTGAATCGAGTTGCCGCCTAGCAAAACTGGCAAATCCGGTTTAAAATTATCGTCAATCAAATTTAAAATTTCATCCTCGATTTCAATTAAAGCCCTACCGTCTTGATTTTGCTTCAATAAACCATCGCGCGTTTCGACATTAGCATCCCAAAAAGTCGCATTGGCCAACATTCGCTCTCTTAAAATCCGTTCGTCATTTCGCACAACGCCGTGATAAGTCACTAATTCATTAAAATCCCAATCCGTAACGATAGCTGCCGCCTCTAAAATCAAATCATTTCGCGCTGACAAACCAGTCATTTCTAGATCGAGCCATAAAATTTTTTCCGGGCGCACATTTTTATTATTGTTTGACATATTATTTTCTCCTTTTATTACATCCGACCCGGCACTTCAATACCGAGCAAATCCAACCCACACTCAAAAACCTGACTAACTTTTTTCAACAATTTCAAGCGCGAACTCTTTTCTAACTCAGACACATTGGCGGTCGCTATCGGTGTCTTCTCATAATAACGATTCATTTCCTTGGCTAATTCATATAAATATGTCGCCAATTTATGCGGTTCAAGCTCTTTGGCTGCCGCTGCAATCACCTCAGGATAATCAAGCAATTTCAAAATAATCGCTTTTTCCGGCTCAAAATTATAATCGCCATCAACTGTCTTAATCTCATTATCATTTAAAATTTTATTTACTCGCACCGCCGCATATTGGACATAAGGGCCACTATAGCCCGTTAAAGCGAATATCGACCGCCAATCGAACAATATATTTGTCCGGCGATCGGCCGCAAAATCGCTAAATTTTATCGCCCCAAGGGCAATTTTCTTAATGTCGTCATCAGAAACGTTATCCGATTTCACCAGTTCACGAGCCTTCGTTTCGGCCGTATCAAGTAACTCTTCTAGGGAAACTACGCCCTTTCGGCTACTCATTTTACCACGCGTACCATCTTCGTTAACTTGTTCGATCATACCAAACCAGAGATGATACAAATCAGAGGTTATGCCGAGTTTTTTAGCCATTGCAAACAGCTGTGAAAAATAAAATTGTTGTTCATAACCAACACAATACACCACTTTATCGGGATGCCAATTTTCTTCACGATAATAAAGTGTCGCCAAATCGGTTGTGGCATAAAGCGCCGCGCCATTACTCTTTTGAACAAGTAAAGGTACTTTAAAGCCATAGTCGTCGAGCGGAACTATGATCGAATTATCATCATTTTTATGCGCAATACCATTAGCTAATAGTTCGGAGACAATAGCCTTGCCTTTAGGCGCAAAAAACGCCTCACCTAGCTCATAATCAGTTGATATTTTTAGCCGCGCCATAACATTATGAATGTGATTTAACGAAATACTGTTAAATTTATCACTGTAAGCTTTAGCCTCAATGTCACATTTTTCTAGCTTTAACAACCAAGCCTGGACCTGATCGGCCAATTCTGACTCACCGCGCTCTTTTTCATCTTTTAAAGCTTTTTTAGTCTTAATATAGACCCTACCTAGCTCGTAGACGCCATCTCGTTCCAACGCCTCAGCACTGCTAAAATGCAAAAAACCAACCACCCAAATCCCAAATGGCGCACCATAATCGCCAAGATGATTGTCGGTGATCACTTTCCATCCAGTCGCCTCGAGTAGGCGCTTAACTGCCCAGCCTTGATTGCCAGATCTTAAGTGTCCAACACTAAAAGGCTTAGCCATATTAGCACTTGGAAATTCCACCAAAGCTAACTTGCCAGAGCCAGTGTCGCTTTCACCAAAACGATCACCCCAAACATCATCTAATGATTTTACTAATGTCGAAGCTGCAAGGCGTACATTTATAAATCCCGGCCCAGCTACCGTTGCTCCGTCAAATTCACCGGTTTTTTCAAGTTCAGCCACAATCTGCTCAGCAATTTCTCGCGGATTCTTGCCAACTTGTTTTGTGATTTGCATGGCAATATTTGTGGCATAATCGCCAAATTTTGAATCCGGCCGACTCAGCTGAATATCCGCATCGATAGCAAAAAGCTGCTTAACCGTTTTCCGAATGATTGTAATTGTATTTTTCATTATTACTAATTATAACAGATAAGGCAACGACAACGACTGCGATTGACACACGACACGGATTGATTAGCAAAACCAACTCACTAATTTAACAACTTGTATCAACACAAGAACAGCTATTTTTTATTCGCAGCAGCTTTTATTAAGCCAATAAATAACGGGTGTGCTCGAGTTGGGCGTGAACGAAATTCCGGATGGGCTTGCGTGGCAACAAAATAGCCACAAGCTGGCACCTCGATATATTCGACTAATTTGCCATCCGGCGACAAACCGCTAATTTTTATGCCACCTTTTTCGATCTCAGGTAAAAAAGCTTGGTTGACCTCATATCTATGGCGATGGCGCTCAACCGCGTCAAGCGAACCGTATAAGCCAGCCACTTTTGAGCCAGCTATTAGTTTTGCCGGATAATCACCAAGCCTTAACGTCCCACCAGTCGATTCCTTGCCTTCTTGGCCGCTCATGATATAGACTACGTCACTCTTACAATCAGTATCAAATTCTGTACTATTAGCCTTTTTTAAACCAGCTTTTCTAGCCGCCGCGATAACTGCAACTTGCAGACCTAGGCAAATTCCCAAATACGGTTTGTCGTTATCAAGAGCGTATCTGGCCGCTGCAATTTTGCCCTCAACGCCACGTGGGCCGAAACCACCCGGCACTAACAGAGCGTCAACCTCATCAAAATCGCTTTTTGACGCCATTTCAGCATTGATCCACTTAATTTCAAGACCAACTTTTTCATGCCATGCCGCCGATTTTAAAGCTTCAACAACAGATAGATAAGTATCCTCATTATCCATATATTTAGCTACCAGACCAACTTTAACAATTTTATTTGGGCGACTTGATTGACGACGAATAACAGTTTTCCAGGCCGATAAATCAGGTTCGCGATAAAGTCCGGTGAAGTTAGCTAATAAATCATGGAGACCGCTACAAGCAAGATTTAGTGGAATACGAAAAACCGTGTCGACATTAGGCATCAAGATGACATTTTCTTCCGCCACGCCACCAAACAAGCTAATTTTCTTAGCTACGCTCACCGGAGCCTGATTTTCCGTACGAACAATCACCGCATCTGGTACAATACCGAAACCACGCAAATCATTTAAGGCATTTTGAGCCGGCTTAGTCTTAAACTCTTTACTAGTACCTAAAAATGGCACATATACCACATGAACAAACAAGCAATTTTCGCGACCAACTTTTTGCGCAAATTCACGAATCGCCTCTATAAAACTGAGGCCCTCATAATCACCGACAGTGCCACCAATCTCGACAATGTGAATATCACTACCTTCAGCAGCGTTTGCTATCGCCTTTTGAATCGAATGTGTCAAATGTGGTACTAATTGAACAGTTTTACCACCAAATCCACCCCGACGCTCATTGGCAATCATCTCAGAAAGCAATCGCCCCGCCAGAGTAGCGTTTTTTCGAGTAAGTTCAATGTCTAAAAAGCGTTCATAATGACCTAAATCGAGGTCAGTTTCAGCACCATCTTTTGTCACGAAGCATTCGCCGTGCTCAGCTGGATTTAAGAGACCAGCGTCCACATTCAAATACGGATCACACTTTTGAATTGAGACGTTTGCACCTTTTGCTTTCAACAGCGCACCAATGCTAGCCGCCGTTATACCCTTACCTACCCCTGAAAGAACACCACCGGTTACAAATATAAATTTTTGCTTACTTTCCACGAACTTACCCCTCCATGGAATTTCATTGTAACATTCAAACAATTTGGGCGCTACATCTAGCGCCATATGTTGTTTATTCTACGCTAAAAACCGACCGAAACATCACCGGTTTGATTAGACTTAAAGAATTTGCCAATAACCGTTTTAGCAAGTTTCTTGACATTGTTCATTTTTCGCATAATTTCAAGTTTGTCGACAAAGCTTTTAAAATCTTCACCTGTAGTACTATTCTCGCCCAACCTTTTAAATGTATCCTTGCCAAAAGTCGTGTCTACTAAGCGTGCAACCGGCGTGTAGTCGCCACTTTTAGTAACCTCAACGAACATCTCGTACACTTTATAACTTGGCTCTTTCGAGTATTTTGATAATTTATTGACCAATTTATTCAAAGTTCGGCGCTCCAAGCGATATTTATCGCCAAAAGCCACTATACTCTCACGTTTGCCATCCTCAACAATCATCGCCCCCAAAGCACCGTCTTCAGAGAAAATCTCCTGGCCACGCTTTATTTTGTCATTTTTTGAATAACGCTTACGTGGATATTTTTCTTTTATCCCGACAGTTTCCGTAACCTCATCTACATAATAAGGGTTGTTAGCTAGCTCGTCGCTAACTATCTGTCTAGTTCGCTCTTGTGTAACAGCTTCATTGATGGCGCAGAAATATTTTTTGCCATCTTTTATTGACATAAAACCAAGTTGACCGTGCTTAATAATGCCATTTTCTTCTATTACTTTATTGTAGCTACTGGCATGTATCAACTCATGAGCAACCGAGTCAAGCATGTGAATTTTGCTCATCGGCTCAACTAAATCGATAGTTTGCCTAACCTGATCAAAATATCCGTCATCTGTAAATTGGTTATGCCAAGCCGCACTGTCATAAAAACGCACCAATCTGCTATCAATAAACCGTTTTTCTAAACCACTCGCTATTCGATCGTTATTAGTAATATTTATGATTCGGTCGATCTGCTCAGACTGCTCATCGGTTTTCGGTTTTTCTATAGAGTTAATCTCACGGCCAAGACTGCTATCAAGAATTTTCGAATGAAACTCTCGAGCCTTCTCTGGGACATTAGAGACAAAACAGTCAACAATCGAAGTTTTATTAACTTTCACCTTAAAATTATCAAAATCAGTACCATCAGCAAACAGTTCGTTTGACAAGCCTTTGTCGGCATCATAATTGTAACCAAGCGGCAACTTAAGAGATTCAGCATCAACCGACGACATAATGTACGAATCAACTCCATCCCACTCGCAAGCAACCCTAGCCTCTGAATTAAGGTGTTGCAACTGGTCGACAAAATTATACAAGCCCAGGTTTTCACTGGCATGTTCGTTATCTTTAACTTGCTCAAGATTATCGTTAGCGCATTCAATCAATCGAAGCTCTGGTTTTGGATGCTCCAAAAGTCTTAAATCAACTCCGTGAGCCTCCGCGCCTGAATTGGTAAGCTCATAATTACCAATTTCAAGGTTATTTCGCCTTGAAGTGAAATTTGGTGTAGATTCAAATGGAAATATTTCTTTCATATCTTATGGTCCATTATACAATAAAAGAATAATATCGGTCAAATGTCAAATAGGTATCGTTTGACTCAGTATAAAAATTATCCCCCAAAAACTGGCGGAGAGAACAGGATTCGAACCTGCGGTAACATTGCTGCCACACACGCTTTCCAAGCGTGCGCCTTCAACCACTCGGCCACCTCTCCACGCCTCAATTATAACAGTTGTTTATTTAACTTTACTATACTAGTTGCAGTTTTTTGATTCTACTTGCATAATAAGTGCAATGGCAGACACTACATCAACACCGGTAATCAAACTACACGGACTTCAAAAAAGGTTCGGCATAGGTGATGCTGAAACTTTTGCTCTAAATGGTGTTAATTTGACTATAAACAAAGGTGAGTTTGTAGCCATCATGGGCCCAAGCGGTTGCGGTAAAACTACTTTGCTAAATATCTTGGGCTTACTAGACCGAACTTATGATGGCGAATACGAATTAAACGGTACGTCAGTGGCGACCATCTCCAAACGAAAGCGAGCTAAGATTCGCAGCCAACAAATCGGTTTTGTTTTTCAAAGTTTCAATCTTATCAATCGCCTCAGTGTAATTGAGAATGTCGCCTTACCTCTGATCTACAAAGGCGCCACCCGCACCAAGCGGCTCATAATCGCTAGTGACATTTTACGTAATTTTCATCTCAACGAACGCGAATATTATATGCCCTATCAGCTATCTGGTGGCCAAACACAGAGGGTGGCAATCGCTCGAGCGCTGGTCAACGACCCATCAATCATTCTAGCCGATGAGCCGACTGGAAACCTTGATTCACGCTCTAGCCACATCATCATGGAAGAACTATCCGACCTACATAAGCGCGGTAATACTATTATTATGGTTACCCACAACCCTCGCTTGACGACTTATGCTAGTCGAGTTATTACCATGCTCGATGGCCAGATCAATACCGACACTAAAGAAGATGCCAGCAGTATAGCTAACAGATATGAAATACATAAACCATTGCGCCCCGTAAAACAAAAAAATAGATTTTTGAATCGGATTAAACGGAGAAAGAAATAAATGCGTTTTTTACTGATAAACCACGTCCAAAACGCCAAACAATCACTAAAATGCAGCCGCGTTCGTAGCACTCTAACTATGCTGGGGATAACCATAGGCGTAGCTAGTATCACCACTATTTTATCTCTTAGCGGTGGCGCAAGTCGTGTAATCAGCAGCCAAATCGACGCCCTAGGTGGCAATATTGCCGTCATAAAGCCAGGTGTAGCCAGTAGTACCGTCAATAACGTAGCCCAAACGCAATCAACTCGCGATTATGCTACCAGTACCTTAACCGAAAAAGACATTACTTATATCGAAAATACCCCTCAAGTACAGTCAGCTGCTCCGTTAATGGTGTTAAGCGGCACAATTAAAGCTGATTCGGTAGCATCGAGCAGCTCAGTCATCGTAGCGACCACGCCAAAATTGCAAAATATTGCTAATCTAAAGCTACGTGACGGACAATTCCTCGACAACCAACTCGACAAAAACACTGTTGTAGTAGGCTTACAGTTATCGATCGACACTTTCGGAACCGAATCGTCTATCGGCAAAATATTAACCATCCGCGGCCAAAATTTCACTGTAGTTGGCGTCTTAAAGCGCATCAACGAGCCCGTCAACTACAATTCAGTCGATTTTGACAACGCCGCCATTATCAATTTTGAAGTCGGCAAAAGCCTAAACCAAAACGTAGCCCAAATCCAACAAATCGACGTTAAGGCCGATAGCGTAAGTAACCTCAATAAAGTAGTAGCCTCAATCAATAAAACTATCAAAAATAGTCACAAAGGCGAAAATGATTTCTCGGTTTTGATTGGCGACAAAATCTCACAACCAACCAGCCAATTATTCTTCATGATAGCAAAAGTCACCACCGCTATCGCCGCCATATCTTTAATTGTAGGTGGAATCGGAATCATGAATATTATGCTAGTAACCGTCGCTGAAAGATCACGAGAAATCGGTATCCGAAAAGCCTTAGGTGCAAGCAACGCTGATATCTCTTGGCAATTTTTGATCGAATCGTTAGCTATCAGCCTTGGTGGTTGTGTTTCAGGTTATATACTTGGCTATATTATTGCTATCGCTATTAGCAAATTCTTGATTTTCACACCCGTATTTACCTGGCAAATCGCCATTACGGCACTAATAGTTTCATTGATTACAGGCACTTTATTCGGTCTTTATCCTGCTCTTCGCGCCGCACACAAAGATCCAATCGAATCACTTCATCGTTACGAATAACACCTAACTGCATTTTATTCTAAAACATTCTTCTTGCAATAATCGATATAACTATGTTACAGTATTAAGTAATAAGTATAAACAATAACAACAGGGGTGGGACATGGATATTCAACCAGAAACAACACAACCAATCAGTGACGATCAAGATCTAGCAAAGGTTTTGGCCGGCATATCACAACAAGCTGATGACAATTTAAGTTTTAATACAACTATCACGGAGCCAGCTCCGATCGAAGAACCGCAACCAGCAAATCTAAACGTAGGTGAAGACCTCGAGAACATCAAAAAAGATGTTATTACTGAGCTAAGACCGTTAGTCGACAAGCTCGATATTTCACCAGAGGAAAAATTCGACACTTATCTATTATTGATTCGTAGCACAGATGACGTCACTTTGATTGAACCAGCCCACATCGCAGCGCGGAATATCGCTGACGAGTCAAGGCGCGCTCAAGCTTTGCTTGACATCATCAAAGAGATTGATTTTTTGTCGAATCCGAATCAACAAGCTTTATAAAATCTATTGCTATATAAAAATACCCGCAAATTATTGCGGGTATTTTAGTTTTAAATAAGCTGCTAGTAGCCCATTCCTCCGCCCATACCAGCAGCACTAGCTGGAGCTTCAGCTTCCGGAACATCAACCACTAAAGCGCCCATAGTAGCCGCTGTAGAGGCAATTGAAACCGCATTGATAACCGCTTCACGCACTACGCGCGTTGGGTCGATTACACCATCTTTTTTGACGTCAATAACGCCTTTTTCTGGAGTTTTAACATTAACACCAAAGCCTGGCTTTCCCGACTCTACTTGAGCCAACAATGCCTCGCTATTCAAACCAGCATTAGCCGTGACCTGTAAGAAAGGTTGCTTTAATGCATTTTTTAGAATCTGACGACCGGCGTTAACCGAATCGGCACCATTAACCTTGATTTGTGCCGACAAATTCACGAGCGTGACGCCACCACCAGCTACAATACCTTCAGCCAAAGCGGCCTTAGTGGCGGCTACGGCATCATCAACGCGGTATTTTTTCTCATCAATCTCGGTCTCGGTTGCACCACCGACCTTAATCACTGCTACCTTGCCACTTAATGAAGCTGCTCGCTTATTGTATTGCTCTTTATCGTAATCACTAGTTGCATTCTCAGATTGAGCTTTAATCTGTTCAATTCGTGCCTTTACGGTCGAAACTTTCCCTGCACCTTCGATAATAGTTGTCGAATCTTTACCGGCAATCACCTTACGAGCCGAACCGATAACATCCAAATCAACATTTTCAAATGTCAAACCTTGCTCTTCACTAATAACAGTCGCACCAGTTAAAATCGCAATATCGTTTAAAATCTCTTTTCGACGGTCGCCAAAAGCCGGCGCTTTAACAGCAACGGTATTAAATACACCCTTAAGCTTATTTAGTACCAAAATGCTCAAGACTTCGCCTTCGACTTCATCAGCAATCAAAACTACATCCTTTTTACCAGCAGCCGCTAATTTTTCCAAAATTGGCAAAAATTCCTGTACATTGTTAATTTTCTTGTCTGTAATAACAATCGCCGGCTTTTCATAGACTGCTTCCTGGCGATTAACATCGGTCACAAAGAACGGACTAACAAAGCCTCGGTCGAAAGTAAAACCTTCAACAACTTCTGACTCCAAATCCAAGCCTTGGCCAGCCTCAACCGTCACAACACCGTCTTTACCGATCTTTTCGATAACTGAGGCAATCAACTTTCCGATCAACTCATCACCAGCACTAATCGTCGCTACCTCAGCTACACGGGCTGATTTACCTTCGATACTTTCGCTTAATTTATCAAGCGCCATCGTTACTTCGTGACCAGCCGATTCGATACCGCGCCTCAACTCTTGTGGGTTATGCCCAGCCGCAATCAAACGACTAGCCTCTTTCAAGATATTGTAAGTTAGAACCGTGACAGTGGTTGTACCATCACCCGCTACCTTATTCAGCTTGCTAGCAGCTTGCTTAATAAGCTCAGCGCCAACCTTGTATCCCAAAGTTTCGTCATCATTTTCAACCAAATCAATCGCTTCGGCCACCGTTACACCATCGTGAGTAACCGTTGGCCCACCATAACTTTTAGAAATTACAACATTACGACCTTTTGGCCCATAAGTAACTTTTACTGCTTCATACAATGCCTTAGCACCGCCTAGCACGCGTGCCCGAGCATCATCATCATAAAATATCTTTTTTGCCATATCCTATAAATCTCCTAAACCGTCGCCAGGACGTCTTCCTCTTTAATAATCAAATATTCAACCTTATCGATTTTCAAATCAGTCGTCGAATACTCTTTATAGACAATCTTGTCGTCAATTTTTAAACTTTTTACATCAGGACCGACCGCTACAATCTTTGCAACGACTGGCTTTTCCTTGGCGTTGTCCGGTAGATAGATACCCGATACTGTCTTGTTAGAGATCTCTTCACGAACAGCAACTATCCTATCTGCCAGAGGCTTAATTGGTGTATTCATAATTATTCCTCCTTTTTTTAATTAGTACGCTTTATTATTGTAAACAAAATAGTTAGCACTTGCAAGGGTCGAGTGCTAAAATACTACGACAGCTTGATAATTATCAATCCCCCACGCACCGCACCGAAAAGCCGCTCGTCTTGGCGCCTGTGCTCCGGAACACAGTGACGTACCCAGAGTCCAAGTTCCGTACCCAAGCGGAAGTACCCGACTCAGTGCTCGACCACAAGTA
>Ga0172377_10001393_pt1 | contig 24308 bp, 22 predicted proteins | sample Pumphouse3metaG_FD_119749 | JGI IMG/M metagenome (GOLD analysis project Ga0172377, IMG submission 119749) | Leachate microbial communities from a municipal landfill in Southern Ontario, Canada - Pumphouse #3 metaG | ecosystem: Engineered > Solid waste > Landfill > Unclassified | place: Canada... | reverse complement strand
TGGGAAAAACTGCAGCAGCTCTACGAGATAGATGAGAGCAGAATAAGTACTTATCTTTTTTCCGCAAAAAAACCACACGAATCAGCCGCTCAAGAATTATTTGCCGCCTTACGAGCCTTGGACGCGGCCAGAGCGGATGTCATCTTGGCAGAGGCCCTGCCTGACGCCGAAGCATATATGAATCGACTCAGTAAAGCCTGCGCCCCTGACGACTCTGCGGAAGCAGAAGTCAAGACAATACTTTTTGTCTGCACGGGTAATACTTGCCGCAGCCCGATGGCCGCAGCCTTATTTAATACTTATGTAGAGCAAAAGCAGCCAGACTCGACGAGCAAATGGCAAGCTCTGTCAGCGGGACTATATACAATGGATGGACTTCCGGCTTCTTCACATTCGATTAGTGTTTTACGTGAAGTAGGCATAGATATCGCGGGACATCGCTCCGTTCAGCTGACGGAAGAACTGCTGGAAGAGGCGGAAATCGTAGCCACCATGACGCGAAACCAACGTGATGTGTTGCACACCATCGCTCCCCGGCAGAAAGAGAAGATTAAAACTCTCTCCGAGTGGGCAAGGGGCTTAGCTGCAGATGCAGCTGCTGACGTCATCGATCCTTACGCGCAAGCAGAAGCCGTTTATCGTGAGACGCGCGATCTCCTGCAAGAGCTGATTGTCGATCTGTGGCAAGAGCTCAACACAGACTCCCAAGCTTAAGCAAAATTTCGATCAGATCAAAACCGGTACCTGAGATACTTGATATACTTAATGTAGTGTGGAAATCTCAGTCGGCTTGACGATGCACTTAGATCATGCTAAATTAGTGAATGGATTTTTAATGCATCCTCGCTCTGCCTGCTGCAGAGCCAATAGACCGAGAGGAGGTGAACTAATGAAAAAGAAGTATGAATTGCTTTATGTTCTTAACGGGACATTGACAGAAGAAGCACTCGGCGAACAAATGACCCGCGTACAGGCTGTTGTTGAAGCCGCTGGTGAAATCGAAGAAGTCTTCGTCTGGGGCCGTCGCAAACTGGCTTACGAGATTCAGGATCTACGTGAAGGTTATTACGTTATCATCCATTTCCATGCTGAACCCGACCAACCACAAAACATAGAACGTCTGCTGAGAATTACCGATTTTGTATTACGCTATTTGATTACAGTATCGGAGAACGATTTCATGCCCTCAGTTAAGCAATTGACTGAGAAAGAGATCGATGAGCTTTCAGTCGATGATCCGGAAGAGCTGGTTGAACAGCTGATCATCGAGAGCGCTCAGGCAGAAGTCAGCGAAGAAGAGTCTGCAGAAAGTGTCGAAGAAAACGTTGAAGAAGCTTCTGAAGAAGTCGAGGCAGTCGAAACTGCTAACGCAGATGAAGACGCTGAGCAGACATCCGCAGAAAGGACTGCTGAATGAACAAGGCTATTTTAATGGGACGGCTAACGAAAGATCCCGAGATCAGAACAACGCAGAGCAACATATCAATGGCAAGTTTCACTCTTGCCTGTGACAGACGTTATAAATCTGCAGATGGCACAAGACAGACCGACTTTATTCCTTGTGTTGCCTGGCGTCAGACCGCGGACTTTGCCCATCGCTATTTCCACAAGGGAGATCGCATGCTGGTAGAAGGTACAATTCAGCCCCGTTCCTGGGAAGATCAGGACGGACAGCGTCGCTATATTACGGAAGTAATAGTCGACCAGATTTATTTCTGTGAATCAAAACGCTCTGACGACAGACAAGGCCAGAACAACGACTACGACAGCTATTCGAACAATTACTCGAGTGGACCTGCAAAAAGTAGTGGTGGCGATGGATTCCTACCTGATCCGGATGAAGACGAGACAGCCTTGCCGTTTGATATGACTTGATTAATAAGTTGAATTAAGGAGTAAACATGAGTAACAGAAGACGCCGCAGTTATGGTGGCGGCCGCGGGCGTAAGAAGTATTGCGCTTTCTGTGCAGAGCATGTCGTCGCAATCGATTATAAGGACGTCAACACTCTGGAAAGATATATTGCAGAAAGTAAGAAAATTATGCCTCGCAGAATGACAGGTGTCTGCGCCAAACATCAGCGTGCACTGACCAATGCCATTCGTCGCTCGCGTCACGTTGCCTTACTGCCATACACCGAAGAATAGTCCTTTTTTTGGAGGACATCATAATGAACTTTGCTGTCATTAACGACAGTAATAATAACTTGGCTGCGATTATTTGAAATCGCGGCCAAGTTTTTTTATCAATTTATTGAAGCAGTCAAAGACTGCTGATCATGCTAGAATAAAGATTCAGAAAGTTTTGATAATTAGATAGGAGGCAAGGGGATATATTTCCCAGAGATAGTCTATGAAAGTTATATTAACCGAAGGGGTTAAAAAGCTGGGCCACGCCGGTGAAGTGGTTGAGGTTAAAAGAGGTTATGCGGAGAATTTTCTCTTCAAGAAGGGTTTAGCCATTCCTGCCACAGCCGCCAACATGAATGAAGTTAAAGCAAAAGCTAAGGCTAAAGATGAACGTGAAGCGCAGCTATTGGAAGAAGCTCAAAAGATTTCCGACGAACTGTCAGGAAAACACATGGAGATGGCTGTCAAGACCGGTTCGGGTGGACGCCTTTACGGCACTATTACAGCACAAAATATCGCGGACCTCTTGCAAAAAGACGGATATCAGGTGGATAAGCGTGATATCACTCTGTCCGAAACTGTTAAGACTGTTGGCACCTACGAATTTACAATCCGTCTGCATCCCAGCATATCGACCAAGCTTTTTGTTGTTGTAAAAACAGAAGAGTAAGTAATCTAAAGTAATAAGTGATCTAACGTAAGAGGAGGAAGTAAGTTGGAAAAGAGGCCGGCCAAGCTTTCCGCGCGCCTTCAGGGTCTGACATTACCGCACTCTATCCAGGCCGAGCAGTCGGTACTGGGTAGTGCGCTTTATGGCAGTGAGCAGCTGGCAGCAGCTGTGAGCGAATTGTCAGTTGAAGATTTTTATGATCCGAAGCATCGCTTGATCTATGATGCGATTTTGGCTCTGACGGACCGCAATGAAGTATGCGACATTTTAACAGTAACGGATTATCTGGAATCAAATAATCAGATCGGACAGGCCGGCGGTTACGAGTATATTGCGTCCTTGCCGGACAAGACTCCGATACTGGCCAATTATCCGCAGTACATTGAAGTTGTACTCAATCATTCCGAGAAGCGTCAGCTGATCTTCGCTCTGGATGAGATCATCAGCCTCTGCTATTCCTCGAATGAGGACGCTTCCACTCTGATTCAACTGGCTGCTCAGAAGATTTATCAGATCCGCGAAAATAATGACAATACAGGTTTCGAGCGTATTGGTGTAGTTTTAAGAGAGCGCATACGGGAACTGGAAGAGCGGGCCAGCGGTAAGGCGCCACGACAGCTGATGACCCACTACCCCAGCATCGACTCCATTATCGGGGGTTTGCGTAAGGGTGGACTGTATATCTTGGCTTCAAGACCGGGTATCGGTAAATCCTCTCTGGCGCTCAACATCGGACATAACGTGGCCAGTTTCGAGGATGCCACCGTAGCAATCTTCAGTTTGGAAATGAGCAAATCTGAAGTGGCCACACGTATCTTGATCTCTCGCTCCTTGATGCCGCTACAAAAGCTCGAAACTTTGCGCATGAAAGACGAAGCAAGCTGGCAGCAGATTGGGAAGGCCTTGGGTGACCTCTATAATCGTAAGATTTTTATCGATGATAGATCGGCAATCTCGGCGGTCGAGATTCACGCCCGTTGCCGTCAGCTGCAGCTGCAGCATTCATTAGATCTGGTAATTGTTGACTACCTGCAGCTCATGGGCAGCGCCAGTCGCCGCTCTTTGGCCGAAAATAGACAACAGCAAATAGCTGAGATTTCCCGGACATTGAAGGTAATGGCACGTGAACTGGATGTGCCGGTTATAGCTTTGTCCCAGCTGAACCGTGAAATCGACAAGAGCGGACGTCAGCCCCGTCTGGCAGACCTGCGTGAATCAGGATCGATTGAGCAGGATGCCGACGTAGTAATGTTTTTACATAAGCCGGTCGACGAAGAAGAAGATTTCACAGAAGAAGTTATTGATGTTGATTTCATAGTTGAGAAAAACCGTCAAGGACAGACGCGCAAGACTATCCTGGAATTCAACCCTGCGCTGATGACCTTTTATGAAAGTGAAGACACACTACCGGAGGTACCCTTCTAGTAAGAAGCATGCATTCATATTCAAGAACTACCTACAATTTCCTTCAGACGCTACGTGAAACAGTTGAACGAAACAGTTTGATTTCTTCTTCTGATCATATTATCTGCGCCCTTTCCGGCGGTCTGGATTCCGTAATGCTTTTTTATTTTCTGCTCTATTACCGCAAAGAACTGGATTTCGAACTTTCAGCCTGCCACTTACACCATGGTATTCGTGAACAGACAGCAGATGAGGACGAAGCTTTCGTCAGGAAACTCTGCGCCGAGGCTCAGGTAGAACTCTCTGTCCGGCATGTTGACGTGCCGGCGCTGGCTACAAGAAGGAAGCTGAGTCTGGAAGCAGCCGGCCGCGAGGCGCGACAAGAATTCTTCCGCGACCTGATGGATGAAAAGCGCCCACACACGAATGGCTCCTGCCGCGTTGCCCTAGCGCATCATGCTGATGACGCAGTTGAAACGTTTTTGCTGAATTTGGGTCGCGGCTCCGGTAGCAGGGGAGTGGGCGCAATGCGCATCTCTGACGGTGACGTTATTCGCCCCCTCTTAGAAACTCGCGTGAGCGAACTTGAAGAAGTCGCTGTGGCGGAGAAGATCGACTGGCGGGAAGATGAAACAAATTTATCATCTGAATTTTTGCGCAACCGTATCCGACATCAGCTGCTCCCACTCTGGTCTGAATTGTTGGACTATGACGTGAGGCCGGTTTTGCTGCGATACATTAATTCAGCCCGAGAGGATGAAGATTTCCTTAATACTTCAGCTGAAAAACTTATAAAAAGCGCACTACTTCCCGACGGCAGTCTTTCTACCGTCATCATGGCGGAGCTGGATCCGCCGCTACAGAAGCGTGTGCTCAGAATATATCTGGAAAATTATTACAGGGAAAAACTTGACACCGAGCAAGCCGAATTGAGCCATGCTCACTTGACGATTCTCTCCGCCTCCATCGCTGAAGCGGTGCACGGAGATAAGAAACAACGCCGTCACCATTTGCCGCAGAGTCTTGTGGCGCAGGTTTCAGAAAGTCGCATATTACTATTAAACAATGAGGAGCTGTGATAGAATACCTCACGTAAACCACGGCTATTCTAGATCAGGCTTTTTACAAATTGCCATAGCATCAGGAGGTTCCTAATGGACAAGGTTATCGACCATTTACTTGTATCAAAAGAAGAAATTGAAGAGTTTTGCGAGCGCATCGGAAAGCAAATAACTGCTGACTACGCCGGACACGAGGTTTATTTTGTCTGTGTATTGAAAGGATCCTTCATGTTTATGGCGGATTTGGTACGTCATGTCGACCTACCGTGTATGTTGGATTTTATGGCCGTCTCCAGTTACAAAGGCGAAAAGAGCACAGGTGTGGTAAAGATCCACAAAGACCTGGATTATGACATTTCCGGTAAAAATGTCATAATTGTTGAAGATATTGTTGATACAGGACTTACTTTGAGCCATCTGAAGAGCATGCTGACAACCCGTAATCCCGCCAGCATACGTATTTGCACGGCTTTTGACAAACCTTCAAGACGCATTGTCCCTATTCATATTGACTATATCGGGAAGGAAATTCCCGATGAGTTTATCGTCGGCTACGGGCTGGATTTGAATGGACGTTACCGCAATTTATCTGATGTAGTAGTATTAAGAGATAGCGATGAATCTTAAGGATAAGATTTGTCGGGAATTATTTGTGATTATATAAGGGATATAGAATAGATTAATTAGTAAAAGGAATTAGTAAGGATAAACATGAAAAGAAGATCAAGGGGGACGTCGTTTTATTTGATTCTGATGGTCGGAATCTTACTTCTGACGGTCTACATGTCAAATCAAACGCGTGAACCAGCGGTCACCCTCTTTGAGGTTGAAGAATATATTGAAAATGGAGACGTCGAAAGTATCTTGCTCGACGGCACTACACTAAAGTTAACCATGACAGAAGCAGCTGTTGCAGACGGCAAGCCTGCCCAAATTGAGAAAGCCATCCCCGCGACGGCTTTAGATATGTATTTGGAGAAATTCTTAGCTGCTGCCCAGGATGGGAAAATCGAGTCTTTTGACTATAATCAGCCAACAGATGTCGGCGGCATTATTAATCTGGTCTTTCTTGTGCTCCTGATGGTGTCTATCGGTGCGTTTATATACGTATCCTATTCGCGTCAGTCCGGAGACGGCAAGTCAGCGATGTCTTTTGGCAGAAGCCGAGCCAAACTTAACGATCCCGGCAAGAACAAGGTAACCTTTGAAGATGTAGCAGGCGCAGAAGAAGAAAAAGCCGAGTTGCAGGAGGTTGTCGATTTCCTACGTAACCCCAAAAAATATACCGAGCTGGGGGCGAAAATCCCTAGAGGTATTCTTTTGGTCGGTGCACCCGGAACCGGTAAGACCCTTCTGGCAAGAGCTGTCGCAGGAGAAGCAAAGGTGCCTTTCTTTTCCATCAGCGGCTCTGATTTCGTAGAGATGTTTGTTGGTGTCGGTGCCTCTAGAGTGCGTGATCTTTTTAATAACGCCAAAAAGCAAGCACCTAGCATCGTTTTCATTGATGAGATCGATGCTGTCGGCCGACAGCGCGGAGCCGGTCTCGGCGGCGGTCACGACGAGCGCGAACAGACCTTGAACCAGTTGCTGGTCGAGATGGACGGTTTCGGTCCTAACGAAGGTGTTATTGTTCTAGCGGCAACCAACCGTCCGGACATTCTGGACCAGGCTTTGCTGCGTCCGGGACGTTTTGACAGGCAAATCATGATTATGCGTCCTGACATAAAGGGACGTGAAGCAATTTTGCAGGTCCATGCGCGCGAAAAACCTCTAGCCGACGACGTCGACCTGAGCGAGATCGCCAGGATTACATCCGGCTTCACCGGGGCCGATCTGGCCAACCTGCTTAACGAAGGTGCCTTGATGGCAGCCCGGAAAAAGCAAAGCGTCATAACCTACGACGACATCAGCGAAGCAGTCTTCAAGGTTATGGTCGGACCGGAAAAGAAGAGCCGCGTGGTCAGCGAACGCGAACGCAAAAGTACCGCCTATCACGAAGCAGGGCATGCCATTATTTTACGAGCAGTCTCAGAAACGGATCGTGTCGAGCGTGTCTCGATCATTCCCGCAGGTGCTGCCGGCGGCTATACCGCTTGGCGCCCCAATGAGGATCTATATTTCAAAACGCGGCGCCAGCTGATCGGAGAAATCATGACAGGCTTGGGTGGCCGCGCTGCTGAGATGCTTGTTTATAATGAGATGAGCACGGGCGCAGGTCAGGACTTGAAGCAATGTAACGCTATCGCCCGCAACATGGTCACGAAATACGGTATGAGTGAGCGTCTCGGAAACGTAATCATTGGCGACGACGATGAGGTTTTCCTCGGCCGCGACTACGGTCACACCCGCAGCCACAGCGAGAGCTTGCAGTCCGTTATCGACGAAGAAGTTGCCCGCATTTTGGAAGAATCATATAACAAGACCATCGCTTTGTTAGAGAAAAACCGAGTTCTCTTGGACGAATTGTGTGAAGCTCTCTTAGAGAAAGAAAAGATTGACTCCGAAGAGTTTGAAGATATCTACAAGCGTTATGCGGTTGACTACAAGCCGCCTCCAGGAGATAAAGAGGTAGAGCAGGAACATATCTTTAGTCCTGAAGAAATGGCCAGTACCGAAGCGAAAATTGAAGACGGTAGAGGCACGGACAATGAAACAGGTACGTCTACACTCAGCTCTTCCGCCTGGCTCTTTGCTTCCAATTAAGAACTAAGTAAATTAAAGAATTTCGTAAATCCTGGGAGCGATCTCAGGATTTACTTTTTTGCACGATGGGAACAGCCTCTTTATCGCTGCAAATAAAAAAGCCGGATCCTATGGTCACAGGAATCCGGCTCTTGTTTAAGGATATGCTAAGTACTTAGATAGCTTCTTTCTTGCTGTAATCGCGGAGGATCTTACGTGATGTGTTCTTCGGGAATTCTGTATCCCTGATTCTGACGTCACGGATTCCCTGATAAGTAGGAATCTGGCTGTTCAGCTTTTTCACCAGTTCCTGCATCAAGTTCAGAATCTGTTCTTCGTCTGCACCTTTGCCTAGGCGCTCTTCGACAGCTTCTTTGTCGGGGAATATTTCCACAACGATCAAGTGATCACCACTGATTCGCGGCTCAGCAGATACAACGCTCTCTGCGATCTCAGGATTGCGATTAAGTACGGCTTCCAATTCCTCGGGATAGATGTTCTTGCCGTTCTTCGTAATGATGGTGTTCTTCTTGCGGCCGGTGATGATGAGGAAACCTTCATCGGTAAGATAGCCCATGTCGCCGGTATGATACCAGCCGTCAATGATGGCTTCTGCAGTCAGATTCGGGGCTTCATAATAACCCAGCATCATATTGGCACCGCGGCCGAGGATTTCACCAATGCCGTCTTCGTCCGGATTGATGATCTTGATCTCGTTCCCGGGCAAGGGGAGTCCGGCAGAATCATGACGGAAGTATTTTTCACGGTTGAGAGCTAGGATAGGTGCGAACTCGGTCAGGCCATAGCCCTGTACGGCGACAAAACCCCAGTCGTAAAAGTCTTGTAAAATTTGTGGATCTATAGCAGCGCCGCCGGAGATGAAAGTTTTCATGTTTCCGCCGAAAGCGTCGTGGATGGAGCTGAAGACTTTTCTGCGGATGTCGATGCCGATTTTTTTCAGGCCACGGCTAAGTGACATCATGCGACGGACCAGTTTCTCCTTACCCTGTCTGCGGATGTTTTTCCACACTTGACGGTGGACAGATTCCAACAGAAGCGGGACAGCGAGGATCGTGGTGACTTTGGACTCTTTCATATTGTCGGTAATGTAACGCAGACCTTCGACTTGAGCGATGGTGTCGCCTTTATAGATCTGATACAAAAAGCCACATGTACATTCATAGGTATGGTTAAGCGGTAAAACCGACAGTACGATATCGTCGTTATTGAGTCCGACGAAGAGCAGCTGTCCCATTTCCATGATGTTAGCGCAAATCGTTTTGTGACTGTGCATGACGCATTTGGATTTGTCCGTTGTGCCGGAGGTGAAGAGAAGAACCCTGACCGCCTCGGGATCAATTTGGACTTCCCGGAAACGCTGATCTCCTTGGGAGAGCATACGACGACCTTCGCGCAGAAGATCGTTCCAGGCTGTTAGCGGTACAGCTGTGCCGTCTTCCGAAACAATCTCTTCCGGATGATCGTGAATTGTCTCATCGTCCTGCTCCGTTTTGCCCGTGGCAAAAGAAGGATCATTCATAAGTATGAGATGCTTCAAGGTGGGTACCTGATCTGCAACGCTTTCGACACGATCAGCGAATTGCTGGGAGTAGATGATCCCATCGCAATAAGAACGATTAAAGAGGCTCAGAAGTTCATCTTTCTGGAGTTCTTTGTCAATCGGCACCATGATTGTTTCGCCGTTCATACCTGCCAGATAGGATACGTACCATTCATACCTCGTCTCTGCGACGATAGCTAAGCGGCTGTCAGGTCCGAAGCCCAGCTCCAAGAGCATGGTTCCCACGGCCTCCACGTCAGCATAGTACTTCTTGTAATTGACCGGAAAGTAAGGCTCACCTTTGACCGGTTTGCTCAGGAATGCGACATTGTCCGGATGCTTTTGATGTGATTGCTCCAGCATGTCCTTCAAATCCGTAATCTTGTGATAGGGATGTAGCGGGTATTTGTAGTCCGTCATTTCGTCTCCTTTTGCTAGCGGTATTCGAAATATTACATTACCGCGCTAATTTCCTTAAGTTTATCAAAAATAGAAGTAGAAAAGCAGAAAAAACTTAAAACTTTTTAACTTCTTTCATATGGTCATGACGACCTGTCAGGTTGTCGCCGACGTCACGCAGGTCAACTCCCATGATTAAAAGCAGGTCGCCGGGTTCGAGGATAGTCCTCAGGTGGGCCTCCAAAGCTTCGTTAGTGGGATAATACTCGGCGTTACCGCCCAAGTCGTTGATGCGATCGACGATATCTTTCGAACTGATGGAACTGTCGCGCTCTCGATCGTCATAGATTTCCGACATCATAATCAGATCTTCATACCGCAGAGCTTCTACGAATTCGTCGAAAAAGCCACGCACCCTGCTGTGTGTCAAAGGCTGGAAGCAAATCCAGAGCTTCTTGGCAGGGATATGTTTTGCTGCATCAATAGTGACTTCAATGGCTGAGGGGTGGTGAGCGTAATCGATGATTACTTGTGCGCCGTTGAAGAAGCCCGTGCGAGTAAAGCGACCTTCCGCACCCTGAAATTGCAGCAATGCTGAAGCGACGCTGTCGCGGTCCGCCCCGGCCAGCTGCGACACAGCGATGGCGGCTAGAGCGTTTTGGACATTAAATTCACCCGGAATCTTCAGGGCTAGCTCGCCCCAGTCTTCATTCAGACAACGTACATTAAAGGAAGGATTGCCATACTCATCGTACTTGAGGTTACAGTAGGCGTAGTCGGGCTTGCCGCCAAAGGGCGTGAGCTGATCTTCGCGGCCAAAATAGAGGAGATGCAAAGCCTTGCTGTGACCGGGGACTAGCTCTTCCAGTTTTTGGAAAAAACTATCCAAGGCAGGTTCGTAGGTGGGCAAAATCAGAGTAGAACCCGCCGGCTGCAGGGCAGCAAAACGGGCAAAGGCGTCCACCATATCGTCCGGCGTCTTATAGCTATCGATATGGTCGTGCACCATATTGAGGATGATGTTGATATCTCCTCTGTAATTGTAAAAACCACGACGAAACTCGCAGGCTTCAGACAGCATCAAATCTTTGCCGCGACCTGTACGGACAGTTGTTTTAAAGTTGATCAGTTCAGCGCCCAGATGGACGGTGGGGTCGAGACCGGCTTCAATCAGCATAAGGGCGCTCATGGCTACAGCCGTAGATTTGCCGTTAGTGCCGCTGATGTTAATTACCTGATTGTAAAGGCGCAAGATGGCGCCGAGGAAGATAGATCTTTCGATGCAGGGAATGCCTAATGCAGCAGCACGCAGCCTTTCAGGATTATCATCAAAGACGGCTCGCGAAAAAACCACGAGATCGGGCTTTACCTCATCAATGCTGGCTGAGCGATGTTCGGTCCAAATCTTGATCCCTAATTCATTCTGCAAATAGTCCGTGCGCTGATTAGGGTGGGGATCAGAGCCGAAACATTCAGCGCCGTAACAGGTGGACAGTTCCGCCAGACCGCACATGCTGATTCCGCCAATACCGACGAAAAAAATTCTATTGCCTTCAGATACGAAGGAGGCATATTTTGTGTAATCAGGTTCAGCCTCACCTGTGATGTGAAAGAATTTTGGTTTCTCGCTTGTCATGCTTCGCCCCCATATTTTCTAGCCGCTGATTCAAAGAAAAGCGCTGTGTTTTTCCATCTAATTATAGTACACTTATCCTGCTTGCAGAAGAATGAAAAAACTACCGTAACCTTCTGTCACTAGTCCAAATAAATTTGACAGTTTGAGCAGCGTGTTATATCATAATTCGGCGACCGCACTGGCGGGGTATTAATGCTGCTTGCCAGCAACCTGAGCCGGGCGAGACTTTTTAGGAGGAACGCAATGAATTACGCAATTATTAAAACAGGTGGTAAACAATACCGCGTAGCAGTTGGTGACGAAATCTTCGTTGAGAAATTGGACGTTGAAGCTGAAGACGAAATCGTCTTTGATGAAGTTCTGGCAGTCCATGACGGAGAAAGCTTGAAAACAGGTAGCCCCCTGGTAGATGGTGCTTCAGTTAAGGCAGAAGTAGTGAAACAGGGCCGCTCCAAGAAGATTACAGTTTTCAAGTATAAGTCTAAGAAGGGCTATCGTAGGAAGCAAGGCCACCGCCAGCCTTATACCAAAGTTCGTATCAGCGAGATTGTGAGCTAGTTTTGCTGGAAGCACGCTTCAAACTGGATCAAGAAGATCGTGTAGTTTCTTTCAGTCTGGAAGGACACGCAGGGACAGCGATCAAGGGTGAGAATATAATCTGTGCTGCTGCATCCGCTATCGCACAAACTGTGATCGGCAGCTTGCAGGACATAGCTCAGATTGATCCGGAGTATCAGGCTGAAGATGGCCTCATCTGCTGTCAGGTAAGTTATGACAGTGAGGATAGAGAACAACTGATACAGATTGCAAGTCTGATGGGAAGCGTACGGATTGGCTGCATGCAATTAGAAGCCAGTTACGGCTCTCACTATATTAAATGTATAGATGAGCGCTGAGAAATTATAAACAAACAGATAACAGTAATTTGACTGACAAGATATTACGGAGGAAGCAAGAATGATTCGAGTAGATATACAACTTCTAGCCCACAAAAAGGGAATGGGAAGCACACGTAACGGTCGCGATTCCAAATCAAAACGTTTGGGAGCTAAGCTGGCCGATGGTCAGAGCTGTCTGGCCGGAAATATTATATATCGTCAACGTGGCACGAAGATCCATCCCGGACTGAATGTCGGCATAGGTAAAGACGATACATTATTTGCTTTAATCGATGGAACAGTGCGTTTTTAGCGCTTAAGTCGCAACAAAACAAGAGCTAGTGTCTATCCTCTAGAGCAATAGATTCGCATTTGAGTAGAAAAACTTTATATTTGGTTGATCGTTATGTTTTATGATCAAGCAACAATAGAAGTACGTTCCGGTAACGGCGGCAACGGGTGTGTTTCGTTTAGACGAGAAAAATACATCCCTGATGGCGGCCCTGACGGTGGCCATGGCGGTCGCGGCGGGGACGTCTTTTTGCGTGCTGATAAAAGCAAGAATACACTTCAGGATTTCCGCTACAAAAGACATTTTTTTGCTAAAGACGGGCAGGGCGGCATGGGCAATCTACGTACAGGTGCCAGTGCCGACGATATGATTGTGAAAGTCCCGGTCGGAACCTTGGTTTTCGACGAAGAAGATGGCGTGCTGTTGGCGGATCTGAAAGAAGACGTCGATGAGATTGTAGTTGCTAAGGGCGGACGTGGCGGCCGCGGTAATGCGAGCTTCAAAAACTCCGTCCGACAGGCTCCCAAATTTGCCTCAGCCGGAACCACCGGTGTGGAACGAACACTGCGTCTGGAACTGCGTCTTCTGGCTGATGTCGCTTTGCTGGGTTATCCCAATGCCGGCAAGTCGACTTTGCTTTCCGTCATTTCTGCTGCCAAGCCCAAAATAGCGGATTATCCTTTTACTACCATCCAACCTGTCCTAGGCGTTGTCCAGCGTGATGAAAGCAGCATTATAGTGGCTGATGTTCCCGGCATTATTGAAAATGCCTCTGAAGGTGCAGGCATGGGCCTTGATTTCCTGCGGCATGCGGAACGCTCACGTCTTTTACTCCACGTAATCGATACGTCCGGACTTTATGGTGTTGATCCTTTTGAAGCCTTCCATACCATCAATAATGAGATAAAGTCTTATAAGAAGAGTATGGCGGAGAAGGAACAATGGGTGGTCCTGAACAAAATAGATGTTGCTGATGAAGAGATCGTTGAAATACTGAAATCTGAGATCGAAGAAGAGGGTTACCGCGTATTCACAGTCTCTGCAGCTACTCATAAAGGTGTCAATGAGCTTGTAAACGCTCTACTTAGTGAGGTCCCACAACTGCCCGCTCCTAAATTGGAAGAGGAAGCAGCTATTCCGGTGTACCGTCCCAAGGAAGCCTATCCTTTCACAATCAGTACCAAACGAGGCTATGTTGCTGTTGAGGGGGCTTTTATTCGCGAACTGATGCTGTCTACAAATTTTTCTGATACAGAATCGACGCGCCGTTTTCAGCGTTTAATCGTGCAAAGCGGAATCGAAGCTGCTTTATTAGAAGCCGGTGTCGAAGACGGCGAAACTGTGCTCTTAGACGGCAGTTATTTTGAGTTTTTCGCTGGGAGCTCTGATGACGATGACCTATATCTATGATCTCGTCGTCGTCATAGTCTTTCTCACCTTTCTGATCATTTCCTACCGCAGAGGTCTTCTACTCACTCTAGTAAAATTTGCCACTTCGCTGATCGCAATTGTGCTAGCTTATCTTTTCGTCAGTCCATTTACGGACTGGCTCTTTGACCTGGGTTTTCTCCGCCAAACAACAAGTTCGATCTCAGGGAATGTGGGGGAGCGGGTCCTCTCACTGGGTAATCAGGTGATGATTTCATTGACTGATTTCATGCCGGAAAGATGGGCCCGGGGAATTATCATGCAGACTGAACCTGTTCAAGATTCTTTGGCAGCGCAGGCAGGTAATGCTACTGCCCGCCTTTTTCTCGGTGCGGTAGCTTTTTTAATCTTATTTTTTCTCGTCCGTCTTGTCATCGGCTTCGCAGCGAGGACAGTAAATCGTATCATAGATCACGTACCCTTAATCGGCTGGGTCAACCGTATCGGCGGTTTATTGCTTGGCGGTATCTTCGCCATAGTCATTATTAGTTTGGCCACCATGGTCTTGACCGCGCTGGCTGTTAACTATGAAACACTGCATTCAGTACTTTCATCTTCTTTGATCCTCGAATTCTTTTCTGACAAAGACATTTTCATGTCACTTTTGGACACGATTATTTAATATTTTTTCGCTTGACAAACTTTATCTGCATGTTATATTAAATAATGGAATTAGCACTCGAAGCGATAGAGTGCTAAATTTCCATAGAGAGTTATATACATATTTAATATGTTTATATATTAGAAAAAATTTGGAGGTACATTATGAAAATTAGACCATTAGGTGACCGCGTTGTGATCCGTATGCTCGAAACCGAAGAAACCACTAAGGGGGGAATCGTACTGCCCTCATCTGCAAAGGAAAAACCACAGGTTGCAGAAATTATTGCAGTAGGACCGGGTGGCATAATTGACGGCAAGGATGTCATTATGGAAGTAGAAATCGGCGATCACGTCTTAATCAGTAAGTATGCCGGTACAGAAATCAAAATTGATGATGAAGAATTCACCATTTTGAGACAGGGCGATATTTTAGCAATCGTCGAGTAATCTTGCTTGAACGCGAATAGAAAATTTAAGGAGTAAAACTATGGCAAAAGATTTGAAATATACAGAAGATGCACGCAATTCTCTAGTTGTGGGCGTTAATAAATTGGCAGATACAGTGCGAATTACATTGGGCCCGAAGGGTCGCAATGTCGTACTGGACAAGCAGTACGGTGCACCTGTAATCACCAACGACGGCGTGACTATCGCACGTGAGATCGAACTGGAAGATCGTTTTGAGAACATGGGCGCACAGCTGGTTAAAGAAGTCGCCACCAAGACTCAGGACGTAGCAGGTGACGGAACAACTACAGCGACACTTCTGGCCCAGGCAATGGTTCGCGAAGGAATGCGTAATATTGCTGCCGGAGCCAACCCGATCATCCTCAAACAAGGCATTGACCAAGCCGTTGCGAAAGCTGTTGAGCAAATCGGCGTTGACAGCAAAGGCGTAGAAGGCAAACAAGACATTTCACGCGTCGCCTCTATCTCAGCCAATGACCCGTTGATTGGCGAAGAAATCGCTAACGCAATGGAAAGTGTAACCACCGACGGAGTTATCACCGTTGAAGAATCCCAGACTATGGGTACCGAACTTGAAGTAGTTGAAGGTATGCAGTTTGATCGTGGTTATGTTTCTGCCTACATGGTTACTGACACCAGCAAAATGGAAGTTTCCTACGACGATCCTTATATTCTGCTAACTGATAAGAAAATCTCCAATGTCCAGGATATCCTGCCTATACTAGAGCAAATTGTTCAGTCCGGCAGCAGCCTGATTATTATCGCCGAAGACCTCGAAGGCGAAGCTCTCTCTACCATCATTCTCAATAAATTGCGTGGAACATTTAACTGTGCTGCAGTTAAGGCTCCCGGATTTGGTGACCGCAGGAAAGAAATGCTGCAAGACATCGCCATCCTAACCGGTGGACGCGTTATTTCCTCCGATCTCGGAATGGAACTCAAAGACATTCAAATGTCAGACCTCGGTCGTGCCCGTCAGATCAAAATCGACAAAGACAACACCATTATCGTTGACGGCGCCGGTGAGAAGCAGCAGTTGGAAGACCGCATTGCTCTCCTGAGACGTCAGATCGCAGAAACCGACTCTGATTTCGACCGTGAAAAATTGCAAGAACGTTTGGCCAAACTGTCCGGTGGCGTTGCTGTTATCAAAGTCGGCGCAGCCACAGAAGTAGAAATGAAAGAGAAAAAGAATCGTATTGAAGATGCTCTTTCAGCTACCAGAGCGGCCGTTGAAGAAGGTATTGTTGCCGGCGGTGGTGCAGCCTTTATCGACGTCTTGTCAGAAGTTGCAGCTTTAATGGAAGATACCACAGGCGATGTTCGTACCGGTATCGCTATCGTCTTGCGCGCTCTCGAAGAGCCTGTACGTCAGATAGCTCTCAATGCCGGTTTAGACGGCGGCGTAGTCTGCGAAAGAGTTAAGTCAGCAGACAAGGGCTTCGGCTATGACGTGCTCACTGACGAAGTCGTAAACATGGTTGATCAGGGAATCGTTGACCCGGCCAAGGTTGCTCGTTCCGCTCTGCAGAACGCAGCTTCCATCGCTTCAACCCTACTGACCACAGAAGCAGTTGTCGCAGACATTCCTGAACCCGAAGCACCCATGAACCCAGGTGCAGGCGGAATGTACTAAGAAAATAAATAAATAGCATTTTACCGCTATTTAAATTTGCTCCCCCGGGAATTCTCCTAAGTCCCCGGGGGAGTTTCTTTTGCAGATGTTTTACCTTAGCCTATTTGTTAAAATATGAGTAAGATAGTTTACGGAGTGATTATGATTCGCGAGTTTTTCAAAAATTTAAGCTCAGCTTTGTCTGACCACAGGAAGGAACCGCTACGCTTTCCTGGTCTTCGCATCATCAAGACTACCTTGGCGGTGTTTATCTGCCTGATGCTTTATCTGCTCATGCCGGAAACATCTAACGTGTTGACAGCGTCGATTGCAACCATCATTGCGACTAAGAGCAGCATCAAAGACAGTTATCTAGCGGCCTTCATCCGGCTACAATCTACTTTTGTCGGTGCCATTTTCGGTTTGATAATCCTGCAGTTAAAAGAAGTAAGTAATTTAGAATATAATACCCTGCCGTACAATCTACTACTCTCGTTTTTTGTGCTTTTGGTTATTTGGATCAGCGTCTCCTTTCTCAGATCCGAGGGAGCAATCCTCGGTTCCATTGTCTTACTGGCCATCGCTATCGGCCCGATTTTGGATATGTCTCCCTTTCAAGCGGCCGTTTCGCGCTTTCTCGATACTCTGATTGGTGTTATTGTGGCATTGTTGGTAAATCGAATCTTACCTATGGTGCCTCAGGAAGAAGAGAAAGAATTTGAGGAAGAGAAAAAGGATGCCTGAGTTTGTTGAAGCGAAAACTACTGAGCAAACAGCGGAGAGAAATCCGTTTGTAATTTGGTATGCCTTAGCCTGGTTTTTGCTACTGCTGGCCTTAGCCTTCGTCATGCGCTTGCCCCTACAAGACACCAGCCCCGAAGAGCAAAGTCGGGGACTGAACCGGAGGAGTAGCTTTGATCTGATGAGCACCGATCCTAAGTCCTATCTGGGCATGGGTACCTATCTGGCGCGGATAGAAGAAGGTTCCGTCATTTTCAGCGATGTTTTGGGGCAAGTACAGCAGACGTATGAGCTTCCTTTCCGTGAAGCGGAGCTCTTCAGCGCAGGTGGCAATCTATTTGTCAGGTCGAATCAATCTGCGAGTTTGCTTATGTTCCGCCCTCTGGGCGAATCGATTGTCTTTGAGACCGGCTCCTTAGTTGAAAACATTGCTGCCTCGCAAGAAAGAGTCTTGCTTTTGCACAAAGCTACAGATAGCTTGGGTGAGGTCAATCTATACGAAAAAGGCCAGTCGCAAGCTCTCTTGACGCTGAGCTTTAATGAATCCGGCTATCCGTTGGATATGTCCTTTCATGCGGACGGTCAAGCTTTTGATATCTGCTTGTTAAATGTGAATCAGGCTCAGACTCGTACCGTCGTGCAAAGATATAGTGAGCGGGGCGAAAAGCTGGCAGAGATGATCTTGCCTGTTTCGGAACCTCTGGTGGCAATTGCCTCTTTCCCCGGCGATATTGTTGCTCTCTACAACGATGAAACTTTGCTCTTGCTTGATCTGGCACAGGGCGAGCTTATCTTCGAAGAAACATTTAGCCGGATCGAGAACCTGGCCTTGTCAGCTAATAATTTGGCCCTTTTAGTAAGCGAGGAGGGAAAGAGTGATCTATTGCTCTTGCGCGAAACAAAGGAAGGTTTCATGCTTGAAACCTTGGAAAGTTTCGACAATGCGGAGGGCGAGCTCCTTTTAGCTAACTCAGCTGAAAGTATTTTCCTGGCCCAAGACGATTTGATTCGCGTCTACGATTTTGGCAATGGAGGTTTTCTTGCTGAAAGTAAATTATCCGAAAAAGCCCTCAACTTGATTGCTCAGGACAATAACACTTTAATCGTTCTGACAGCTGATAATGGATATTTATATTCTCTTGATTAAGGTAAAAAGATGGAAAAAGTAGATCTTGCAATCGTTGGAGCAGGTGCTGCCGGTTTGATGGCAGCCTGGTCTGCAGTTAATTCTATAGAAGGCTCAGGACTGTCTGTGCGCCTCTTTGAGCGCAGGGAAAAGAGCGGACGCAAGTTGCTAGCAGCAGGCAACGGTCGCTGCAATTTGGGTCACAGCGGCCCTCTGGCAGGACACTATCGTGGTCAAGATCCTAATTTCGTTTTACCTGTATTTACGCTCGTGCCCGAAGAAGATTATCGTCGCATATTCTTAGATTTGGGTGTGCCTTTGTTGGAGGATGAAGCCGGCCGACTTTATCCACGAACTATGCGTTCGGATACGGTTAGTAATGCTTTGCTTAATGCTCTCACTGCGAGATCGGTCAGAATCGACTGTGGGCTGGAAGTTTATGAAATCCGGCCCGACACAAGCACTGAAGAAAACGGTTTTATTTTAAGTTTCAGAAGCAACACCGGCGCCAGTAAAGACAAGAAAGCCCGCTCCACAAAGGAAAATATACAAGGCCAGATCAGAGCCAGACGAGTCATCATTGCCAGCGGGGGCAAAAGCCAGCCCCAGCTCAGTGGCCACGATTCCGGCTACTTTCTGGCCGAGTCACTGGGTCATAGTTGCACCGAATTGCTGCCCGCTCTGGTGCCGCTTGAATTGGACGATGTAGGAGCGTGGAAGCGCGCTTCAGGCCAGCGTGTTCGGGCTAGTGCATACTACAGCAGCCGTTCCGGACAGCCTTCATCTCGCAGTGAAGGAGAGTTTCTGTTTACCGATTACGGTGTCTCCGGCATCGCGGCAATGGAACTGTCGGAAGCTGTGGCAAAGGATCGCTCTGAGATTAAAGGTGACTTGATTTTCGACCTGTGCCCGGACTTCTCCGAGGAAGAGCTGAGCCAGTTCATTTTGCGACAAATAGAGCTGCATCCCGGGTATGACTGGGAAGCTTTGCTGCTTGGCCTTTTGCCGCTAAATTTGCTGATTATCCTCTTGCGGGATTTAAAGGCGGACGACAAAATAGAAAAGTCGGAAAAAGGCGCCAAGTACATGGCCGGAGTCTTGAAAGAAGTTAAGCGTCCGGTTCGGGGCACGCGTGGCTTCGACTTTGCGCAAGTGACTGCCGGAGGTATCAAGACTGCTGAGATTGATCCCGAAAGTTTAGAATCAAAAATATGTCCTTCTCTGTACCTTGTTGGCGAAATCTTAGATGTCAACGGTGACACCGGAGGCTATAATCTGCGCTGGGCTTTTTCATCTGCTTATGTCGCCGGAAAAAATGTAGCTAGCAGCCTTTTGGAGCGCAATTAGCTTGCAGTAAAAAGCGCTATATGCTAACATTCTCAAGGTAAGTCAATATTGCCGATTAGTGTAACGGTAGCACACCTGACTCTGACTCAGTATGTCCGGGTTCAAATCCTGGATCGGCAGCCAAAACGGAGGACGACGCTGTTGAATAATGGCTTCGTCCTTTCTTTCCATCTCGAGAACAACTTGCATTTAATCAGGGGGGAATAATGAGTAAAGGCAAGAGAAGAAGGCCGGTAAGACGCAAAAACTGGCTCAAAATTGGCATTATACTCGCAGCTATACCTATTTTAGTAGCTGTCGGAATCGTGCTGAAACCTTTTGTTATAGAACCATGGCTGGAAAGAAGAGCTGATCCGGGAATCGAAAATGTTTCTTCTGAACAGCCACTCGGCTATGTCTACGATAAATTGGGCAACAATAATATTATGTTGACGGAGTACAATCCTCCGGATGATTTTGATTATGATAATTGGGATGCGAGCTGGACCATTCCGGATACTGTTGACGGCTACAATGTGGTTGCACTGCGAGATATTTGTAGAGTCAGGCTGATGAGCGACAGAGACAGAGTGGAAGATTTTTTCTTTAGGTATCTGGAGCGCGTCATTGTCCCGGAATCGGTAACGATTATAGATCGCTATGCTTTCGCGGATCTCCCACTCTTGGAAAGTGTGGAAATTTCTGATTCTGTCACAGAAATCGGTAACTATGCCTTCTCAGGCTTGCCGTTACTGGAGACAATTGAGCTGCCCAATTCTCTTACGACCATCGGGGAGTATGCTTTCAGGTACAGCTATGCGCTGAGTACCATCGACATTCCTGATTCAGTTACTTCCATAGGAAAGGGCGCCTTTTACGGCTGTTTCTCCTTAAGCGATATTTCTCATTCGGTGAATGTCAGTGTCATTGAAGACTGGACCTATTCGAATTGCCACTCTCTGATTTCGATAGAAATTCCAAGCTCGATTAGCGAGATTGGTCTGTATGCCTTCGCAAATTCTGCCAATCTTGAAAACGTAAAGATGGCTGATTCTGTGAGCAAAATCGGCAGAAGAGCGTTCTCCGGCTGTTCAAATCTGAAGAGTGTCAGCTTTTCAAATTCTATTCAAAAAATCGAAGACTGGATGTTTGCGGACTGCTTTGCTCTAGAGACCGTTGATTTGCCCGATTCCTTAATTGAAATCGGCAGTAGCGCTTTCAGAAAAAGCCATAAGCTGGAGTATATCGATTTGCCTGATTCTTTAGAAATAATTGGAGATTCAGCTTTTGCCGATTGTATTTCTTTGAAAAGCGTCACAATTCCGGAACAGGTCAGCAAAATTGGCAGCTCTGCTTTCGCGCGTTGCACCTCTTTAGTTTCTATCGATATTCCTGCATCCGTGGTCGAGATTGACACAAATGCTTTCCGCTCCAGCGACAAGTTGGAGATTGTCCGCTTCGCAGGTTCAGAGGCCGAGTGGTTGGAATTGGGCGGTCCTAACTTGCTGCCGGCAAGTGTGGAAGTAGAATTTGGCAGCTGATCTTATTTTAGAACCGAATTCAAGAAAGGAACAATCTGTTTCTTTCTTGAGACGACGCCTTTTAGGAACATGCTGTTATTAGTAGTGCCGGTGTTAAATGCTTTGTTGACAGTGCCGCTTTCTTTCTCTGCAAATAAGATCTCTGAACCTTCACGCGCCGGGTCGGACACGATGATCATCAAGACTTGATACTCTTTGGCCTCTAGAGTTTCCTCGAGATAGGCGAGAAGATCTTCCCTGATTAGATCCAGCTCCTCCATATTGCTGGAGGTAATTTGTCCAATGCCGACCTTATGTCGATTGAGGAAGAATTCCTTGAAATCATAATTAAGGATTTCTTTGGGGCTCATGCTGATTATCGTTGATGAGCTGTCAAGCATTTTTTTAGAGAAATCCTCAAGATCCAAGCCGGCCACTTCTGCCATCTTCTCAGCCATATATTTGTCTTTGCCGGTGCTGGTCGGTGACTTGAAATACATCGTGTCAGAAATAATGGCTGCGCACAAAATACCTGCTATATTAGCTGAGGGTCTTATCTTGAAGTCCCGATACAATCCCGAAATGATGGTGGCGGTGCTGCCCACAGCTTCATTCTTAAAGTAGATGGGCGAGCCTGTCATGAGACCGCCGATGCGGTGATGATCGATTATTTCCAATATCTGCGCTTGCTCCAAGCCGTCGATGGATTGAGAGATTTCGTTGTGGTCGACGAGAATGACTCTTTTGTTGCTTTGACTGATGAGATGATAACGGGTAATGAAGCCCTGGACGACATTGTCGCTATCTACAACCGGATAAGCTCTGTGCCGCGACTGAAGCATTTCATCCTTGATCTCGTCTATATAGTCGTTAATTTGGAATGCGGCTAAGCTATCCTTGGCCATAACAAATTCGACCGGTATGCTCTGATTAAGCAAGAGGGCGGCCGTATAGGTGTCATGCATCGTTCTCATAATGATGCAGCCATGCTTTTCCGCCTTTTTAATTACATCTTCATAAACATGTCCGTCGCAGGTGACAATCAGGCAGTTTGCTCCTTCCGCAATGGACTTAAGTTGGCTATCCCTGCGGTTTCCAACCAGCACGATATCATTCTTCGCTACGAAAGGGGCCATTCCGTCAGGAGTCATGGCGGCGATAAGAGCGTTACCACTGGGGTTGAACTGTTCCTCAGAACCCACTAAAAGATAGGCACTCAGAGTTTTTAAGATATTTTTCAAGGGAGTGGCTTTAAGTGCTTCGACATTGCCTTGGATATCCATGAAGCGGCTGGTGATGTCGGAGAGCGTCACGATGCCTAAGAGTTTATTCTCCTCATCCACTACAGCAGCTACCTTGATATTAGTGCTTTTAGTTTTGTCCCAGGCTGTCCGCAAGGATAATTGGGGACTCAGGTGCTCGACTTTATCAATATTCAAGTCGGAAATCTGAGTTCTGATAGTTGGGAGGTAATCGGGAGCATCGACATTGAAGTAATCGAGTACAAATTCCGTTTCCTTATTAATCTTGCCTAGTCGGATCGCTTTGGCTCTATGTCCCTGTGCTTTTTTTAACTCAGCATAAGCGATGGCCGAACAAATTGAGTCTGTATCGGGATTCTTGTGTCCAAAAATATAAATGAGTGCATCCTTCTTCATAAACAAAATCCTATACTGATTTTCGATGATTCAATCGAAACTACTGTTGTTAGTACCTAGTATAAGGGAGAAATATCAAAATAGAAATCACTAAGTCGTCGACGAAAATTAAATTTGGGTACAAAAAGCCTCCGCTCAGAGGAACGGAGGCATTAGACTTCATTGTTTTACATATCTAGGATTTGGTCCAGACTGCGTATTGATCCGGAGCAAGGATTCCTTGGTAGTCTTCATTGTAAAAAACCACAGTCTCGCGGGTGTTCTCGAGGTTTATCTCTGAGTCGGAGCGATCGAAATGATGCCAGAAATATCGGAGCTGATCAAAGCTGTCTAAATCCGTATCCAACACTCTTTCAATGGCCTGCACCCTACCTTCGCTACTGGTGATAAGACCTTCTTTTTCAGCAATTGCTGCGCCTGCTAAGATTACATCTGCATGCATCAGAGTAGGGGATTGCTTGGTAGCTTGTACAGCGAGGAAATTCAGCTGTGCAGCATATTCTTCCGGCAAATCACTATCGCCAAAGAGCAATAGGCCCTTAATCTGTCCGCTTTCAATGTCTTTTAGCAGTTCTTCGCGGCTGCCTCTCACACCCATATCATAAAGACCCTGGGAGTTTGCATTGGCCTTGAGCTGGATCAGCCCTTGACCCGTGGAGCCGAAGTGTCCGCTCTCCTGAGCAATCGCGAGCAGTTTGCTTTCTTCTTCATAACTGACAGCGTCCTTATCGTAGACGAGGAGTGCACGTTTAGCTTTGCGATAGTGCTGACCCAGTTCGGAAGTGGGCCCGCTGAACTCAGTTAATAAGGCGAGAAGATCGTCACCTTTGAGCAGCTCTGTGGTCCACTTATCCATCAGGGTATCCTGTGTATTAATGATGCCCAGCTGTAGGCCTTCTTTCATCGCATGGCGGATCTTTGTCGCCATCATGGGATGGGACTGCAAGAGATCTCCGCCTACGACGATAAGAAGATCAGTGGAGTAGACTTCGTTAAAGGTATTAGGTGAGCTGTCGCTGCCAAGTAGTTCTTCTAAAGCACTCTTTTTATAGTCCAAACTGTAGAGTTTGGTATCTCCGAGATAAGACTCAGTAAAAGAGCGGATCAGGGC
>Ga0172377_10001391_pt1 | contig 24325 bp, 18 predicted proteins | sample Pumphouse3metaG_FD_119749 | JGI IMG/M metagenome (GOLD analysis project Ga0172377, IMG submission 119749) | Leachate microbial communities from a municipal landfill in Southern Ontario, Canada - Pumphouse #3 metaG | ecosystem: Engineered > Solid waste > Landfill > Unclassified | place: Canada... | reverse complement strand
CTCGTCCTGCTGCTTGCCGGTTTTAGTGTCTTGTCCATTTTGCTGATTCCTTTGGGTTGAATTTAGTTTTTCTCCCAACTAAGAAATCAAAATTCTCTGTCTCATTTTTCCAGACCACTATAGTTGATGAAAAATGGAATTGCTTGTACGGATTCTGCAGAATGCTTTGTAGAAAACAATATTTTTAACATTGCAACTCCAGTTTCCATTTACCGCTTATACGATAGAGACGGAAATCCTGTGAATAGTACAGGTGGATTCATTAAGATGAGTGATAACTGGTTTTCGCTCGGCAGGGAAGATTTAGATGGTGATACAAAAGGTTTTCCCGTAACTTATCCTTACGAACTGGATTCTGCCAATGCAAATCTTGCGTGGAAAATCAAAGAAGGGTGCGGGCCTAAGTAAATTTTCCCGCTTTTGAAATTTTTAGCATAGATTTCTTCAGTGGAATGGCGGGGAATCCCTGTTTTAAACTTTTTTTCGGGACTCCTCACATATAAAACTGAGAGGCGTTTATGCAAAAGCTTTTTCTTGCGTTGACAATCCTTTTCCCTATATCTGCTTTTGCAGATACGGGAAATTCTCTTTCTATCCCAAATTATTGGTACGGTGTTCCATTGATAGCGGTTGTAGCGCTAGTGATGGCTTTTTTCTTTTACAAGTCAATGATGAACGCGGATCCGGGGACTTCCCGGATGCAGGAAATTGCGCAGTATGTACGCGAGGGCGCGTATGCCTATCTTCATCGGCAATATCGCACAGTGACCTATGTTTTTGCGGCGCTCTTTATCCTCTTTACTGTGCTCGCGATTCTTGGAATCCAGAATCCTTTTGAGCCGGTGGCGTTTCTTACCGGCGGCTTCTTCTCCGGACTTTGCGGCTACCTTGGAATGAAGACGGCGACTTATGCGAGTGTCCGCACTGCGAATGGAGCACGGACGAGTCTCAACAGGGGGCTTGTGACGGCGTTCCGGAGTGGCGCTGTGATGGGGCTTGTGGTTGTGGGTTTCGGACTTCTTGATATTTCGTGTTGGTTTTTCCTTCTGAATTATGTCTATGATCACAATGTATTCGGATTTGGACTTGCTATCGCTTCTAAGGTGGGGCTTGGCGCCTGGGATCCTTCGATGACTGCAAATCCAATGTGGGTGCACGCGAAAATCGTAGAAGTAACAACGACTATGCTCACTTTCGGTATGGGAGCTTCTCTGCAGGCTCTTTTTGCGCGCGTAGGCGGTGGAATTTATACGAAAGCGGCGGATGTGGGGGCTGACCTAGTTGGGAAAGTCGAAGCCGGAATTCCAGAAGATGACCCTCGCAACCCGGCGACGATTGCGGATAATGTAGGCGATAATGTGGGCGACGTGGCTGGCATGGGCGCTGACCTTTATGAGTCCTATTGCGGATCCATCCTTTCTACTGCGGCTTTAGGTGCTGCATTGCCTTTCATTGGCCTTAAGTTGGTTGTGGCTCCGATGGTTGTGGCTGCTTTAGGTATTCTTTTTTCAATTCTCGGCATCTTTTTAGTGCATACAAAAGAAAATGGAGGGATGAAGTCTCTTTTGCATGCTCTTCTCACGGGAACGCTTGGTGCTTCGCTATTTATTTTGGTTGCGCTCCTTGTGCTCGCTCATTTTGGCTTCATTACTTATGGTATTTTTGGATCCGTTGTGTCGGGGCTCGTTGCTGGAGTCATTATCGGGCAATTTACCGAGTATTACACTTCTGATGCTTACAGTCCTTGCCGCGGCATAGCCCATCAAACGACTTTGGGGGCGGCAACTACAATTATTGATGGTATTTCTGTGGGTATGTTTTCCACAGGATTTCCGGTAATTACAATCGTATTAGGCATCCTTTGTGCGTATGGTTTTGCAGGTGGCTTCCACAATGTGGCGATGGGACTTTACGGTGTGGGCTTTGCTGCAGTGGGGATGCTTTCTACGCTTGGCATTACGCTTGCGACAGATGCCTTTGGGCCCATTGCGGATAATGCCGGTGGTAATGCGGAAATGTCAGGACTTGGTCCTGATGTCCGCAAACGCACAGATGACTTGGATTCGCTCGGTAATACGACGGCGGCGACGGGTAAGGGCTTTGCTATTGGGAGCGCTGCTCTCACGGCGCTCGCCCTTCTTGCGTCTTACATTGAAGAAATCAAACTTTGGCTCGGGCATCTTGCTGCGGCGTCGGGAGGGGCATATCACGTTGGGAAGGTTGCGTTCGTAAACACTTCAGCTGCGCTTTCTTCCGCAGTCGGGGCCATTCCGGGTGTGAAAATCATTGACGATGGTGCGCGGGCAATTACTCCAGAAGGAACTCTTGTGGGACTCGTGCTGAATCATGCCGGTTTGCCTGATATGATGTCTGCGTATGGGCTTTCACTAATGAATCCGATGCTTTTGGGTGGGCTTTTCTTAGGTGCCATGATCGCGTTCGTATTCTGTGCGTTGACGATTAAAGCGGTGGGACGCGCTGCGGGCCGTATGGTCAAGGAAGTGCGCCGACAGTTCCGCGAAATTCCTGGTATTATGGAGGGAACGGGAAAGCCTGACTATGCGCGCTGTGTGAAAATTTCTACAGCGGGTGCGCAAAAGGAAATGATCCTTCCGTCGCTTCTTGCCGTAGCGGTTCCTGTTGCGGTTGGACTTTTGATGGGCGTTGCGGGCGTTTTCGGGCTCCTTGCGGGGGCTCTTGTTACAGGCTTCTCTCTTGCTTGTATGCTCAATAATGCTGGCGGGGCCTGGGACAATGCGAAAAAATATATCGAATCTGGAAATTACGGAGGTAAGGGCTCTGAAGCGCACAAGGCGAGTGTTGTAGGTGATACTGTAGGCGACCCCTTCAAGGATACAGCCGGCCCTTCACTTAACATCCTGATCAAGCTGATGTCGATGGTGAGTGTCGTATTTGCAGGTGTGATAGTCAAGTATGGCTCGGCTCTTGCAAGCGCCTTGGGAATTGATTGATAGAGTTCTCTTGTTTGTTGGAATTAATGCCGAAGTTTGCATTGTTGCTTTTCACAATAAGAGTTTTTTCTATCTTTGGGATACCCTTCTAAGGAGTTCGCAACATGATGACTTTAAAACAAGAAGATCCGCAAATAGCTTCTCTTATTGACGAGGAAGCCGAGCGCCAGGAATATGGCATCGAACTTATTGCTTCCGAAAACTACACGTCCAAGGCCGTAATGGAAGCCATGGGTTCTGTGCTCACTAACAAGTACAGCGAAGGCACCGTTGGTAAGCGGTATTATGGTGGTAACGAGGTAATTGATAAGATCGAGCAACTCGCGATAGATCGTTGCAAACAACTTTTCGGCTGTGAACACGTGAATGTGCAGGCTTTGTCCGGTTCTCCGGCAAATGCAGCTGTATATCTAGCCGTTCTCAAACTGGGCGATAAGGTCCTCGGCCTCAAGCTTGATCATGGTGGACACCTTTCTCATGGGCATCCCGTGAATTTCTCCGGCATGCTTTATAATTTTGTACAATATGAAGTAGAGAAAGAAACTGGTCGCATTGATATGGATAAAGTTCGCGAAGTCGCCCTCCGCGAAAAGCCCAAGATGATTCTCGCCGGTTTTTCTGCATATAGCCGCAACCTTGATTGGAAGCGTTTCAAGGAGATCGCCGATGAAGTCGGAGCCATTACGATGGCGGACATCTCCCACATTGCGGGCCTTATTGCAGGAAAGGTCATCGATAGCCCGGTTCCGTATTTTGATATTGTTACGACAACTACGCACAAGACGCTCCGCGGTCCCCGTGGTGCAATCATTATGTGCAAGGAAAAGTTTGCGAAGCAGATAGATAAAGGGCTCTTTCCGGGTATGCAGGGCGGGCCGCATGACCACATCAATGCCGCTAAGGCTGTCGCCTTCGGCGAAGCGTTAAAACCAGAATTCCATGTTTATGCACAGAACGTTATCAAAAATGCTCAGGCAATGGCTGCTGAACTGATGAAACGCGGTTACAAGATCATTTCCGACGGCACGGATAACCATTTGATGGTCGTCGACCTTACTTCCAAGGGGCTTTCTGGCAAGGAAGCGGAACGCGCTCTTGACAAGGTGGGTATTTCCACAAGTGCAAGTACGATTCCGTTCGATACCCGCAAGCCTTTTGATCCATCTGGTCTCCGCATTGGAACTCCAGCCATTACGACTCGCGGTTTCAATGAGGCGGATTCTGTTTATGTTGCAGATGTCATTGACCGCACCATCCAAGCGCGGAATGACGATGTTCGCCTTAAGGCTATACGTCAAGAAATCATCGAACTCTGCAAGAAACATCCGCTTTACAAGAAGTAATTTTTTAAGAGATTGTTAAAAAGGCATCCAGAAGGATGCCTTTTTCATTGGTTTCAAGTCCGAGAAAATCAACGGCTTCTAGACTATTCCATTCTAAAAATCATCGTTATGTATTATGGCGATACAGAACGATAACAGAAAATATTCATGTCCGTCATCTCCACAGAAAAAACGAAGAATTCAAGTCATACAAAGAAATACATTGAAGAAAAATCATTGACAAGTGGGATGTTATCGAGTGTTTCGAGGAATCCCGTCGCAGTCTTTGCGTCGCGTTTCTTGAAAAAATTTTCGTCAACAAGCGATTGGAAGCTCCCATTCCTTCATCGTTAGGCGACTTGGGATATAGAATGTATGGACGGGCGAAGGTAGTTCTGTTTTTATGGTTCAATTTCTCATACTTGTATGAGATAATTTATTGCTTTAGATTATTAAAAAACGCCTTGAGTTTTTCCGGGTCTTTAATTCCGTGAGAGGATTCAAGTGAACTTGAAACATCGACGAGTTCCGGCGAAAATTTCGAAATGATTTCGCGGATGTTTTCGGCAGAGATTCCTCCGGCAAGCCAGAGCGGAAGTCTTTCGCGGACGGTGTTGACGATTTCTTCTGAAATGCGGACGCCTGTTCCGCCGATAGTATCTTCTACGTATGCGTCGATAAGAGTGCGAGGTCGGCTTTGTGTGTAGCTGTTGATGAGGTCAAGAACTTGCTCTGTAGTCTTGATCCGTTCTGCAATGTAATAGCCGAAGTCTGCATTTTCAATATCTTTGGGGAGCCCGCATCCATGAAATTGGATGGCGTCGAGTATGCCTTCTTCGGCAAGGCAGATGGCGTCTTGTTCTTCGGGAGAGTCTAGGTCTGCAACGACTCCGACAAAGAGTGGACGTTTTTTGCTGTTGTTCAAGCAAGTCCGCCGGATTTCTTCTGTTATTTTATATGCATTTTCTGCAGTCGTTTTCCGGGGGCTTTTAGAGAAGAACATGAATCCCAGCATATCTGCACCGAGTGCGCTTGCAAGAATTCCGTCTTCGCTTCGCGTGATGCCGCAGATTTTGACGAGCGGTCTGTATTCTTTCCGGGCCGTTTCCCGCTTTTGGGCTAAAGTTCTCCAAAAGAACCCATAGCGGTTTGGCTCTGCATTTTTGAAAGCAGAAACAAGTTCTTTTGCTTTGTCCGGATTCTTGGCGGCGGCTTCACCGATGAGGATTCCTTCAAAACCCAGCTTTCGGGCAAAAGCCGCGTCTTTAGGTGTTTGTGCTCCCGATTCGAATACCGCATTGCAGGGAAGTTCTCCGCGGAATGCTGCCGGAATGAGGGGGTCGATGTGGAAAGTCTTAAGGTCACGGGAGTTGACTCCGGCAATGGCCGGGCCGTTTTTGAGGGCGAGCTTCAATTTGCGGAGATCGTCTTCCGTGCGGACTTCAATGAATGGAGTCATACCGAAAGCTCTTGCTCGTGCTGCCATTGTGCAAAGTTTTTCATCGGTAAGAATGCGGGCAATCAGGAGGACCGCATCAGCTCCAAAATCATAAGCGACATCTACTTCTTCCGGTTCGAGCAAAAAATCTTTCCGCAAAATGGCTATGTCCGGGGCAGCCTTTGCCGCTGCAATAATATCGTTCAAGGATCCGTGAAAGTAGTTTCCTTCAGTGAGGATGGAGATGGCGGAAGCGCCTGCTTCTGCGTATTTTTTTGCCGTCAATGCCGGGTCAAGATCCATAGCGATATTTCCCTTAGAGGGAGAAGATCGCTTTATTTCAAGGATTGCTCCAGGCGTTTTGATGAAGGGGTGAAGAGAGCGGGTGCGGGTTGGGCGTTTGATGCCAAAAGATATACCCAGACGTTCCATATCGGCTTTACGTTTAGCGACGATTTCGGCGAGAATGTCTTTGGTGTTGTTCATTCATTCCTCTTTAAATCAAAAGGCGACCCAAATAGAGCCGCCTTGTGAAAAATTAAAAAATAAATAACTTATGCACCGAATGCATCATTGGCTGCATCTGAAGAATTCGAAGAATTTTCGACTGTAGCTGAATTCGTTTCAGTTGCTTTAGCAGCTTCCTGGGCTGCAGCTTCTTCCTTGGACATCATCGTTAGCTTGTTCTCTTTGAACTTGTACATAGCGATGGTGGTCGGTTTTTTAGTGAGTTGCAAGTAGCCGAGGCGGGCTTGCTCGTTGATAAAACGAGCTTCGTGGGCCATCATAACAATTGCACGGAAAATAGAGCCGCCGCATTTTTGGCTAGCATAGATATCGTCAAGGTAAACGCGCTGATCAGACATAAGCCACCTTGTAGAAGCGTTAAAAGAGGGAGAGGGATTCGAACCCTCGTTACAGTTAAGTAAACACGCTTTCCAAGCGTGCGCCTTCAACCACTCGGCCATCCCTCCAAAGGATGCGGAGCCAATTATAGAAAAAAATGGTGTTCCGTCAAGCAAGAAACTCCAAAAAAATGCACTTTTTTAGGAAAATATTAAGAATGCAGGTTTTCAAGTTCATCCGAAACCGCCCGGACTAGCGGTTCGATTGTCTTTGCAGAGAAATCAAAAAGGATTCCTGCCTTGGCAAAGAGTTCCGGCAGTGGCCGACTGCTGCCGAGAGCTTCTGCTGCAAAAAGCTGGTTTAGTGCTTTTTCTGGATTTTTACGGTAATTCGCCCATACTTGAAGCGCTCCTAATTGGGCTATACCGTACTCGATATAGTAAAACGGAACTTCAAAAATGTGAAGTTGTTTTTGCCACAGATAAGCTCGGGCGTCTTCAAAACCGGAATAATCCACACCGGCATCGTAACGGTCCATTACGGAAAGCCACATTTCTCTCCGGTCTTCTGCCGTATGATTCGGATGCGAATAGAGGAGATGCTGGAATGAATCAATGGAGGCTACCCAGGGGAAGAGATAGATGATTTCTTCTAGTTCATTTATACGGCTTCGAGCCGCGTCCTTTTTATCGGCATAGAATGGAGAAAGGTCGGTAGAGCCGATGAGCTCCATGCACATACTGGAAACTTCGGCGAATTCTGAAGGCACGTTGTGATAGGCTGTGAACGGAATGGGCGAAACTCCGAATTGTTGGAAGGAATGCCCGCTTTCGTGGAGAAGTGTATAAATGTCTCCGTCGGTTCCTGCCGCGTTCATAAAAATGAACGGCCTTCCGCTTTCTTCAAAGCCGATTTGATAGCCTCCTGGAGCTTTGCCTATACGGCTGTCCGGGTCGATCAAGTGTTCGTCTTTCAGAATTTTGAACCATTCGGAAGTTTTCGGAGAGAGTTTGTCGAAAATTTGTCCGCATTTTTCAATGAGTTCCGCACCGGTCTTGAAAGGCTTGAGAGGAGGGCGCGATAAGGCATCCACGTTCAAATCCCAAGGCCGGAGCTTTTTAAGGCCCATCTTTGCGGCTTTTTTTTCGTAGATGTCGCGCAAGTGGGGGAGCACAATCTTTTCAATATTTTCGTGGAATGTGCGGCAATCGGCTGGCGTATAATCAAAGCGGTCTTTTGCTTTGAAAATGTAATCGAGGTAGTCGGTATAACCGGAGTTCTTTGCAATCTGAATCCGAATTTTGAAAAGTTTGTCGAAGGCTTCGTCCAGAGCGTTTCTGTCTTTAAGGCGTCTTTCTGTAATTTTTCTCCAAGCGTCTTCGCGGACGTTCCTTTCTGTGGATTCAAGCAGCGCGGACATCTGTTGGAGTGTTTTTGTTTCACCCTCGTATTCCACGCTCATCGTTGAAGTGATTTTCTGATAATTTTGTATTTCTGTGTTTTCTTTTGTCGTGAGGGGAACGTTCTCTTCGCGGAAAAGAGCGAGTTCAGTACGTACATCGCGAAAAAAGACTCCGAATTCTCTATCGAGTTCGGAAACGGAGGGATGCGACATCATTTTGCGCTCCAACAGATCTCCGTAATTATGAGAAATAGGATCTATGTTTTCGACAAAGTCGGAATATGCCTGTGCTATTTTTTCGTCTTGCGTGTGCGAGGTCATTGCTACGTAGCGGTGGCAACTTTCTTCGGAGAGGACTGTGGAAAGTTCATTCCACTTGAATATCCATTTGCGAAGATCATCGGCGGTAGCAGGTATTTCTTCTTGGAGTAATTTTTGATAGCATTCAGTAACTTGTTTGGCGCTGTCCGCTTTAAAATCAGCGGGAATAAAAGATCTTTTCATCATAGTTCCAAGTTAGCAATTTCATTCAAGAGCCAAGTTTCATCATGAATAGGTATGCCCAATTCTTGTGCTTTAGTGAGCTTGCTCCCGGCATCACTCCCAGCGAGAATCCAGCTCGTCTTTTTGCTTACGGAGCCGGAAACTTTTCCTCCATTGTCTTCAATGAGCTTGCGTGCTGCGTTGCGGTCGAGTTTGGGGAGTGTTCCCGTGAGTACTGCAGTTTGACCCAATAAATGATTTTTTACTTGGCCCTTGAATGTGGTGGGGAGGCCTGCATTTATGAGTGCTTCTACTTCGTTCTTTTCCGTTTCGGAGCGGAAAAAGTCATAGACGCTTTGTGCAATGCGTTCGCCGACATCGGGCACGGCAAGGAGAGCATCTTTGTCCGCAGCCATTATTTTATCGAGGCTTTGGAAATAGCGCGCCAAGTTCCGCGCATTCGTCCTTCCGACAAACCGGATGCCGAGGGCAAAAAGAAAGTTCTCAAGGCTGAGAGCCTTGCTTTTTTCGATACCGTTGATGACGTTTTGTGCACTCTTTTCTGCCATGCGATCTAAATTCGCGAGATCGTCTTTTTTTAGCGAATAGATGTCCGAGAGCTTGCTTATTTTTTGCGTTTCTAAGAGTTGAGCAATCAAGCTCGGTCCCAGGTTTTCAATATTCATCGCTTCGCGGGACACAAAATGTTCAAAGAGGCTTTGAACCATCGCTTTGCAATGCAAATTTTCGCAGCGGAGGTCGACAAAACCTTCTTTTTTTGAAAGAGGCATTCCACATTCGGGGCAAGTCATCGGGGGAACGATCGGGTGCGTCCCTTCCGGACGCTTGCTGAGATCGACTTCGATAATTTTGGGGATGATCTCTCCGCCTTTTTCGACACCAACCGTATCGCCTACGCGGAGTCCTAAACGGTTAATTTCATCAAAATTGTGGAGAGTCGCTCTTTTGACTGTCGTACCGGCAAGATGTACTGGGGAAAGGTTTGCGACTGGTGTAATACGGCCTGTGCGTCCGACTTGGAAATCGATAGAAAGCACCGGTGTGTATGCCCTTTCTGCTTTGAATTTATAGGCAATAGCCCAGCGTGGACTTTTTGCCGTCGTTCCCAATTCTTGCTGGAGAGAAAGGCTGTTTTGTTTAATGACCATTCCATCAATAGGGTAGGCGAGAGAATCTCTTCCGGCGAGGATTTCATCTGAAATTTTCATTATGCCGTCAATATTTTTGGCCATCCAGAATTGATTTGTATGGAAACCAAAAAGCTCTAGCGATCTTAAGTTGTCTGCATGTGTCTTTGTATTGATGTCTTCAGGTATATGGTAGGCTAAAAAACGGAGCGGGCGTTTGGCACATTCTTTGGGGTCTTTGAGTTTAAGGCTGCCGGCGACGGTATTCCGCGGGTTTTGAAATCCTTTGAGCCCTTTGCGTTCAAATTCATCGTTCAATAGCTCAAAGGGTTTGAATTCCATGTACACTTCTCCGCGCACTTCCAAATCTCCGGCGGGGGCTCCGTAGAGCTTTTGGGGAATGTCGGGGATCGTCTTTGCATTGAGGGTCACTTCATCACCTACAGTTCCATCGCCGCGTGTTGCTGCCCGCACGAGAATTCCGTTTTTGTAAGAGAGGGAAAGACTGACTCCGTCAATTTTGCGCTCGCAAACCCATTCTTTTGCATTTGGCACAATGGATTCCGCTTGATGGATGAAATCGGCGACCTCTTCCTTGCTGTAGGCATTGGAAATGGAAAGCATCGGGATCCGGTGCGCTACTTTCGGAAAGTCGTTGGAGAGATCGCTGCCGACTTGCTTGGTGAGCGAACTCTTGTCGTGCCATTCGGGGTGGGCCGTTTCGAGAGATTCCAATTCCTTGATGCCGAAGTCGAAGTCTTCGTCGCTCATCGGTGAAATGCCGCTTTTGTAATAAGCGTCGCTCGCTTCTTTTAGTTGCTTTTCGAGTTCTTTGTAGCGTGCAATGTCTTGTGCGTCGTTGTCCATATCGTAAAAATAGATTAGTTTTAAAAAAACTTATGCGCAAATACAGTATTCTATTCTTTTTGTTTTTCTCGTCGCTCGTTTTGGCTTCGGAACCTGTTATTTTCCGTTCTCCAAATCCGTTTTCTTCGGAGATGCTTTTCGCTAAATTGGATTCTGTGGGTAAAACGGGAACTTGGATGGAGTGGGATAGTGCTGGTGTTAAAGATGTCGAGCTTGCGAAAGTCCTCCAGAGAACAGTGAAGCCGTTGAACGTATGGCTTTTGAAAAATCCGGGTGAAAATCCGAAACTCGCCGTGCTCTCTAAAAAGAATAGCGGTGAAATTCTCTCTATATTGGATCTCCCGAGTTTTTCTACAAAACCGGTCCCTCTCAAAATCTCGAAAAAGCTTGAGAAGGAGAGAGTGTTCAGGGATTATGCCGAAGTGGGACCTGGAAAATTCATTCATCTGGATGATTCGGCATTAAAGGTGCTTGTGAGTGAACATGAAATCCGGTTTTCTTATTCCAAGCCCGATAAACAGGGAATCGCTTTGATCCCGGATTTTGATAAGCTTTCCAGGCAGGAAAAGGAAAATGAAATACGGACGCGGAAAGATTTTTATGCCTACGAATATTCACTGATGGTTCGCGCCTTTGTGGCTTCTATTCGCGGACTTTTTAATTGGCAGGTCTGGCATTGGTACGACCCCGCATGGATAAAGGGTGCTTTGATTGATGATCGGGCTATTGAAGCGATAATTTCTTCCAGAGATGAAAATAAAATGGTCCGTATTTTTTATGTTAGGACAAGCGATGGCAATGAAGTGGAAATGAGTTCCAACAGCAATGGCTTGTTTGTTATGACAGTCAAAAGGTAATTATGCATACAAATTCATTTTTGTCCGCAAAAGCTTTTTTTGAATCGGGGAAAACACTGGATCTATTTTTCCGCAAAAAAGCGCTTGAATCTTTGAAAAATTGGATTTTAAAGAATGAATCGCTTATTGCTGAATCTCTGGAAAAGGATTTGGACAAATCAGCTTTTGAAGCATATATGACGGAAGTGGGGATTGCTCTTTCTGAGCTTTCTTTTGTAAGTAAAAAATTTCCTAAATGGATGAAAAAACAAAAGGCAAAAACACCCACATCGCTTTTCCCTGCTAAGAGCTATGTGCTTCCGAGGCCTTATGGGGTGTGTCTCATTTTTTCGCCTTGGAATTATCCGTTCTTGCTCGCTGTAGAACCATTGATTTCGGCAATTGCTGCAGGCAATGCGGTTGTTTTAAAGCCTTCGCTTAAGTCGAAAAGTGTAGCGGAGGTGCTTGTAAAGCTTTCAAAAGAAGCCCTTCCCGAAGGACTTTTGCAGGTTGAAATCGGAGATCATGATGTAGCAGATAATTTGTTGGAAGATCCCTTCAATATGATTTTCTTTACGGGTAGCCCCAAAATAGGAAAGCACGTGATGGAAATGGCGTCCCATCATTTGATACCCGTAGTGCTTGAACTCGGAGGAAAAAGCCCATGCATTGTCAGCCGCACAGCTAATTTAGCTCTTGCGGCAAAACGCATTGCATTTGGAAAACTCATCAATGCCGGCCAGACATGCGTTGCTCCGGATTATGTGTATGCGGACCTTTCTATCAAGAGCGAACTAGAAGCTCTTTTAGTAGAAGAATTCAAAGCCTATGCGCCAGATGGAGCTAAAACAAAGGATTTCCCGAAAATAATTGATGCGCAACATCTTTCTAGGCTGCAAAATCTCGTCCAGGGAGAAAAAATTCTGTGCGGTGGAAATGCCATTGGAAACAAGCTCGCTCCGACTGTACTTGCAAATGTTTCTTTTGAATCTCCTGTTATGCAAGAAGAAATTTTTGGTCCCGTTTTGCCGATTCTCGCTTATAAGACGGAAGCTGAAATGATTGCGAAGCTCAAGACGCTTCCGCGCCCGCTTGCGCTCTATCTTTTTGGTAGGGATGAGGAACTTGAAAAACGCATTTTTCGCGAGCTTCATTTTGGCGGAGCGACGATTAATGATACATTGATGCATATTGCTTCGTCGGACATTCCATTTGGCGGGGTTGGCGATAGCGGTATGGGCAACTATCATGGCGAAGCGGGTTTTCGCGCCTTCTCGCACTATGAAAGTGTGCTTGATCGCGGCATTTGGTGTGATTTTAAATTCCGATATCCGCCGTTTTCAGAATGGCACTATAAATTATTGAAATTCTTTTTGCGTTAAAGGGCGGTAAACGGGAAGAAAGCTTAGCCATCTGATTTATTTAGAAAGAGCTAGTCTTGTCTGGTTTAACAAACCCTGTGCTTTAAGCATTACGGATAACAGTTCTGGCGAAAATGTTCCGCATTGTCCTTCTGTAATCATTTTGATGGCCTCTTCTGGAGGCAATGCTTTTTTATAACAGCGCTCAGAAACCAAGGCATCGTACACATCGACGATGGATACGATTTGAGCCCAAAGAGGGATAGCATTCCCGATGAGCCCGTCAGGATACCCTTTCCCGTCGAAACGTTCATGATGCCATTTGCAAATATCGTGGCAATAATCATAAAGTTCTTTATCATCCAAGAAAGAAACTTTGTCTAAAATTTCACAACCTTTGTTGCAATGCGTTTTAATGATGTCAAATTCTTTTTCTGTCAGACGCCCGGGCTTTAATAAAATGGCATCGGGAATGGCAATTTTGCCAAGATCGTGCATCATTGCGGCATTGCAAATTTTTTCTACTTGTTCGGAAGAAATATAGATGTCCGGATGCCGTTCCAAATAACGCAAAAGCATTACTTTGGTAAACGATTTGATTCGGTGAATGTGGTTGCCGCTTTCGAGGTTGCGGAATTCAACGACAGTGCTTAGCGCATCAATGATGTTTTCGTTGGTTTCGCGAAGTTTGTACGTTTTTCGTTCAATTTCTTCTTCTAGATTGTTTTTATAAGTATAGAGCTCGATGACGTTTAGGACGCGCTGGAATACAACCTGTGGCTCAAAAGGTTTCTTGATGACGTCCGATACGCCGGATTCAAATCCCTTGAGCTCAATTTCTGTAGAATCGAATGCCGTAATGAGAATAATCGGAATGTATTTGGCAAAATCCATTGCAAAAAAATCAGCAAGAATTTCGGAGCCTAGCCGTTTGGGCATTACTTCGTCCAAAAGAACTATAGCAATGCGTTCGTTTTCCTTTTTAATTGCGTTCCAAGCCTCTTCTCCATCTTTGGCTTCGAGTATTTCATATTGCGACTCGAAAATTTGCCGAAGAATTGCTCGGTTAATTTCTTGGTCGTCTGCAATTAAAATAAGGTTGCGTTTCATAGTTGTTTGAGAATCTTGTCAAACTCTTTGTAACGAGCAGTTAATTGCGGTTCGATCTCTTTGATTTTTGTAAGATCGTTTGCACGCCCGCTATTGACTATCGAAGAATAGAGTTCGAACAGCGGAGTAAGGCCTAAATTGCCGGATACGCCTTTCAATGTGTGTGCGTATGTGATGATGTCTTGCAAATTTTCTTCTTTAAGGGCTATTTGCAGAAGAGGCATTTCTTCATTTGCGGAAAACATCTTAAGAAATTTGAGATACATCTCTTCGTTTTGACAGAAGCGGGCTAGAGAACCGCTGATGTCGGCCCCTGCTTTTTTTAATGGATCAAATTTTTCTAGACTCATAGTCCAAACCTCAGCATCCTTTATGGAAAAAATACTTCAAAAAAAAGGAAAAGAATAGGGCCGTTAGTATTTTTATCGAAAAAGCGAGGTGAACTTTATTCTGGCGATGTTTTGAAGTTAATCTGTTGTGTAGCCGTTGTTTCCCAGAGTGCGCCGATTTTTGGAGAAATATATTTGAAACTGATTCTATTCCGAGAAAGCTTTGCTTTTTACATCCTTAGAATGTGCTTTTAATGATATATTTGGGTCTATGCCACACGTAACAATTCAAATGTATCCGGGGCGTGACGATGCGCTCAAGGCTAAGGCCGCACAAAGCGTAACGGAAGCTCTTGTGAAATCTCTCGGCATCTCGAAAGAAACGCTGTCCGTATCTGTGGAGGATGTTCCTCAAGCAGAGTGGGGGGCAAAAGTTTTAGCTTACAGGGAAGGTGGGAATAAGAAACTTTTTGTGAGCAAAGGGGATGTTCTTTAAGCTACGGACTTAAGGCGGGCGAATTTATGCCTAAGCGGACTGGTATTGCTGATTTGCCGCTTCATACAGGGACGGTTCCCCGATGGCTTGCGGATAGGATGATGTCGCTTGGTGCGCTCATTGTGGAATCCGTTATTGAAAATTACGGAAAGCGGGAAGTCCTCGTGCGTTTGAGCGATCCGTTGTGGTTTCAGTCTTTCGGCGCTGTACTTGGAATGGATTGGCATTCGTCGGGAATTACGACGAGCGTGATGTACGCCTTAAAGCGCGGGCTTCATTCGCGGGAAAAGGATCTAGGCATCTTTGTCTGTGGAGGACGTGGCAAGTATTCTCGTGAAACGCCTACAGAACTTCTGGATTTGGCATATAGGACGGGGCTCGATGGAGATTCTCTTGTGCGCTCAAGCAAGCTTTGCGCGAAAGTGGATAATACTGCGGTACAGGACGGTTTCCAGCTTTACCAGCATAATTTTATTGTCACAGATGAGGGGGATTGGGCTGTAGTTCAGCAGGGAATGAACGTCGGGGTTAAGGCGGCGAGGCGTTATCATTGGTGCTCTTCGAACTTGCGATCCTTTGTAGAAGAACCACATACGGCTGTTGTTGGTGAAAATTGCGGCGAAATTTTGAATTTGACTTCTGCCAAGGCTCTCGATACGCGAAATTCCATTTTGGAATTTTCCCATGAGAATCCAGATCGTGTGTTGCGCGAAATTTCGCAGATTGTAAAACCGTCCCGCTCTATAATCGTGCCTGCGCAATATGATTTGTTCAATTCGGCTTCAGATAGAATAATTGTCGAAACTGGTAGGAATTGTACGATGCCCGCGCATCATGACGTGCGGGCAGAGAATGTCGACTTAAAACGGTTGGGCGGTGTTCTAGCCGCGGCTTATGAGTCGAATCCGAAGAATTTTGAGAGTCTGCTTCTTACGCCGGGACTCGGGCCCCGCACTTTGCAATCTTTGACGTTGGTGAGTGAAGTTATCAATGGGACACCGTCCCGTTTTAGCGATCCCGCCCGATTTTCTTTTGCGCATGGAGGAAAGGATGGTCATCCGTTCCCTGTTCCGTGCCGCATTTATGACGAATCTATCCGCGTGTTGAGCGATTCCATTGAAAAGGCGAAGTTAGGATGCAGAGATAAAATGGACTGTTTGAAGCGGCTTTATGAAACGCAGACGATCATAGAAAATAACTGTTTTCCGCTTGCGGATTTTGATAAAACGATAGCTCACGAACGGAAACATTCCAAGGAATGGGGCGGACGTATTGTAGGAATGTAGTTCCTTTTGTAATGGAGCGCTTGTTGGTGCAAGTCGGCTATGTGCATACAAGTATGCCCGAGCTTTCGTTTTAGCGAGCAATCGTTCCTGTCATTGTTTGGCCTTGCTCATTTTTTTGTGGCTCTGTGGCAGCATTTGATTGCTACTTTATATTTAATTTGCTGTTTTCCACAAAATTGGTTTGCCGATTGTGGGGGCGAGTACGTTTAGAGAATCTCTGCGGAGCTTCTGCTCATTTTTCAGAGGTTCATCCCACGGATGTGTGGAGAGCTTGTATTTGGAATGGTGTACGGTGAGTATTTCCTTTGCGCCGAGTTCGCGTGCTTCCATTTCCAAGAATTCAGGCATTGTGTGAATCTGTGGCCAATTCTTATTGTATTGACCGTTCTCGAGCACAGCGAGAGAAATTCCAGGAAACTGTTCTCCCACTTTCTTGAAATGTGGATCGTATCCCGAATCACCGCCGATGTAAATTTTGTCCGTGGGCGTTTGTATAAGGTAAGAAGCCCAAACTGTTTTGTTCGGCCGGAGTCCGCGGCCAGAAAAATGGCGGGCGGGTAGGCAAAATATTTTGAAACCGTTGCCGATTTCTGCATTTTCACCCCAGTTTAGTTCGATGATTTTATTTTTGTCATAACCCCAGTATTCAAAATCTTCTCCCACGCCAAGTCCGCAAATTACTTTGCCGACTTTGTCTTTTAATTCTGTTACGGTTTGATAATCCAAGTGGTCCCAGTGATCGTGCGAAATAATGAGGTAATCTATCTGAGGGAAATCACTCGGCTTGTATACGTCCAAGCCGGGAAAGGCCTTGTTCACTAATGATACCGGGGATGCTTTATAGAATACGGGGTCGACTAGAATACGTTTGCCGTTTACTTGCAGTAAATACGAAGAATGCCCGAACCAGACGAGCAGATTTTGATCTGGGTCAAGCTTTTTTAAATCCGTTTTCACTACTTTAATCGCCTGAGGATCGGGAGTGGTATTCGGATAGGTCTTGAAGAAAAATTCATACATGGATGTGAAGAAGTTTTTGTTTCCTACTATTCTAATTGTCGGAAGCTCGTTTTGGAATTCTCCGTTTTTATAGTTTGGTGATTTTTGAATGCGTTCCAAACGCTTGCCGCTCGGCAATTTGCCAAAACGCGGTTGGTTCAAAAAGCTCACGCCTGCAATAGCGAATAAGCTGATTGCTAATAAAATAATCCAAAGCCTCTTTTTTCCTTTTTTCATCATAGTCTGTTCCTTTGCTTTCATAATGTAGAATGAAATGCAAAGGAAAGCGATACTCCGTTTACAGATTGAACAGCCTGTTTGCTGGGTTGGAATCTTTCGTTCTGTCGCAGGCTGTTCGAAAAAAGGAGCGGACTAGAAATTGGGCCTTGCTCAAATACCCGAAGCTCCGGTACATTCACTTATGCGAGACGCAGGGGGGCTCGCGAAATACCCTGACGAGCGGTTAGAAACGGCGCTGACTATAAGGGCTCCTCAAAAAATTGCTCTGCGGTCATGAACTCGAGTAACTACGAAGGCTCGGATGCCTGAGAAGCATACGCATTCGCTATCATGAGGCTCGGCAACAGGATTTTACTCCAATACTCCGAAAGCCTGATGTTCCCTAGAGGAAAGGGGCTTCTGGGGCAATAGAAAATGAATTTTTAGAGGAACCCTATAAGTAGAATCTTCTCGCAAGGTTTTATGGAAGTCTACTGAAGGCATTAAAAAGGTGCCATAAAATTTGGTCGGAGAATAGTAGAACGGCTTGAAGAGAACGCATTTGCATTGATTTAGAAAGAAAATAGCTGCAAATGAATCTTTAGAGATTTTCGTAATTAAAAAATTTCTATCGTTTCCGCAATTTCCACCACATTTTACAACCAAAGAGGTTCGTACAAGAAATGAAAAATTGGCGTATCGACGATTCCCGGGATCTTTATAACATCAATGGATGGGGTATCAATTATTTTGACATTAATGAAGAGGGACATGCGACGGTGCGTCCCCTTCGCGACAAGGGACCTGTAATAGATATTTACAATCTTGTGCAGGACCTTGCTATACGCGATGTTTCTACTCCAGTACTTCTTCGTTTTCCCGATATTCTCGATACGCGGATTGAAAAAATTAATGAATGCTTTAACAAGTCCATTCAGGAATACGGTTACAAAGGTTCTTATTACAATGTATTCCCTATCAAGGTGAACCAGCAACGCGCGGTGTTGGAGGAGGTCGTCCGCCACGGAATGAAGTTCAATATCGGCCTTGAAGCGGGGTCCAAACCCGAACTTCACGCCGTGCTTGCCAATATGGATAATCCCGAAGCCCTCATTATTTGCAATGGCTACAAGGATGAAGATTTTATTGAACTTGCGCTTCTTGCCCAGAAGATGGGTAAAAACGTATATGTGGTTGTGGAAAAGATGAACGAGCTTCATTTGATTGTCGAACTTTCGCGCCGCATCGGTGTGCGCCCGAATATTGGTGTCCGTATCAAGCTTGCGAGCAGCGGCGCTGGTAAGTGGGAAGAATCCGGCGGATATCACAGCAAGTTCGGACTCAACAGCTCGGAACTTTTGGATGCAATGGAGTTCATTCGCGAAGAAAATATGTGCGATTGCTTAAAGCTCATCCATTGCCATTTGGGAAGCCAAATTACGAACATCCGCAAGATTAAGTCCGGCCTTCGCGAAATTTCTGAGTTTTATGCGCAATTGAAACAATCCGGAATGAATATCGAATTTGTGGATGTCGGTGGCGGCCTCGGTGTGGATTATGATGGTTCCCGCAGTTCCAGCGCGAGTTCTGTGAATTATTCTATTCAGGAATATGCAAATGATGTCGTTTACGCTATTTACGAAACGTGCGAAAAATTTGACTTGCCTCATCCGAATGTAATTGCGGAAACAGGCCGTGCACTTTCAGCGCACCATTCCATTCTCGTATTCAATATTTTGGAAAAAGCGGGCCCGGCTTACTTTGATGATGAAACCCAGGAAATACCGGAGATTTGTCCGGATAGTATTAAGGATTTGTATGGTATATACAAGAGCCTCTCTTTGAGAAACCTTCTCGAAAGTTGGCACGATGCGATGCAGATAAATGATGACGTCCTCTCTGGATTCAAGATGGGAACGGTAGATCTTACGACTCGCGCTACTGCAGAGCGTTTGTTCTGGAGCATTGCTCGCCGCGTGAATGAACTTGCCCGTGATTTGCGTCATCCGCCGATTGAATTGGATGAACTTTCTAGGCTCCTTGCTGAAAAGTACTTCGGCAACTTCTCGCTCTTCCAGAGTTTGCCGGATAGCTGGGCTATAGACCAAATTTTTCCGATAATGCCTATTCAGCGCTTAAATGAAGAGCCATGTGTTGAAGCGACACTTCAGGATATTACTTGCGATTCGGATGGAAAAATTGATATGTTCGTCCGGAGTGGCGAGGTGTCCCGCACTCTCCCGGTGCATCCCTTAAAACCAGGTGAGCCTTATTACTTGGCTGTGTATCTCGTGGGTGCATATCAGGAAATTCTTGGCGACTTGCATAACCTCTTTGGTGATACGAATGCCGTACACGTTGTGTGCGAAGGGGATTCTTACGTAATTGACAAGATCATCGACGGCGAATCCGTTGAAGACGTGCTCGATTATGTGAACTTCAGTGACAAGGCTCTCGTGCGCACAATGGAAAACTGGGTGGCCCGTTCTGTGAAAGATGGGAAAATATCGCTTCAGGAAGGTAAAGAATTCCTGAACATTTACCGCTCGGATCTATACGGCTATACATACTTGGAATAGGATCATTTTTTGCTGATTATCGGAATGGTGCGCTCTTCCGTTTGGGAACCGCTTGTGCAAAGGGTTTTCCTGTTCATCGGTTCGAGGCTTGTCATCCGGGTTTAAATCTGCATGCATCAAAAGTTTGCCTCTTTAATCCATAAAGCGATGCTTTTGCTATTTCTGCAGGTTGTTCAGATATGCGCTTTGCTAATCAAACAGTGCGCATTTGAAATTTTTGTCGTAATGTAACTTGTTGCCGAATTTTTGCCTAAATTCGCTATTCTATATGTTTCCAAAATTAACGGAATTTTACTTTAAAATTAGTCTTAATTTTGCATTTATATCTTATATTTATTGATGTGAAATCTGTTTCCAAAATTAACGTATTAATGTACTTCGACTATCGCGAATATTTGCGTAATGTTTTGGATGCTTTTAAATGCTTGGACAAGGCTTTCTCTATGCGAGCGTTACAGGAATCGCTCGGAGTGTGCGGTTCCGCCTTTTTCACCCGCATATTGGACGGGTCTAGGCCTCTTTCACAAGAAAATGCGGAAAAGTTGGCTGCCTCGTTCAAGTTGAACGACCTTGATTCCGAGTATTTTAAGATACTTGTCGAGTTTGGGAACGAAAAGAATGTGGATCGCCGCGAAACGCTATTGCGGAAGCTCATTGCAGTGAGGTCGCATAATAGGGAATACGCCCTCAAGGATGAGTCGTTAGGCTTTTTTTCCAAGTGGTACATTCCCGTGCTCCGCGATTTGCTCCCGCTTTTGTCTAGCGGGATGAGCTTTGCAAAAATAGGCCGTATGTTTACGCCTGCGTTAAAACCTGCTCAGGTTGAATCTGCGGTCAATTATTTGAAAGAAAATGAATTTGTAAGTATTGACTCTTTGAATAAGTATGTGGTCAAAGACCCACTTATTTCCACGCCCGCGCGCGTCCGTTCTACAGTGCTCCGCAAGTATCATCTCAAGAATTTGGAAATTGACAAGAAAGTCTATGATTCTTTTGCTGCTGACGAACGCAGCGTTTCTTCGGTTACGTGTAGCCTTTCTCCCGAATCGTTTGAAAAGGTGCGGCTTGAAATCCAGAATTTCCGCGAGCGGGTACTCGCGATTGCCCGCGAAGAAAAAAAACCATCGATGGTGTGCCATTTGGGGCTTCAGCTTTTGCCGCGTGCTAGGGTAGGGCGCAAATGAAAACTTTGAATTTATTTATTGTTGTTGCCTTTTGTATTGCTTTTTTTGCATGCTCGGCAGAAAAAACATCGAATGGTACGGGGTCAAATGCGGGCGAGGCGGAGATGGCGATTACGTTCAGTGCTCCATCGGGACTACCTCTCGTTTCGGCAAAGGTCCGCGTATGGAATCTCGACTCGGACAGCCTTTCTTTGGAAGATTCTCTTGTAACGGATAAAAATGGCTCGGTAACTTTTGATTCTTTGCTTTCGGGCTACAAACTCGTGGATGCAAATTCGGGCGATTCGCTTTTTGTGATGAAACTTTTGAATTTTGGAGATTCTCTGCCAAAGATTCTTGTCGCAGGGCTTCCGGAGTTGCTTAAAGGGAAGATTCTGAAGTCGGGAGCTCCTCTGGCAGGAGCTGTCGTGCGCGTACTCGACAAGTCTTCTGTAACGGACTCAGATGGTTCTTTTGAGTTTGCGGCTCTCCCCGCAGGTACGCATTTCGTGTATATCGCAAGCGCGTCTTCTGTAAATTCTTTCCAGATGCAGACTTCGGATTCTACGAATGTGGCGGAATTTTCGGATACGGTTTATACACTGGTTGAAAATTTTGAAAATTGGAACATGCATACCTTGCTTGGCAAAGTGTGGGGCGGCGGCTGGTGGTTCATGAGCTCGGATTCTATTTTAGGCGGTGGCAGTTCTGTTTCTCCTGGGTTTACGGATACGGCGAATACGATTATTTCCGAAGGAGCTTATTCTGGGAAAAGTTTGTTTGCAAGATTGGTCGTGGATTCTGCGTTTACTGGCGGAAAATTTGCTTTGGTGGGTTTTACGCTCGGCGGCGATTTTGACGAGGCCGTGGACAATTACCGATTTGACTTGAGTTCCCTTGTTGCGGTGTCATTCATGGCGAAGGGTTCCGGGATAGCCAATCTGCAAATGGTGCGGCGGGACTCGACGGGTGCAAAGGAATATCATAATGTACCCTTCAACTTATCTTCAGAATGGTCGAAATATCGCATAGAGTCTGCTAATTTCGATGCGCTGATGACGGATGTAAATGCTTTCAATTTTATGGCCGATAGCACTGCTGAAATTTATTTGGATGATATCCGCTTAGAGGGCATAGCTCCCGTGGATTGGATAAATTTAGGTACAAAGTAACATTCAAGTTGTGGAGAGAAAATGAATAAAATAACTTTAATCTCTGTTGTAGCGGCCCTTGCTATAGGTACGGCCTTTGCAACGATTCATCCCACCCGGGTAGGACCTGTGAGCACTTATGGCGCTTTACAGGCTGGGAAGACTTCCGCGGGACTCGGCCGCATTTACGGCTCGGTGGACGGTGTCGCCGATGGGAAGGAAGTACAACTTAAGGGCTTAAGCCTTGGCTGGAGTTTGTACTGGCCGAATAATTCTTCTTTTTATGGCCATTCTTATATTGATAGCCTTGTCGGTGCACGCAATATAGAGCTTATCCGGTCGGCGATGGGCGTTGTAGCGACTTGGGGGCATGGCAATTATAAAACTCGTCCGGGATTTTATTCTGCACAGATGGATTCTGTCGTGCAGGCCGCTATTGAAAATGATATCTATGTCCTCATCGATTTCCATTCTGAGGGAGGTTATTATTATCACTTGCATCCGAATGGAACGCCGAAATATGCGTTCAACGACAACAAAGTAAGCTTTTCTGCTGCGGATGCTGCGGAATTTTTTGGTGTAATGGCTAAGCGTTACGGCAAGTACCCGCATGTGATTTTTGAAGTTTACAATGAGCCCGTTTCGGAAACTTGGGACGAGCTCAAGGCCTATGCGGATACGGTGATTACTGAAATTCGGAAGTATTCGAAAAACTTGGTCGTGGTCGGGACTCCGCTGTGGTCTTCGGCTACGGGTGATCCGGTAAATAATCCTGTTGTGGATAGTAATGTGGCTTATACGTACCATTATTATGGGAATATGCATTCTGTGAATGCCGATGCGCATGGTGGAACTGGCCTTTCTTTGAATCACGCGGCAGGGGTCCGTAAGTCAATTGCGGCGGGCCTTTCTGTATTCATCACGGAGTGGGGATTTACAGACTCGTTGACCGGTACGGGAACCAAGGAACGCACGGACGATTTTCTCGCCTTTGCAGATTCTAATCAGCTTTCTATGGCCAAATGGAGCATTGACCATCCTTATTCTAACGGTTCTGTGACAGATAATTATGAGGATGCGTATTATCTTCGCGCCAAGGGTTCTGTAGCGTATGCCAAAAATTTGAAGTGGGAAACGGCTATTTCGGATTCTCTCCCCATAGTTCCGATGGTTACTAAATCTTCGGCCGTAGCGGGGGCATGGTCTTTTGTAACAGATAAAGATCAGAAAGATTCCAAAGGCGATACGGGTTCTTCTACAGACGAAACTAGCTCTTCTACTAGTGGTGCTGAATTGATGAATATAGTACTTGATCAGGGCGCTTCTGAATATGCCCCATATGTGCGTGCCGTTTATACGTATTCTTCTGACCTCTCCAAATGCCCGATGATTTCTTATAAGTACAAGGGCGCCAATCACCAATTTATCCTTGCGTATGATTGGAATTTGACTACGGATGCTTGGGGCGTGGGAGCTTGGGATTTCCCTTATGTGGAAATGCCTTATTCTCCGGATTGGACAACGGCTTATATTGATTGGCGTTGGATGAAGAATAGCGGCTGGCAAACAACGCTCCCGACGGATGGTGTTGACTTTAGCATGGGTACGGCTTTGCAGTTCAATGTGGAACGCGTCGCCTATGAGCCTTCGCTTTATTTGGATAGCTTAACTTGTGTGGAAGAAGGTGAAAATATCCCAGCGGGGATTCGCAAGACCTCTATCCCTTCTTCCATCGCTGTGCTCAGTATTTACGGAAAGACAATCAATGCAAGTGGCCTTAAAGTAGGTGAACACTATGCCCTTACTAATATGAAAGGTCAGATGATTGCTTCGGGAATGGTCAAGAATTCAAACCTTTCGCTTGTCGTGGCTAATGATGGGCGCTATGTGTTGAAAATTGGGAATGCTGTGTATCCCTTCTCCATCCGTTAATTTATAATAGATTTAACCCATCCCCCAAAAAAGAAAGTCCCCTCATAAGAGGGGACTTTCTGATATTTATTGATATTTATTATAGTTGAGAAGAATGGGAAATAGAGACACTTGCGCTTCAGCGCTTAGTACCAAACGATCCCTTCAGGGAGAGACCCAGATCCTCCATACGAGTATCTCATTTAAGCTTGCTTGACGTATGATTGATGTGTAGTAGGTGCTCACGCGACGTTTTCCTATAGCAATGCATCGCAAATCAAGTTGTTGCGGTGCCACGTTGTTCCATCCTCACCCCTTCGGGGCCGGCCTAGAGTCCGGCTCTTCGAATCCTGGCGTTCCCCGAAGGGAACCGGATTCTCGTCATAAAAATGAATTTTTAGAGGTGG
>Ga0172377_10001390_pt1 | contig 24327 bp, 37 predicted proteins | sample Pumphouse3metaG_FD_119749 | JGI IMG/M metagenome (GOLD analysis project Ga0172377, IMG submission 119749) | Leachate microbial communities from a municipal landfill in Southern Ontario, Canada - Pumphouse #3 metaG | ecosystem: Engineered > Solid waste > Landfill > Unclassified | place: Canada... | reverse complement strand
TGTTAATGCAAGGTCTTTATGGATATCAATACTATACTGTAAGAGAGGAACTATTAAATGAGAATAGACCTCGGAAATGATTATGAGGAAGATGTGGATTATTTGTATTGTGGAAGACAAGAATATACTGATTTAGTACACCCTCGACAGGGAAGAGATAAAAATAGAGAAATAAACAGCAATTTGTTTGGCGTGTATGCTACCCAATATAAAGAAGTTGCTGCATCTCACGCAGTAACATTTGACATTAATGGTTTTACGGATTTTAATAAATTTGGGTATCTTTATATATTAAAACCAGAAGATTTTGTTCAGTTAGATTCTTGGCAATTTATAAGTCGTGTTACAGTAAAGCCTATTACATTTGAAATTGTTAAACCTGTAGAATATTTACATAATATTTTAAATGGCGAATGGCAAGGGATAACTTCGCATGGAACTAAAGAATTAATATTGAAATTTAATTCATCTAAAACTATAAAAACAGAAAGGGGTGATTATGTGGTAAACGGTGATCCAAAAACTATCGCTAAAGAAGTTCTACATAACGAGATAGTAGAAGTCATAAATAACTTTGATGCTGGAAAAATAGATTCTAGCATTTTGTGTGATATGTTAAGAAAACTCGATAAAAATTGGGATGAATTCATAAAATAAACACATTCAATGGAACCCAGGTTGTTGTGAACACTGCTACATCTTTATTTTTTGATTTTTCTAAAAATTCTTTTATTTTGTTCGGACAATCTGAAGCAAATATTATACTTTTGGGAAATGTATCTTCTTTGTTACAAACAAAGAATCTGAATTTACAAGAAACCATTATTACTCATAATTTATATTTAATAGTATTTAAATATTGCGCTTTAAATTATTTAATTCACTTTTTTAAAATAAGATTATAACCTTATAACTAAATCCAGTTTACGAATTTCAAACTGGGTGAGCTATATGACTAAAGAATGGAAATTCTTAGAATTAATTACCGATAAACCTACGTTTGATCCAATTACTACTACAGATGATAATTGGACCAACACGAAAGTAACTGAAGACGATTTAAGTTACTGGGATACGGAGTTTCTTCAAGGTAAAGTTTTAAAGTTTTCTGCGGCTACTAATAATTTGAAAGTAAAAATTCTTGGTGCTCTTGATAGTAACGATGGGGCAGGAGTATATACTTTCTCAGATACTGTAGAGGCTGAATTTGCAGTTAATGTTGGAACTCCAGTTATAAAAAGAATTTCTAATTATTGGACTGCTTTGAAAGTTCAGGTTAAAACAGCAGGATCTGGATTAAATGGTACTTTGTCTACGGTTGCCGTAGGAACCTCAATGCCAGATTTGTCTGATGTTGAAGTTACAGCAATTGTAAATCCTGTTGTTTCTGGAACAGTGGGAATAGATCAAGTTACGGCGAATGCAAATGAAGTTGTGGTAAAAACATCTGCATTGCCATCCGGCGCATCAACTTCCACATTACAAACAGATATTAAGGACCTACTCACTGATCTAAACGCAATAAGTAATCTTGTGCAACTCGGATCAGAGCGAATTGTCGGTAATTCTGCCAGTCAGGCTATGACAATGCCCGCAAACACCCTCGTGATCCGGGTAGATGCGGAGGGCGGACCAGTCAGGATATCGCATGTCGGGGCCGCCTCGGCTACAACTATCCCGCGAATTCCTGAAGAGGCAATCGATTACATCCCAATGAAGCCCACTGATACGCCTTACTGTTATGCAGCAACTGGCACAGTTGCTAATATCTGCTACTACGGGGCGAGGTAAACAATGCTGAAAGGATCTTCGGGAATGAGCATATCAAAAGCCGTAAAATACCTCTACCAAAAAGGCATAAAGTTCTATTATCTCCATTTCGGTCCTTCTTGGTGTACTGGGTATCGAGTTTTTCATTGGTAACGGGAGTGGAATAGTATGAATATTTGGCATTGTCCAGTGTGTGGATTGGAAGAAGAGAAAGTCTCGGATTTTCGCGGAGATAGGACATTTATTTGTAGCAATGGACATGCAATTGTTTATCATTTTGGCGAATGGGGCGAAAGCTCAACATCAAACTTTGATTGCCCAATTTGTGGGAAAACTCATCTTTCCTATGACAAATTCGATGACTATCCGGCGCATCACATGAACAGTTTGTATTTTCTGATGTGGAATTCGATGTATAAAATTTTTAATTGGTGATTGTTTATGGTAACTGCAACAAAAACATTAGCTGAGGCCGATGGGACTCAGTTTGAAGCAAAAGTTTACGAAGTTGAAACTGGAATTTTTGCTTCTGCAACGGTACTGGAAGGCGGCTATGGTCGTATCACAAAAGAAATTACCATGCCGTCAGGGACCGCCACCCACTCAGATAAGGACGCGATAGCGCATACGACAGCCGATGCCACTACTCACAATCTCCCTCTCGCGGGGAGGGTCGTTGGCGGCACCGGCGCAGTTATAGCCGCCGCGATAAAGACCAACAATCCGGCATGGACTACTCCAATTTCTATGATCATCTATGATGGTGCAGGCCCGGCTGCTTATGTGGCCGATAATACCGCTTTCGATCCGATGTATGCTGACAAAGGGCTAGTGGTGTGCCAAATAGATTTTGGTTCATTCAACAAGGTAACGGGCGGGGCAGGTAGCTTCGCATGGACTAGGGCGGATGGATTGAATAGACCCTTTGTTTGCGCCGCTGCATCTCAGAATCTATACTTCCAGATGTGGAGTAATGGGGTATCGAGTGCTCAAGTCGCCGGACAAAAGTTCTCAATCGAAATCGGAATCATCAGGGACTAAGCATGACACGAGTACAAGTTGTCCGGGGGGTGATACCCCCGATAGCGAAAAGTTCAAGAGAGCTGGAGATTTGGACTACGTGTGGTCCAGACGACCAATTCACCACTCCAAACCAATGTAACTGGAACGCGGTACTTGGGAAATTGCAGATATCCGGGGAGCCGTTTCATATACGGAATGCGGATTTATCATTTTTCTCAAAATGTTACTTAGCAAATCGCGGCGTAGCGGCGAACGACTCGGATTCCGCGAATAGTTATTATGCTTTTTATGGTGCAGCATCGAGTCTATATCAGAGTAGCATATTCCCGCTGTCTGCATACGTGCGAGCGACCACGTTCCCATTAATTCGCATGATTGATGCCGTCAACCTTGCCACCCACGTTCTAGTAACCAGCAACAGCGGAACCGATCATCACGGCCTGAGATTGGTGCGAAAGTCAGATATGACCGTTCCCGCCGGACTTTCCCTCTTGGCAGATGGCAGCGGCAACGGGCAATTTGATGATCCATTGGGGGTCAAATATTATGATGGGAAAGCCTATGTATGCGATTTCGACAATAGCCGCATACAGGTTATTGCTATTGATCTGGTGACACCGGCGCTAACCTATGATTCCCAATATGCTCTCGGATATAAGCCGTATGATCTCTGCAATGATGGCGTCAATTGGTACGTATTAGGGAATGATGGCAAGCTCTACAAATATGATATGAGCTTTACCGATGCGACTAAGACATCTGTCTCTGTTGTAGGTTATTCGCTCTGCATCATCCCAGATCAAAGCGACGGATACGGCGCTACCCTCTGCATAGTGGACAGTACAAATAGCCACATTGAGCGGCGCAAATGTAGCGATCTATCAGCTATCAATTCAGTAGGCAGCTCAGGCGACGGGTTAACATCGCTATTTGATCTAACATTCACCACATCGGTACCAACTACCATCACCTATCTGTCCGACGACGGCTTCGTCTATACCACACCGGCTGGTACATCGCATGCCCTTAGCTGGAATGGGTTTGCCGGATACACTCATCGTAGTCCCGGCCCGCACCGATGGACGATAAAATGCCCGGCGGGATTGGGTGTGATAACCGAGATTGATTGCAATACCGATCTAGTCACTAGCATCAAAAATTTGTCCAAGTGCGTGAACCTCACATCGTTCAAAGCACAATCTAATAGCGGTTTGGTGCTGGCTATCGGTGCGCTTCCCTGGAAGATGGTTACTCTTTGGGCGCATGGGTGTGGGGCAGGTGTTACTGGATCTGTCCGGCACATGGCATCTCTGACCGCTCTGAACGTCCGGGAAAACGCAAAAACCACGGCTGAAGTTGATGCCTGGGTGGAGGATCTGTGGGCCAACCGGGCGGTTCTGACCACTCCGACAATTAACATGAATGGTTCAAATCAGGCCCCGACCGGTACGTTCCAGTACGCAGAAACACCATCGACACCAAAAGAAAAGATCTATTCACTGATCAATGATTATCTTTGGTTAGTTTATTATACAACATGAGGAATTTAAATGGTCAACGAAACACAATATGCCACGCCGTGGTCACAACGATCACCCTATGTCCCGGAAGTTGATACGTTAGTTGTTTTGCAAAGAAACGGAAATGCTAGAATTCGCATGAACCGGCTGGAAGATCATGTGGTGGAGGCCAACATGGCATTTCCAACCGTCGCAACTGACGTGCAATACAATTGGGACAATTTCAGGCTCATGATCGAATCCGAATATGGAGATCTGTTGCAGCCCGTCATTGATGCCAACCCTATCACTGAAGGCGAAACGTCTGCTGCGTGGTGGACCAGGATAACCAATATCTGGCTGGTCAATTACTTCGCTGCCCACAACAATCCGACGAATCTTCTTGATGGGTGGGAAGGGCCGGGCGGGGATTACACGCCGCCAGAAAATGAGCCGATAGCGGGTTTCCTGCCATCGGAATAAAGCTTAGATCTAAACAGTATTTCCGGGTTTGGAACGGCTCTGCTTTTTCTGTGATCAAAATATGTAATTCATCTAAAATTTCGCAGAAGCACGTTTCAAATTCTTTAATTTTTCCCATGCAATGTGATATGCTGTAGAACTATAAATCGTTGTTCATAATAGAATTGCACGAGATGATTATACATGAAATTTAAATGGCTAGGCCCCGAAGGCTACTATGTCGGTGATGCTGGGGGCGAAGGAATTAGGATGAGTCGCCTTGCGGATTTGGCGTTATGAAATAAAGGCTGAATGTCATGCTTGCAAAATTAATCCTTTTAGTGCTTCTCATTCTGCCCGCATATGGCTATGAGATTGAGCAGAGCTTTGTTGGCGAGGGCCAATGGTACACCGCCACAAAGCTAGGATCGACAGCAACAGAGATTACGGCAGATACGGCTGATCCCCGTTCCTGAAAGGCGGTTTTTTTAGACCGCCCGCTTGACAATTTCGGCAGTATAATTCCAATGGCGTTGTCGAAATACAGACCAATGTGACAGCATTGTGGATAAGATTTTTTTTTAACCACAATCTTTATATCCATATAATCCTATCTCTAATTATACTATTTTAGAGGTAGGACTACATGGCAACCAAAAATTTTTCTTATGAAGATATGCAAACCGCGATATCTAAACTACAAAAAGATTGTGAAAATATAAGATCTGAGAGGCAAAAAGATTACGGATTTCATTTTTATGATAACTATAATAAATATGGTCTTCAAGGATTTCTTATAAATGACGGAGAGATTACGGCAAGGCTAGAACAAATATGTAATAAAATTTCAGAAAAGCAGCGCGAAATTCCCGGAGACGATTACTGTTTATACGAAAAATCTCTTCGAAACGCGCTTTACGATGGAATAAACTATAGGCTCCTGTTTTTGTTCTGGCTCGAAAGAGAAAAGTGGGCGAATAAACCTAGGTGCTATTTTAATGATACTCAGGATACCAATTTTAATATAGTTTCTGATTTTGTTGAAAACGAACACAAACCGCGCGCTGAAAGCGGAATTAAAGGAAATTCCTTTGGTTTAGAAAACTCCCGCGCAGAACCCCCACGTGGAGTTAATACCGATAAACTAGGGTGTCCCGACGACATATACCTTCTAACAGGGGATATTCTTCATCACCCTTCATTTCCAACTTTGACTTCAGAAGATATTAAAGTAATTAGAAAATTGTTCTGTGATTTTTTCAAGGAGTAATTATGGCTTACCTTAGTGCCAGTAAAATAAACACGTACCATACGTGTCCTAGACAATTTTATTTTCAATATATTTTACATCTAAAAGAACCCCTAGAATCTCCTTGGCTCGAACTTGGAAATAAAGTTCACGCAAAACTTGCGGACAATATTTTTGAATCGGAAGATATTATTGAACACAAGATGCTCCAAAACGGGAAGAAATTCTTGGATTCTATGCCACAAAATCCCATACAGGAGACAAATTATAGCGATTCACACAATCCAGGACGTTTGTATGGAGAGATTTTTGGGCAGGAGGCAGTAGGAATTTTTGATCTTCATTGGGCTCCCACAGAGTCCACTGGTGCCGATTATAAGAGCGGGAATTTTTATAAGAGTTACACTTCTCATTTCGATACTCAGGCGTGGATTTTGAATGAACTTTTCAAACAAAAGTATGATGAACCATTAAAACGATTTTTCTTTGCGTTCCTTAAAGATGGAACCGTGTATGAACCTCTATGTATTACAGATGAAAAAGAAAATAAAAAGGTAGAAAGAGCTATAAAAAAGGTACTTACTGGAATAGAACAGGAAAAGTATACTAAAAAATGTGGAAATCTTTGTGAAAAGTGTTCATATAACGTGTACTGTCCAATGGATATTTAGTGAGGAAGCATGACAATCAAAGACAACTACGTTTCTGAGGACGACCCAAAATGTTATTGTCCACGATGGTCCTCCTTAATGGGAAAAAAGACAGAATGTTTAAAAGAAAATTGTACGTTTTATGTTCCTCCATTTAAAGTTGAAAAGACGGGAGAGATTTTAGATGGTCTATGCCGCGAGACGGGAATTTTAGATTGCCTTGCAAACATTTCTTTATCTCTTTCTATTTTATCTGGTCAAATTGGTTTAGAATTTCCAGAAGAAAATGCTAATGAAGAGCAAAACGCTCCCGAGGAGAGAATTTATGGGTAAATCGTATGATTTCATTGCTCAATTTTCTGTTTTTCTCGTAGGATTGATTGCGATTGGGATCGGACGTGTATGGGGATGTGCTTTTCATCTTGGAATTGACCAAATATTATCAATGATTTTGACTGTTGGAGGATGTATTGTCATTTTAGGTCTAATTTTTACTTTAATTTTTACGAAATTTTGGAATAAGAGGTTTTAAGATGAGGAAAAACTGTAAGAAATGTGGCGGAAAAGTCCAAGATAAAGCCTCAAATATTTGTAATGCGTGCCTAGATGAGCAAATTTCAAAGAAATTCGGGTCCCAAAAGGTTAAAAAGGAAGATTATTGGGGAGATTTTAGATGAAAATAGCCATAGATATAGATGGGGTTCTTGCGGACGTAGTAACTCATATTTTGCCATACTTGAACGAAAAATATAGTAAAAACTACCAAAAATCAGACATTACTCATTGGGATTTCCCAATTAATGGCGATTCTATAGGAAAATATTTGAGGTCATATTTTTCGGACCCATCTTTTATGCTTACAGTTCCTGAAGAATTAGGAGCAAAATCCGCTTTAGATAAAATATGGAGAACTCACGAGATAATAATTGCTACAGGAAGACCTAATTTTTGTCAAAGGTCTACATATTTGTGGTTAGATGGATATAGGTGTAGCGGAATTAAATTTACTTCGGAGAAAACGGTTAAAAATCTAGGATGCGATCTATTAATTGATGATTACTCGAAATATTTAGATAAGTTTTCTGATTCTGGAGGAAAAACAATTTGTTTTAGGCAACCTTGGAATAAAGATTGTGATTCAAGTAAGTGGGATTATGTAGCGAATGGATGGGAAGAGGTGTTAGAAAAGATTGAGGGTTTAGAAGACAAAGGTTTCTAATTTATTTTATTTAATTCAAAATTTTAAAATCTCTTTAGATATATAAAGTATATTTTTGTTATATTGTAAAGAGGTTAATTATGACAAAATTTTGCTTAGGACTTCCGAATTCTTTAAAAATGGAAGTAGAGAGAATATCAAAGGAAAGAGGAGAATCTCCGACCAACACTATTAGAGAGGCTATCCGAGAGTATATTAAAAATTATAAGGTTGGAGGCGAGTAAATGACGAATCTCTCGGTCCATTTATTTTCTGAAGAGGAAGAATTAAAAATTAAAGAAAAGAAACAGAAAAAGAAAGAATATGATAAAATTTACAATGAACAGAATAGAGAGAGGAAGAAAAAATATCAAAAGAAATACAACAAAGATAATAAAGAAAAAATTAATGAAAGGCAGAAAGTTTATCGTATAAACAATAAAGATAAAATAAAAATATACAATGAAGTATATTATCCAAACCACAAAGATCAAAAAAGTGAATATGATAAAATTTATGGTAAAAAATATCGTCAGGAAAACAAAGAGAAATGTAGAGAATATAGAGAAAACAATAAAGATAAAATTAAAATTAGAACAAAGACGTGGGGTAGTAATTTAAAAAAGGACGTGCTAAATATCCTTGGTGGATGTAAATGCGTTGTGTGTGGGGACGAAAATATATCTCATCTCACTGTCGATCATAAAGATAATACTGGAAATTTAGATAGAAAACTAGGTATTTATGGAGGTAGGTTATATTCAGACATTGTTAATTTTAGGTATCCAGAAGATAAAATTGCAAATTTACAAGTTTTATGTTGGAATCATAATCTATCTAAAAGACGAGAATTTATAGATTTTTCTCCTGAAGATCAAACTACGCAGCAAAGATATAGAACTAAACTTTTTAAAGAGGCACTTGAATTTTTCGGTCCATGTAAGTGTGGTGTTACAGAATTAAAGTTTCTTTCTATTTCTCATATTCATAACGATGGCGCGGAGCGGAGGCGTAACGGAGAACGAACCGGCGCGGCGTTATTAAGTGAATTTCGAAAATTTGGATGGCAAGAATCCCTTAAAGAAGATTTTTGTTTAGAATGTTTTAACTGTAATTGCTCGAAAGACTAATGGGATTCTAATTTATTTTTGTGATAGAAACCATTAAATATAATGACAGATATCTATACTTATGCCTTTTAAATCCAAAAATAAAAGGAAAACATATGCAAAATCTTGGTCTAAAAAGAACAAAGCAAAACAAAAATCCTATAATTCTGCTTGGCGCGATAAGCTTAAAATATGGTATTTTAATTATAAATCCTCTTCTCCGTGTATAATTTGCGGAGAATCTCGTCCCACCGTTTTAGAGGCGCACCATGTTTATCCTAAAAATAAATCTTTTTCTTTACACGATGGGATCAAAATCGGGATTTCAATTAGGAGATTAGAAATTGAGGCGAGCAAATGTATTACAGTTTGCGCGACACACCATCGAGCCTACCATACAAAATCACTATATCCCGAAGAACAAAAAATCTGGGATGAGAAGATAAAAATTTTTGACAAAAATAGTGGTACTCACGAATTTGGTCAACCCGTTTCCATAGCCAAAAAGAAAAAGAGGACCAAGAAAAAATTTTCAATACTAGAAGATCTGTTGGATGTTGACAATGCCCAACAGATTTAAATACTATTAAACTATATTATTCTTTCATGTACAAATTTTTGGACCTAATCCATTGTCAACGCGATGGGTATGTTTTAGACCTTGTTATTGAAGATGAGACTTTCTTGGTAAGCCCGAAAGATGCGCTTAGTGAACTCGAAAATATAGGAGCAGAGTTCAAAAGTGCAATAAAAATGGATATTAATGATGAAGATCCAGAATACGAGACGTATGTTATTTATGCAAAGCTATTTACTCAGGACATTTTCGAAACTTTAATGATGCTCGAAAATGAAGATTGGAATGTTCCAATGTCCGAACCCGAATGTAGATGTGAATCCTGTGGGGTGAGGAATTTTAATGGTCCCCATTAAAATTTTAGAAACAATTAAGAAAGATGGATACGAGATTAGAAGAGAAGAATATTCTGAGTGTGGAGTTTTATTTAGATATAAATAGACACCATTAATTTTTTGGGAAAAAGATATGGACGATCAAGATCTAAAATTTTGCAAAAAATGTAATAGATGGTTAAGGTTACTATGTTTTGGAGAAAACAAGACCTATTCTGACGGATTACAACCCAACTGTAAAGAGTGTAATGCGAAAGCCGGTAAGATTTATAGGGACAAAACAAAAGACAACAGGAGAAAATATGAAAAAATAAGGAGAGAGCGAGAAACGGAGGGAGAAAAAGAAAAAAGAAACGCTCGGAGAAGGGAATTATACTTAAAAGATTCTAAAAAGCGTAAAGATAGCAACAAAAAGTGGAAAAGAAACAATAAAGATAAAGTCGCAATCCAATCAGAAAAAAGGCGAGCGAGGTTGTTGAGGGCGGAGGGAACTTTTACTTCTGACGAATGGAATATTATAAAAAAGGCATATAACTTTACGTGTGCATATTGCGGAGAAGAGAAAAAGCTTTCAATGGACCACGTTATACCTTTGTCTAAAGGAGGAAAGCACGCGATGTGTAATATTGTTCCATCATGTATTAGTTGTAATAGTCGTAAACATGTTCATGTCTGGCAACCAAATCCAGCAGTAAAAGGATTCGGGATTGGATATGTTGTTGAAAAAGACGATATAATCGCTAAATACTTTCCTGTAGGTTTCGTTGCTAAAACTAAAGAGGATTGTCGAAAGATGGCAATTGCTTTTGCGAGAAGCGTATCTTAGTGTATATAACTATACACTAATGTTTTTATTCTTGCGCCATTTAAAATTCGCTAGGCGCACTTTCTTTTATTCTGTAAGGTTATTCTCTATTTTACAACTAATTCTTGTCTTCACAACTGTATTTTTCGCACCAATAACTTTAAATCATATGGACAAAGTACATATACCCATATGTATTGCGGTGATATTTAGGGGATCTTTTTAATGATAAAATTCCTACAAATTGGGGCACTTGATAATCTTAGATATTATAAAGGAAAGCGAGACGGAGCTGTCACAGGATTACATGAACAAACAATAGAGTTAATTTGCCTACCCAATGCTCATATTTTAGATGTTGGATCTTATGATGGAGCGTTGGCTGCACGATTAGAAGATAAAGGATTCGTTGTGGATACTGTTGATATTGCTGGAAAGCCTACATATAAAATCGATTTAAATAATTTTTCTTGGGAAATACCCAACAAATATGATTATATTATTGCTTGTGAAGTTATAGAACATCTTGAAAATCCGAGGGCTTTCTTGCGAAATATTTCTAAATGCTTAAAATCGAGCGGAACAATAATTTTAAGTACTCCCAATATTGAAAATCCAATAAGCAAACTTCGGTTTTTGATGGGTGGAAAATTTAGCCTATTTGATGATGATGCCCTAGTGTATGGACATATTACACCAATTTCTTCTTTTCAAATGAAAACCCACATAGAGGCTGCGGGGCTTAAATTATTTTCTATTGTTCCCGGAGGAATTTATCCTATTATTTATTGGAACAATAGGGTAAAAGATTCTTTAATATGGTCTTTAGTATCAATTTTATCCTTTCCTTTTAGTACAAATATGAACACATGTAATATATTTGTTTGTACCAAAAAATATAAATAGGATAGTCTATATAACATAATTTGCTTGATGAATATTTTAAAATTTATATTTGGTTAGATGAATGGTTCCATTAATTTTATTTAAATCATTTTTTTAAAATATAACTTATTTACTCTCCCCGCTTCTGAGGTTTAATGTATTTCGCAGCTAGTTTGCCTACAGAAAATGTTTCTTGCGAACAAAGCGGAGATTCTCTCAAAGTCAAGATTATGGCTGTTGTCCCCGGAACTATTCTCCCCTTAAGGAACTCAAAAGGAGAGACCGTGGCAACTTGTGAGGCTAGCGAATCTTTAATTCGTGGATCTATTGCGAGTTTTCTGGGTATGCTCCTAAATGTCGATCATCAGGACCCGATTGCGACTCGGATAGGTGTAGGTAGTCGCGTGTATTATGAAAATGGGATGATTGTAGAGGGCGATGTATATTGCCCAATATGGAAAGAGAAGATTCTTAGCGGTAAGTACAGCGGAGTGTCCATAGAAGGCAGTATTATTGGGGACGATATAAGTAAGCCTCAATCAATGTCTGTTTATGCAATCTCTTTTTTAACTACAGAAAGAAATCCAAAAGGGGGAGCGTGTCCAACTTTAGATGCTAATGGCAACCCGATGTGCGTAGTAGAAATAATTCAAGATAACGAAGACGAAGACGAAGCAATACTTAGTGCTGCGTGGACTCCGAATTATGAATCTTTTTGGTCTTATATAGAAACTGATGGTAAAATAAACCAATCTAAAGCAAAAAAAATATTTTTAAAGAAAACTGGCGATGGAACTAATAGAGGAGATTGGCATTATCCCATAGCCCACATGACAGAGTCGGGACCGGAGCCAGATTCCGAGGGTTTAATGGCTGCATATAAACGTGCCGCACAACAGGGCGAAACTGGATTATTTTCTAAAATTCGGTCTAAAATGAGAAGTATTCAAATGGAAATCCCAGAAGGTTTAAAAGCTTCCAAACTCGAAGCTTCGTTTGATAAATCAACGCAAACTTTCTCTGCAAAAATAGTTGACGAAAACAATGAAGTATTATCAGAAAAAAACATTATAATTATCAATGATTCTAATAAAGGTGACGAAATGAAGAAAAAGGAAGAAATCGTGGTAGAAGCTGCCGCCGTAGTTGAGACTCCCGCAGTAGTTGTTGTACCCGAAGTAGTTGAAGTTCCTCCCTCTCCAGAGGTTGTTGTAGAAGCCGCAGGATTAATCGATGCCTCTGTGGTAGTTCCAACTCCCGCTGCGGTGGAGGTTCCCCTTGCTCCCGTAATTGAGGCTCCTGTCGCGGAACCCAAGAAGTTGGATTGGGAGTTGGTATCGCAAGAAATTGGAATAAAATCTAAAGATGAATTTACTCTTATTAAGCAAAATGCCGATAAGATTCCCGATCTTGAAAAGAAAATAGATCTTATCCTGAAAGAGAATGAAGGACTCAGGGAGTATAAGGATACCCAAACCAAGAAGTTTTTACTAGAAAATTATCCTCCCGCTGTCGTTCGTGATATCGCTGCATCCTTTGCGGAATATACTAAAGACCCTGCTGCGTTCACTCAGAAATACGACGAAGATCGGGTAAAGTTTGCTGCATCTAAGTCTGTTAAGCTTGCAGGTTCCGCTGCTGAGTCAGAACTAACCGATGAAGCTCGTAGGGCTCTTGAAGTTAAGAATGCAGTGTCCTATCTCAAGAGAAGAAACGGATTTAGGGTGTAATAATTATGGCGGATCGTTACGGTGTTGAGGCGGTTAAAGGTCGCACTAATTATGGAGACGGTCGCTCCTCTGGTCCCGTTATTGTTTCTGCTCTCTTGGAGCAGGGCGCAATTACAGTAGCTACTAAAAATACTGTAGGTTACAAAGGACAGCGCTTGGGAATGCCCAGTATTACTTTTGCAACGGAGTTCGACATAGATAAGGTTAATAGAGGAGATGAATTTGTACAGCTCGCAGTAGATACTGCTTATACTTACGCTGCCTGTCAAGGAAGACCAGTTGTTACTAAAGTTTCCTCAACTGGTGGAGTTGCGGGATCTCTTCTAACTTATGGAAGTACCCTTATTAATACTCCTTCTACAACGGCGAGTGCTGTTACTGTTGCTAATAGAATTGCAGGAAATTATTATGCTGTTGAGGCAGTAAAATTCTTTGGAATGGAGTACCATCCAGTAAAAGTAAGAGTTTCTGGTGAGGCGACAATTACCGTTGGAAGTGCCTTGACATATGATGTTTCTTCTGATGAATGGGTTAAGGACGCAGATGGAAATGCCGTAATTTCTTGTCATTATGCAAATGCTGATGATCTTTACGTTGGCGCTTTGTTTGGTCCAACCTTCGCGGTATCTCAGACTTAAGGTGATTATTAAATGGCTGATAGATATAATGTTGAAGCAGTAAAAGGCAGAACAAATTATATGGACGGAAGAGTGTCTTCCCCAGTAATCGTTTCTGCTATTCTTGAGCAGGGTGCAATTACCGTAGCTGCAAAGAATACTGTTGGGTATAAAGGAACCAGGCTTGGGATGCCGAGCATGACCTTTGGTACAGAATTTGATATAGATGTAGTAAATCGCGGTGATCAGTTTGTTCAGCTTGCTCTAGATGGAGATGGAACTACTGCTTATACTTATGATGCTTGTCAAGGTAAGCCTGTTGTTTCGAAGATATCTGGTACAGGTGGAGTTGCGGGAGTTTTGTTAACTTACGGCAATCCTCTGATGGCAGATCCTACGAGTACGACTGCTGCAAACTCCATTACTAAGAGAGTAGCCAGTAAGTTTTATGCTGTTGAAGCGGTGAAACTCTTTGGATGTGAGTATCATCCCGTAAAAGTTGCTACTGCTGCATCAGGTTCTAATGGTGTAATCGCACCCGGAGATGCGCTTACTTATGATGTGTCTCTTGAAGAATGGATCAAAGACGACGATGGAACTGCTGTAATTTCTTGTCATTATGCAAACTCTGATGACCTTTATGTTGGTGCTTTGTTTGGACCGAGATTTGCAGTGTCTCAGGCTTAAATTAAGGTGATTATTAAATGCCACAACCCCCTAAAAATGATGTATATTATCAAGATGCAGAAGTAATCTCTCAGCTCGTTAGAGATTTCCTGCTTCCCGATCTACCGATGTTGAACAGCATACCTTTTACAATGGTGGATCAGAAGACCATTATTGCAAAAAGACAGAGTTATACCGTAGATACCGATCCCTCGAAGAAGGAGATTTCTCAGGGTGATACGGTACTTGGTGCATGGCCCACTATTACTCTTACCTATGGAGATGCTGTTAATCTGAACACTTCCATGAGAAAGACTAGAGCAGAGTTTACCGTTGACGATCTTGCTCTTACAACCTTCCAGAACGACGTAATGAAGTGTTACACCGCTGCTGCGTGGACTATTGCCGATCAGATTAATGCTTCTCTGGTTGCAGCTCTAAAAGCTGGTGCTCTTGCTCAGACCACAAAGTTTGATGCTGGTGTAGCTGCTTGGAGCGGAAACGCAGATCCCATTGGTGATATTCGGAATATTGCTAGGGATATGGCTGTAAACAAGGGCTACAGGCTCGATACGGTCGTAGTTGAAGCGGAGAACTATGACGAAATGTGGGACCACATCGAAACTAGCGATGTAGACCTAGACTATCTGAGATCTCAGATTCCCGAAAGAGATTTTTACGATAAGATTGCTTATCTGAAAACTCCCGGAGTTTGGGTAATTGGCGTAACTACCGATACTGGTCTTGCTCACGGCGGAGTTATTGGTATTGGTAAGTACCAAACAAATCGTTGCGTGGAGAATCTTGCTTACTACGATCCTCTGTTCGGCAATAAACAGGTTGCAGAAGGCGACACGCAGGGCATCGGTTCCGCGAATCTCCCTCTGAACGTAAACCCCTACTCCATGCCCGATAACCGAACCAGCATGGTTGAGATGTGGATAGACTCCGTACCTAACGTAGCAAATGGTTACGGCGTATTCTATAAGAGCAGCGGACTTTAAAGTCCGTTTCTTTTTCTATTTTGGAGGAATAATTTTTTATGATAGAAAAGAAGAAAGATAAGGTTGACGCTGTTGCTTCCTATTCTCAAGAGCCGGAAGTAAAACCCAAAAGTTCTAAACTTGGACTTAATGTTTATCGAATTGAAGGTTTCGTTCAGGATGTAGAAAAGTTTGTGGAAGCCCTTCCTATGGGTGAAGTTCCCGTAGAGTTTGCTTTTGAGAGTCAAAACGTTAGAATTATGGGAAAAGCAGTATTCCTACTTGTAACCAAGAAAGACCCCGCTTCTAAGCTAAAATGTAAGGTTATCGATGCTATGGGCATTGAGAATTTGAATAAAGCTCTTCAAGATATAGAACTGACAAACGTTGCAGATATGTTTATAATTCCAGCACAGGTTAATAAGAGAACCCTGATGCAACAGTATCTTGCGATCATTGTTGGAGAATGAGAATTTCGAAGGAATTCGAATTAAAGAGATTTGAACTAAAAGAAATAGATTAAAGTTTATCGCTATAGGACTTCTGGATGAGGTAGGAGCGATTCATAACTTAATCTATTTATAATGAACTGGAGATATAATATTATGACGGTAGCAACAGTAGAACATTATATTGAAGCATATTTTTCTGGATTAAAAACAAATTTAGATGCTATAGACTCTGCTTTATATGCTGATCTGGTTGCTAATGCTGCTGTCAATATTCTTAATTATGATACAAGCCATCTCACGACCGCTCAACTTAATCAAGCCCAAGCTTTGTTAGTTTGTATCGATGGCGGTGGCATGGCATCGATTCCGGGATTTTCAAATGAACGCCACTACAAAAAATTAAAGATATATGACAGAACTTGGCAAAATGATGATAAAATTGATGGATTAATCGGTGAGTTTTGCAGATTATTGAAAATTACAATAAAAGAATATAATAGTAAGACTGCCACTTCTAGAGCAGCGAATTATACCAAAACCAGAACTAATCTTGTTTATCTTCCAGGAACAGATCTTGATCAAAGAGCGAGAGTATTTAAAGATTTTGATTTGGAAGATGTTCGAGATGATCGCGAGATTAACCCCAGAATTAGTAACTATGGAACTCTAGGGAGATCTAGAGTTAGTAGCACTAATGATGGGTTTTAGAATTTAATTTACTTTTATTTTCTATTCTTTTATTTATTTTTAACCAACAACTTTAAATATTATTAAATACATTATGCTATATAGAAGTGATTTTATGGAATATTCTAAATTACAAGAAAAAGTTATACCATTTAGGTCTTCTATGGTGATTAAGAATAAATTATTAAAATTAGCGGAATATAATGGGATGAGTATGGCTGCATATATTCGTTATTTTATTTCTAAAGAATATGAAAGAATTTTTGGAGACGACAAATAGGATTTTAGGAAGGATTATTTTGGCGAAAGAAAATAATTGCGTTTGTTTAGGGTGTGGAGAAGAATTTTATGTTAAAAATTGTTTAAAAGGAGTAAGAAAATTTTGTGGTTTGGATTGTTGGTATAAGTATGTAAAAGAAACACACGTTAAGGTTGAACACATTCCCAATACTTTTTGTTTAAATTGTAACAAACATTTCTTTTTATATCCGAGTCAAATTAAATTATCGAAAAAACATTTTTGTTCTGAAGAATGTTTTAAAAAATACCAAGAAAAAGTTAGAGAAGGGGATTTAGTGTGCCTAAATTGTGGAAATAATTTCTATGCTTCTCTATCCGTAATAAAAAGAAATGGAGGAAAATATTGTTCTAGACAATGTTTTTATGAATCTATCAAAACAGAGAATAATTGTAAATGTGAATGTTGCGGAAAAGAATTTTATAGCAAGCCATCAAAATTTTTAACTGGAAGAGGAAAATTTTGCTCAAATCAATGTCGTAATTTTTTACAAGTAGGAGAAAACCACCCCGCTTGGAGGGGTGGGATTAGTTTTGGAAAATATTGCCAATTATTTAATGATAAGTTTAAAGAAAAGATAAGAAACAGGTTTGGTAGAAAATGTTTCCTTTGCGGTAAAGATCAAGATGAAATGTGTAGAAAACTAAGTATTCATCATATAGATTATTTTAAAGCATCGATATGTAGAGGAAAAGATTGGGCTTTCGTTCCGTTATGTGGGAGTTGTCATGGTAAAACCAATTATAATCGTCATTATTGGTTTTCACTTTTAATTAACTACTGGCTTTCAAATCCAGAAATTCACTTGAATGAATCGTACGCAATTTAATTTAATTCATTTTTTTAAATTTTAATTTTAATGTACACTAGTGAACACTCACCAATTACTTTTATAGTGAGGTTTCCAATGACACGAAAGGCTTTAATCTGTGCAGTGAATGCGTATCCGCAGAGTCCATTACAGGGTTGTATTAATGACGCTCAAGACTGGTCGAATACTCTAACTGGATTTATAAAAATGGTCTTAATTGACTCGTTGGCCACGAAAAATAATATCCTTGCCGGTCTAAACTGGCTTATTTCCGGGGCAGTTGCAGGCGATTCATTAGTTTTCGAGTTCAGTGGACATGGAAGTAAGGTCCGTGACACCTCTGGTGATGAACCCGATGGATATGACGAAATCCTTTGCAGTGTGGACTTTTTCAGTGGAAAATATGTAAAAGATGACGATATTCGTGCAATTTTAAATAATCTTCCGGCAGGTGTGACACTGGACGTGTTCTTGGATTGCTGTTATTCTGGTAGCGCGACTAGGAGCGTAGATTTTACAATCACTACACCCCGCTGCATACCAGGACCCAAAACTAAAGGAAAAATTGCCAACAGAGTAGTTACGCTTGTCCCAACACTTAACCACGTTCTTTGGTCTGGATGTGCCGATTCGCAAACCTCCGGCGAAGGCACCGTTGGCGGGGTAAAGAGGGGTCTCTTCAGTTACTATATGTGTAAGGCAATTCGAGCTGGCGGAATAAGGTCTGATTTGATTGCAAAGGTCCAAGCCTCTGTAGCAGCTAAAAATCCTACCCAAACTCCTCAATTGGAATGTACACAATCTGAGAGTTTAGAACATCCATTTCAATGAGAGGTGCATAAATGGACGACGATGCTCTTCATGAAATTTTACGTGAAATTGCTGCTAGTCAGAGTAAAATTGAAGCCCACGTTTCATCTTTAAAAACTGATATGGAAAAAATATGTAATTTTAAAGAATCAACTATTACTTCTTTACAGCGGGTTAACGATTACATGTCTTCTCGCGAGGATCTTCCTGATGAAATTACTATGCTAAAAATGGCACATCAGCAACTTAAAGACAAAACAGAATCGGACGAAAAATTAAACGCCGATTCTCGTAAAAAAACCGATTTTTTAATGGTTTGGGCATGGAAAATATCTGGAGCTATTATCGTTCTGGGAATTATTAATACTATTTTAATTGCTCTTGGAAGATATGTTGACATAGAATATATTTTGAGATGATTTTGGTGGATATAATTACTTTGGTCATGGTGATATTGTCAGGATTGGCAATATTAATTGGGATAGGAGCGTATATATCTGGGAAAAAACTTTATGCGGCACATTTTCCTGTATTAAAATTTCTTTTGGTTCTATCTCTTTTATTTTCTGGTTCGTCTGCGCAAGAATCTTATGATGACGGCGATGATGATTTTGTTTTAGAAGATGAGAAACCTATTGTGTCTCCAGATGCGATTAGAGATATTAATAAAATAAATGAAGGTGTAGCCAATTTAGTTAATAATTATCTGGAAGACGAAATTTGGAGGGCGGAAGCGTATTACTTTTTTGTATGGAGATATTGGACCTAAGAATAGAACTATTAATTTAAGTATTAATAAATCTTTTTAATTTAATTCACTTTTTTAAAAACAATAAGCAAAACTATTTATACTTTGTAGTTGTAGCTAGAATTATGAATGAATTTGAGAGTTTCCCGAGTTTTATGGAGAACGTTTTTAGCAGGTATTTCTTAGAGAAAGAGTGGAAAGATTTAGTTTAGTTTTTGGGGTTGATTTCTATAACTACTAGCGGAGCAGATCTAAAACCTTATAAGAATAAGGAATGGCTTGAGAATCAAATAAATGTGTTGGGGAAGACGCAAGCGCAGGTGGCGAGGGAGTGTGGAGTGACTTCTATGACAATTTATTATTGGCTTAATATTAAAAATAATCCTGATCTTTATAAAAAAAAATAAAAACAAACAAAAAGAGTAATTTCAAAAACAAAGAAAAAATAAACAAGCATAGTAGGGAATCTTACGAAGATAACAGAGAGGAGATATTGAAAAAACATGCTGATTATAAGAGTAAAAACAAAGAAAAAATAAAAATTTCCAACCAAATATGGTACAAAAAAAATATAGAGGAAATTAACAAGAAAAACGTAAGCAAGAATAGGTATTTTAAAGAAGAGTCAATTAAGTTATTGGGTGGAAAATGTGCTCTTTGCGGGTTAGAAAATGTACGATTTTTAACAATTGATCATATTGATGGATCAGGTGCGGTCGAAAGAAAATCTGGAATTAGTGGACAAAAGTTGCAAAGATTAATTGTTAATGGTAAATATCCTTGGAATAAGGTTAAGAATTTGAGAGTTTTGTGCTATAATTGTAATTGTAGTATTTCTAGGAAGCATTTTTTTTTATCTTACGAGGAGCAAACTTCTGATCAAAGATATAGAACTAAAATTTGGAAAGAAGCATATGAATTCTTTGGTCCATGTCATTGCGGGCAAAATGAACTAAAATTTTTATCGATATCGCACATCCATAATGATGGAGCAGAAAAAAGAAGAAATGGGGAACCTAAATCTTCCGCGCTATTGTCTCGTTTTCGCAAACTCGGTTGGCCCGAGTCTTTAAAAGAAGATTATTGTCTAGAATGTTTTAATTGCAATTGTTCGCGAGGAAACAGAGATGAATAGTTCCGATACATTTAAATACTATTAGAAATATTAGAAATATTATGCCAACAGTTTATTTGGATGATAGAGCAATTAGACGGCTTATGTATATTACCGAGAAATTTGCGACCGAGAACGATGCGGATATTTCTTTAAGTGGGGCGGTTAAGTACCTGTTTAGAAAGTATACGAGAACTTTTGAGAATCTTGAAGCAGAAGAGTGGGATGTTAGAGAATGCCAAGGGTTGAGTGGCAATGAACCAGTATCACCTTCATTAAACGATAAAAGGGTAGAAACGAGTGATTAAGTATGCAAGAATTTCCAGAGATTATAACGAACCCCGAAGTGGTTCGAGAATTGATAAGAGATTCAATAGTTGGAATGGGGTATCCTTTATTTGGAACTCGATTTAAATCTGTTGGAGAAGCTAAAGATCTTCGCAATATACTATATTTGAGCGGAGAAAGTGCAATGGGGGCAAAAGTTAGAACCACATTTTTCGGGAATAGATTTAGTGATTGGGTAACGTGGCCACACGTAAGTTCTTTTACCGAAGAAATAAAGCCTTCCAAAGTTAATATTCAAGATTACGCGAGTTGTTTGAATGACAAAGCCAAAAGAACATACTTCGGCATGGGTTGGGAGCTAGGAAACCAACTAAATAAAAAGTTTTTTGAAGAAATTAAAAACCAATCTGTAACATCTCACGAAATAAATGACATATCTAAAAATTTTATTAAATGGAGTGAGAATGTCGTAGACGTATTAAATGACATTGATAAACTTTGTAATCAGGTTAAAATGAGAAGATGGTGCAAACTAGATGCGCTATTTGTCGATATTGAGAATTATCATGAGTTTTGGGACCACGTAGAAACGGCGGATGAAGATCTTGAAAATCGTAAAAGGATATACTCCATTTGTGACACAGCAGCTTATTTGGACGATTCAAAGATATGGTTAATTGGAGTTAAAGATTCTGTTATTCCAGAAGGATCTATGGTTGGAATTTGTTCGTTGCGTGACAATTCTTTAGTGGAAATTCTTACTGGTATAGATCCGCTGTTTGGGAAACAAGAGGAGTATTATGACGATCCAATTAGCAGTTTAAAATCAAATATTCCTCTTAATGTGAATATTATTAAAGGGGCGAATGAATTTTTAGAGGAAAAAGATCCTACTATTAAAGATGTGGTTACTATAGAAACATGGTTAGATTTCAAAGTAAATGTAAAGAAACCATGCGGGGCATTTTATTTGGAAAATGTAATTTAATTTATTTAATTCACTTTTTTAAAATGTCCTTTTAAAACCTAGCTACAGGATCTATTTAGATGATCGGATCTGAAAAGTTTGTTGTTACAAGACCAAATTCTTACCTCTTGAGTTCTGGTGTCTGTACCGACAAAGTTCCTACTGCTCAACCTCCCACTGGCGGATGTTATATCCGTGCCGAAGGAACGGGGACTGTTGGAACAACAGTAATTACTGGAACAGTTGGTGGAGTTTCTACAGTAGAAATAATTTCTACTTTTGATACTGATCTTGTGGGGTTCGGACTTAATAAGTTTACTGCTATTTCTAAGGTTACTATTACTGGGTTCACTCTTTTGACACTTTATCCAGCAAGTGAATCAGGGGAAAAAATAAAACTTTCTTCTTCAACCACATTTAATATATTGGCTGATAGTTATGATAAATTTCTTTCTGAAACAAGTGGAGTATATCAAGAGGCGCAAGGTCAAAAATTTAAAAATTATAAGACACTTATGTATGATGGAAGATTTGTGTTGCAAAGAGGGGATTTGATTACAATTGATGGATTACAAATGGAAGTTTTCGATGTTTCTTCACAACACGGTTTGTATGCTGCACTTTTAGGCGCGAGCAGGAGTGGATAAGATGGCTGGTGATGCAGCAGCGGTTATGCGGGATATGGAAATGTTTGCACTTAAGAAGTGGAAAACCACTGAATTATATGTGCGGCAGTTTTCGAATAAGGCTGAGAAGAACATGGCATCCAGAGCCCCAGTTGATACCGGAAATTTAAAAGGAGCCATAAAATCTGAAGAAAAATCATTGGGAGTTTTTTTACTTGAGGTTGAAACTTCAATAGAAGATTCACCCAATCCAATAACTGGCACGCCCGCTTCTGAATATGGCGATTATCTAGAGGCAGGACACTTTAACGTTTTTTTGAGAAAGAGCGTGCCACCCATGTATTTTATGGAGGGTGGGGTGACCGATGCGTATCAAGATTTTGTCGGGAAATTATCTGGAATATGGGATGGTATTTAAATGGTTTTTTTAGCACCAATTCCTACAATGGTAAAAAAAATACGGTTAAATTCACGAGTTACTGCCCTAATAGCTTCGTCGCGGGTACACGAAGGTTTTATGCCGGATTCTCCGGATATTCCAGGAGTATATATTCATAGTGGTCGCTCTCCATTACGTCAAATCGTTTCTTCTGCAAATCAAACAAATAATGTGATGACGGGGGATGGGAGATGGCAGCTCGACGCACTCTCAAATGAAAGCGCGAGTGCGGCAACAACGCTTGCTAGAGTTTGTTGTGAAGCGATAATGCCATCTGTACCTACTGCTGGTTTATATGTAATAAATTATGAGGAAAGAGATGCAAATTATGATAATGGGTATCTATGTCATCGTAGTATTTTTAGGATAGAGTGTCCGGCGAGAGAATGGATTACTGGGATTTGAGTTTTATTTTTAGATTAAAAATTATTTAGTTTATAGGATGATGCCATTGTCTAGAAAGAAATTAGTTTTAACTGAGGAAGAAAGGGAACAAAAACGTTTAGAAAAGAATCGAAAAGGCAGAGAAAGATATAGATTAAAAATTGCTAGTATGACAGCGGAAGAATTAGAAGACGTGAAGAAATCTCGTAAAAGTAAGAGGAGTTATAAACCGGTTTTGAGTGATGAAAAAAAAGAAGAAAAAAGAGTAAAAAGAATTGCATATTATAATAAAAACAAAGAAAAAATATTAAATAGAAATAAAATTTATGGAGAAAATCACAAAGAAGAAATTAAGAAAAAGACTAAAGAACGACATGATCTTAATCCTAACAAATATAAGAAAAGATATAATAAAGAAAAAAAATTTAAATATTACAATAATAATAAAGACAAAATTAATAGTAAAAGAAGGGCTAATTATAGTTCTTTAAGAGAAAAACTCCTGAATATTTTAGGAAATAAATGTATAATATGCGGTATAACTAACTCCGATTTCTTGACTATTGATCATATTAACGATAATGGTGCAGAAGAGAGACGAAAATCAGGAAACAGCGGAACCGCGTTAGTAAAACATCTTAATTCTCTTGGTTGGCCAGAGGATTACATTAAAGAAAATTATCAAATTTTATGTTGGAATCATAATTGCACAAAAACTCATAGAAAATATTTTGACATTCCTTCTGACCAATTAAATAGACGGCAGAGATATTTAATAAAACTTTGGAAAGAAGCATTTAATTTCTTTGGGGAATGTAGTTTATGTAAAGAATTTAATTTAAAATATTTAACTATTGATCATATTCATCGCGATGGTGCAGAGCGCAGAAGGAATGGAGAAAGGGATAGTTCGGGTCTTTTAATACAGTTCCGAAAACAAGGATGGCCCGAATCTTTAAAAGAGGACTATAGATTTTTGTGTTATAATTGTAATTGCGGGCTGGGAAAGAGCAATGTCGATTGTTCCAATTAATATTTAATTCATTTTTTTAAAATCAGTATTTAAATGCGCCTCTCTTACCTTCTTTGATTTTCTATGGGGCAAAACTATTATTCAAAATTTTTGTTTACCGCTTCTGGGTTAG
>Ga0172377_10001389_pt1 | contig 24333 bp, 23 predicted proteins | sample Pumphouse3metaG_FD_119749 | JGI IMG/M metagenome (GOLD analysis project Ga0172377, IMG submission 119749) | Leachate microbial communities from a municipal landfill in Southern Ontario, Canada - Pumphouse #3 metaG | ecosystem: Engineered > Solid waste > Landfill > Unclassified | place: Canada... | reverse complement strand
ATATCAGCAGTGTCTTCGATATCAGCAGTGTCTTCGATATCAGCAGTGTCTTCGATATCAGCAGCGTCTTCGATATCAGCAGTGTCTTCGATATCAGCAGCGTCTTCGATATCAGCAGTGTCTTCGATAATGGGATCCGGTTCGGCGGTTAAGTTGTCTAGTTCGTCAATATCGACGTCCATTAACGGACTTTTGTTAATATCTTCTGCAGCATCAGCATCGAGCGCTTGCTCCGATAGAGTGGCAATATCGATGCTGTTGTCGTCCATGAGCGAGAGGTCATCTAGTTGTTCTAAGTCAGCAAGCAGATCATCATCTGAAGCGAGGGCATGATCATCACTCGGTGATTCATCATCAAGTTCACCCAGCATTTTTAGCATTTCTTGATTTGCTAACTCATCCTTTTCAAGATCGGTCATGACTTACTCCCTTAGAATATTCTTACAATGATGATGGTTTTGCGCTTAGCATTTAGTATGCCACTTTAAAAACCGCTTTCACAACGAATATGCAATCGTTGGTTGGTGGTGGGCTGATTAAAGCGGATTGCGCTGGCGTGCAACATTAGACGAGGACGTTGTGCCCGTGTGAGGTGATCGGCATAAAATACATCACCCAATATGGGGTGACCAAGCATTTTCATGTGTAGGCGCAGTTGATGAGAGCGGCCTGTATGAGGATAGAGTTCGACTTTGAAATAGTCGTTATATTGTTGAATAAGTTGCCAGCGGGTGATGGCGTGGCGACCGTGAATAAAATCAATTATTTGCTTTGGTCGGTTTTCCCAGTCGCAACGCATAGGGAGTTGAATAGTGCCGTTCGATTGTCGACATCGCCCCTGACAGAGTGCGGTATAGGTTTTTTCGGTGTGGCGATCTTGAAATTGGATACTAAGGTGTCGATGCGCCGCTTTGTGGTTTGCCAATACCATGATGCCCGATGTGTCCATGTCTAGGCGGTGAACCACAAGTGCATCAGGGTGGGTGTGTTGTAAATAGGTTAGCACGCATTGTTTATTGTTTTCATCTTTGCCTGGGACGGATAGGAGTCCACTGGGTTTGTTAATAACAACTAGGTCGTCATCTTGATAAAGTATCCAGTTTTGGCAGTGTAAATCAAAGGGCTTGGCTGGCACGTTGGTCTTCTTTTTAAAAGGTTAAATTAGATGATATTTGACAAGCGTCAGACGTTTTTTTGTTTTAAAAGGCGTTAGTAAGCACCCGCAAAGGACTCGTTGGTTTAGATTGGGTACAATACGAGACGCTTAGTATTTTAAATGAATTATGGAGTCGGTATGAGTCAAAAGGTAAAGGTTTTATTTGTGTGCATGGGCAATATTTGCCGTTCGCCTACCGCGCACGCTGTATTTCGTCAGCAGGTTGAACAGGCAGGGTTGGTGGATATGATTGAAATCGATTCTGCAGGTACTCATGCTTATCATATTGGTAACCCACCAGATAAACGTTCGATGCTAACTGCCAAGCAACGGGGTATTGATATGAGTGATTTGCGCGCCAGAAAAGTGGATTTTGCCGATTTAATAGAGTTTGATTATATTTTGGTGATGGATGATGAAAATTACGCGAATGTGGTCGCGCTGGCCAATTCCGAGTTGAAGCCTAAAATCCGTTATTTTTTGGAGTTTGCGCCTGCGCTCGCGCACAAAATAGTACCGGATCCTTATTATGGTGGCGAAGATGGGTTTGAACAAGTTTTTGATATGGTTGAAACAGCATCGAAAGGTTTGTTAGATGAGATTCGCCAGCGTTTAGCTGGCTGAGTTAAAGCTGAACCCGGATTGCTGAGCCATCCGGGCTTGTAATACTAATCAGCCTTGGTCGTTTCGACCGTATTCTGAGAAGTATTGTTTTGGTTTTCTGGTTGATTAAAATGATCAACACTTAAGTTTTCTGCATCACGAGGTGCGCGGCGGCGATTCAGTGAGCTGCGGCTGTTATAACGGCTGCGGCGACGTCTTGGCGCACGTGCGGTGCTGTCCTCGTCGCTTTCACTCGAACTATCCGTTGCACGATCAACTTGCGCAGAGGCTTCTTCTATTTGCGCTGGTTTTTCGTAACGTGACGGTAGTTTTGTCGTTGCAACTAATGACTCAAGGGGTTGAGGTTCGTTTCCTTTTGTTATGTTTTGCGTTGAATCTAAAGCTTCGTTATCCGACGCGTTGGATGGCTTATTTTCAGCCCGTGGTGCACGCAGTGGTCTTTCACGTCGTTCATTGCGCTCTGCACGTTCAGGTCTTTCGCTCCGCTCGCGTTGTGGTTGAGGCGGGGTGTCTTTTTTGTCGAACTCATTCGATTCCGCATCATTGCGACGACGATTGTTCGAGGTGCGCTTGGGGTTGCGGTTATTCGATTTATTACGTGATCCATTACGCCCGTTTGAACGTTCGCGTTGTTGAGTTCTAGCTTCTGGTTCCGGTTGACCGAATAACCAAGACCATAAGCGGCGCATAACACCAGGGGTGGTTTGCGCACTTGCGTTGGGAAGCGGAGCAGGCGTAGTCGGTTGAATATTTTTAATCGCCGGCTCTTCTTTTGTTGCTTTTTGCGGTTCGTTTGAACTCAGTTCGGGTTGGATAATCGATTTCGCTTGATAACTGCTTTGGTTAGTCTGCGCATCATCACCAAAGCGCGTGCGTTCAATCAAATATTGTGGGGTTTCCAAATGTTCGTTTGGCACAATTAAAATGTGTAGGTGGTAACGGTCTTCGATCTTAATGATTTGGTTGCGTTTTTCGTTTAGCAAGAAGGTGGCGACATCAACCGGTAGTTGAACGGTGACGCGGCGCGTTCCCTCTTTCATGGCCTCTTCTTCAAGCAAGCGCAAAATCGATAGCCCTAAAGATTCGACACCGCGAATGACACCGACTCCTTTACAACGTGGACAAACAATATGGTTAGATTCTTCGATAGAGGGGCGCAGGCGTTGGCGAGACATTTCTAATAAACCAAAGCGCGAAATTTTGCCGATTTGAACGCGGGCGCGGTCATTTTTTACCGCTTCGCGCATTTGATTTTCGACTTCACGCTGGTGGCGAGAAGAGTGCATATCGATAAAATCGATAACCACTAAGCCACCTAAGTCACGTAAACGTAATTGACGTGCAATTTCGCAGGCGGCTTCCATATTGGTGTGGAAAGCGGTTTCTTCAATGTCGCCGCCTTTTGTCGAGCGACTAGAGTTGATGTCGATTGAAGTGAGGGCTTCGGTCATGTCAATTACAATGACGCCACCTGAAGGGAGCACGACTTCACGCTGATAGGCCGATTCGATTTGCGATTCGATTTGGAAGCGTGTGAAGAGCGGAATTTTGTCTTGGTAGGGCTTAACCTTGAAAACGTGTTGCGGCATCACTTGTTGGATTAGGTCGCGCGCTCGGTGGAAAGTGTCCATGTCGTCAATCAAAATTTCGCCGATGTCGTGGCGAAGATAGTCGCGAATCGCGAGGGTGACGATATCCGATTCTTGATGAATGAGAAAGGGCGCTGGTTTGCTGTTTGCCGCTTGTTTAATCGCCTCCCAAAGTTGGATTAGGTAGTTGATACCCCATTGCAATTCTTCCGGGCTTTTGCCAACTCCGGCGGTACGAACAATCAGCCCCATTCCTTCGGGAATATCGATGTCTTTTAGCGCATCGCGTAAGTCGGCACGTTCGTCTCCTTCAATGCGACGTGAGATACCGCCGGATTTAGGATTGTTCGGCATCATAACCACATACGGCCCGGCTAGGGTAATTTGTGTTGTTAAAGCGGCGCCTTTGTTACCACGTTCTTCTTTTTGAACTTGGATAACCAGTTCTTGGCCTTCTTTTAAGACCTGCTGAATAGTTAGGCTGTGATCCGTTTGTTGATTGGGGAAATACTCTTCCGCCACCTCTTTGAAAGGTAAAAAACCATGGCGCTCAGCGCCGTAGTCAACAAAGGCGGCTTCTAGGCTGGGCTCTATACGCGTGATGATGCCTTTATATATATTGGCTTTTTTCTTTTTTTGGTGTGGGGTTTCTATATCAAGGTCGTAGAGGGTTTGTCCATCGACAAGGGCAACGCGTAGCTCTTCAGGCTGGGTTGCATTTATAAGCATTCTTTTCATGCTGTTCTCTTTTTTGGTTAGGGATTTAACCAAAATACGCACGTTTGAATCGCATAAGGACAGGGTTGCCACCTAAAGCGTGAACCGATTGGACATCTTGAAAAATAGGGCTTTAGGCCAGGGTTTATGGCTGTTTGTGAACAGAGTTTCGCCAAACTGGTCTTTCAAGTTAAAGCTGTATATTTTATCTTTTTTTTCGAGCTGAGCGTTTTGTGCTGCGCTTAGCTCTTAGTCTCAACAAGCTGTTTGGCTTGTTTGGGTTCCGTTTTAACTGCGTTTACGTCTTATAACCGAATCTTGCTTGGTAGGCGTTTAGGTCAGTTAAGGTGCGCAGACAAATGTCTGAGTCTTGTTGTTCAAAGCGTGTGTATTTCGTTTAAACCGGTTAATAAAACGGTTTTTTATGTCGTCTTGCGCCAGTGCGCGAAGTTAATTTTTTTTTACTTAAATTAACTTCGCGCAATATAGCACCCATTGCCATGTTGTGCAATTGTTAATCTTGCGTGATACGGCGCGTATTTAAGCTTTTCGATAAACCATTGCGGGATACGCTAAAATAGCGGTTTTTACACATTGAGTTCTTTGCCTTGGTAGGGCACTCACTAATATTGAAGAGAAGTAGCGTTATGTCGCAGGTGCAATGGGTGACGGTTTCATCGGAGGAAGCCGGGCAGCGATTGGATAATTTTTTACTTAAACATTTGCGTAAAGCGCCCAAGGCGCTGATTTATCGGATTGTTCGCAAAGGTGAAGTGCGGGTCAATAAGGGACGGGCTCAACCTAGTACGCGCCTAGGGGAAGGGGATGTGGTTCGTTTGCCGCCTGTGAAGTTGCCCGATGCGCAAGAAGTGATTGCGCCGCCGCGTTTGCAAATCGATAAAATGGTGGATTTGATTTTGTATGAAGATGATGACCTTATTTTGTTGAATAAACCCTCAGGTATTGCTGTGCATGGCGGGAGCGGTGTGAGCTGGGGTTTGATTGAGTTGGTGCGCGCGATGCGTCCACAGGCTAAGCGTATTGAGCTGGTGCATCGTTTAGATCGCGATACGTCGGGCGTGATTATGTTGGCGAAAAAAACCTCGGTGTTACGGGCGCTGCATGAACAGGTGCGTGAGGGAAAAATGGCGAAGACTTACTGGGCGTTGGTCGCTGGAACTTGGCCAAAAAACAAAACCAAAGTGGATTTGCCGTTGCTAAAAAATACCTTATCTTCAGGGGAGCGTATGGTTGTCGTCAGCCAGGAAGGTAAAGCCAGCTTGAGCCATTTTAAATGCTTGATGCAATGTGATGATGCGGCGTTGATGGAGGTGCGTATTATTACTGGGCGGACTCACCAAATTCGTGTTCATGCGCAGTCGGTGGGTTGTCCGATTGTAGGGGATGAGAAATATGGTGATGTTGTGATAAATGAGGCGTATCGACATAAAGGTTTGCGTCGCTTAGCGTTGCATGCTTTTTCGTTGGGATTTACGCACCCAATAACCGAGCAGGCGATGTTGGTACAGGCGCCATTGTTTAAAGATTTTTCCGCCACGTTACGTGCGCAAGGGTGGGGTGGGGTTGTCTAGTCGCTATGAGTTAGTTATTTTTGATTGGGATGGCACCTTGATGAATTCGGTTGAGCGGATTGTTGCATCGGTGCAATATGCCGCGTCTTCTTGTGGGCTGCCTGTGTTGTCGTTTGATACGTCGAAACAGATTATCGGTTTAAGTTTAGAGCGCGCGATTGCTCAGCTTTATCCGCAAATTGAGTCGAGTTTGGTGGATGCAATGGCGCAAGCTTATACTCAGCACTTTTTACAGGATTGCGATGTGGCGATGCAGCCTTATGAGGGCGCGATGTTGTTGTTGGATAAGCTGCGCGAGCAAGGGGTTAAGCGTGCAGTTGCAACGGGTAAAAGTCGTCGGGGATTGGATGCGGTGTTGGCGCAGACTGGCTGGGTTGAGTATTTTAATTGTACGCGTACGCCAGTTGAGTCGGCCTCCAAGCCTAATCCGTTGATGTTGGAGCAAATTTTGGCGGAATTGAATGTCGATGTGTCCCGCGCTTTGATGGTGGGGGATACCACGTTTGATATGGAAATGGCTCAGGCAATCAATATGGATAGGGTAGCGCTGAGTCATGGTGTGCATTCACTTGAGCAAATGCGGCCTTATCAGCCTTGTGCCAGTTTTGACGATTTAATAAGTTTGCAGGCCTGGTTGTTGCGCTAGGTTGTGTTAACGGTTATTTTTAAGTCAGGAAATGATGGGGGATATTCATCGAGAGGCTCCGCTGTGAGCGCAGGCATTGTTGCCGGGGTTGGCTTAGCCTTGCGCTCTTTAGTTTGCGGTTGTCGGTAGTGTGAGTCCGGCCTTGGATAGTAGGCTGACCAGTTGGATAAGCGGAAGACCGATAAGTGCGTTTGGGTCTTGCGTTTTAATCGATTCAAATAACACAATCCCTAGGCCTTCTGATTTAAAGCTGCCGACGCATTGGTAGGGCTTTTCTTGCTGTAAATAGGCCTCAATCTGCTCGTCGCTAAGTTGACGAAAATGCACCTCGGTTGTATCCAATGCAGATAGCGGATTGGTTTGGTTGGGTGCTAATACGATCAGGCCTGTAAAAAAAGTTAGTGTTTTTCCTTGTTGCGCGCGCAGTTGTGCAAGCGCGGCGTCGTGATTTCCGGGTTTGCCAAGCGCGTAGCCATCGAGGCAGGCGGATTGGTCTGATGCAATGATATAGTGTTGTGGGTAGGCGTTGCGTAAAGCAAGCGCTTTTTGCAGGCTCAGTCGCATAACCATGTCGCTGACCGTTTCGCCTTCGAGTGGGGATTCGTCTATATCGGGCGCCGCGCACTCAAATTGGATACCTAGTTTTTGTAAAAGCTGTTGGCGATAAATTGAGCTAGAGGCGAGTAAGATTTTTGGTGTTTGCATAATAAACAGGTCCGTTTAGTAATGTGTATGAATCGCGCGTGACTCTATGGGTTGTAGATCATTCAATTTTGAGCTCATAGCGACACGATGGTGCGAAGTTTTCAAGTTATAAGTTATTGATTTTTTAAATATGTTTTTGTATCAAGCATTTTACTGAATAAATTAATCGATTCAGGGATTAACTAAAATCGGAGTCATCAATCAGTCACATCGAAACCTCAGTAGGCTATAGTTTGTATTAGTTGGCTTGGTTTGCGCTATGTTATTGATGAAAACTTTGACACAAACCTTTTCTGAGAGTATCATTCCCCGCCATGTTAAATAGACTTCCCGATTGGATCGATCCCGTTCATTGTGCCGAACATGATATGCGCTTTCATGCCCATGTCAACCAGTCGGCGATGAAGCGCTTATTGGAGCAGGTAGAAATGCCTAATGGCGAAGTTGAGGTCGATATTCAATTTCATCGGCATCCGCGCCTAAAAACCCCTGAGTTTTCAATGCGTGTTCAAACACGATTGTGTTTAGTTTGTCAGCGCACGCTTGATTCGTTTGAGTTTGAGGTGGATTCAACGGTTGAGGGGCTGTTTTTACCTAGTATGCAAATGGCAGACGAAATTGAAGAAGATTTTGAAGTCTATGAGTTGTCGCAAGACAAAGTGTCACTATTAGAGTTGGTTGAAGAGGAGTTGTTGCTCGCAATTCCGATGATTCCGCGCAAAGATGAAGCGGATTTGGCATCGTTTGATTCTGAATCGGTTGAGCCTGAAGCTGCACGTGAAAATCCTTTTGCTCTGTTAGCTCAGCTTAAGGGGCGCGCTTAAATCTTTGCAGGCTTGCAATGCTTAATTGTTTAATTTTTATTACATAACTAGTTTTACCAGGAGAAAGAAATGGCTGTTCAACAAAACAAAAAGACCCCTTCAAAACGTGGTATGCGTCGTTCTCATGATGCGTTAAACGGTCCGGCAATTAGCGTTGATGCGACTTCAGGTGAAGTGCATCGCCGTCACCATGTGACAGCTGACGGATACTACAAAGGTAAGAAAGTCGTTCAAGATAAGGTTTAAGTTATCTTGGATATTACGCTTTCTGTCGATGCAATGGGCGGTGATCACGGAGTGAAAGTCACCGTTCCTGCGGTAATCGAGGCTTTAAAAACATTTAAAGATCTTCGGATTATTATGGTGGGCGATGAAGTTGCAATCCGTGAGCAACTCAGCGCGCATCACTTTTCCTGCGAGAGATTGACCATTCATCCTGCTTCACAAGTGGTTGAAATGGATGACTTGCCATCTCATGCCTTGCGCAACAAAAAAGCCTCATCGATGCGCCTTGCACTCAATTTGGTTAAAGAGAATGAAGCTCAAGCCTGTGTCAGCGCCGGTAATACGGGTGCACTTATGGCTATGGCTAAATTTGTACTAAAAACCCTTCCAGGTGTTTATCGTCCTGCGATTTGTACCAGTATGCCGACAATCAAAGGCCATGTTCATGTGCTCGACTTAGGTGCAAACGTCGGTGCAGATGGTGAAAGCTTGGCACAGTTTGCAATTATGGGGTCGGTGTTGGTTAGTGCGTTGGATAATAATCCTTCGCCCAGCGTTGGCTTGCTTAATATTGGTCAAGAAGAAATGAAGGGCCATGATCGCATTAAGTTGGCGCAACAAATATTACGCCAAACAGACATTAATTATATTGGTTATGTTGAAGGTGATGATATTTTTAAAGGCACGGCCGATGTCGTTGCTTGTGATGGTTTTGATGGCAATATCGCTCTTAAAGCCAGTGAAGGCGTGGCGAAAATGATTTCGTACTATCTTAAACAGGCATTTAATCGTAACGCGCTAACGAAATTGGTTGGATTGCTGAGCTTGCCGGTGCTAAAAATGTTTAAGCAAAAGATTGATCCACGTCGATACAATGGTGCGTCTTTTTTAGGCTTGCAAAAAATTGTCGTCAAAAGTCACGGTGGTGCAGATAGCTTTGCGTTTTATCATGCCTTGGTGCAAGCGCGTTTAGAAGTGCTAAACAACGTTCCCGAGCGCATTCAGAGTGAATTGGCGAAACTTCTCGAACAGCCTCGCTAATTTCTTTATAGGTAAGTGTTGAGTAGATGACTGCGAAAATATATAGCAAAATTATCGGAACCGGAGGCTATCTGCCGGAGAAAATTCTCACCAACGCCGATTTGGAAAACCTAGTCGATACCAGTGATGAATGGATACGAGAGCGAACGGGTATTGAGCAACGACATATCGCAGCTGATGACCAGACTACTAGCGATTTGGCACTCGGCGCGGCACTGGCAGCGATTGAGCATGCGGCTATCGATAAGCATAGCTTGGATATGATTGTATTAGCGACAACGACCCCGGATAAGATTTTTCCAAGTACCGCGTGTATTTTGCAACAACGATTAGGGATCCATGGTTGTCCAGCTTTTGATATACAAGCTGTGTGTACGGGCTTTGTGTATGCGTTGAGTGTTGCTGATCAGTTTATTAAAACGGGCGCGGCCAAGCGGATTTTGGTCGTGGGGGCGGAAACACTGTCGCGGATTACCAACTGGCAAGATCGTACAAATTGTATTCTTTGGGGCGATGGCGCAGGCGCAGTCATACTAGAGGCTTCCGCAGAAGCCGGTATTCTTTCGACCCATCTTCATGCAGACGGTAAATATGAACACTTACTCCACGTTCCTTCTGGCCCGTCGAAGTTAGCGCAGTCTGATGATGTTGCTGAGCGCACGATGGCGATGAAAGGCAATGAAGTGTTCAAAGTTGCCGTAAATACACTCAGTCGTATTGCCAGCGAAACGCTAGAGGCGAACAACCTCGGAAAGGACCAAATTGATTGGTTGGTGCCACATCAGGCCAATTTACGCATTATTAGTGCGACCGCTAAAAAGCTCGACTTAGCCGATGATCAGGTTGTTGTGACGGTGAATAAGCATGGTAATACATCAAGTGCCTCGATTCCGTTGGCATTGGATGAAGCGGTAAAGGATGGGCGCATAAAGCCGGGGCAAACGCTTTTGTTAGAAGCTTTCGGTGGCGGTTTTACGTGGGGTTCCGCGCTCATTCGTTTCTAGTTTTCTTCGCTTTCGAATATTCTAATCACTAACCACAAGAGAATAATATGAAGTTGGCATTGGTTTTTCCCGGACAAGGTTCGCAGTCTATCGGTATGTTGTCAGAATTGGCACAAACTCAACCGTTGGTTAAAACGGTGTACGCTGAAGCATCAGATGTACTGGGTTATGATTTGTGGGATGTGGTCCAAAACGGCCCGGAAAGTTGCCTAAACCAAACCCATGTCACACAGCCTGCAATGTTAGCGGCTGGTATTGCGGTATATCGCGCTTTAGTGCAGGCCAAACCGGATTTGACTATTGATTATATGGCTGGTCATTCGCTTGGTGAATATAGCGCATTGGTTGCGAGCGAGGTGTTAACGCTTGCACAGGGTATTGCGTTGGTAGCTGAACGAGGTCGCCTTATGCAGGAAGCGGTGGCACCCGGTAAAGGTGCGATGGCAGCCGTATTGGGGCTGGAAGATGAACAGGTTGTCGCCTTGTGTGCCGCAGCTGCCGACGGCGAAGTGGTGGAAGCCGTTAACTTCAATTCCCCAGGCCAGGTGGTGATCGCTGGTCAGGTTGCCGCCGTCAATCGAGCGATGGCCTTGGCTGAGTCTATGGGGGCGAAAAAAGTGGTGCCTTTAGCGGTGAGTGTACCTTCACATTGTGCGTTAATGAAACCGGCTGCGCAGGCATTACAATCCATGCTTGAAGGTTTGACGTTTGCGCAGCCTAAGGTGCCGGTACTACATAACGTTGATGTGCAGTGCTACCATGATGTACAGCAAATTAAACAAGCGTTGATCGAGCAGTTGTATCGCCCGGTGCAATGGGTTAAAACGATTGAAACCATGAAAGCGCAGGGAGTAGAAAAGCTGTATGAGTTAGGGCCGGGCAAGGTTTTAGCAGGCCTGAATCGACGTATAGACCGACGTATGCAGGTTGAATCTATTTATGATTCTGCTACATTAGCGCAAGCCATAGAAGGTTTATAGGAGCTTAAATATGTTATCTGCAAAAATAGCCTTAGTGACGGGTGCCAGCCGGGGAATTGGCAAGGCGATTGCGTTGGATTTGCTGGCGCAAGGTGCTACGGTGATTGGCACGGCCACCTCTGAAACCGGTGCGCAGGCGATTACGGATTATATTGCGCAAGCGGGTGGAGAGGGTCAGGGAATGGCTTTGAATGTAACGGATTCGAGCCAAATCGAGGCATTGATGGAACAGATTGTTAATCTGTTTGGCGCGCCGACAATTTTGGTAAACAATGCTGGGATTACTCGTGACAATCTGTTAATGCGTATGAAAGATGACGAGTGGGATGATATTATCCAAACCAATTTAAACTCGGTTTATCGTATGTCGAAGGCGTGTTTACGCGGCATGATGAAAGCAAAGCAGGGGCGTATTATTAACATTGCTTCGGTTGTTGGTGTAATGGGAAATGCCGGTCAGACAAATTATGCGGCGGCTAAGGCTGGTATTATTGGCTTTAGTAAGTCCTTAGCGCGTGAGGTTGGCTCACGCGGGATTACGGTAAATACCGTCGCGCCGGGGTTTATTGATACGGATATGACACGCGCTTTGCCGCAGGCGCAGCGTGATACATTAATCCAGCAAATCCCGCTGAGCCGTTTGGGTTCGCCAGAAGATATCGCTAAAGCCGTGACTTTTCTTGCCTCTGATGGTGGGGCGTATATTACTGGTCAGACCTTAAATGTGAATGGTGGCATGGTCATGGTTTAAGCCTTTGCGTAAAATGGTTACATATTGTGATAAAAAGCTTGAAAAATTGGTCATGCGGGTACAAAATACATTAAATTTTTTTCATCATTAAAGTAAAAGTTGGAGATTATCCATGAGCAGTATTGAAGATCGCGTTAAAAAAATCGTAGTTGAGCAGCTAGGTGTAGAAGAAGCACTCGTTACACCAGATGCTTCATTTGTTGATGATTTGGGCGCGGACTCACTTGATACAGTTGAGTTGGTAATGGCGTTGGAAGAAGAGTTCGATTGCGAAATTCCAGACGAGGAAGCTGAGAAAATCTCTACCCTTGCACAAGCAGTCGCTTACATCAATGCTAACTTGGAATAATATCCAACAGTTTTAACTAAAAAAGCCGTGAAAACGGCTTTTTTTTTGTACCCAAAACGGACGAGGAGAGGCAATTTGACTAAGCGTCGTGTAGTGATAACCGGTTTAGGTTTATTAAGCCCGTTAGGTTTGAGTGTCGAACAGACTTGGCAGGGTATAAAAGCTGGCAAAAGTGGCATTCGTCCGATTACTAAGTTTGATACGGCTGGTTTTTCGGTGAAGTTTGCTGGTACGCTGCCAGACTTTGATCCAACAGTGTATGTTGCGCCAAAGGATGTCAAAAAAATGGATCCATTTATTCATTATGGTATCGCGGCTGGCGTACAGGCGTTTGATGATGCCGGTTTACAGGTAACAGAGCAGAACGCCACGCGTATTGGTGTGTCTATGGGCTCAGGTATCGGTGGTATTGGCATGATCGAAGCGCAACATAGTGTTTATCAGCAGGGTGGCGCGCGTAAAGTCTCGCCGTTTTTTGTGCCTAGTGCGATTATTAATATGATTTCCGGCCACTTGTCGATTAAATACGGTTTGAAAGGGCCTAATTTAGCCTTGGTTACCGCTTGTGCAACCGGAACACATAGTATTGGTGATGCGGCGCGCTTGATTGAGTATGGCGATGCGGATGTCATGATTGCGGGTGGGGCTGAATACGCGACCACCGAATTGGGGTTGGCTGGTTTTGCCGCGGCACGAGCGCTTTCGACACGCAACGATGACCCACAAGCAGCAAGTCGTCCTTGGGATAAAGATCGTGACGGTTTTGTTCTGGCGGACGGTGCAGGTGCGGTGGTGTTGGAAGAATATGAGCACGCTAAAGCGCGTGGCGCAAAAATCTATGCTGAGGTTTTAGGTTTTGGTTTAAGCGGTGATGCTTATCATATGACCTTGCCGGCTCAAGGCGGCGAAGGCGCGGCGCGCTGTATGACGTTGGCGCTGCGTAATGCCAGGCTGGATAAGGAAAAAATTGGTTATATCAATGCGCATGGCACGTCCACTCCGGCTGGCGATGTGTGTGAAAACGCGGCCGTGAAGTTGGTGTTTGGTGCGCACGCTTATCAGTTAGCGATGAGCTCGACAAAATCGATGATTGGTCATGCCTTAGGTGCAGCTGGCGCGATTGAGGCGATTTTAACGGCCTTGGCGCTGCATGAGCAGGTTCTACCGCCTACTATTAATTTACAGAATCCGGATGAAGGGTGCGATTTGGATTATGTTGCTCATACGGCACGCGACGCTAAAATTGACTATGCGTTATCTAACTCGTTTGGTTTTGGCGGGACTAACGCCACGATTGTGTTGGGCCGTGTTTAGTTCATGTGTAGGCGGTTGATGGTGAGGTGATGGTGTGCAGATAACCGATACTACCGTGGCACAAATTTGGCGTTTGCCTGCTGATAACATTGACTTGTTGGCGTTTCATACGCGTTGGCCTGAGCGTTATCCGCATTTATTGCAAAGTGTGGCTCAGGGGGCGTTAGGTCGTTTCGATATTTTATTTGCCTATCCACAGTCCACTCAGGTGTTATCGCACGTTGAACAAGGTGAGGCGTTTATTCGCCAGTTCGAGCAAACGTTTGCCCGCTTACGTGTGCAAACACCTGCTTGTGACGAATTGGCGGATGTGCCTTTTTACGGTGGTTGGATGGCGTATTTTTCTTATGAATATGCCCAGGTCATCGAGCCTTGCTTGAATCTGCCACCAACTACTCATCCCCTTGCTATATTACAGCGTTTTCCGGCTGCGTTAATCGTTGATCATCATACACAAAGCCTATTGTTGGTGGCCGAATCCGCTTATATCGAGCTACTTTCGCAGATGCAGGCTGATTTGACACAAGTGCGCGCCAGCGAATTGGCGCCTGCAGGTGCGCCGCCTTTGACGATTTTGCAGCGGGCAGAGCAGGATCCGCAACACTACTTGCAGGGCGTGGAAACGATTAAAGACTATATATTGGCTGGGGATGTATTTCAGGTGAATTTATCGCGGCAATGGCAAGTTAGCTTGTCGCCCGATACCGATGCGAGTGCGGTGTATCGACAATTACGCCTACATAACCCAGCGCCGTTTGCTTGCTTAGTACGGTTTGATGATTGGGCGATTGTCAGTTCTTCACCGGAGCGTTTAGTGCGTTATCGTGCACCCTGGGTTGAAACGCGCCCGATTGCGGGTACGCGCAAGCGCAGTGCATCGGTACAACAGGATTTGGCGTTGATTGATGAGTTGATTGCGCATCCGAAAGAGCGCGCAGAGCATATTATGCTTATTGATTTAGAACGTAATGATTTGGGGCGTATTTGCCAACCCGGAAGCGTTGAGGTGAATGAGTTAATGGTGGTTGAAAGCTACGAACACGTGCACCACATTGTGTCCAATGTGCGCGGGCGCTTGCAGGCGGGTTTGACTCCTCTTCAGGTAATTCATGCGCTATTTCCGGGGGGCACAATCACCGGTTGTCCTAAAATTCGTTGTATGCAAATCATCGCTGAGCTTGAACAGGGCGCGCGCGAAGCCTATACCGGTTCGGTTGGGTATATTAACCTCGATGGCTCGATGGATTTTAATATCCTGATTCGCAGTTTTGTGCAGACGGGTTCAACCTTAAGTTTTCGCGCTGGAGCTGGCATTGTGGCTGATTCACAAGCTCCGGCGGAGTTAGAGGAAACGCGGCATAAGGCGCGTGGCTTGTTACGTGCGTTGGGTGAGATAGGTACGTGAATCAGCAGGCCTGGTTAAATGGCGAGCCGATACAGCAGGTATCAGTTTGGGAGCGGGGCTTGTTATATGGTGATGGTTTTTTTACCACCATGCTATGCTATCGCCAACAGTTGATGAACTGGCCTGCGCATTGGGCGCGGATTGAAACCAGCCTTGCGCGTCTTCAGTTTGGTCAGTTGCAACAAGCGGCGCTGCGAGAGCAACTTGTGCCTGTATTAGATGCGGCGCCAAAGCAAGGTGCGGCGATCATTAAACTGTTATTGAGTCGCGGTGTCGGTGGGCGCGGCTATGCTGCCCCGTTGCTTGCCTCTCCCCATTGCATTGCGTATTTACATTCCTTGGCACCAGACCTGCAAATTCAGCCGCACCCTTTACCGCCGTTGAAGGCTTTGCGTGTGCGTTTTTGTCAAACACCCGCGTCACAAAATACGTTTTTGGCTGGTTTAAAACATCTTAATCGTTTGGATAATGTATTGGCGCGCCAAGAGGTTGAGGCAAGCGGCTTTGACGAAGGGTTGATGTGTGATAGTGAACAACGGGTGATTGGTGGCACGCAGGGTAATCTGGTGTTGTTAAACGGTAATCAGGCACTGACGCCAAACTTGAATCGTGCGGGTATTCAAGGTACGTGTTTAAGCCGGTTGCGTGCGTTAGATTTGGGTTTGGAGTGGATTGAAACGGATTTAACGCGCGCGGATTTGGCACGGGCGCAAGTGGCATTTTTATGCAATGCGGTGCGTGGTGTGCAAGCGATCGCATCGCTCGATGGGCGTTGCTTGAACATCGAACCGATTAAACGAATTCAGCAGGCCTGGTGGCGCGACCAGTTTTCGATGATAGGGTGGGGCGAACATGATTGAATCGAAGACAAGGGCATTGCGCTTGATGATTTCGCGCTGGCGTCTCTGGTTTGTTGGTGCACCTAAGCGCTGGTTGGTGTTGGCATTCGCGCCGCTGTTGCTTGTGGTGCTAGTGGGCTTGGTGGTGTTGTCGTACCTTGAACAGCCCATCGCGCCGGATAGCGAACCTCAAGTGGTCGAATTTACACGTGGTGCTTCGGCTACTGCTGTGGCGCAGCGTTTGCATCAAGCTGGACTACTTAAACATCCGCGCGCGTTTGTGTGGTATTTACGCTATCATCAACAGACGCAACGATTACAGTCCGGTGAGTTTTTGATTGATCCGCACTGGACGCCAGCGCAATTAGCCGAGGCCCTGATTCATGGGCGAAATGTGGCGTATCCGTTTACCATTGTGCCGGGGGAAACGTTAGCCCAAATCCGACAACGCTTAGCTCAGCAAACGAAGTTGCAACAGGCGTCGGATCAGCAGGCCTGGTTGAAGCTAGGCCAGCGTTTAGGGATTGGCGATAATTTGGAGGGTTGGTTGTTGCCAGAAACCTATTTGTATCACAAGGGAGAAACTGATGTCATGCTAATCGAGCGGGCGTTGGTGTCGATGAAGCGTTATCTTGATGGGCAATGGACAAACCGTGCACCGGGTTTGCCGCTGAAAACACCTTATGAAGCGTTGATTTTGGCTTCGATTGTGGAAAAAGAAACCGGCGCGGCGCATGAGCGTCAACAAATCGCTGGCGTGTTTATCCGTCGCTTGCAAAAAGGGATGCGTTTGCAAACCGATCCAACGGTGATTTACGGTATGGGGGCGCAGTATCAAGGACATATTGGTCGAGCGGGTTTAGATACGCCGACGCCGTACAATACATATCGGATTCGTGGCTTGCCGCCAACGCCGATTGCGATGCCAAGTCGCGAAGCGATTTGGGCGGCGCTCCACCCTGATGACTCTAATAGCTTGTATTTTGTGGCTAAGGGCGGGGGGGAACATCACTTTTCTGCGACGCTGGAAGAGCATAACCGGGCGGTGAGGCGTTATATTTTAAAACCTAAAGATTAACGCACCTAGCGAGTGATAGGTCAGACGGAGTGAAAAATGTTAGGCAAGTTTATTACCCTTGAAGGCGGCGAGGGCGCGGGTAAATCAACCAATCTCGCTTTTATGGCGCACTATCTGCGTGACCAAGGGGTCGAGGTGGTCACCACGCGTGAACCTGGCGGGACCGAATTGGGCGAGCAAATTCGCGCGATTTTATTGGACTCGCGTCATCAAAATATGACCCCGGAATGTGAGTTGTTGTTAGTGTTTGCCGCGCGTGCTCAGCATATCGCACAAACGATTAAACCGGCGCTGGCAGCAGGAAAGTGGGTGATTTCTGATAGATTTACCGATGCCAGTTATGCTTATCAAGGCGCGGCACGCGAAATGGGGTTTGAGCGCGTGGCCCAAATTGAGCATTGGTTGCAACAGGGGTTCGCGCCGCATTACACGTTTGTGTTGGACTTGCCGATTGAGTTGGGGATGCAGCGTGTTGCTCAGCGTGCAGGTCAAAGTGATCGCTTTGAGCAGCAACAGCACGCTTTTTTCCAGCGTGTGCGCCAAGCATATCTACGGCGTGCGAATGCGCATCCGGCGCGTTATAAGGTGATTGACGCATCCGCTTCTCTGGCGCAAGTGCAAGCGGACTTGCGTCAGGGATTAGATCGGTTATTAACATGATTTATCCTTGGCAGAGTGCGGTTTGGCAACGCTGGTTGAGCCAGCGCGGACGTTATGGTCATGCGTATTTGCTTAGCGGCAGCGCGGGGCTGGGTTTGAGTGAGTGTGCGCGTGAAATGGCGAAAAGCCTGTTTTGCGAACAGCAGAATGCGCCTTGCGCGAAATGTGTTGGCTGTGTTCAATTTGAACATCATACTCATCCTGATTTTGTCGCGCTAGCGGTTGAGGAGGGCAAAAAAGAGATAGGTGTTCTTCAGGTGCGTCAACTGACAGAGCGTTTAATGCAGACCGCGCATCAAGGCGGTTATAAAGTCGCACTCATTCCGCAAGCCGAACAACTTAATGCCTCTGCGTTTAATGCGTTATTAAAGACTTTGGAGGAGCCCCCAGCCAACACCGTGTTGATTTTAACGACGTATCACCTCAGCCGCTTACCGGCTACCTTGGTGAGTCGCTGTCAAAAAATGGCGTTTTATGTGCCTGAGAGTACGCAGTCGCAGCATTGGTTAGCGCAGCACAAGCCTGATCTGGACGAGGCGCTGATTAAGCGTGCGTTGCGTTTAAACTGGGGCGCACCTTTGGCGGCGTTAGCTTGGCTTGAGGCGCAGGCATGGTCAGAAGATCAGCAGTGGCAGGCGGATATTCAAGCGTTGAGCCAAGGCACGCAAACGTTTAGTCAGATCGTGCAAAAGTGGTTGAAGTGGGCGCAACCGCAGGTCGTGTTTAATCAATTTTATTTAACCAGTGTCAATGAAATTCGGCGCGCTGCCTATCAGGGAATACCGGTAAATACCGCATGGTTTCATTTTCAGCAACAAGTGTTGCAAGCTCAGGCTGATTGGTCAAATAATGGCAACAAAGAGCTGGTATTGGAAAGTCTGTGTTGGTTGTTTTTACAGGTTATTGAACAAAAAGCTAGCTTGCCGATGGTTTTTTCAGGCACAGAGATAAGAGGGGATTGGGCATGATTGTCGATACGCATTGCCATTTAAATATTCTGCCCAGCGATCAGGTAGGCACGGCGGCGCACGTGGTGGCGCAAGCGAAGGAGTTGGGCGTGGATCGGATGATGTGCGTTGCGATTGAGCCCGCTAACTGGGCGCAGGTGATTGCGCTGACAGAGCAGTTTGAAGGCGTTTATGCCAGTATCGGTATTCATCCTTGCAGTGGCCCAGAGGTTGTGGCGACCGATGCGCAGATTATCGCTGCCGCCTCGCACCCTAAAGTCTTGGCGATAGGCGAAGTAGGATTGGATTATTTTCATCAACATCCCGATAAGCACGATTTAAGTTACCAGTCTGAGCGCTTTCGCCAACATATTCGTATCGCAAAACAACTTCATAAACCCTTAGTGATACATACGCGTGCGTCGACACCGGAGGTGTTGCAGATTTTACGTGAAGAGCAAGCGCAAAGTGTGGGTGGGATTATGCACTGTTTTGTCGAGGATTTGGCGACCGCACAACAAGCGATTGAGCTAGGGTTTTATATTTCTTTCTCCGGTATTGTGACGTTTAAAAATGCAATCGAATTGAAACAAGTAGCGACAGCCTTACCCTTGGATCGGATTTTAGTTGAAACCGATGCCCCTTATTTAGCGCCTGTGCCTTATCGCGGTAAGGTTAATGTCCCCGGTTATACGCGTTATGTTGTCGAAGAGATTGCGCGTTTGCGTGGCCTGAGCTTCGAAGAAACGGCGCGCGCAACCACGGAAAACTTTCAGCGTTTATTTGGATTAAGCGCATGAATTCCACCCCTTTTAGCGCGTCACAATCGACGCAACCGGCTTATAGCTGGCAGCGTATTTTTCAGTTGGTTAAACAACATAAACCGTTATTAATCAAAGCCCATCTGATTGCGATTTTGGCAACGCTGGCGACGGTTCCTTTGCCATTATTATTGCCTTTGCTGGTGGACGAGGTGCTGCTAAATCAACCGGCCTGGATTGTCGCCAGTCTACAAACAATCGCCCCCGAATCTTGGTATTCGCCAATCTATTACATTGTGGCAATTACCTTGCTAACTATTGTATTGCGCGGAATAGGTGTAGCGTTAGGCGTGTGGCAAATGCAACAGTTTACGCTGATTTCAAAGGACGTCACCTATCGTATTCGGCGAGACTTATTAGCCAAGGTACAAGGCGTGTCGATGGCGCAATATGAAACCCTGGGAACCGGTTCGGTGAACGCGACGCTGGTTAATGATGTTAATACTATTGACCAGTTTTTAGGCACAACCGTTGGAAAGCTTATTATTGCGCTATTGAGCTTGGTGGGGATGACGTTAATTTTGCTTTGGCTGCACTGGCAACTAGCCGTATTTATTTTATTAATGAATCCGATTGTGGTGTATTTCACCATGCGAATGGGACGCAAGGTAAAGACATTAAAGCGTGATGAAAACAGTGCATTAGATGCTTTTCAACAAGCCTTATCCGAAACCTTAGATGCGCTGATTCAGGTGCGTGCCGCAAATCAAGACAAGCCGTTTTTCGACAGAATTCGTGCAAAAGCACACCAAGTAAAACATCACTCCGAAGCTTTTACATGGAAAAGTGATGCCGCCAGCCGCGTTTCGTTTCTTATATTCTTAATCGGTTTTGACGTATTTCGCGGTGTAAGTATGTTAATGGTGGTGCTGTCTGATTTGAGTATTGGGCAGATGATGGCGGTGTTCGGTTATTTGTGGTTTATGATGGGACCGGTACAAGAATTATTGGCGATTCAATATAGCTATAACGCCGCCAGCGCTGGTTTGCAACGTATTAATAGTGTACTTGACCTGCGACAAGAGCCACAGTATCCGGCTAAAGTTCATCCCTTCGATAATGAAAAACCGGTTTCGTTGCGGGTTGAAAATCTCGTGTTTCACTACCCCGGCAAAGACGTCAAGGTGTTGGATGGTCTAAGCTTTGAGATAAAGGCGGGCGAAAAGCTTGCCTTGGTGGGAGCCAGTGGAGGGGGTAAAACGACGCTGGTGCAGATGCTGCTCGGGTTTTATAAACCCGATAGCGGAGAGATTTACTATAACGGTTATTCGATTGAGCACATTGGTTATGAGCGGGTACGCGAGCAAGTTGCCACGGTGCTACAAACGCCGATGTTGTTTAATAACACCTTGCGCTTTAACCTTACCCTTGATCGCGCGTTAAGCGATGAAGCCTGTTGGCAGGCATTAGCTATGGCGCAAATGGCCGATACGGTGCGTGCGCTGCCGCAACAGTTAGATGCGCAGCTGGGGCGTAATGGGATTAAATTGTCCGGTGGTCAGCGCCAACGTCTAGCGATTGCGCGCATGATTTTACAGAACCCGAAAGTGGTGATTATGGATGAAGCAACGTCCGCTTTAGATATGGAAACCGAGCGCAAGCTGTATGAAGATTTGGCGCCGTTTTTTGCCGGGCGGACGACCTTGATTGTGGCGCATCGTTTAAGTTCGATTCGACAAGCCGACCGAATTTTGGTGTTTGAAGACGGGCGCATTATTGAAAGTGGTGATCACGAGGGATTGTTGCAACGACAAGGTACCTATCACCGCCTATATCGTTAAGTCTTATTTTTTATTCGTTGAATTCAATAAAGTGTGTTTAGCAGGCCTGCTAAATGCACTTTATGTGTTTTAGGTGCTTTTGCACCTTATGTCCGCAAATTTCGAGGTTTTTGTACCTTATTTGTCTATTTTGTTGAATTTATTCTTTATTGTTTATTGTTGCCCTAGTTGTTAACTGTTTGTTTAATATAGGGAATTTTCTTTTCATAATTTGCATTAATCCATGGTTAAAAAGTGTTGATTGGTTTATAAGCGCTTAATTCACTACATTTATAAGGCTAAAAACTGACCCATCTGAATGCGAGCGCCTCGATTAACCTCGCAGAATATTATTTATTCGAGGTGCTTACTATGTTGAAAAGGAACGAGTGCGATGAAATCGGTTATCCAGTTTATTGTAATGACAGGTGTAATGGCGTTAGCGTTGGCAGTGCAAGCGGCAAAAGTGTCTCCGACCGAAGTGCAAGGGGCGAAAACGGTCAACGCGGAGCAGGTTAAAGCCTTGTGGATGCAAGGAGTGTTGTGTATCGACCCGCGCAGTAAAGCCGATTGGGAAGCCGGGCGTATTCCCGGCGCACTCCATATGATGAGCAAAAGCGAAGCTTACCAAGCGCAAACCGTTTTGCGTGAAACCGGCGGACGTTATGATGCACCGATTGTGTCTTATTGTAATGCCGAAAGTTGCTTGCGTGCCGCCGATTTAGCGCGCGATTTGGTCAGCTGGGGGTTTACCAATGTGCATTACTTTCGCGATGGTTTTCCCGCCTGGAAAAATGCGAAATATCCTTATGAGTGATTGTTTTGGGTTTCAGCTGAATCAGCTTTTCTTTTAATCTAAGGTTAACAACTATGTTTTTTAATTCGGTTAAACGTAAATTGGCGTTGTTTAGCGGCGCGTCTATTTTGGTTACGCTCGCGATTTTGTTATTAGTGTTTAACGGTATTTTGAACCAAAAACAAACCCAAGTTCTCAGCGCGCTGTCTAGCAAGGCGGCGTCGGTTTCCACCGGATTATTTACCCATGCTGTATCGAAGATGGAAGAGAATATTATCTTTACCACGCGCGATGCACGCCTAATCGAAGGCATATTAAAAGACGACAAGGATTTAATTCGACAGCGTATTTTTCCAACCGGCAACCGTTTAGAAGCCACCGATGTCGTCACTAACTTACGCTTACTGGGATTGGATGGGCGAGTGCTTTATACCCGTGATGCTAACGAAACGGGTGTGTATGCGCTGCAGTTGGCGCAAGATGCCGTGCGCGATATGGCGATAGTGAGTGGAGTCGAGCGTGTCGGCGAAGCCGAGCCGGAAGTGCATTTGGTGTTCCCACTAACTCAGCGCGGCAAGCCGATTGCGGTGATTGATATGGCGCTGAAAGTATCAAAAGCCCTCGCCGTGTTTGGTGACATTAGCCAAAGTGAATGGGCTTTGTTTGATGTGAATCGCCAACTGATCGCACATACATCGGACACGCTAGTTGAGTTTGTATCAACAAAACAGCTTAATATCAGCGATTATGGTATTTATCGAATGAGCCGTAATAACCACGAGTTTAATCTTGTCACTCAGCCACTGTTTGACTATAAAAACAAGGTTGTGGCCTATTTTGTGACCGCATCGGATGATACACAAACCTATCATAGCAGTGATGCACAATTTCTATTTGGTATGATCGCCGTCGGCGTATGGCTCGCGATAGTGTTGTGGTTGACATGGCTCATTTTGACGCGTTCGATCACGCCGTTGGAGCAAATGCGTCGCGTTGTCGCGCGTATTCGTCAAGAAGGCGATTTTAGCGTGCGGATTCCGGTTAAAGGGCAAGACGAAATCGCCAATTCCGCGCGTGATATTAATGAATTAATTGCCTTGATGCAAAAAGCCTTGCAAGAAAGTAATTCGGTGATGCACGCGGTGGCCGAAGGTGATTTTACTCGTCGTATGCAAAGCGATTGGCATGGTGATTTAGCCGAGTTGAAAGAAGCCGTTAATCAATCTACCCGAAGTGTCGATACGACCATGCGCGAACTAATGAACGTGGTCAAAGCGCTGCATCAAGGCGATTTTAGTATTCGCATGAGCCAAAAAGTTAATCCAGAGGTGCGCCAGCAGGTAGATAATGCAATGGAAGTGATGCACCTAACGATTGAAGATGTCAATCGGGTGCTAGCTTGTATGGCAAAAGGTGACTTTAGTCAGCGAGTCACGGTGAAGGCCTTTGGTGATTTGAAATTGCTTGCTGATGGTGTTAATGGCCGCGTTGAGCAAACCTCCGCTGCCTTGAGCGAAATCGAAGGTGTGGCGCAAGCCTTAGCGAAAGGCGACTTGACACAATCCATTCAAACGCGCTATGAGGGCCAATTTGGCTCGTTAGCCAGTCAGCTTAATGAGTCGATTGCTAATATTGCACAGCTTATTTCTCAAACCTCGCAGGGCGTGCATAGTTTATTGCAAAATGTCGATCAAATATACCAAGGCAGTCAAGACTTAAACGCACGCACACAGCGCCAAGCCGCTTCTTTGGAGCAAACCACCTCCACCATGGCCACCATTACCGGTGCGGTGAAACAAACCACCGATAATGCGCGCTCAGCAAACCAGCTTTCTGCCGGTTCTCGCACACAGGCAGAGGAGGGCGCGAAAGTGATGCGTAGCACCATCGAATCTATGGCTGATATCCGTGATGCCAGCCATAAAATTGAAGAAATCATTAGTTTGATTGACAGCATTGCCTTCCAAACGAATCTATTAGCGTTAAACGCTGCCGTAGAAGCAGCGCGCGCTGGGGAACATGGACGCGGCTTTGCGGTCGTCGCCGGAGAAGTACGTAATCTTGCCGGAAAGTCGGCTGAGGCTGCGCGTGATATAAAAGGCCTGATTGAAAACGCTGTCGAAGCAATAGGGCAAGGGACCCAGCGCGCAGAACAGTCAGATCAGGCATTGCAAGGGATTACCGAAAGTATTCGTAAGGTGAGTGATATTGTGGCTGAGATTACCGCCGCTTCCGATGAGCAAGCAGCCTCAATCGCACAAATTAGCCATGCGGTGAGTGACATTGATAGCGTGACCCAGCAAAACGCTGCCTTAGTTGAGCAAACCACCGCCGCCGCCGAGTCAATGCGCGATGCGGCACAAGAGTTAGAGCAGCTTATACAACGTCGCGGTTTCAAGTAATAACTGCAATTTAAATTTACGCTGCAAGCAAATCAACTTGCCGCCCCAAAAATAGTTCATTTGGCGTTTTGCCGCCCCGTGTTTTTCGTGGTCGATTATTCAGCCTAT
>Ga0172377_10001388_pt1 | contig 24338 bp, 16 predicted proteins | sample Pumphouse3metaG_FD_119749 | JGI IMG/M metagenome (GOLD analysis project Ga0172377, IMG submission 119749) | Leachate microbial communities from a municipal landfill in Southern Ontario, Canada - Pumphouse #3 metaG | ecosystem: Engineered > Solid waste > Landfill > Unclassified | place: Canada... | reverse complement strand
CCAGCCGGCAATGGGCAGGGCGTTGCTCTCGGCCAGGGTGGAAGCGCCTGTGGGGATATGCAGGTCGTAGGGTTCCACCGTGCTGGAGAAAGGCACGTTTTCCGTCAGCGAAGCCAGTTCGCGGGTCATGATCGCGGCCTTGTAGTCGCTGAGGGTTTCGTAAGCAGACCCGTTGTCATAACAAATCAGGTTCTTCGGGCCCGGCGTGCCGGCGTAGTAGATGTTGCGGTCGCAGCTGGGGTCGAAATTGGCAAAACCGGAATAATTATTCTTCCAGATTGCGGCCGCCCTTCCCGTGGTTGCCGATCCCGGGGTGCTGAGGTCCACAATGATGTTGTTACGCAGGTCCAGGGTGGAAGGGCCGGTATAAACGTAGATGCCGGCGGAACCGAAGTTGGTGTTGCTGTTGCCGCCTTTCAGGTAGACGGTGTTGTAGTAGATCCTGAACGTTCCGCCCGTATCGGCGGTGATGCCCCGGATCATGGGAGCTCCGTCGCCCACACTGCCGATGTCGTAGATCAGGTTGTTGGCCACTGTTACATCGCTTCCATGCAAAGCTATGCCAGAGGCTGTGTAAGCGTTTCCGGGATTCCCCATGAACTTGATATTGTGGATCTCGTTGCCGTAGACATTCACGGCATCGGCTCCGCCATCGAGGAAGATCCCCCACACATGCTGGTTTGAGGAGCTGAGGGCATGGATCTCGTTGGCGTGGATGTTGTGGTTGCCGTTGTAGATATAGGCGCCGTAAACCTGATAGGTACCGCTGAAATCCCTTATGGTGTTGTGATGCCAGTCGATCAGGTTTCCAGCGCGTCCATAGAGGCCGTAGACGGTTGTGCTGCCGATGGTGGTGTTGCCGATGATGGTGTTGTTGTCCACTTCGGCAGTTCCGTTGTAAGCGTAGATTCCGTGGAAAGTCACAGTGTTGTCTGCTTTCATGGCGATGGTATTCTGGGTGACCCTCAGGCTGTTAACGTAATCGAAATAGATCCCGTAGTCTGTGATGTCACTCAAGTCGCAGTATTCCACCAGTTCACGGAGGTTGTTGGAGGCGCTGATGCCGTAAAGGTGGATGCCGGTGTCGCAGTTTACGAGGTCCAGGTGGGAATAGATGTTGTAAGCGTTGCCGGCCCCGGTCGTGGAGGTGGAATAGATCCCCTTGCTGTTGGCGTTGGTATTGCTGAGGGTGATGCTGCAGTAGTTGATGGTGTTGTTGTTGCAGGGATCGTAGCTTTGCGCGGACAAGTGGAAGCCGATCTCCAGGGAGGTGGAGCCGTCCGCGTTGCGCAGGTCCAGATGCTCGAAGCTGAACCAGTCGCCGCCATTGAGTTTGATCCCGGCGTCGGTGGTGGCGGTGGTGCCCATTACTTTCAGGATAGGGTCGTCCCCGGTGCCGCTTTTCCTGAAGGTTATGGGCCGGTTGGGACCGCCCGTGGCGGTGAGGGCGGGCAGCAGCTCCGCCTGGCTGAAAACCTCTCCGGCCGCCACGTTGAAGATGGTTCCCAGTTCCGGGATGCCGGAGAGCGGATAGTTGTCATTGAGGAAATTGAAAGCCGCGGCGAAGGTGGTGAAATCCCCGCCGCTGCCAATGGTGTAGCTGCTGTTGATCGCTGCCGGCGGGGCCCAGGTAAAGGTGGTGCCGCTGGCCGGATAGACGGTGCTGCTGAGAGTGCAAGTGCTGTTGGCGGCGGAGCCGGCATCGGTGGCGCTCCAGTCTGTCGTGGTGCTGCGGTTGGCAAAGTTGCTGGCTGGGCTTGCCGGCAAGCCGCGTATACCGGCCTGCACAGTGGTCGCCGTGGCGTTGTTGGTCACGGTTCCATACACGATCGTCACCCAGTTGGTGGTTTCCTGCAGGCGGATCTGGAAATTGAAATCATCGCCGCTGTGGTTGTACTTGCGGTAGCCTTTCCACTGCGCCACGAACACCCGGTAGGGAGCGGTTCCCAGGGTCTCGATGCGCAGTTCCGCCCCGGCCTGGGCCTGGAGGTTTTGGGACAATCCGGCTATTCTCGCTACCAACCAACCGGGGTTGATGCCGCTGGTGGAATAGAGCGGCAGGGGGGTGTTGTTGTTGGCCAGATTCACCGGAACCGGTTCCCAGGATTGGCCCAGCCCGATCCAGCCATCAGCCATAATGCCCACCCGGTCGTATTCCTGGCCGCCGAAATAGAAATTGAAACCAAGCGGGAACCCCACCCCGGTGGTGGTTGTCCCGCCCAGGGGAACGGCAGGGTCCACGAAACGCTGGGCGTCGGTGCTTTCATTGCCCAGAACGGTTCCGCCCGTAATTTCGGTGTAAGTGCCGGTGGTGTGTGTAAAACTGTAATTGCCCATGGCCTGGGCAAAGCTAAAAACGCAAACTGAGGCGAGAGCCACGCTGATAAGAAATCGTTTCATCTCATGCTCCTTGTATAAAAAGTCCTTTTTTGTCTTCCGGGCTGGCAGCCCGTATGCTTTTGATTGATAGACAAATCCACTTTATCAGGCAATTCTATTTGCCTCACGATTCTCTGTCAATCAAAATCTGAGGGCTAAAACAGATGGATCCCCAGCTAAGCTTGCTATATTGATTTTTAATGTAGTTCATTTCCACAGGATGAACTATCATGCCCACAAGAAGGGCGCAGACTGCATATCCAGGCTCTTCGGGTTTGCCCGGGACCGGTTGCTCGCGCCTCCAGCCAGTGCCTTTGAGGTTTATCCCATCCTGCGAAAGAGCAGACCGGCCAAGCCTGGCGAACAAGCTCCCTCCACCTTGGCTCCCAGTATCAATACGGGATAAATACGGGATCAATACGGATGAAATCCGTATTGATCCCGTATTGATACCGTAATGATAACAGGCAGGAACTGGGAGGGGCTTGCGTAAGTATTCTATATTCAATTATTAAAGCTATGCTGCGATAAGCTAATTCATGCCTGTATGCTAAGCTGATGTATATCAGTCTGATATGTCTCTATCTGGCAAAAATGCTTCCGACCCCAACTGCTTCAGCTCTCTTGTTGATAATTATCCACAGTTTTGTGATAATTACTGCAGATAATTGGAAGAAAGGATGAACTGGGAGGCTAGGCAAGCGTTGAACCTAACATAGACTTTGGCTTGTTGGGTGCCCGCGGATCCCTTGGGAGGTGGCTAACACCAGGTTGCGAGGCTCATTGCCTGGATTCCGGGTCTGCGGCTCAGCTTCTCTTTGGCGGGATTTCCCCTGTTTCCCGATGTCCAGGGATACACTATAGTTGTTTATCAGAGCCCGGGCTCAGAATTGGAAGTAGATGAAGGGCTGGATATCAGCGGCGCGGAACTGGTATAGTACCCAGATAACGAGGGCCAGAAAGGCCGCCTGGACGGGCACGGGGCTTTTTTGGAGCAAGCCTTCGAAGCCCAGTTTGAACTTTCCGGGCAGCCAGTGCAGCAAATAACCGGCGGCGATGAGGGCCGCCACCATCTGGTACTGCTTCAGCCAGGTGAAAAACAAGCGCGCGTTGAGGTCCGTGAAAATGCGCTCGATCATCATCAGCGAGCCGGCGAAGCTGCGGTTGCGGAAAAAGATCCGGGTGAAGGTGATGAAGTTGAAGGTGAATACCACTCCGAGGATCTGCAGGGGCAGCGCGGTTTTGCGGAGCGGAGCGCCATTTCGCTTTGGCCAAAACAGGTTGCGGAAAAACCTCTCGATGCTAAGCCCCGCGCCGTTGAGGGCGCCCCAGAGCACGAAATTCCAGGAAGCGCCGTGCCAGAGTCCGCCCAGGACCATGGTTACCATCAGATTCACGTAGGTGCGCACTTTCCCCTTGCGGCTGCCGCCCAGCGGGAAATAGAGGTAATCCCGCAGCCAGGTGCTGAGCGAGATGTGCCAGCGGTGCCAGAAATCGCCCAGGGAGGTGGCCCGGTAGGGCGAGTTGAAGTTCTGGGGCAGATTGAAACCCAGCAGGATGGCCAGGCCGATGGCGATGTCCGAATAGCCGCTGAAATCGCAGTAGACCTGCAGGGAATAGCCGTAGAGGGCCAGCAGGTTTTCCAGGCCCGAATAGAGGGCAGGGTTGTCGAAAACCCGGTCCACGAAGTTCACGCTGATGTAGTCCGCTATCACTCCTTTCTTGATCAATCCGGCGAAAATGAGCACCAGGGCTTTCGCCACCCGTTCGCGGTCCAGGCTCAGTCTTTGGTTGATCTGGGGAATGAACCAGGCGGCGCGCACGATCGGCCCGGCCACCAGTTGCGGGAAAAAGGACACGAAAAAGAGGAAATCGGCGAAACTGTGGATGGGTTTGAGCTTTCCGTAGAAGATGTCCAGGGTATAGCTCATCGTCTGGAAAGTGAAAAACGAGATCCCCACCGGCAGGAAGATGTCCAGGGCGGGCAGGTTGCCGCCAAACACGTTGTTGATGGTATCCAGCAGGAAGTTCGAGTATTTGTAATAGCCCAGGGAGCCCAGGTTCCAGATAACGCTGAGGGCGATCAGCAGCCGGCGGCGGACCCTGCTCTCCGAATTGGCGATGCCAAAGCCGATCAGGTAGTTGATCCCGGCCGTGATCACCAGCAACAGCACGAACGCGCCGCTGGTCTTGTAATAGAAAAAGAGCGAGGCGATCATCAGATACCAGGTGCGAACCTTGATCCGGCTGACCACCAGAGGATAGAAGAAGATCAGCGCCACAAAGAAAAAGAGGAAGAAAGTGCTGGTGAAGATCAGCGGATTCTGCGGATCGTAGAGCAGGCTGGGCAGGATCTTGTCCAGGATCAAGGGTAGTTCTCCGCGAAGCGCTTATAAGCGCGCATGATGGCTTCGAAAAAAAGCTGGCCCTGCAGCCGGTAACCCGGCGCGCTGAAATGGACCATGTCCTTTTGGGCGATGCCGCCGGCCCGCCACTGCCTGATGGAACCCGGGCCGCCCATCACCTGCTGCAGGTCCCAGCAAACATGGCCATGCTCATTGGCATAGGCGGTGATCTCGGCTCCGACTTTGGCCACATCCGCGTTCGGAACCCCTTTCTTATAGGAATCCGGAGGCAGGATGAAGAGGATAAGCGAGTCGCCGCTGTACTTATCCAGCTTGGCCATGAAACTGCCGAGAGCCGTCCTGAACCGGGAAGCGCTGAAGGTTCCCTGGGCGTCGTTGGTGCCCATGGCGATCACGATCAGATCGGGCTTGAGGTCGCGGCAGAGGTTGAAGATCTCCTGTTTATTCAGCAGATTGCGGAAAGAGGCGCCGTTGATGCCCTTATAGTGGAATTTCAGGGTGGGGGAGTTTCCGGATTCGGCCGCTTCGGCCAGCCACTGGTTGAAGGCCTTTTCCGCGGCCCCGGCGAACCAACCCGGTTTGATGTGGGAGCCGCCGAACTGGAAGATGCTTACTTGCTCCCTGAGGCCGCTGCGCAGCTCCATCAGCTTTTGCAGAAATGGTGCCAGCAGGGAATCGGAAGCCGGGATCACGTTCTCTTCCCTTTTAAGGAAAGAATAGCCCTTGAAAGCAGGCTCGATCGACCTGAGGGCGTAGTGGCCGTGGATAAACTCATCCAGGGGGTCGATCCCCTCGGGCAGCGTTTCCTGGGGCCATTCTTCCTGAGTATGCAAATCCGCCGCCTCTTCCGGATACGCCCAGGCCGGGATCAGCAGGAAAAGCAGCAGGATCAGGAAAAGATCAGCCATTGGTCCCGGTGGTGAGCAGTTTGTATAGCATTTCAGCCAGTTTTGCGGCGCCGGCCCGGGTGAAATGGGTGTAATCCCTGGCAGCCAGGGCGGGTTTGGCGCTCACCCAATCCGGCATGGAATTGTAGCCGCCCATGGCCTCATAGAGGTTCCAGAAAGCGCATCCGGTTCGGGCGGCCAGTTCGCTCTGCGCCTGCACCAGGATGGGGATGTCCGGCTGGGTTTGATAGCCGCCGCCCTGTTTACTGCTGCGGTCCTGGACCCCGACCAGCAGGATGGGCACTCCCGGCAGAGCGCTCTGGATGTGGCGGATCGAGGCCTCCATGCCTTTGATGTAGTTCGAGTAGTCGCGCCGGTCCGGCCGGGAAACGTTGCCGCCATACTGCAACACCACCAGGTCGTAATCCAGCTGGCTGTGAAAAACGCTCAGGGCTTCCGCGGGTATGGCGCCAAAGCCCATTCCGGAAAAGCCGCGCACGGCGAAATTATCCACATAAGCGCCGCTGAGATCGTCGAAGGAAACTCCGTAAACGTGGATGGGATCGCGGGGATCGAAGCTCAGCCTGATCTTCTGCAGGGGGGAGGAGGCGCTGAGATCCAGAACCCTCACCCCTTCGGCGGGATCGAGGGCAAAGCTGATCGGCTCGCCGCCGTCATAAGAAACGCGGACGGTGGAGTTGGCGGAGGCGTGGGAATAAAAGAGCCGGACGCGGCGGAATTCGGAAGCCCCGCCGGGAGCCTTTACTCCGGAGTATTCCACCCAGGAAGGGCCGTCCAGATAAAAGCGGCGGGTCTCCTTGCGCGAACTGGAAGCAGTGCCGGGTGAGACCACGTTGCCCAGGGAATCCAGGATCTCGGGGCTGGACGCCGTTTCGATCACGGTTTCCTCGTAGTACCAGGTGCGGGGGATGAAGGTATAGCCGATCATGCCCAGGGGAAACCTGCCGGTGCCGCGCTTCATGAAGGAAACGGTCTCCCAGTTGCGGGAAAAATCGTGGCGGATGGTCTGGCGGAAATGGTTCACGATCGAGGTGATGGGCACCAGGCCGACGCCGTGGCCGCCGTATTGGCTTTGCAGCAGCTCGCGCAGCTTCTCTGTTAGCAGGTCCCCTTCGATCAGCGAATCCCCATAAAAGGCAACGCGGAGGTTTCCGGCCGGGTTTTCCCTCTGCTCCTCCAGTTTCAGCAAAAAACTCTCCAGCGGCTGCAGTTCGCTGGCGATATGGACCTGCTTGGCCTGCTCGGCCAGGGTGTCGGGGGCCGCGAAGTCCCGCTCAGCGAACAGCGTTTTGAGGGGATCGAGCTTTTTGAGCGAAAATACCTCGCTTTCGCGCTCCGGAATGAGCGGCGCCACCAAAGCGAGCAGGGCCAGGGCCGCAGCCGCGATCAGAAAGGGACGCCAAAAAGCTCTGTTCATCTATCCAGCAGCAACAGCTTGCCGGTTTGCGCGCCGGCCTTGACCAGATACACCCCGGCCGGGCAGCGGATCCCGCTTTGGTCGGTGGCGTCCCAGACAAATGAACCTTCCCGCTTGGCATCGCTTTCCAGGCAACGCAGCAGCTGTCCGCGCAGATTGTAGATCCTGGCCTGGCTGGCGCCTTTGGCCGAGATGTTGAAGCGCTCTGTGCCGGGATTGGGATGGGCCGCCAATCCAAGGGCGGGGCTGAGCACAGGATCGTGGGAATCCGTGGCGGAATAATCATAGACAGCCACGTAGCAATCCAGATTGGTGTCCGAGCCGCTGTCCAGGATATGCTGCCCGAAGCGCATCAACCCGCTGAACCAGCCGGTGGCCACAAACTTGTCTTCACCCAGCCATTTCACATCCGTGCCCACGTCTGAGTTCATGGAACCAAAGCTCACGGGAGGGCGGTTCTCATCCAGCACCGCAATGTCCCAAGCGCCGTTGGATACAAGGTTCCAGGGTCCGAAGGCAATCTCATCCTCATAGGAGGAGAGCGAAATTTCCCAGTTCACCCCTCTGATATCCACCGCGCGGCCTTTGTCGGAGCCGGGGCCGCCGTAGTGCTGCACGTCCAGCCAGTTGCCCGCCGCGTCGAAATGGGCGATGTAGATGTCGTCGGAGCCGTTCACGCTGCTCAGGGTGGTGCCGCCAACGCTGCCGGTGCCGGTAACCCGGCCGATCACGGCGTTGATCGTTGGGGAAAGGTGGTTATCAGCCGCGATGTTGATGGCGCCGAGGTTGTAAGACGGCAGCACCCAGGAGCAGCTTCCGTCACTTTGGTAGCAGGCTACGAACATGCCTTCGGCGTCTGTGATGATGCCCCCGAAATTGCTGCCCGGGCTGGCGCTGCCGGTGATATAGGCTATGGACCAGGTATCCGTGGAAAAGGTATCCACCTTGTAGCCGTATTCCACTCCGGGTCCGCCGGCGTGGCGCGCCCAGAGGGGATTTCCGTCCGTGTCGCAGCGCAGCAGGAAGATGTCGCTGCCGCCAAAGCTGCTGAGGCTGATGGAGTCCGTGAAAACAATGGTGTCGGCGAACCAGCCGGTGAGGTAGATGCTTCCGTCCAGAGCGGTTTCGATCCCGTAGCCCATGTCGTTGAGGGGGCCGCCGAAGGTCTTGAACCAGAGCAGGTCGCCGGCGGGATCAAGCTTTCCGTAAAACACATCCCACATCCCGGCGTGGGGATAGGCCTGGCCGTTGAAAACGACCTGCCCGGTGCAGAAGCCGATGAAATAGCAGTTGCCAGCCACATCCGCCGCCACGGAGAGGGCCACGTCGCCGTCGTTGGAGCCGAAAGTCCTCACCCAGTGCAGGCTGCCGTCAACGCCAAACTTGGCCACAAAGCAGTCAGACAGCCCCTGGGAGGGATAGCTGACCCCGCCAAGGGTGAGCGAATCGGTGAATTCGCCACAGACCCAGATATCCTGTGGAAACATGTCAAAAGGATGCACGGCCAGGTCCCAGGCGGATTCCATCGCCTGCGAGCCAAAGCCCTCGGCCCACTGCCAGGCGCCGGCTCCCAGCAGGGCCGCGGCCAGCGTTAATAGTGTGATAAGAGAAAAAGTTTTCATTCGTGGACTCCTGAAAGCCAATTTCCGCCACCGCATTTTTTGGCAAGAAAAAAATAGCGAAATCTATTGACAAATGGAGCCCGGCGTAAAACTTGGCATGGCCAGGCGCAGCGCAACGGTCGCTTGTGAACCATGTCAGATCAGGAATGAAGCAGCATTAAGCAATGTGGATCGTGTGCCGCTGTTAGCCTGGCCTCTCTTTAAGTGAGATTCAGGCACGTTTCTTGCATATTATTTGGCTAAGTTTATCAAGGAAACCATAGATGAAAAGACACTTTCTGATCCTGCTCCTGGCCCTGCTGGGCACCCTGGCCTATGCCTATCCGGTGCGGATAGCCAGCTGGAACCCGGACGCGGACCTAAAGACCCTAAACGCGCTGCATGTGAGCGTGGACTTTGTGAACCGCAATAACGGCATCATCATCGCCTATGTGCATGATGACAACGAGTTCGCCAGTCTTCTGGACAGCGGGTTCGCGGCCGCCAAACTGCCCGATCCCGCCCCGGAAAACGCCCGGCGCCTGCACCAGGACAGCTCCAAAAACGCACCCAAAGACGAATATTACACCATCACCCAATACAACCAGTTCATGCAGGACACCGCCGCTCAATTTCCCAACATCTGTTCGCTGGTCCAGATCGGTTCCTCGGTGCAGGGCCGGCCGCTGTATTTTCTGAAGATCACAGACAACCCCGGCCTCGAGGAAGCCGAGCCGGAATTCAAATACATCTCCTCCATCCACGGCGACGAGGTGGTGGGCTACGACATGTGCATCCGGCTGATCCAGCAATTGACCTCTGAATACGGAACCAATCCCCGCATCACCAACCTGGTGGACAACACCGAGATCTGGATCTGCCCGATGATGAATCCGGACGGCTTTGTGCTGGGCCAGCGCTACAACGCCAACGGGGTGGACCTGAACCGCAATTACCCCATGCCCTTCGGCGGCAACCAGCATCCGGACGGCAACGCCTGGGCCCAGGAAAACGTGGCGATGATGGATTTCTGCAACGGCCATCTGTTCGTGCTCTCGGCCAATTTCCACGGCGGGGCGCTGGTGGCCAATTATCCCTGGGATTACACCTACACGCTGGCTCCGGACAACGACCTGCTGATCCAGGCCGCCCTCACCTATACCATCCACAATCCGCCGATGTACAACAGCACGGAGTTCGACCAGGGCATCACCAACGGGGCCGCCTGGTACGTGATCACCGGCTCCATGCAGGATTGGAACTACGGCGACACGGACTGCATGGACATCACCATGGAGATCGGGCACCAGAAATGGCCGCCGGCTTCGCAGCTGCCCACTTTCTGGGCGCAAAACCAGGAATCGATGCTGAGCTATATGGAGTTCGTCCATCGCGGCATCCACGGCCTGGTTACCTCGGATGGCGGAACCCCGCTGAACGCCAGCATCACCGTGCAGGGCAACGCCAAGGTGATGCACACCGATCCCGACGTGGGCGATTTTCACCGCCTGCTGCTGCCGGGAACCTATACTGTTACGGCCTCCGCTGCCGGCTATCTGCCCCAGACGGCGGAGATCACCGTGCCGGCCTCCGGTTCCGTGCAGCATGATTTTGTTTTGAACGCTGCCCAGGCAGTCGATCTGATCGGCCAACTCCGCGATCTGGACGGCTTCGGCATTCCCGGCGTTACGGTCAGCATCAATACAGAACCTGTCAGCACCGCCACCGCCGATGCCAACGGCTGCTTCCAGTTTGCCGGCGTCCCGGAGGGGCAATATCAGATCAGCTTCAGCTCCGGCTCCCAGATCATTCACGATCAAGACTTTCTGCTTACCCTCGGCGCCAACCGCCTGGTCTTCATAGTGCTCGAGCCCCAGCAGGCCTTTTACGATCCCTGTGAAAACATCTCCAACTGGACCGCCTCCGGCCCCTGGGCGGCGGTAACATATCAGAGCGAGAGTGTTATAACCGATTCCCCCGCAGGCAATTATTCTAATAACACATTCAGAACGCTTCGCATAACTGATCCTATCTCACTGCAAAATATAGCTGAACCTACCCTCAGTTTCAAAACCGTTTACGACCTTGAAAGCGGCTACGATTTCGTGCTGGTGCAGGCTTCGACCAGCACCTCGAACTGGACTGACCTGGGTAGCCTCACAGGGACGCAGGGCAGCTGGCAAACTCTCAGCTATTCCCTGGAGCAGTTTGCCGGCCAGAGCGTCTACGTCCGCTTCGCCCTGGATTCGGACTGGAGCGTCAATGGCGACGGCATTTACCTCGATGATATCACCATTTCCGGCATCGGCGCGGACCAGATCATCTACGGCGACGTGGACGGAGACCGCTTGGTGAGCGTCAATGACGCCCAGGCGGTGATCGACCACAATGTGGGTTTTGACCCCCTGCCGGATATCGATCCGCTGCCTTGGACGGCGGAGCGGGTTACGGCCGCGGACGTGGACCAGAGCTTGGTTTTGGACTCCGAGGATGCCTGGCTGATAGGCCGGTATCTGCTAGATCCCCCGTTCCGCTTTCAGGCCCAGAGCGGGGAAGAGGCGTTGCTGCCAGCTGTAACGCTGGAAGCGCAGCACATCGACGATCAGAATTTCATCCGTTACCAGGTGAGCGGAAACCCCGCCGGAGAGCTTCGCTGCGTTGACTGGCAGCTGCTTCCCGCGGATGGCTTCTCGTATTTTGAGGCCTCAGTTGCCGGGGACATTTTTGACGGCTTATCGGCCTACAACCCCCAGCTGCTTAAATACGCCCATGCCCAGTTGGGCGGCGGCGGCAACCTGAGCTTCACTTTTCAGTACAACACAGCCCTGCCCGGCATCGACCTTTGCTACAATGCCAACGGCCAGCCCGGGCTGCTGAACCTGCCCTCCGGAGTTGCCAATGCCGATGAGATCGAAACTCCGGTTGTGTTCTCCCTTCAGCAGAACTACCCCAATCCCTTCAATCCCAGCACCAGCATCGTTTTTTCCCTCCCTGAAGAGGGGCCCGCCTGGCTGGGGATCTACAACACCCGCGGACAGCTGGTGAAAACCCTGCTCAACGGCCCCGCCGCCAAGGGTACCCATCAGCTGGTCTGGGACGGCCGGGACTCCCAGGGAAAACCAGTCAGCAGCGGCATCTATCTTTACAAATTGGTCAGCGGCGCCCAGAGCCAGACCCGCAGGATGATCCTGGTGAAATGAAGCCGATCCTTCTGCCCCTGCTGTTTGCATTGCTCTGCCTGGCTTTGAACGCCTGCCAACCCAAGGGCGGGGAGACCACGCCTGAAACCATTGACGGCACTGAATTCCGCCGGGACGCAGTATTGCACATCAGCGCGCCGGATGGCACCCGCAAAGCCAGCTTTGAAGTGGAGATCGCCGCCACGCCCCAGGCCATCACCCAGGGCCTGATGTACCGCGAAAGCCTGGCCGCCAACCGCGGCATGCTCTTCGATCCCCAGGGCCTGGCCGATACAGGGTTCTGGATGAAAAACACTTACATCCCCCTGGATATCATTTTCATCGACGAAAACAGCCGCGTAATGAATATCGCGCGCGCCACCAAACCTTTCAGCACAGAACACATCCCCTCCGGCGGCATCTACAGATACGTGCTGGAGGTCAATGCCGGAATTGCCGACACCTATAACTTTTCCATCGGAGACAAGATCGAATGGACAACCGAATCACCCGAACCGTAATAACGCTGCTCAGCCTGCTGGCGCTGGCGCTGGTTTTCTCCTGTGAAGGGGATGAAACCGGCGCGGACGGAGGCGGCACCCTGATCGAAAGAAGTGAAACCCAAGCTGAGCCCTTGCCCGGCGAAACCTCCGACAGCCTGAAAACTGACGGAGAAGAGGAAGAAGCTGCCAAACCCAAGGACAAAGAGCCTTCCTTAGAAAAATTCGAATACTCCTGGACAGATTCCAAGGATCTTCCCGATATCCTGATCGTGGTGGACGATTTTGGCAACAGCACCGCCCTGCTCGAGGATTTTGCCCAGTTGCCCCCGGAAGTTGCGTTTGCCGTATTGCCCGATCTTTCTGCCACCCAGGTATCCGGCCAGGTGGCCTCCCAGAACGGCCATGAAGTGCTTATCCATGTGCCGATGGAGGCTCTGGGCGGCGGCAATCCCGGCAAGCGCTACATCTCGACCGACTCCAGCCCGGAGCAAGTGGCGGAACTGCTCACCGCCTTCAAGGCCCAGCTGCCCATGGCCATCGGCGCCAACAACCACATGGGCAGCGCGGTGACGGCCAACGAAGAGCTGATGAAGACTGTTTATAACGAGCTGCACGCCCGGGGCATGTTCTTTTTGGACAGCTACACCGGCGGATCCAAAGTTCCCGCCAACGTGGCAAAAACCCTGGGCTATCCGCCCCTGAAAAGGGATATGTTCCTGGACGTGCCCGATCTCAAGGAGCATAAGAAGAACTCCGACGAATCCCTGGCTTACAAGATCTCCTCCCTCGGCAAGTATAAAGGACGCCGCGAACCCATCGTGATCATCACCCATTGCCACGACCGGGAAAAACTGGCCGCCCTGCGTAAATTCATCACCCAGATCCAGGGCATGGGGCTCAGGCTCACCACCCTCTCCCGGGCCAGGAACATAGCCGCCTGAACCGGATTTGATCATGGGCAGCAAACAGGAGATCGCGGACTACATCGTTGGCCAGATCAGCGAGGCGGGGATAGTATACGCGCGGAAGATGTTCGGGGAATACGGCCTCTATTGCGATGCCAAAATGATCGCCATCATCTCCGACGACCAGCTTTTCATCAAGCCCACGGAGGCCGGCAGGAACTTCATCGGCGAAGTGGAGGAAGGCGCGCCCTACCCCGGGGCCAAGCCCTGGCTGCTGATCCCGGAAGAGCGATGGGATGATTCCCCCTGGCTGACGGAATTGGCGAAAGCCACCGCCGCCGCTTTGCCCCTGCCCAAACCCAAAGCCCCCAAGAAGACCAAACCATGACAGCCAAGCAGCGCTGCCCCTGGCCGGGCGCGGATGCCCTGATGCTGCGCTACCACGACGAGGAGTGGGGCGTTCCCCTCCACGACGACCGCAAGCTCTTTGAATTCCTGGTGCTGGACGCCTTTCAGGCCGGCCTCAGCTGGTCCTGCGTGCTGCATAAACGGGAGAATTTCCGGGCGGCCTTCGACAATTTCGAACCTGGCCTGATAGCTGCTTACGATGAGGCCAGGATTGCTTCCCTGCTCGCCGATCCCGGCATCATCCGCAACCGCCTCAAGGTGGCCGCCACCATTTCCAACGCCCGGGCCTTTCTGGCTGTTCAGGGGGAATTCGGCTTTTTCGACCGCTATATCTGGCAGTTCACGGAGGGCAAAACCCTGGTCAACGCCTGGACCGAAGAAAAGCAGATCCCGGCCCGCAGCGCCGCCTCCGACGCCATGAGTAAAGATCTGAAAAGCCGCGGCTTTAAATTTGTGGGCAGCACCATCTGCTACGCCTTCATGCAAGCAGCGGGCATGGTGAACGACCATCTGGTCATTTGTTATCGCCACCGGGAAGTCCAGCTCCTCCGCTGACCAGGATCCCGGACCTCCGAAAAACGCCTATCCCGCCTTTTTAGGCAGTTCCCTTCACTTTCTTAACCCACTCTGGCTTCAAGACCGCCTGCCTCCCGCCTGATGCCCGCACCAGATGCGGGGAATGGGGGAGGGGCGCCTGCTCCGCAAAGCCGCCTGCCCTCAGGGAACTTCACCAGAGCGGGGAATCGCTGGTGTATAGGCAGCCCATCTTCTTCAGTTTATCAATTCTATCAATTAATCGATTCCCCTTCCACGGACCCCGTATTTCCGGGTTTATCAATTAATCAATTAATCAATTCCTTTCCACGGCCCCGAAGGACAGGCCCGGCAGGCAGAAAGTGACAATACCTGGACGCAAGTACATATATAGCATATATATACCTATATAACTACTAATACCTACTATATTGCTATATATTATATCTATATTATATATATATCTATATCTTAGATATCTTCGATCCTGGTCCTGGACGTGGAGCTTGGCAGGGGCCGTGGAAAGGAATTGATAAATTGATTAATTGATTAAGTTGGTTTGCCCATTCCCAAATTCCCAAGTCAGCAGCATCCGTTTTGGCATGGAGGGCGGCATCGCCGGGGTCAAACCCTCCGTCATCCCGGATTTGATTCGGGATCCAGAAGCCTAACAATGGATTTCGGGTACTTCGCGCTGAAGCGTATCGTCACGGAATGACGTTTACATATCTTTCCCAGCATTCCCATCATCTTTCTGTCTCTCTTTCTTTCTCCCCATCTCTGTGTCTCTGTGTTAATAAATCCTATTGTACCCTGGCCTGGATTCCGGACCCCTTCGTGCTGGAACACGCTTCCCGAAGTTACATCTGCTCAGGCTTTCAGGTGAAACAACCCTGGCCACGTCATTTTGGCTGGATGAGAACCCCTTGATTCAATGGGCAGATTCCGCAAATTCACAGATTCCCCGCTTGGCAGTTCCCGGTATTTGGCTGAGGGCAATAAACAATGGTTGACCAAGGTTGGGCAGCACTTTTCGCTTGACAGAAAAAGGACCTTCAAAAAATGTGCCTAAACTTGATAAGTAAATGAACAGCGCCGGGGGCGTAGTTCAGTTTGGTTAGAACGTCTGCCTGTCACGCAGAAGGCCGCGAGTTCGAGTCTCGTCGCTCCCGCCATAATACTCGGATGCCGAAACCGGCATCCTTTTTTTTTGAGGGGAAGCAAACTCCCCTGAAGCCGGGAGACCTGATGCCATGAACAAAATTAACGAACGCGAGTGCATGCATTACCAAAGATTGGAAACAAACGCCGTGCGCTGTCTGCTCTGTCCGCACTGCTGCCACCTGGAGGTGGGGGAGAGCGGGCTGTGCCGGGGCCGCACCAACATCGGCGGCAAGCTGATCGCGGTTAATTATGCTCAAAGCATTGGCATCGCCTTGGATCCCATCGAGAAAAAGCCCCTCTACCATTTCCGTCCGGGATCGCTCATCGTTTCTTTGGGCGCCAATTCCTGCAACCTGAGCTGCTTTTTCTGCCAGAACTTCGACAGCAGCCAGCAGGAGTGCCCCACCCGCAAGATCAGCCCGGAAGAGCTTAAAGAACTGGTGACCCAGGAGTGTGGGGACGGGCCCCGGCAAGTTGCTTTCACCTATACCGAGCCGCTCACCTGGTATGAGTATATCTATGATTTCGCGCGATTGGCACCGGAAGCGGACATCGTGCTGGTAACCAACGGTTTCATCAATCCGGAACCCCTGGATGAGCTTTTGCAGTACGTTAAGGCGATGAACATCGACCTCAAATCGATCCGCCCGGAGTTTTACGAGAAACACTGCGGAGCCCGGCTGGAAACTGTTAAAAGCACGATCTTCCGCGCGCATGAACTCCAGGTGCACATCGAACTGACGAACCTGATCATCCCCGGGCTGAACGATTCAGAGACGGACATCAGCGACCTCGTGGATTTCGTGGCCGCCCTGGACAAAAACATCCCGCTGCATTTTTCCGCCTACCATCTAGCCTTCAAAGCCAAAATCCCGGCAACACCAGAAAAAACAGTGCTTGACGCTTGCCGGACCGCCGCGAAGAAATTGAATTACGTTTATGCCGGGAATATCTGGTCGCCGGAATTCCACGCAACGGTTTGCCCGAAATGCAAAGCGGAACTGATCTCCGCCCGGAGGCGCCCGGCGGGACTGGATCAGGGACGCTGCGCGATCTGCTCAGAACAGGTTTACGGGGTGTTTTAATGCTAACGAGGCTGCGCGAACATCTCAGTTTGGCGGATGTTCTGCTAATCCTGGCCGTGATCGCGGCCATCATTGTGAGTGCCGCGATCTTCCTCAAAAAGGACGAGGAACGCTTTGTGCACATCTACAAGGACAACCTGGCAGTGGGAGTATATCCGCTGAACCAGGACCGCGTGATCCGCATCGACGAACACAACACGGTGCAGATCAAAGATGGGAAAGTGCGGATGCTCCAGGCCGATTGTCCGGACCAGCGCTGCGTGAAGCAGGGTGCCGGAGACGTGCTGCCGCTTGTTTGCCTGCCCAACCGCGTGGTGGTGGAGATCCGTTCCCGCGGTGCCGAACGGGGCCTGATCGTCCAGTGAGGACCTGATGCTGAATTTTGCCATCTACGTTTCCGACCACGGTTTTGGCCATGCCACCCGGATGGCCGCTCTGGCGGAGGAATTCATCCGCTTTGGGATCTTTGTGCATATCCGCAGCGCCCGGCCGGAATTCATCTGGCGAAACCTTGATCCCAACTACAGCGAGATCCATCCCCACGCTTGCGATGTGGGGGTGAAGCACGGAAAAAACCTGGCGCCGGACCTGGAAGCCACACGGTCCGCCCTGCTGGCTCTGATGGGGCGGAGGCTGGATATCGTGGAGCGCGAGGTGGAGTTCCTGCGGCGCGAAAAGATCGACCTGATCGTGGCCGACATCCCCTGGCTGGCTGTGGAGGCCGGAACCTACGCCCGGGTGCCTGTTTTTGCCATTTCCAATTTCGACTGGCTGTATATCTACGCAAAACTCTTTAAGGGAGACGCTGACCTGCGTCCGCTGCTGAACACCATCTTTGGGCTGTATCAGCGGGTGGACCGGGCTTTCCGGCTGCCAATGAGTTCTCCAGCCAGCATGGGTTGTTTCAGGCAGATCGAAAAAACCGGGCTGCTGGCTGCCAGAAAGGCTACAAACCCCGATCTGATAAGGGATCTGGGTATAGATACCGCCAAGCCTTTGCTGGTTTGCTCCTTTGGCGGGGCAGGGGAGATGGAGCTAGATCTGAAAAAGCTTTGCGCGGCGTTTGAGGGAACTGTGGCATCGGCGATTGAGGTCGAAGGTATTTCAAATCACGTCCGGGTGCCCAGAAACGCCGATTTCTCGGCTCTGATCGGCGCGGCGGACATCCTGCTCACCAAACCCGGCTACAGCAGTTTCGCGGAGGCGATCCAGGGCGGCAAACACCTGATCTACAGCCCTCGAGAGAACTACCCCGAAGAGGATATCCTGATCCTGGGCATCGCCAGCTATTCCGCGAAGACCGAACTGCCGAGCCTGCTACTGGCGCCAGCGGAGTGGAAAAAGGTTTTCTGTAAGATCAAAGAAAGCGTCCGGCCGGTCAGAAAAGTTCCCAACGCCAATTCGCGCATTGCCGCTTTGCTGATCCAGCGCTACATGGAGCTGCGGCATGGAGGCAAGAATCTGCTCTCGGTGTTCGATGCCGGCTCCAACAACCTGAATTACGCCCTCTGCGAGGCCGGAACCCCCGTGCCCATCCATACCGCGCAGATCATGACCGGCCTGGGCAGGCAATACCGCGTGTTACCCGGAGGACGGGTCCGGGTAGCGGCAAAACAGCTGTCTGCCTTCAAACGGGCCGTATCCGCTTTTATGCTCTACAACAAGCATATCGCCTCCCGCAAACAGGTGATCGCCACCGGGATCCACCGGCGGAGCGACTTATCCGCGGATTTGACCCAATGGTTCAAAGCCAGATGGAACGCGGAATTCAAGGTGTTGAGCGAGGAAGCCGAGACCGAACTGGTCGCTTTGGCGGCCAGGGACCTCATCCCCGCGGGCCAAAGAGCGCTGATCGTGGATATTGGCGGCTTTTCCACAGAATTGGTTTTGCCCGGCAGCCAGAACAAAGCGGGCGGAGTAAGCCTGTCCCTGGGACTGCTGACACTGCACAGAGCCCAACAGGACGGGTTTTCCGCCGAGACACTGATACGCCAGCAGCTGAACACGGTAGCGGACCTCAAACCGGACGCGGTTATCTGCGTGGGGCTGTCCGCAGTTTTTCTGGCCAAGATCATTAAAAAGATAGCCAAATACCAGCCCGCCAAGATCCATGGTGTCAGGATCGGTAGGGAAGAACTGGAGCAGTTTCTGAGGCTGGCCAGCCGGGGCGGAACAGATGAATTGATCACTTACTCGGTGGAAAAAAAGCCACTGGGCTTTCTGAGCCTCAGCGCGCGCTTTTACACTCTTCTGCTGGACAAATTCGGGGCATCGGAATTTATTGTCTGTTACTATGGAATATCGAGCGGATACAACCTATGGCCTCAACGGCGGAAAAAGCACGGATGAAGTTTTACCTTGAAACTTACGGCTGCCAGATGAATGTTTCGGACAGCGAACTGGTGAGTTCCATCCTGCTTAGCGCCGGCTGGGAGCCAGCCTCCGGCATCGACGAAGCGGACCTCATCCTCTTCAACACCTGTTCCGTGCGCAAGCATGCCGAGGACCGGGTGTTGGGACGGATCTCCAACGAAAAACACCGCAAACAGGACAATCCCGCGCTGAAGATCGCCGTTCTGGGCTGCATGGCCCAAAGAATGGGGAAGAGGCTGCTGGAACCAGGCACCGGAGTTGATTTTGTGGTGGGGGTGGACCAATATCTTGAACTTCCGGCCTTACTAAACCAAGATCGCGGTATCGAGATGGATTTCGATTCCCAGCAGATCTATCCCGGTTTGAAGCCTTTGCACGGCGATGAAACCTGCGCCTTTGTAACCATCACCCGGGGCTGCGACAACTTCTGCACCTACTGCATTGTGCCCCAGGTGCGGGGCCGGGAGCGCAGCGTGGACTTCAGCCAGATCCTCACCGATGTTCGCGACTGCGGTGATAAAGGACTGAAAGACGTTACTTTACTGGGGCAAAATGTCAATTCCTACCGCTGGGGGGATTACAACTTTCCCCGGCTGCTCCGGGAACTCAACAAGGTGGAATCCATATACAGGCTGCGTTTCATCACCTCGCATCCCAAGGACCTCTCCGATGAGCTGATCGATGCCATGGCCAGCTGCGACAAGGTCTGCGAGCATATCCACCTGCCGCTGCAAAGCGGGAACAACAGCGTTCTGAAGGCCATGAACCGCAAATACACGGTGGAAGACTACCTTTTGCTGGTGAAAAAACTGAGAGCGGCAATCCCGGATATTTCGATCACCACAGACCTGATCGCGGGTTTTCCCGGGGAAAGCGAGTCCGATTTTGAGCAAACCCTGCAGGCAATGCGGGATATCCAATACGATTACGCCTTTTGCTTCAAATACAGCGAACGCGAGGGCACGGCGGCGCAAGGCTTCCCAAACCAGGTCCCGGAGGAGGAACGCCTGGCCAGGCTGCAGAAAATGATCGATCTGCAACGGGAGATCACCCTGCGCAAGTTTTCCACCCAGATCGGCAAAACGGTTGAAGTCTATGTGGAAAGCCTGAGCAAAAAATCTGATTCCCAAGTCTCCGGCAAAACCCGGGATTACAAGATCGCCGTTTTGAGCGGAAGCAGATCCGACATCGGCACCTTGAAGACCACCAAAGTTATCAAAGCCACCGCGGGGACCCTGATCTGCGCATGAGACACCAGGCGACCAAACTTGCTGATAAGACATGTTATGTAAACTTGCACCCGGGAGAGTTAAACCGCTGGCTGGCAAGCTACTCTCCCCCACAACATTTATAAGGAATGAAAATGAAAAGCATGACCGGATACGGATTGGCCAAAGCGCACGACAACGATATCGATTTGGAGTTTGAATTGAAATCGATCAACGGCAGATATCTAGACCTCCGGCTTTATCTGCCCCGGGAGATCGGTTTTTTTGAATACACTCTCAGGCAGAAACTGGCCGCCACCCTCAGCCGCGGCACCGTTGAGGTGCGGGCAAGTTTCACGGACCACCGGGAGCCCAGGATCAGGCTGAACCAAGCCAAGCTGGAGAAATACCATGCCATCGTACGTGAAGCCGCCGAAGCACTGAGCATTTCCGGCGCAGTATCGCTGGAATTCCTTCTGAACGAACCCGGGATCATCGAGAGCGTGAACAACCTGGACGAAGACAGCGTGCTGAACAGGATGCTGAACCAGACCCTGGATCAGGCTCTGGCGAACCTGGTGAGCTCACTATCAGCCGAAGCGGACAACATCCGCCAGGTTCTGAGCGCTTCCTGCGCGCGGATGGTCGAAGTGCTGGCAGTTATCGAAGTTGAGATCAAACCCTATAAGGAAGAGCTTTTTGCCGGCATGAAGACCCGCACCGCGGAGTTGCTGAATTCCTTCGGCAACGACAACATCGAGCAGCGTCTATTCCAGGAGCTGGCTATCTATATCGACAAATACGACATCCATGAGGAACTTTCCCGCCTTCGCAGCCACATCCAGACCCTGTTGAATAATCTGGATAAAACCGAAGACAATGGCAAAAGCCTGAATTTCATCCTGCAGGAGATGCAGCGGGAAGCCAACACCTTGGGTTCGAAGTTTTCCACCGCCAAGACTTTTGAGCATATCCTGTTGTTGAAGGAAGAAGTGGAAAAATGCCGGGAGATAGTGCAGAATGTCGCCTGAACCCTTGCTTACATGGCGTTCCTGGCCCTTCGCGGAAAGACCCAGGACCTCAGCGCTGCTGATGGCATTCCTTATCTTTCTGGCCTGGTTTCTCTGGAATCTGGCCGTGAAGCAGTGGCAACAGCCCTGGTTCTACTTTCTGGGGATGCTGCTGGTTTTGGGCAACCTTCTCCCCTACTTCATCCCCACCACCTACCATCTGTATGAATACGAGATAGTTATCTACTACCTGTTCCTGAAGATCACGCGCCGTTACACCGATTTCGGCTGTTTTTACAGTGACAGGCGCGGCATCATGCTCAGCACCTTCAAGCTGCCCCGGCGCCTGGATGCTTTCAGGGGACAGTCTTTACGCTATTCCAAGACCCAGGCGGAAAAGGAACAACTCGTCGAGATCCTGACCCGGAAGATCGGCAAACAATACTAGGAGACAACACTTTGAAAAATATGAACATCAGCGAACGGGTGACCAACCTGTTCTCCAACAATTACAATAAACCATTGTCCTACAACGAACTTGTGAATGAGCTCCAGCTCAGCAAGAAAGAAAAATCCCTGCTTTCGGAGACCCTGCAGGAGATGATGGCCGCAGGCTCGATCAGCAAGAAGAACAGGAAGTTCAGCCTGTCCCCCCAAAAATCCGAACCCTCTGCCCCACCTCAGCAAAAGCTTAATCCCAAGCTTTTGGAAGGAGTGTTCGACGCCACCCCGCTGGCCAAAAACCTCTCCTTCGCTTTTGTGCGCACGGAAAAGGGCGACTTCTTCATCAGCGCCGAAGACACGCTCAACGCCTATCACGGCGATGTGGTGAACATAGAGCCGATCTTTCGCAAAGGAAAATCCGACCGCGCCTTTGTGCGCACGATCGTAAGGCGGGCCAACGAGATCCTGGCCGGAGACATCCGTTACAGCGGCCAGCGCCTGATCTTCATCAGCAGCAACCTCAAGATCCACAACTGGTTTGAAGTGAGCGACCCGGGCGAGGCCAAGGAAGGCGAAAAGGTGGTCTTGCAGGTAAGCAACTGGGGTAATCCCGTGCTGGGTAAAATGCCGGTGGGCAAGGTGATAGAGATCCTGGGACCATCTGGGGACCCGCAGGTGGAACTGATGGCCGTGATCCGCCAATACCAGCTGCCCCTGGAGTTTTCGGACGAAGTGCTGGCCGAAGCGCAGCAGATCCCGCAGCAGATTTCACCCCAGGAATACAACAAGCGCCTGGACCTGCGCGAGCTTTTCACCTTCACGATCGACCCCGCCTCCGCCAAAGATTTCGACGACGCCATCTCCCTGGAGACAACCGCCAAAGGCTGGCGCCTCTTTGTGCACATCGCCGACGTCGCCCATTACGTGAAGCCGGACAGCGCGATCTTTGCCGAAGCGGCCACCCGCGGAAACAGCTTCTACTTTCCCAAAAAGGTGATCCCCATGCTGCCGGAATTGCTTTCCAACAAGGTTTGCAGCCTGCGTCCGGACGAGGATAAACTTACCCAGACGGTGATCACTGAATTCGATGCCAACGGCAGGATCCTGAAGCAGAAACTGGCTGAAACGGTGATCCGCAGCAATCACCGGCTGAGCTACGAACAGGTGGACCAACTATTTGCCGGCGGATCCAGCGATCTGCCCGCTGATCTGGCGAATACCCTGGCGGAAGCCAGAAAACTCTCGGCCGTGCTCTCCAAGAAACGTTTGGCCGAAGGTTATATCCACTTCGACCTGCCCGAACTTGAATATGAATACGACGACGAAGGCCTGATCCGCAGGTTCAATCTGGCGGAAGAAACCGAATCCCACAAACTGATCGAAAACTTCATGCTGGTAGCCAACGAATTCACGGCCAAAAAACTAACTGAACTCTCCCCCACCTCACTTTACCGCATTCACGAAAACCCGGACACGGAAAAGATCGAAAAGCTGGCGGAACTGCTATCCTTCTATGGGATTTCCTATTACGACCGGGGCTCGCTCAACGCCTCGATGCAGTACCTGCTCACCTCGCTGCCCGGGCCTGAATATCACAGGGTTTTCGACCACATCATCCTGCGCAGCATGAAAAAGGCCAAATATTCCACCCAGCACATCCGCCACTTCGGGCTGGGCATGGAAACCTACACCCACTTCACCAGCCCCATCCGCCGCCTCTGCGACCTGCTCATCCACCATCTCTGCAAAACCCATATCCTCAAATCCAGCCCCGTCAAATTCAACGCTGAACAACTGCGCCACTATGCCCATGTTGCTTCCGAGCAGGAATTGCAGGCCGATCAGGCGGAACGCGACATCGAACGCAACTACAGCATGGCCTACATGAAGAAATTCGTTGGCGAACGCTTCAGCGGCATCGTGGTTTCGGCCAAATCAGCCGGCCTCATCATCCGCCTGAACGAGATCCCCGTCAGCGCCCTCCTCAAGGCAGCCGACCTCCCCGGCGGCAAATGGCAATACCGGGACAGAGAAATGAGGTTCTTAAATAATTCCAATAATAACTACTTCCAGTTAATGGATAAAGTATTGGTTCAAATTATGGATGTTAGCGACGACATCTATTTGGAGTTACAGAATGTTAAAGACGCGCATCAGCATTTGGCCACCGCTTTGCCCAAAATCGCCAAACCGGAGTCCGGCAAACGCTTGAACCAAAACAAGGGATCTCAGCGCAGAAATGCTGTTGACTATAAGGGCGGCCGCAAAAAAAGTGGTCAGAACAAAAACAATCGCAGAGGAAAGAGATGAAAAAGCCGATCGGGATATTCGATTCCGGGGTGGGAGGCCTCACAGTTTACAAGGCCATCCGCGCCGCGTTTCCGGAAGAGGATCTGATCTATTTTGGAGACACTGCCAGGGTCCCCTACGGCCCCAAATCCCGCAATACCATCATCGAATACTCGGTTCAGAACTCCCGTTTCCTGCTTCAGAAAGGGATCAAGATCCTGATCGTGGCCTGTAACACCTCTTCCGCGGTTGCTTTGCCGGAGCTTACGAAGCTCACCGGCATTCCGATCATTGGCGTGATCGCGCCCGGAGCCGAAATGGCTGCCCGGCTGACCCAAAACAAGCGGATCGGAGTGATCGGCACCGAAGGCACGGTGCGCTCGGAAGCCTACAGCCAGGCCATCCGCTCGATCATCCCCGGGGCGGAGGTTTTTTCGCAGGCCTGCCCGCTCTTCGTTCCCCTTGTGGAGGAAGGCTGGCTGGACCATCCGGCTACGCGCCAGATCGTGCATGCCTATCTCGACCCCTATAAAGACCAAGATATCGACACCCTGGTGCTGGGCTG
>Ga0172377_10001387_pt1 | contig 24342 bp, 26 predicted proteins | sample Pumphouse3metaG_FD_119749 | JGI IMG/M metagenome (GOLD analysis project Ga0172377, IMG submission 119749) | Leachate microbial communities from a municipal landfill in Southern Ontario, Canada - Pumphouse #3 metaG | ecosystem: Engineered > Solid waste > Landfill > Unclassified | place: Canada... | reverse complement strand
TTCAATATTAGTAATACCCAAAAGTAAACTTACTATAGGAATGAAAGCTACTAAAATAATTAAATCGTTAATAGAAACTTGTACCAAAGTATAATTAGGATCACCATCTGATAAATAACTCCAGACAAAGACCATAGCTGTACATGGAGCTGCACCAAGTAAAATCGCTCCTGCTATGTACTCTCCTGCCAGTTCTGGGGCAATAAATGCAGCATATATTTTAGAAAAGAATATCCATGCGAAAAATGCCATAGTAAAAGGTTTTATCAGCCAATTTACTATAATGGTGAGTATTAAACCTTTCGGACGTTTTCCTACATTTTTAATACTTGAAAAATCGATTTGGAGCATCATAGGATATATCATCAACCATATTAAGATAGCTACAGGTATATTAACTTTATAGATTTCCATTTTACTCAAGAATTGTATTCCGTCTCCAGCGAAATTACCAATACTAATACCTACAGCTATACATATTGCGACCCAAAGAGTAAGATATTTTTCAAAAAATCCTATTTGTTTTTTCTCTGCTTCCATCTTATAATTGTGGTTTAATTTTTTCTTCATATAATTCATAAAAACTAGATTTAATCTCGTCTCTTACTCTAATGAATTCACTCCATATATATTCTTGAGAACCTTCTACATGAGAAGGATCATCAAATCCGATATGCAGGCGATGTTTCACTTTACCCATAAATGCTGGACATGCTTCATTAGCTCCACCACAGACAGTAATTACATAATCCCATTCATCATTTAGATAATTATCAATAGGATCTGAAGTATGATGACTAATATCTATTCCTACTTCTTTCATAACTTTAACGGCTTTTTCATTTAATTTTCCAGATGCTGCAGTACCTGCAGAGCAAACTGTCATTCTAGAATCAAACGATTGTAAAAAGCCTTGAGCCATCTGACTTCGACAGCTATTACCTGTACATAAGATTAAAATTTTCATTATAATTTTTTTAACAATTTTTAATATCACAACAATTATTATTACATTTTTCTATATCTGCAAGGAAGAGATTTAATTTTTCTTTTAACATCTTTAGTTTCTCGACATTTAAACAGTAATTAGTTTTAACTCCGACTATCTCTCCTCTTATTAAATCTATTTTTTTTAATTCAACCAAATGTTGATATACTGATGTCCTACTTAATGGTATTTTATCTGAAATATCTCCAGAAATACATACTTTTGTCTCAGATAAATATTTTAAAATAGCAAGCCTGGCTGGATGAGATAAGACCTTAAAAATAGCAGCCATATCTTGTAATTCTTCGTCAAATAATGCAACTTTTGTCATGATGGTTTATATTATGTCGCAATTTTACGACATATACTCGTTTTCTCCTAATTATTTCAAAATTTCATAAAAAATATAAATTATATTATTTTTTGATTTTTTTATAAACAGATTAAAATACTTTATATTGTCACTGATTACAAAGAAGTTAAATCATTAAATAAAATATAATGGGCACAAATGGATTTGAAATAGGGAAGAAATTTTCCTTTAATAATAGCATTTCTTATGCAGATAAAGCGATAGTAAGTAAAATAGTTCTAAAAAGTGAGATGGGAGACATATCATTGTTCGCCTTCGATAAAGATGAGGGATTAAGTGAACATTCAGCTCCTTATGACGCAGTCGTATCAATAGTTGATGGCAAAGCTGATATAATAATAGCAGGCCAGTCCAATATTCTTGAAGCAGGAGAAACAATAGTAATGCCAGCAAATATTCCTCACGCTTTAAAAGCAGTTGAACAATTTAAAATGGTACTTACTATGATTAAAAGTAAAAAATGAAAACACTACATGAATCAATTAGACAAAGAGTTGAATTTAAACGTAAATTCAATTTAAGGGAATTATACCATGCTTATATATTCGCACCAAGGGCGATATCTGTATTGTCCAAAAATAAGAAAAGTAAATTAGTAGATCAAAAGTTTATAGAACGCCTTCAACTAGCAGTGACAGAGGTCAATGGCTGTGCTGCTTGTTCATATCAACACACTAAAATGGCCCTAGAACAAGGTATGAGCAATGAAGAAATAAGTAGTTTCCTAAGTGGAGGAGATAGTTTTATTAAACCTGAAGAAGCTAAAGGCATAATATTCGCTCAACATTTCGCAGATTCTAAAGGCCACCCTGCTAAACATGCCTACGATTCCATAATAAAAGAATATGGAGAGCAGAAAGCACAAATTATACTCTCTGCAGTCCAAATTATATTAGTTGGCAATATGTATGGTATCCCATTTAGTGCATTTATATCTAGACGTAAAGGTCATCCATATAAAGATAGCACACTGTTTTATGAACTAAGTATGATGATATTTGGTCTTATTATTTTTCCTATAGCTATTATTCATGGGCTTCTAAGAGCATTGATAGGTTTACCAAATATTAGATTAGATAAAAATACTTATTAATCTATTTTTTCTTTTTCGTCGTAATTATAACCACACCGTTAGTGCCACGCTTTCCATATGCTTTCATGGCACTTTCACCTTTTAAAACATTAATAGAATCAATTTTATTAACATCCAAAGCTTCCGATTCTTGTGCTGTAACTACTTTTCCATCAATAACATATAAAGGTGTAGCCTTAGATTGTTTTTTAGTAGTTACTACCACTACCCCATTTTCTCCACCCGGATAAACAAGAGCCCCTTTATTTTTCAGCACCGAGATAGATTGAATATCTTCAGGTTTAGTAGCATTTAGTGCAGCTTTATTCGCTACCACTCCATCAATTACTATAAGCGGCAATGTTTTAGTATCACCTTTAACCATAATATTGGTCTTATTAGACGGCTGAGCATTATCCCCATTCTTCGCCATAACAGAAAATTTTTCTACACCTTGGAGATTCATTAAGCTTGATAATCGTGCTATATTATCAAGTTTTATATCAGTACCTGTAAATTCTAAAACTGAAATTTTATTATCATTTTCATTAATTCCTATAATCCCAATTATTTTTTGAGAGTCTTTTTTTATACCCATATAACTTTTACTATTGACTTCTCTTGTTTCTTTGAATAAATTATAACCATACTTCCCAAAATCATTTTTCATTGAAGAAAATAAGTCTGAGTTAGGATTCTTGTTATCATCTATTTTTATAACATCAAGACAAGTTATACCTTTCAATGCTTTTGATAATGCTTCTTTTGATACTGAATCTTGTTTTTTTAAAAACACATCAAATAAATTACTATCTATTTGAGTAATGCTACTCTTCTGTTTTATATTATATTGTTTATAAATTTTACTAGATATACTTTTGGTTTGAGCTATCGATACGACTGATATACATATCATTAGCATGCTTATTATTTTTTTCATTTTTTAGTTTTATTTTTAAAATTATTTATTCACTATATAGTACTATATTTTCATCTTGATAAATTATATACCTTTCAGAGCTAGCTTTATCATTATCCGAGGTCTCAGATTTGATATTTTCCGCAAAAGAAAAAAGTGCGTTTTCTAAAAGCTCCAATTTCTGATTTTGCATACGCTGACGGCGGTTAATTTGCCATAAACTACTACTGAATAAGCCAAGAACGATTATAGCAGCAGCCCACCAAAGATGCGACCGTGAACCATTGCCGTATAAAATCTTTTTTGTTTTATTTATAGATGTAGTTTGTTCATTGTTTATAATATTATTCCAGACTCTGTTTTGAAGTCCACTAGGTATGCTCGTCTTCTTATTACAAAGATTAAACCACTCTTTCTCAGGTGTTTCATGCTGTTTGTTATAATCTTTTAATAATCGTTCATCTTCTAAAGAGCTTTGCCCTTCAAGATATTTTTTTAAAATAATGTTATATTGTTCTTCGTTCATAACCATAATTTTTAATCATTTTTTCACGGACTATCTTTCTGGAACGGGATAGTAATACTCTTGCATAGCTTATTTCTATCTTAAGACTTTCAGCTATTTCTTTCATTTCAAAACCATCAAAATCTCTTAATTCTAAAACTAGACGTTGGATTTCTGGTAATTCGGAGACTATCTTATATATTATCTTAGATGCTTCTCTTTCATCATATATCTGATCCGTTTCATATTTTTGAGAAAATTCAAGTGGTTCTGCTGACAGTTCTGGTTTACTTTTTTTAATACGATCTAAGAAAGCATTGCGTGTCATACGAATGGCGTACCCTATAGGATTAGAATATTTTTCCCAACTATTACGGTTATGCCATAGTTTCATCATTACTTCTTGAATTACATCTTCAGCATCTACGTCGTTTTTCATTAAACGTCGCGCTAGTGGGAACATCTTTTCCACAAGTGGTAATATTATATTTTGAAATTCTTCTGAGTCCATGTATTTATATAACGAATGACATCTAAAAGTATAACTTTTTATTTATAGTTATAAAAAATATACTAACTTTAAGAATAATTTAACCAAACTATTAAAACATTGACCTATGTTAACAATAGAATTTGCTATCGTTATTATCGCAATATTAATCGGAGCTCGTCTTGGTGGTATCGGATTAGGAGTTATGGGCGGCCTAGGATTAGCGATATTAGTGTTTATTTTCGGACTTCCTCCAACTTCTCCTCCAATCGATGTAATATTAATGATAGCTGCTGTTATATCTGCTGCTGCAGCCATGCAAGCTGCTGGTGGATTAGATTATTTAGTTAAAATAGCGGAACATCTATTAAGAAAAAACCCTAAACATATAACTATTTTAAGTCCAATTGTAGCTTATGCTTTTACTTTCGTCGCAGGTACTGGTCATGTAGCTTATTCTATTCTACCAGTGATATCAGAAGTAGCTCAAGATGCTAAAATTAGGCCAGAACGTCCCTTAGCTGTATCAGTGATAGCATCTCAGCAAGCCATAACAGCTAGTCCTATTTCTGCTGCTACTGTAGCTCTATTAGCTCTATTGAGCCCTTATGGATATTCACTATTCGACATACTTAAAGTATCAATTCCTGCTACTTTAATTGGAGTTATTATAGCTGCTATATTTTCTATGAAACAAGGAAAAGAACTCGTTAATGACCCTGAATATTTAAAACGACTAAAAGAAGGCCTGCTAGAAGAGCCTTCTACGCAATCAAAACAAATAAAAAATATTCACAAATCTAAACTATCTGTATTTATTTTTATAACTGCTACAGTTTTAGTTGTTTTATTTGGCTCTTTCCAGGGAATGCGTCCTTCATTTTTAATTGATGGAAAATTAACAAGTATTGGTATGCCTGCTATAATTGAAATAATCATGCTATCTACAGCAGGATTGATTTTAATTTTGACTAAGACAAAAGGTCTGCAAGCTGCTAATGGTTCTGTTTTCTCTGCTGGCATGCAAGCTGTCGTAGCGATTTTTGGTATTGCCTGGATGGGTGATACATTCATTAAAGGTAATTTAAGCACTATTATGGCAGATATTCAAAGCATAGTAACACAAATGCCTTGGCTCTTTGGTTTAGCTTTATTTATTATGTCTATTTTATTATTTAGTCAGGCAGCTACAGTACGTGCTATAATGCCTTTGGGATTAGCTCTTAAATTATCTCCTCTTCTTTTAATAGCTTTCTTCCCGGCTGTTAATGGTTATTTCTTTTTTCCAAACTACCCTACTGTAGTAGCTGCTATTAATTTTGATAGAACAGGATCTACTCATATCGGTAAATATTTACTTAATCACTCATTTATGAAACCTGGACTGATAGCTACCAGCATTGCTATGCTAGTAGGCTATTTACTTATACATATATATTAAGAACATACTAACGGAACGTTAATTTAAATAACTTTTATTAATTAAAATTTGATTATCATGAAAAATCTAAAAAGATTTGCAGTCATTGTAGTCTGCATGTTATCAGTCGTTGTTGTTTTTGCTCAAAAGCCTAACATTCATATATTGGCTACTGGAGGAACTATAGCAGGTGCAGGTACTTCTGCAGTCGCTACTAATTATACTGCAGGACAAGTCGCTATTGGTACTCTACTTGATGCCGTTCCAGAAATTAAAGATGTCGCTAATGTAACAGGAGAACAAATAGTTCGTATTGGTTCTCAAGATATGTCAAATGAAGTATGGCTTATATTAGCCAAACGTATAAATAAATTATTAAGTTCTCCAGAATGTGATGGTATAGTAATCACTCATGGCACTGATACAATGGAAGAAACTGCTTATTTCTTAAATCTAACAGTTCATAGTGATAAACCTGTAGTATTAGTTGGTTCAATGCGACCTTCTACTTCTATGAGTGCTGATGGACCATTAAATCTATATAATGCTGTAGTCGTAGCCGCTTCTCCTTTATCTAAAGGTCATGGAGTATTAGTAGCTATGAATGGCGCTATAATTGGTGCACATAATGTATTAAAAACAAATACTATCAGTGTTCAAACTTTCCAGGCTCCTAATTCTGGTGCTATGGGTTATGTTCAAAATGGAAAAGTTTTTTATTCTTTAACCCCTACTAAAACACATACCACTAAATCTGTTTTTAATGTTGACAAATTGAATAAGTTACCTAAAATAGGTATCGTTTATGGTTATTCAGACATTCAAGCTGATATGGTCGCTCCTATGTTAAAAAATGGTTATAAAGGAATTATATATGCAGGTGTAGGAAATGGTAATTATCATAAAAATGTTTTTCCTGAACTTCTAAAGGCAGAGAAAAATGGTATTCAAGTAGTTCGTTCTTCACGAGTACCAACCGGACCAACTACACTTGATGCAGAAGTAGATGATGCAAAATATCATTTCGTAGCATCACAAGAATTAAATCCTCAAAAAGCACGTATTCTACTTATGTTAGCTCTTACTAAAACTAATGATTGGAAGCAGATTCAAGAATATTTCATGGAGTATTAATTAAAAAAACAATACAATGAAAAAGCAAATAATTTTCATACTTTTACCCATCATAGGACTTTTTACAGCCTCTGGTGGAGCTATTGCTCAAGATACAACATATGTGGATAATTCTACTTTATGGCAAGAACTTACTAAAGTTTCAAATAAATCAGACAAGTTTAATTTATTTTTAAACATGAATGGTAGTTTAGATGCCATGGATGATGGAGACTTTACTTCAAGATTTTACATGCGTCAACTTCGTGTAGAAGCCAAAGGTCAGATTACAGATCGCATATCTTATAGATACAGACAACGCTTAAATAGAGGAAATGTTGGCAACAGTAATATTGACAATATGCCAACATCTATTGATATAGCTGGGATAGGAATACAATTATCTGATAAGTTTTCAATGTTCGCAGGTAAGCAATGTACTGTTTATGGTGGTATAGAATTCGATTTAAATCCAATTGAGATTTACGAGTATAGCGATATGATAGAATATATGAGTAATTTCTTAACTGGTGTTAACTTTTCATATCAAGCATCTGAAACTAATCAATTCCAATTTCAAGTCTTAGATGGACGTAATGGTAATTTTACCAGCACATATGGAAGTAATTTAACAGATACTAAAGTTCCAATGTTATTTACATTTAACTGGAATGGTAATTTTAACGATGTATTCAAAACGCGTTGGTCTGCTTCAGTAATGAATGAGAGTAAAAGTCGTCAAATGTATTACTTCGCTTTAGGTAATGAATTGAAAATAAATAAATTTGATGGCTGGTTCGATGCTATGTATTCTCGCGAGGGGTTAGATAGAAAAGGTATCATAACGGAAATGGTTGGTCAAACTGACGGACATAATGCTTATGATGCAGAATATCTTTCTTTAGTACTTCGATTAGGATATAGATTCTCTCCATGTTGGAATATTTTCATAAAAGGAATGTATGAAACAGCTTCATTATCTAGCTCAGATAACAATGCAGCAGATGGTAAATATCGCACTTCATATGGATATTTTACAGGTCTGGAATATTTTCCATTACAAAACAGTGGACTACATTTTTTCTTAACATATGTAGGAAGAACGTATGACTATACTAGTCGTGCTAACATTCATAATATGCACGATAGTAATAGAGTCTCATGTGGATTAATTTGGCAACTTCCAATGTTTTAAATAAAATTTCCTAGGTCAGGTAGCACCTAGGAAATTTTTATTTCATTTTATAACTAACTATAAACCAGGTATTTAAAAAGAGATATAAAAATTTATACTCTGCTAGGTGACCTAGCCCTTTTGTAATATTACTTAAAAGTATTAATTTTACTAATTATTTTACGGCTTAAATGCTACACTTTTAGATAAATATTACCTTATTCCCACTTTAATTAAAAAAATTATGAAAAAACTTCATGTTTTCTATTTACTAATCATATCTATATTTTTAGTTTCATGCGTAAAGGATACCATAACAAACGATATAGATGCACAAAGTACATATAGTAAAAAAATAGACCAATTAGAAAGTTTATCCGAAAATGAATTAGTCAATATTCCATATAAAGAAGGTTATGTTACTATTGTGACATATGGTGAAGATACATTAGCAGTAGCTAGCAGAGAAAATGAAACTATGTTTCTACAAAAAGGTATAGTGTTACCAGAAGGATCATATTCTACAAAATTAGAACAAAATACATCGAATACTCGTTCCATAAAATCAACAAATGTTACTAAAGCAGACGACATTGATGAAGATGCTGTAAATACGTATAAAGTAACATATGAAGATGCTAAAAGTTTTTCAGGAGAAGAAAATTTATCTAATAATTTTTATGCTGTCATGTTCGAAGATACTAAAGATGCTGATTATGATTACAATGATTTAATAATCCATACTAAGTATTTATTTCATTATGATCCATATCCTACCGAAGTCCTCGATGTTTATGTTCAAGGCATAGCTTTAGGTAGCAGTAAAACTATTAAATTAGGATTTTATACACAAACAGGGAAAAAATATGTATCTCAGAATGTTAGAGAAGATTTATTTTCTCATGAAAATTTATATGACCAAACTCAACAAGTACGCCCTTATTTTATAAATACAGAGAAAGTGTATGAAGATTCTTTATGTCATTTTAAAATGGGAAATAAAGTAAGATGTAGCGTAACTGATAAATCCACTGATTATGTTGTTTAGTTTATAGAAGCCATTAATCCTCAAACTAATGAAATTGACACTTTTATAGCTCCTACCTCTATTAAAATGGCAGATATAACAGATAGAGCGAATATGTTCTCTTCTATTGGCAGGTCTTATGGTGTAGTAAGAAGGAGTACACTTACAATATATCCATGTGAAAAAGTTTCAATAGATAAACCTTTCCCTAACTTTTTTAAATGGATAGATGGTGAAATAGATGGTTCATTTGACTCCGTAGCTCTTAAAAAATCTGACGATTCTAACGTTAATCAATATTACATTAATTCATGGAAAATATGGGATTATGATAAAAGCGATTTTAACTAAGAAAATTTATTATCTTTGCCCTCTGAATTTTTCCTTTCTATAAGAGGAAAACATTATTAATTTTTGAAATATATAGATAGATGAAATCAATTCTAGGCATAGGGAATGCTTTAACTGATATATTAGCTGTACTTCCTGATGATAGTTTATTAGAAAAGTTTTATTTACCTAAAGGTAGTATGCAACATGTGGATATTACGACAGGGAATATGATTTGGGAAGCACTTAAAGAAATGGGCATTCAATATGTACCTGGAGGATCTGCAGCAAATACAATTACTGGAACTGCTGTTTTTGGTATGCCTTCTGCATTTATAGGCATGGTTGGTGTTGATGATATGGGGTCTCTTTATAAATCTGATATGAAGCGTAATGGCATTGAGACTAAATTATTTAGAGGGAAAGCCGCTTCTGGAAGAGCAATGGTATTTATAACACCTCCTAATTCAGAAAGAACGTTCGCAGACTACATGGGAGCAGCCTTAGAACTTGGTCCTGAAAATCTAGAACCTAGTTTATTCGAAGGCTACGATTATTTTCATATAGAAGGATATTTAGTGCAAAATCAGAAACTACTAAGACGAGCTGTTCAACTAGCTCAGGAAGCAGGTATGATAATATCAATAGATATGGCATCTTATAACGTAGTTGAATCTAATGACTCTTTTTTACATGATATAGTAAAAAATTATGTAGATATAGTATTCGCTAATGAATTAGAAGCAGCATCATATACTAAAGAGCAAGATCCAATAAAAGCTATTACTAAAATATCTAAGCAATGTGATATAGCCGTCGTAAAAGTAGGGGCCGAAGGTTCTTACATTATGCGTGGTGAGGAGTTTCATAAAGTAGCAGCATGTGAAGCAGATGTGAAAGATGTTACAGGTGCTGGAGATTTATTTGCATCAGGCTTTCTATATGGTTATGCTAATGATATGCCTCTTGATAAATGTGGAGAAATAGGTGCTATTATTGCAGCTAAAGTAGTTGAAGTTATTGGCCCAAAAATAGATATTCCAAGATGGAAAGAGGCTAAGTATCTAATTAAAAATATGATTCGCGAACACCATAAAAAGGACTAAGTTTTAAATTTAATATTGTCTCGGTCCAAATATAGCTGTACCTATACGAACATAGTTAGCACCCATATTCATCGCTATTTTATAATCCCCCGACATTCCAAATGACAGTTTGTCGAAGTGCCCTTCTAAAAAAGAGTATTGTTTATTTTTAATATTATGAAATAGTTCTACTAATGTACTGAACTCTTTCTTTATCTGACCTTCATTTTCAGTATAAGATGCCATTCCCATTAATCCTATTATTTTAGTATTCTTTAGGGAATTATCATTATTTATTTTATCTAATAACTTAAGTAATTCTTCTGAGTCAAATCCTGATTTAGAAGATTCAGTAGCTATAAAGACTTCTAATAAAACACTGATTTTAAGATTATGTGAGATAGCATACCTATCTATCGAAAAAAGTAATTTTTCACTATCTACTGAATGTATTAAAGATGCGTAAGGAAGTACCATCTTTAATTTATTAGTCTGAAGATGACCAATAAAATGCCATTCTATATCCTTAGGAAGAATTTCTACCTTCTTTTTAAATTCTTGAGCTCTACTCTCACCAAATATTCTTTGTCCCACATTATATGCCTCTTGAATAGCTGAGGCAGGATGGAATTTAGAAACTGCCACCAACTCTACAGTTGAAGGCAGTTCATTTTTTATTCGTAATAAATTATCACTTATTTTGTTCATATTAAAATTTTATTATTACCAATATAATAATAATTTAATAATAAAGTATTAACGACGTGCATTTTTCTTAGCAGCTTCTTGCTGAGCTTTCATTGCAGCCTCTAATCTCTGTTGAAACTTTGATTTTGATTTACCTTTGCCAGAATTCTTAGCTTGATTAGCTGCCATCGTAGCTTTAATTTTATCTTCATCAACAAAATATTTTCTTATAGCCCAAGTCTGTCCGATAGTAATGATATTTGATAACATATAATAATAACTAAGACCAGCTGAAAAATTATTACATATTAAAACCATAAATATAGGCATGAAATATTTTGTCATATTATTCATCATATTCATATTGGCATCTCCAGCTCCTCCACCACTACTTGGTGCTGTCATTCCTGTATTCATCTTAGCAGATATATACATAGTTACACCCATTAATAATGCGAAAAGTGAAACATGACTTCCATATAATGGAATATTAAATCCTAAGTTAAATATAGAATCATAAGTACTTAAATCATGAGCCCATAAGAAACTCTGTTGACGTAATTCGATAGAAGCAGGGAAAAATCTGTACATCGCTATCAATATAGGGAACTGAAGTAGCATAGGAAGACATCCACTATACATATTAACTCCCGCAGACTTATACAAAGCCATAGTAGCTTGTTGTTTTTTTACAGAATCTCCTTCCTTTGAATATTTCGCATTAATTTTATCAACTTCTGGCTTAATTAATCTCATCTTAGCAGAAGAAGCATATGAATTATATGTCAAAGGAGAAACAACTATCTTAATTATGAATGTCATTAATAAAATTATTAATCCATAATTTGATATAAATCTATGTAACAAATCGAATAAAGGAACTATTACGCCTCTACTAATCCATGCTACTATATTCTTACCCATTGGGATTATTCTCTCAAATCCTTTCTTATAACTTCTTAATAATCTATAACTATTAGGTCCATAATAGAAATGGAAAGGAATATTAACTTCATGAGCTGTATTATAGGCAATAGCAGCCTCCATATTACATTTCATAAGTCTCATATCTGGATCTTCTTCCGGATAATATTCTTGACTAAGTTTACCAGTTAAGAAATTATTATCTGCTACCATAATAGCTGAAAAGAACTGCTGTTGATATGCGAACCATTGGAATTTAGTAGTAATCTCTTTTCCTCCTTCAGATTTTCTTCCCCCACGCATTCCTCCTATTTGTTCTACACTTTTTTCGTTAGGAAATTTATACGAAACCATAGAATAATTTTTCTCATTCTTATATCCTTTCTCTAATCGAGGAATATCTACATTCCAACTAAGATCGATTTGAGTAGCATTTCTTGGAATGAAATTCTCCATACCTACAGTTATAACATTAAAATCAACTACATAACTATCAGGTTTTAATTTATATGCATAATCAATATATGCGTCATCTGAGAAATTTAATCTCATCACTAATAACGAATCATTAGATTTGACTGCTCTAAATACGAAATCTTTAGTATTTACATACTGACCTGTATATAATTGTAATCCAAATTCACTAGCATTTTCTTTTATTAAATGTAAAGCTAGACTATCATAAGTAAAATAATTTTTAATTAAAGTCTGAGATAATTGTGCTCCTTTAGTCGTATAATTAAGTTTTAATTTGCTATTTTCAAGAGTATATATCTTAGCAGTATCATTATAAGCTTTTTCTAAAAAAGGATTAGTATAAGTAACTGGCGTAGCAGAAGTCTTAGCTACTCCTTGATTATTTATTACTGTATTATCTTTTATAGTAACTCCAGATGTAGGTTGTACTTTCTTTAGCGAATCTGCGACTCTAGCAGCTACTTCAGCTTCATAATTAGCTTTATTTACTGCAGCTATTGAATCTTTTTCAAACTGAATTCTTGCTTGTTCTTTATACTGCTTACTACTATATACACTAAATACTACTAATATAAGTCCTATCAGGAGAAACCCGATAACTGAATCTTTATTCATTCTTTTTATCTACTTTTAATAATTTAATCTAAGCTTTTTATTTTTTCTTCTAGTTCTTTAAGTTCAGCTTTCGCTTTAGCTATCTTTTCCTCCAATTCAGATACTATTTTATTAGCAGTCTTAGAAGAAGCGAAAAAGCCTATATTATTCTCATATGTTTGAATATCGTTTTCTTTCTTATGGAATTTCTGTATAAGTCTATCTTTTTCAGTATGAATTCCCCCATGATTTCCACGAGCTTTAAAACTTCCACGGCCAGATGAACGTCCGCCTTTATAATTAGCATATTGAGCATAATCTCCAAAGGCAGCATTTATCGCAGCTTTAAAATCTGCTAAAATTTTATCTTTTTCTTTAAATGGAACGAAACCAATGACATTATATCTACTAGTAAAACCTTTTAGGTCAGACATAATAACGTTTTTGTCATCTCCCATTTGGTATGCTTTTACTTCTTCAATTATTGCTTGCTTAGCTTTAAGATTTTCAACATATTTAGGATCTACTCCACCATAATTTTTCTCCTTATTATTGAAAAATTCATCACAAGCTGCTCTAAAGCGAGTCCAAATAATCTCAGATTTTTTTCTTGAAACAGGACCAACTTTCTTCCATTCTTTCTGAAGAGCGATCAGTTGATCAGTAGTTTTCTTCCAATCAGTACTATCTTTTAAAGCCTCAGCTTGCTCACACAAAGCTATCTTCTTCTCCATATTCTCAGCCATAAGAACTTTGAATTGAGCATAATATTCACGTTTTCTTGTATAGAATTTATCACAAGCTGTTCTAAATCTATCATAAATACGTTGATTCTCTTTTTTAGTGGCGAATCCTATACCTTTCCATTCTTTCTGTAACTTTTCGAATTCTTTAGACTGTTTATTCCATTCACTAGAATCTTTTATATCTTTATTAGCTATTATTTCAGCTTTCTCACATAAAGTGGTTTTAGCAGTAAGATTATCTCTTTGAGATTGTTTAATATTCTCAAAATACATCTGATGCTTTTTATTAATAATCGAAGTAGCTGCTTTAAATCTTTCCCAAATTGGTTCACGCATCTCTTTAGACACAGGACCTATCTCTTTCCACTGCTCATGTAACTTCTGTAAATCATTAAATGCATTTACTATATTACTTGCTTCGATAAGTGCTTCAGCTTTTACACATAAATCAGTTTTAGCCTCTAAATTTTTCTTAAAATCAAGATCTCTTAATTCATTATTGATTTTTACATAATCATAAAACATCTCCACATAATGAAAATATGTTTCATGTACATCCTTCATTCTATTTTGAGGAATCGGACCTGATTCTCTCCATCTTGCTTGAAGTTTTCTAAATTCAGGAAATGTTCTATTTAAGTCTTCTTGAGTCTCTGTAAGAGTTTTTAATTCTTGAATAATTTGAAGTCTTATTTCTAAATTCTTTTCTTTTTGAGCTTCTAAATTTTGAATATATTTACTTCTCTCTCTTTTATATTCTTGATATAATTCTTTAAATCCTCTTTCTACTTCAGCAAAAGGATTTCTAGAGATAAGGTTTTCTGGGTCTTTAGAAACTTCATTTTCTTTAAATTCAGCTTCTGTTTCTTTATTTTCATTTTGAAGAGATACATCATCAGAAGGAGTCTGAAAGCCTATGGCTATTTTCTCACGTTTCAAAGCTTTATAGAATGAAGCTTTAATTTGATCTGCATATTTATACATTTCTTGCTGATCATGTCTTTTCAGCAGTGATTGAAAAATAAGCACTATATCTTTCAACGATAAAGAAGATAGATTTTTAAGTTCCTCTTCATTCATAAAAGGATCATCGTCATACTCCTTAGCCATTGGGCTAGAATCTTGACTTGAATCTTCTTCCTTTACTTCTGCTTCTTTTACTTCGTCCTTACTTTCTTTTTTTTCAATATTAGCTTTCACATCTTCAGATATTTCTTCAACTTTTTCAAAAACATCAACAGAATCTTCGGCTTTCTTGGCAACTACTTCTGCATCTATAGTTAATGCAGGTTTAATTTTCTCTTCACTCATAATTACAAATTATACGTTTTATTCAGCAAATATACATTAAATTTTAATAGATATCTATAAAAATGTAAATTTGCATCACCGATATAGTTAAAATACGTAAAAAAAAACAATAAAAACTCTGTAAATCATGAGAATAGATATCATCAGTGCCGTTCCAGACCTATTAGAAAGTCCTCTAAATCAATCCATATTAAAAAGAGCTCAAACTAAAGGAGTGGTAGAAATCAATGTAGTTAACCTTCATGATTACGGAAAAGGTAACTATCATCAAATAGACGACAAAGGTTATGGAGGTGATGCAGGCATGGTCATAATGATAGAACCAGTTTATAAAGCCATAACAGCACTCACATCCCAAAGAGACTATCAATATATAATTTACACTTCACCAGATGGCGAAATACTAGATCAACCCATGGCCAACACTCTTTCATGTGCTGAAAATATTATTATCCTATGTGGACATTATAAAGGTATAGACCACAGAATACGCGAACATCTGATTAATAAAGAAATATCCATTGGTAACTATGTTCTAAGTGGAGGAGAACTAGCAGCAGCAGTAATATGTGACTCAATAGTCCGTCTAGTACCAGGAGTACTAAATGACGAACAATCAGCCCTTTCAGACTCATTTCAAGATAATCTACTAGCTCCACCTATATATACTCGTCCTGCAGACTTCCAAGGCTGGAAAGTACCAGACATTCTACTTAGTGGCGACACTAAAAAAATTAGAGACTGGCAGGAAGAACGAGCTATAGAACGCACAGAAAAACTACGTCCAGAACTTCTAAAAGATTAGAACTCTCTTAAAAAACTACTTTTTCGAGGCAGGCAAGTTAAAAATACATCTTTACCAACCATAACATCTATAGATTTCAGGGCAATGCTAGCTCCGTGGTAAGCTAATTCAGGTGTATTATTTTGCTCACTCAGGTGACACAAAAACACATTTTTAAGACCTTCGTGGTAAGAACGAATCAACGCAGAGGCACACTGCTCATTCGAAAGATGACCAGTAGGACCCATAACCCTGTTCTTCAAAAGAGGAGGATACGAACCATTCATCAACATATCTACGTCATAATTTGATTCTAACACCAAATGATCAGCTTTTCGCGCATAAGAACATGCTTCATCTGAGAAATCACCAATATCAGTCATAAATACGAACTTTTCGCCTTTAAAATCGATATAATAACCTACACAATCAGAAGCATCATGAGAAACATGAAAAGAAGTAAAAGAGATTCCTAAATTAACATTTTCCTCATTATTTTTAATCACTCTTTTACAACCTCCAAGACCCTCCTGAGTACACTTGTGCTTATATAAAGAATTATGTAAAAGAGCTGTTCCATAAACAGGTACACTTAATTTAGTAGCGACAGACTGCAGATATTTTATATGATCGAAATGCTCATGACTGACCAAAATCATTTTTATAGATTTAATATCTACATTATATTCTTGCAATCTTTTTTTAATCGTTCTTCCTCCTATACCTACATCTATCAAAAGACCTGTATCTCCATTTCCTATATAATAACAATTACCATTGCTCCCACTCGATAAACTTATAAATTTATTTTTACTCATTATTTTCTAATTCTATTAGACGATTCTCAATGGTTTTATAAAGGTCCTTCTTAGGATCATACAATAAAGTTTTAAAACCCAAAGACGCAGCCGTCTCTAGATTCACTACCATGTCGTCGATAAACAAGGTCTCTTCAGGAACCATTTTTGATTTTTTAATTACTTTTTCGAATATTTCCCTCTGTGGTTTAGCACACTTCAATTTATATGAAAGAAAAAGCTCTTCGAAAATATCAGCGATATGATATCCTTTATCTCTAAAAAGTTTACGGCAATATCGCATACCTATTGGATTAGTATTACTTAACAAGAACATACGATAATCACTTTTATAAAACAATAAAGCCTCTATCCTATCCTGAGGAATAGGTAATAAAAGACAATTAAGGCAATAATCAATCTGACTATCAGTCACTTGCTTCGTAAACCCTTTAGGATCTGAGGTTATATCTTTTCTTATACCTGCTCTGAATTTTCTGGAATTTATAGAACCATTTTCGTATTTTTCGAAAATACCAACTCGTTTATAACTAGTCAGTATATTTCCAAAATCTTTATATCCAATTACATCACTAAAGGCCCTTAAACATGCTATTCTGTTTAAAGGAACGATTACTCCACCTAAATCGAATAACAGGTTTTTAATCAATTTTTTCTATTAATTTCGTGAAAACTATAGTCATTTTATCTGCTGCTGCATCTGCTGCTTTGACTACATCATCTCCATCATTCACATAATCTTCTGCATAATCATCATGCGCTTCATTCGTAATGACTGATATACCGAATACAGGAACAGAAGAATGTCTAGCGACTATTACTTCAGGAATAGTACTCATACCGACAGCATCAGCACCTATTGTCCTAAAATATTTATACTCAGCTGGAGTTTCATAAGTAGGTCCAGTACTAGCTAGATAAACGCCCTCTTTAACTTCTATACCATTTTCTTTAGCAATATCTTTAGCTAAAGCTATTAATTTTGGTTCATATGGTCTAGTCATGTCAGGGAAACGAGGTCCGAATTCATCCAAATTAGGACCTATAAGTGGATTAGGAAGTTTATTAATATGATCTTTTATAATCATCAAATCTCCTATTTTGAAATCAAAATTAACTCCACCAGCAGCATTAGACACGAATAAAGTTTCTATTCCTAATTTTACCATAACACGAATAGGAAGAGTTACTTTATCCATAGAATATCCTTCATAATAATGAAAACGTCCTTGCATAGCTAAAACGAATTTACCACCAAGCATTCCAGCTATAAAATTACCTTTATGACCTACTGCTGTAGATTTAGCAAAATGAGGGATATCTGTATATTTGATTACTATTTTATCGCTTATTTGATCAGCTAATTTACCCAGGCCACTGCCGAGAACAATTCCCACTTTAGGAGTTTTTCTTCCTAATTTTTCTGAAATATATTCAGAAGCTTCATTAATGGATATTAGTATTTCATTCATAATATATATTGTTATTTCTAATTCTTTTTATATTTCCATAATTTATCAACTACTCTTCTAGAATTATCTATAATTTCCTGTTCTCCTGGAACTTGTCTATCCTCCATTATAATTTTTCCATCACATATTACAGTCTCTATACAACTGCTATTAGCAGAATAAATCAAATTAGATTCAAAATTATAATTTGGAACAAATCTTGAAGAATTAAGGTCAATTATACATAAATCGGCCAATGCCCCCTCCTCTATTTTTCCTCCATTCAAATGTAATGCTTTTGCTCCATTTACAGTGCCTATATTCAGAATTTCATTTATGGGCAATGCTGTAGCATCACCTCTCCATCCTTTCTGCAAAAGCGAAGCTGTTTTCATGGCCTCAAGTAAATCCAGATTATTCGAAGAACCACAGCCATCTGTTCCTATAGTCACATTTGCCCCAGCAGCTTTTAACTCATTATACAAGAATCTATAACCAGATCCTAATTTTAAATTTGAATTAGGATTATGAGTTACAGTAACACCTCTTTCCCCTAATAATTTTATATCTTTTTCATTCAACCAAACACAGTGAGCAGCTACTACGCTGTCCGAAAGAGCTCCTAAACTATCTAAATATTGCACTGGAGACAAACCATATTTTTTTATAGATTCATTATACTCTACTTCTGTCTCTGCTACATGAATATGTTCTAATATATTATTTGCTCTGGCGAAATCATGAGTAAATTTTAAATTTTCCTCACATACAGTATAAATAGAATGTGTTCCAACAGCGAATTGAATTCTAGAATCCCATTTTTTAGAATCTTCAAAAGCCTTTTCACATGTTTTTCTATTAAACTCAGCCTTTTCTTTATTTCCAGCATCCATAAAAGTATAAGATAGACATGCTCTCATGCCCATTTCTTTTATTGCTTGAGCTGAAGTATTAATCATCCAATACTGATCTAAGAAACAAGTAGTTCCTGATTTAATCATCTCAAGGCAAGCTAGTTTAGTTCCCCAATACATATCTTCTTCTTCCAGATGATCTTCTATCTCCCAGATAGCATTAAGCCAGTCAAATAATTTAACATCATCTTTATAGCCCCTTAATAATGACATAGCTGCATGAGTATGCATATTATAAAAACCAGGAATTATAGCCTTATTTTTACCATCAATTATTTTATCAGCATTAAAATCAAGACTATCACCTATTTTATCGATTTTCCCATCTTTTATAAAGACATCTTTTCTTTTATTTTCACAATATATATTTTTGATTAAAATGGTATTCATTATTTATTTTAATAATTATTTTTAATGTAACAGACAAATATAAAAAATATATTTTGTACTTAGAAATTTATAGCCATAAATTACTAATTATAACTAGAATAAGACTTTCTCTTATAAACTATTAATTAAATGTGATTTATTATGTTTGTTTATAACAATTTTTATTATATTTGTTGTAAAATAATTCTAAATAGAAATGATTACAAATCAACTAATTGATCCTAAAAGCATAGTAGTCGTAGGTGCCAGCGATAACTTAAAAAAACCTGGTGGAGCTACTCTAAAAAATTTAATATCTTCCAGCTTTAAAGGTGACTTATTTGTAGTAAATCCTCATTCAGAATCTGTTCAAGGAATTAAATCATATAAAAACATAGAAGATATACCTACTGTTGACTGTGCTATACTCACTATTCCAGCAAGATTTTGTTTATCATCAGTTGAAACACTCTGTGAAAAGAAATGCTGTAAAGCTATAATAATAATATCTGCTGGTTTTCATGAAAATAGCCAAGAAGGTCTAGAATTAGAGAAAAAAATAGTAGATGTTTGTAATTCCACTAATACATCTTTAATAGGGCCAAATTGCATAGGAATGATGAATTCTAATTATGCTGGAGTATTTACCCAGCCTATTCCTAAACTAAGCAGTGATGGAGTCATTCTTATTTCAGGCTCTGGTGCTACATGCGTATTCATTTTAGAATTAGGGATGCAACTAGGTGTAAACTTTAGTCAAATATACTCAGTAGGAAATTCTGCTCAAATAGGCGTCGAAGATATATTATCATATATAGACAAAACTTATATAACAGGTAAATCTCCTAAAGTTATTGCACTATATATAGAAAGTCTCAATAATCCTGTAAAATTCGCAGAACATGCTCAATCTTTAATTACTAAAGGAGCGGTCATTACAGCTGTTAAAGCAGGATCCAGTTCAGCAGGAAGTAGAGCAGCTTCTTCTCATACCGGGGCAATGGCATCTCCAGATGCAGCAGTAGAAGCTTTATTTAAGAAAGTAGGAATTATCAGAGCTTACGGCAGAACAGAATTAATTAATATTACAGCAGTACTATCATTTCCTAAACCAAAAGGAAAACGAATAGGCATTATCACCCATGCTGGTGGACCTGCAGTAATGCAAACAGATGTTTTTTCAAAAAATGGATTCGAAATCCCTCACTTTTATGGAAAAAAAGCAGATAATCTATTAAAGAAACTTTATCCTGGTTCATCTGTTGCAAATCCTATAGATTTTCTAGCAACCGGCACTGCAGAACAATTAGGATACTGCATTGACACTTTTGAAAATGACTTCAATGTAGATGCAATAACTGTTATAATAGGAAATCCTGGTTTGGATACATCATTTGATATTTTTAAAGTAGTAGAAGAAAAAATAAAGAAATGTACAAAGCCAATATATCCAGTTTTTACATCAGTAATTAATAATAAAAATGAGATAGCAAGATTTCATAGACACGGTTTCATAAGTTTCTCAGATGAAGTTCTTTTAGCTTCCGCTATAGCTAAAGTTATGAATAGTTCTCCTATTCCTATAACTAAGACACACCCTCCTGTAGACAAGAAAATGATTAGAGAAGTTATCAAATCTAATAAGAACGGATATTTACCACCTGATCAAGTTTCTATTTTACTAGATGCTGCAGGAATTAATCATATTAAAGAATACATAGCTAGGACAGAAGAAGAAGCTATTAAATATGCTCAAGAAATCGGTCTTCCTGTAGTTATGAAAGTAGTTGGACCTATCCATAAATCAGATGTTGGTGGTGTGACTTTAAATATCGACCAAGTTAATTTTCTTAGTTCAGAATTTCATAGAATGATGAAAATAGAAGGCACTACTGGTGTATTAATTCAACCTATGATCGAAGGTAAAGAAATATTTATTGGAGCTAAAAAAGCGAAAAATTTTGGGCACCTGATAATGTGTGGCTTAGGAGGAATATATGTAGAGGCACTTAAAGATATTACCACCTCCCTCACTCCAGTATCTGAAGAAGATGCAAATTCTATGATTAATAATCTTAGAAGCATCAGAATTATTAAAGGAATGCGAGGACAAGAAGGTATTAATATAAATCTATTTAATGAGATGATACGAAGAGTTTCTGCTTTATGTGGTGTAGCTAATGAAATTTGTGAAATGGATATTAACCCTTTAAAAGGAAATGAAAGAGAAATAATAGCTATAGATGCAAGAATTAAAATAAATAAAACCCATAATGTCATAAAAAATAATTAAGTGATAATTTTAAAAAGGACATTTAAATATTACATTTGTAATAAATGCTAGATTTTTTTAATAAAATAATTCATTGGTATAATAAGCAAACAGACTCTATTAAAATATTTATTTGGGTAGGTTTAATAGCTTTTATCGGCATTATCATTAGAGGACATAGCGTCATCGATGGCATAAAAAAAGGATTTGAATTTTATTTCAAATAATAAAAATAACATAAATAACATAAAACAATAAAAATAATTATTATGGCAACAAAAGGAGCAATAGTAGTAGATACAGAAAGATGCAAGGGCTGTGGCGTTTGCATAGCTAACTGTCCTACGGACACTATAGCATTGTCCGATAAGGTCAATAGTAAAGGATATCATTATGCGTATATGAAAAACCCAGACAACTGCACTGGATGTACAAACTGTGCAACAGTTTGCCCTGATACAGTTATTAAAGTTTATAGAGTAAAAAAATAATAATAGAGACATAAATATGGCAGAAAAGATTTTAATAAAAGGAAACGAAGCCATCGCATTAGGCGCTATTGACTGCGGCTGTGATGGATTTTTCGGTTATCCTATCACTCCCCAATCGGAAGTGATGGAAACTTTAATGTTAAAAAAACCATGGGAAACTACAGGAATGGTAGTTCTTCAAGCTGAAAGTGAAGTAGCATCTATCAATATGGTTTATGGTGGTGCTGGTACTGGTAAAAAAGTAATGACTTCTTCAAGTAGTCCTGGAGTCAGTTTAATGATGGAAGGATTAAGTTATATAGCTGGAGCAGAACTTCCCTGCGTAATAGTTAATGTTATGCGTGGTGGTCCTGGTCTAGGGACTATTCAACCAAGTCAAAGTGACTATTTTCAAGCTTGTAAAGGTGGTGGCCATGGTGATTATCATAGTATAGTATTAGCACCAGCTTCAGGTCAAGAGATGTACGATTTCATGGATCTTGCCTTCGAGCTTGCTTTTAAATATCGTAATCCTGCTATGATTCTCGCTGATGGTGTTATCGGTCAAATGATGGAAAAAGTAGAGCTTCATGATCCGAAGCCAAGAAGGACTGATGCTGAGATTGAAGAACTTTATGGTTCATGGGCTACCAGAGGAAAAAATAAAAATAGAGAACGTAATATTATCACGTCTCTTTCTCTTGACCCTGATACCCAAGAAGCATTTAATCTTAAACTTGGTAGAAAATATGATAAGATTAAAGAAAACGAAGTTAGATTTGATACTTATAAAACTGAAGATGCAGAACATCTAATAGTAGCTTTTGGATGTATGGCTCGAATAGGTGAAACTGCTGTCGACTTAGCTAGAGAAAAAGGTGTTAAAGTGGGATTACTTAGACCTATAACCCTTTTCCCATTCCCTACTAAACCTATTCAAGATTTAGTTCCTCAGATGAAATCAATTATGTCACTAGAACTTAATGCTGGACAGATGGTAGAAGACGTAAGATTAGCAGTGAATGGAAAAGTCCCTGTTAGTTTTTATGGTCGTCAAGGTGGAAATATTCCTTCTCCAGCAGAAATCTGTGATGCTTTTTTAAAAACCATTAAATAACGAAAGAAATGGAACTAAAAGATATAATTAAACCCGAAAACCTAGTTTATGATAGAACATCTGTTCTTACAGATAATACTATGCATTATTGCCCAGGTTGTTCTCATGGAACTGTACATAAACTTGTAGCAGAAATTATTGATGAGATGGGCATTCAAGATAAAACAATCGGAGTTTCACCAGTTGGTTGCTCTGTATTCGCATATAATTACTTAGATATAGATTGGCAAGAAGCAGCTCATGGCCGTGCACCTGCACTTGCTACTGCTATTAAAAGACTAAATCCAGACAAATATGTATTTACATATCAAGGTGATGGAGATCTAGCTTCAATAGGAGCAGCTGAAATCTTACACGCTTGTAATAGAGGTGAAAATATAACTGTAATATTTATAAATAATGCCATTTATGGTATGACTGGTGGTCAAATGGCCCCTACTACACTTCTTGGCCAAGTTACAGCTACTACTCCTTATGGAAGAACAGTAGAACTTAATGGTTATCCTCTAAAGATTACAGAATTAATTGCTCAATTACCTGGTACTTGTTATGTAACCCGTCAGTCTGTACAAACACCTAGTGCAGTTAGAAAGGCGAAGAAAGCTATACGAAAAGGTTTTGAAAATTCTGCCAATCGTAAAGGTACTTCATTTATTGAGGTGGTTAGTACTTGTAATTCAGGATGGAAGCAAACTCCTGTTAATGCTAATAAATGGATGGAAGAAAATATGTTCCCATTCTATCCTCTTGGTACTATGAAAGATGAATAATAAGTAATCAAAAAATTAATTTAGAAATGAAAGAAGAATTAAAAATATCTGGATTCGGTGGACAAGGAGTTTTATCTATGGGTAAAATTCTAGCATACTGCGGAATCATGCAAGATAACGAAGTAGCTTGGATGCCTTCTTA
>Ga0172377_10001384_pt1 | contig 24361 bp, 26 predicted proteins | sample Pumphouse3metaG_FD_119749 | JGI IMG/M metagenome (GOLD analysis project Ga0172377, IMG submission 119749) | Leachate microbial communities from a municipal landfill in Southern Ontario, Canada - Pumphouse #3 metaG | ecosystem: Engineered > Solid waste > Landfill > Unclassified | place: Canada... | reverse complement strand
TTCCTGTATATAAATCGGGAATATCCAGCGTCAGCGTTCCGTTTTTCCAAAACTTGAAGTCCCGCAGGTAGCCGGTCATATAGGAATATGCTCCTCCGGTATTGCGATGTCCCCCTATCAATTGAAGCCCGGTCAGTTCTTTGGCGGTTGCGCTGATAGTTTGGGCGTTGTCAGTCTCTCCATATGCGGCTGGCTTGCCGCCGTCAGGGTCGGTTATGGTGCACTTCCAGTTTCCATTGCCGTCATATTCAAGGGTGCAGATGCCCGCTTTTGGGCGAATGGCCTCCGTATGATTGGTAAAATCGCGTTTATTTACATTGGCCAGAAAAAGGGTGATGGAGTTTGTGCCAAACTCCAGATATTGATACATCCAGGGGTAGCCCATTATGTATTGCGAGCCGCTTACATCTATCTTATAGCCAAACTGGATTTTCCACGAGTCCGTTGTATTGGCTGTCTTGATAAGCGTTGTCCCCATGTCGATCTGTGTTCCGCCAGCAGGTGTTACGCCATCAAAATTCATTACCCTCGAACACCCGTTATCCCGCAGATAGTCGTGGTCTGGCGTGTCTATGGTTGTCCAGTTGCTGTCGCTTCCGCTGGTCAGCGTCCCGTGGCGCTTATTACCGCTTACGTCATTCAGCACGATGCCCGACTTCTCGACTACGGGATATTTTGCCCAGATCGCACCGCCAGCTTTGGCGGTTAAAGTGATGCCATAAACGATCTTTTCGTTAGCTATTTCTATCTTGCCATCTGAAATCGTAGCCTTGTCCGTGCTATCGCAAGCAATGTCGAGGTCATTGGCGACCAGCCCAGTAACGGCAAAATAGGCTGTGCCGTCACCCAATATCGCTCCAACGCTGCGGCTGATGGCGTGATTATTGTTCCCGCTGCTGTCCAGTATCTGCGCTCTACTGAAGCCGGACTCATTGAACAGACAGACATCCGACTGCGCCAGCAGGGTTTCCATCGGTGTAGGTTCAGCCCCCGCCACCGTCCCGCTCACTTGCATCGGGGCTCCCAGCCCCATTCCCATTCTCATCCCCATCATAAGTCCACCCCCAGCGTGATGCCATAGGTCTTGTCTGTGTCTGCTGTTAGCTGTATGCTGTATTTATCCATTATTTTCACTCCTGCCCCGATGCCTAACCGCTCCGGGATTGCGTCATCAAATTGCCGATAGCCGAATGTCAGCGAGGCGGTGGGCGTCATGAATTTCGGCTTTGAAATTGGGCTTAGTTCGGGTATCGTTTCGCTGAAATTTGCCTTTAGGTTGAACAGATTGCTATACTCGTTATAGCCAATACCCAAGCTCACCCTGCTGTTGCCAGACGGAGAGGTAAGCGTTGTGTCCATTGTGGCGTATTCGGCTTGTATCGGCTCGGCGCTGCCGGCCTTTATGCCCGCGGCGTTATTAATAGTCATCGCCATGCCTATTCTAAGACCCATCATTTAGCCCCGCCCCTAACGGGAATGGCGCTTTCATCAGCCCAGGTCCCCTTCCATGATCAAGGTGTAGGTAACGATGTCGCTGCCTACCATCTTCTTCTGCCTACGGACAAGTGCGAGCAAATAGGCGAAGTCGTCGCTGCTCTGGATCACCTGGCAGCCTGCGCTGAACTTCTGTACGGTGGCGGCAATGCCGTCCTCGAGGGTGCGGTGGATATTGACCGCAAACAATCCTGTTTGCGTAGGGACGTTATTCCAGTCCAAATTGCTGTCCTTGTTCTTGTCGCGGTTAACGGTAACCGGCTTGATCTGCCGTAAGGCGGTATAGCCGCGGTGCAACCCGATCTGATAAGCGCCCCGATACTGGCCGGGCTTGAGTATGGCGCATCCCGCGCTATTAATGGGGTTCTGGAGGTAGTGGAGCGCCGGATCAGCGGTGAAGGGGCACGTAAATACGCGCTCATAGCCGTTGATGTCTATGTATGCCACGCAAAAGGTGTCGTCGAATTTGCCCGGGCGTTGGCTGGGATTGCGGATACCGATGACATTGAGGTCATACGCCCTGGGCCCGAAGAACGCATATCCTTTGCGCCGTAGGGCCTCTTTCAGTTCACCGTATCGGGGGGTCTTCATACCTATGCTCCTGCCTTATCTGGGGGCAGAAAGCCGTGTGAGATCTTGTTTACGTAGTGCAGCAATTTCTCAAACTCATTAGCGTCGGCTATTGCGTCATAGCGCATTATCACCTTGACGCCATATTTATTGACGCCCTCAGAGAAGATGTCGACACACCACTGGTCATATTGCCCCTCTATGGCATGGGCACTGACCTTAATAGTCGGCCACAACTTGGGCATGTTCGCCATGACGTTCAGGACCTTCTGGTATTCCATGTACTGGACAAGGTTCTCATTGCGGACAAATTCAATCAGCTCTTGCTGCCAACTGCGGTTTGCCAGGATAGAGAATTCTTTACGCCGGCCATAGTGCTGGGTGATAATGAGGTCGGTCATGTTAGGCTCGATCATAAAGGGCTCTGCTCTTTCGGCTTGGTAGGCCAGGATGTTGCCGCCATAGACGATTTCGATGGACGTGATGTCGCTGTAGGTCTTGTACCATTGGTAGTATCCGGGCACTTGGTCTGGATATTCGCGTGAGTAGGTCTCGATTGTGTACATTGATTAATCCTTGGTTATGATAAAGAATAGTTATTCATTAATAGCGCACATTGCTCGGCGCATTCCTCTTGTGTTAACGCTGTCTTCCATGCCTGCACTGCGGCTAGTTCCCCAAAGTAAGAGGCCCCGGGGTCTATAAAGTCATCATAATAAGAATTACTCGCCCCTATTATTGGGAATCCATACCCGCCAAGACCCGAGGCGCTGGCTAAGCCGGCCGGTTCAGAGTATATGGCCACCCCGTCTACGATGACGTATATCATATTCAACACATGGCTCACAGATACCACTAGCGTATGCCAGGATGAGCTTGGCCACGATATCGTCGGCCGATGGTTGATTGTGTAATACATCCACACTTTGTCATAACCACTTATGTCTATATAAAAGAGCCCCTCTGTTTCTGAAGAACCCTGCAGCGACACGCCAAATGCGGGAATGTAATCAGGCGGGCCATAGGGGTATGCCCCGTATAGGGTGTACAGCGCTCCAAATCTACCGTCGTATTCTTCAGGGACGAACGTCGGATTTTTGAACACCGCAGCCATTGTATAGCCGTCCCATAGGCTGCCGTAATTAACTATGGGCCCTTGATTATACATCAAATTTTTTTCTTGGTCCCCGGACGCTGCCCCATATATAAGGCTTGGGGCGCCGTTAATGGCTTCTCCGGTCAATGTAGGGGAATACGTGGCCAGGGTGCCGCCATTCGATCCCAGGTGTGGAATATACTCATGCCCAAATATGGAGTCCACCCAGGTAGTGTGTGTTCCATATGACAAATTGACGTTATTCCTCAGGTCTATAATCATATTATCCTGCTGCACCCATTCATCTCCGCCAAGGGTTGTTGTCCCTTCCGCTGTAGTTGTGGGGGATATCGGGGCATTAAGGGCGCACGATCTGATCAGTCTCATGGATAGGGTTTTCTCTGCCCCGCCATCAGCGGCTCCAGCTGGCCCAGAGCATGCAGATACGGCAGTGTCTCCGGGTCTACCAGGATGGCCCTTAGGCGCAACATTCTGTTTGACTGTACTAATCGCATATTATATGTCCTTTAGGGGGCATTCTATGCATTATCGGCCTATTAGCGGGTATACTTGGTTATACACGTGCACCACGAATGTATATAATTTGTCGGCATTGGCCAGTCCGGCGCATTTTATGTATTCCGCGCTTCGCTCTTGCAGCGCTCTTATCGCCAGCAGCGTTTTCCCGTCGATGCCCTGCATCTCTTCCCGTGATATATCCACTTTGTTGACCAGGGTATGATTAAAGGATAGGGGGTTGCGCTCTACATTGGCGATAAGCGTTATGATGTCGGACCGCAATAAGTCTTTATATTTACCCACTAATGCGGCCTCTATGCGCCTATATACGGCAATGGCGGCCACAATAAGGGCGCCTATGGCGATTATAAGCTCGGTGCTTTGGCGGACATATTCAATGATATCCTGCATTCCTTATCTCCTTTAATGAGTTTATTGCCAGCAGGACCTTATTGTTCGCATAGTCCAGCTGCGGCGACCCTCGTCCGTTCACCAGATTCTGGATCTCGGTCTGCGTGCCGGCCAACTGCTCGATGATCCGGTTCAGGAGATCATCCGCTTCCTGCTTATTCATCTATACTCTTATTGGCAAAGCATAGCAGGATGCCGCTGGTGATCGTGATATCGGTGAAATAGCCCGGCACTGACACGCCCGCCGGTATGGTTGCACCGTCCAGCGCGTTTTGGCTGGCTTCCGGCACGATGCTCAGATCCGTCATCGTATCGATGACTGTTTCCTCGAGCGCGGTTATCCACCCGTATACTTCTCCCGCCGGTGACGACACATTCCCCGCCATGAGCACCCGCTTGCCGTAGCGGCCATTGGATAGATTGAGCTGATGCAGCGTTTGCCTGCCGACGGTAGGGTTGGCGATTTCCTCTCGAAGCGTAGGTTTGCTTCCCATAAGTATCTCCTAGTTCTTATAGCTGGCTTTCATGCGTTCCAGCGTTTTGGCGCCGCTTAGCACGGCCTTGGCTTTATATTCATTATGCTTATTTGTGGCGCGTTGCTTGTCAATCAATTTTTTCGCAGCCTCGACATGGCGGTTGTTGGGCAGGGCAGATATTAACCTGTCCCGCAACGGGTTATCGAATAGTATCATCGCCGCCCAGAGTTTGTTGTAATAGACGTTTTCCTGCGTGACCCCATGCGTTGATTTTACTCGGAAGATATGTCCGGTCTCGACGTCTTTATGGCAGAGACAGTTCCCGCCGAACATATATGACTTTATCGAGATCAGCGGCTCCAGGGTACCCCATACCCTATGCCCCGCAAAGCCGTCTATATACTGATACCATTCTTTCTTTACGCCGTAGATGGCGCCCAAGATCACCGGCACCTCGATGACCCCCTTCTGCTTCCGGTCCAGCGGCAGCCATTGCGCGGCCAAGATGCTCATATGCTTGACCTTGCCGGGTTTCTTGCTGGCATTATACCGCGCCAGCAGCGATGCCCCGCTGCGCATATTGATGCCGCGGCGGTATTCGATGTCCATGCCCTGGGGCTTGCTCTCGTTCAGCGCTACGCAACTGGTGCAGATCAGGCTCTTGGGATTGGCCTCCGTGGCGGCTACCAGCTTGGACATCCAGTTATTGGCGATAAACCGGATATCGCTGCCCATGATGATGAGATTGTCGCTTTTGGCATAGTGGGCCCCGGTATCGAAGGCGCGGCCAACACCGTGATTTTGGGCATGCCGCACTATCTTGGCTCCGGGCATGTCGATCTTGCGGCCGGAATGGTCATCTACGATAATGATCTCGTAATCGGTAAGGTCCGCGGTCTCGCGGATCTGTTTGACCGTCTCATTGATGAAGGCCTGGCCTTCGTTGTGGTAGGCGATGATTATGCTGACTTGCACCCGAGCACCTCAGCCAGATACTGCCTGCCCCATTCCACCGTCCTTTCCAGCCCGACATAAAACTCTTTCCTTGGATGCACGCCGAGGATATCTCCAAGTTTCTGGTTGCTGACGTCGAACTTGATTATATCGCCGGGCGCCCACGGGCCGTATTTGACGGGATAGCCGGGAACGTCCATAGCCTTGCAAACCATGTCGTAAAGTTCTTTGATCGTGACCTTGATACCTGATGCGCAGTTGAACGCTTCTCCGCTGATATTCTCGACGCGCGCTGCGGCTATGTTGGCGTTGACCACGTCTCCGACGTAGGTGAATGACCTTTCTTGCTCTCCCGAGCCGAATATGGTGATTGGCTTACCTTCCAATATCCTGCGGATGAATATGGACACTACCCCGCCGACGTCGCTGGACTCCTGGCGCGGGCCGTAAACATGAAAGTACCTCAAGATGGTTGCGTCCAGGTCATATAGATCACAAAAGGCGCGCACATACTTCTCCCCCGCCAGCTTACTCACACCATAATAGGACGTGGGATTCAGCGGATGCTCCTCGTCCTGTGGAAAGTAGCGTGGCTCGCCATAGACGGAGCCTGTAGACGCGTGCACGAATTTCTTTACCTTGTGCTTGACGGCCAGCTCCAGCAGGGTCAGGGTGCCTTTGCCGTTCACGTCCAGATCCTTGCGCGGATCGGCCATGCATACGGTCTTCTTGGACGCCGCCTGGTGGAATATGACCTCTGTGCCGGGCATGATCTCATCCAGTTGGTCATAGTCGAGCACGTCGCATTTGATCTCCTTGAAGTTGGGGTATTTCGTCAAGTGTGCCAGGTTTTCTTTTTTCCCGGCAGAGTAGTTGTCGATGCTGATCGTGTCAACGCCGTGCAGCACAAGTTTCTCCACGAGATGGCTGCCGATAAAGCCGGCACCGCCGGTTACGATCGCTTTAGCGTATGGAAACATTCTTCTTCCTTTGTATCGCCATTTTTATAATGCCATCAGCGCGCTTGGCAACAGCTTCATAGCTATGGACCCGGACCGCATATTCGCGGCTGGCCCTGCCCACTTTCTCTAGATCTATTTTGCCTGCCATTGCGTCGCGGATAACCCGGGCAACATCTTCGGCATTATAGGCTTTAAGGCAGGGCGCCCCATAATCGCTTATGTCCCCGGCGCGTTTTACCGCAATATCGAGGATTCCGCAGATCACGGGAATTCCCAGTGCCATAGCCTCGACCTCGCTGCGGCCGTATACCCCGAGCGGAGTTATTTGTCCATAATACATGGCATAGGTGCAAAGATTGTCCATAAATGTGCTGTGTGGTACGTGGTATGTGGTCCCGCTAAGTTCATATTCAACCGGCAGGCCTTCTCCCTGAAGCTGCTCGATCGCTGGGCGCAGATATCGGTCTACGTTCTTGCTATCTTGGTTGGCCATGTAGGCTCCCACGATAAAGCGCTCACCGCCACCTGCTCTGGCATGGATAGCTTTTGTGTTTATCGCGTGCGGCAGCCAGCCGTCGTTTATCTCCGGGTAATTCATGCTGGGCTCAACCGGCAGGATTACATCATAACTATTCCGATACTCGGATAGTGGCCATACCTCATAGGCCTTGTGATAGCCTGAGTTCTTTCTTCTGTATTTAGCGCCCACGGGCATTGATATCATGACCGCGCCCGGCTTGACCTCGTGTCCGCTTCCGTCTTCGAATATCTCCCTGCCGTTGTTATCATAGATATAAAACCCATCGTCTTTGATAAATGACAAAGAGTCACACGCCGTTATGATGGCGTCGGCATCTGCTATGGCGCGAGCATAGGCATCCCGTCCGGATTCTTTATTGGCATAGGCGCCGCTGTGCCCGGCTGATTTTAGCGCCTGATATAGGTGCAGCCCGGATTTGGCTCCGTCATAATAGCAGATTACGGCTATCTTCATTTGCGCTTCGCCTTCCTGGCTTTTGCCTGTTCTATTATGTTGAGCGCTTGCCTGGCTACGCTTTGATAGCTGTGCCACTTGACCGCATAACTCCGGCTGGCCTTGGATATGGCTTTAAGGTCCAGTTCGTTGTTGTGTATTTTTCTCAGTACGTCCGCTACATCCTTGGCATTATAGGCCTTTATAAAAGGTGCCCCATACTCTTTGTTCTCCCCAGCCCGGCTGACCGCTTCAGCGGTTATGCCGCATATTGTGGGAATGCCCATAGCTATCGCTTCCACCTCGCTGCGGCCGTGTACGCCGATTGGCGTTATCTGCCCATAATAAACCGTATAGCGCTTCATCTGCTCCATGTATTGGCTATGCGGAACCATATGCTTCAAGCCGCCCAGCATTAACTTAACGTCTATCCCCTCCCGCTCTAACTGCTTCAGGGCCGGCATAAGATATGCTCTCACGTTCTTCGAGTCCTTACCGCCCATGTACGCGCCGACAACTATTTTTTTGCCGGGGCTGTAGCCATACGTGACCTTGTCGGTGTCGATCGCATACGGCAGCACGCCATGGTTGATATCTGGATAATTAAGGTCCGGTTCTGCTGGGGTTACCATGTCAAAGTTTCTGCTGTACTCAGTAAGCGGCCATATCTCGAATGCCTTGAATCCAGAGCTTTTCCGCCTATAATTACAGCCCAGCGGCATCGAGATCAGGACAGCATTTCTTTTGACTTTGTGTTTGCTGCCCTTGGGATAGATTTTTCGGCAGTTATGCGCATACATATAGATCAGGCCATTTTTGACATAGGCCAGCGCGTCGCCCGCCACAATTATGACGTCCGCGCCAACTATAGCCCGTGCATAGTCCCTGGTGTGGCCCTTGTAATTAGCGTAGGCCACCTGATGCGCGGTATGCTTCTTCAGCGCCCGGGATAGGTGCCGCCCGGATCTGGCGCCGTCTATTATGCCGACTACCGCTATCTTCATTTGTGGGCCGCCTTGATGATGTTCTCGGCCTGTTCGGCTATGCTCTGGTATCCGTGAACGCTTAGCGCGTAATCGCGTGTCTCATGCGATATTTGCGTTAGATCCAGTTCCTTTTTGCAGATGGAGCGCAGCAACTCGACCAATGTATCTTCGTCATAGGCCTTAAGGCATGGGCCGCCATAGTTTTTGTGCGGCTTCGCCTGCGCTCTGGCCGTATCGGTGATGCTCGCTATGATCGGAATCCCATACGCCATCGCCTGGATCCCGCTGTTGCCATAGACGCCGAGAGGGGTTATCTCTTCAAAATATATCGTGCACTCCTTCATCGCATCCAAGAATTGCTGCTGCGGCACCCTGCCCCGTTTCTCGAGGCTGGGGGAATGGATCTTTATGGCATAGCCCTCTTTCTGGAGCCGCCTTACCGCAGGTATAAGATATTTGGCCGCGTGCTTGCTGTCCGCCTGGCCGTAATAGGCGCCGACAAGTATATTGGGGCCGTCGCCCCATACATACTCGGTACGCTCCACGTCCCAGGCATGCGGCATCCACAGCCCGTTAAGCTCGGGATAGTTGAGGTCTGGCGTTAGCGGCGCCATAAAATTGCTTGCCCCGGCAATCATATTATGTGGGACCAGCCCATAGGATTTGGAGTATCCATTCACTTTCTTGCGGAAAAATGATCCTCCGGGCGAGCTGATCAGGATCGCGTTCCGCCTGGCCCGGTAGCCGCTGTGTTTCTTGATGGTGGCTTTTCCGTCATAGCGGTACATGCTAAACTTGCCTTTCTTGATTTCGGCCGGGTTGTCCCCCTTGACCCATATCACATCGGCGGCGGCTATGGCTTTCGCCCAGAGTTTGCCGTCCTTGGAGCCGGAGACATAATGGATTTGATGTTGAGTGTGGCGCGCCAGCGCAGCCGCCAGCCTTTTCCCGCTGCCCGCGCAGTCTATATTTGTGACTATTGCTATGGTCACTGCTGATTATGCGCCGGGTTGCCCGGGTTCCTGGATGGAATTAACCTGCCCTGCCAGATCCATGTCCATATAGCTTTTCATGACTTTGGCATAAAGATCCGGGGATTCGGTCTTAAGGTTGAGCAGGAGCTGGTTTCGCTCGCTATCGGTCATCATGGCCATTGACCCGGCCACGGACTGGGCATAGGTATTAAGCTGGAAGTCGGCCTTCTCTTTTTCTTTCTGGCCGGAGACGATCTTGCTGTATTCGGTGTAGATCATTTTCCTGAATGATTCCGGTGAGTGGGCGTTGATCTCATCGAACATCTTTTTCCACTCGGCCGCGTTGTCCTTGAGCGCATGTAGCTGCATGGCATATTTGGCGGCCTGGTCCATAAAGAGCAACTGCTGCTCGACCTGGTTATAAACTTCGTCCGTGATCTCGGGGCGTGTGGCTGTGATCTCGCGCCACAGCATATCCGCCTGGTCCGGCTCGGCGTTGATCAGCTTGGCTACGTATTCATAGGACGCCATCTGATCGGCCATTTCCTTGACCTTGGCGTAGGTATCGGTATCTTCCTGCATCATCTCGGCTTCGTAAGTGACCCGCTGTTCGGGGGTGATCCTGTTATAAACCCGGGCCTTCTCCTCGATTTTCTTGGGGTCGTTCTTCGCGGACTCCTCCATCTGCTGTTTCATGTAGTTGGGATCCTGCGCCATCATCTCCTGCTGCTGCTGTTCGGCCATGACCTGGTCGAGATAGGCCTGTTTTTCCTCGTCTGGCGTCTGCTGATACTGTTCCTGCTGCTCGGGGTCGAGGCTTTGGACGGCCTGCTCGTAGGTCATTTGCTGCATGTATTCCTGGATCCTGGCCTGCTGCTGCTCCGGCGGCAACTGCTGGATCTCCTGCTGCTGCTCCGGCGGCATGGACGCGTATGCCTCTTCCATCTGCTTGTTCATCTGATACTGCTCCGCCAGGTCCTGAGCCTCGAGCTCGGCCACGGCCTGCTGTTTCATGCCGTCCATCTGCAGCTCCATCTGTTTTTTGCCCATGCGCAGCTGTGATTTCTCCTGCAGCTTGAGCTGCTGCTTCATCATTGCCATTTGCTGCTGCGCCTGCTGATCGGCCACGATTTGCTGCTGCGCCAACTGCCGCTGCTCCGCCATGGCCTGAAGCTTCATTTGGATAAGCTGCTGCTTGGTCTGCATCTTGAGCTGCGACTCCTGCGCATCACGCTCCACCCCGGCCTGGGCAATGGAATCCTTCAGCGTTTCTTTCCGCGCGATCTCGCGCTGGTCAGTCTGCAGCGCCAGGGTAGCCTTGGTCGTTTCATACTGCATCTGCCCCTGCTCCTGGGCGATCATCTTCTTAACGTCGGCATAAGCGTCAAGCTCGCGTTTCTTGTAGCGCTGCTCGGTGCTGTAATCTTCGCCTAAATGCTTGTAATAGGTCTCGGACGAGATTCCCCCTTTTTCGTGTTCCTGTGCCAGATAGGCCAGCTTGGAGAATGCCTCCACCAGCTCGGGCACGTTGAGCTTCAGCTCTACCTTCTCGGAGTCCGTCTTGTTCTGGTTGATCTTGTCCTCAACAAAGGATACGGTATCCTGGGCGGCGTCGACGAGCATTTTAATGACATTCTGCAGCACCATGGCCGACACGTTCTGCCGCGACCAGGTGGCGCCGCCGTACATGAACTCGATGGGGATGCCCAGCCCAGCCATGATATCCTGCATATTGGCGCGCAGTTCCTGGTCCGTGCCCAGCAACTTGCCGTCGCCCCAAATACTGGTGGTCCCGACCTCTATCGGCATCACCGGCACATAGGATTTGTCGCGCTTGAACTTTTCGAGTTCCCTGTATACGCTGTCTACCCATGTGTCCAGCACTATGGACTGCGACAACGGCGCGCCTGCATTGGAGCCTCGCTCCACCGGGAACAGGATCCGCAACGGGATAAGGGTATCCTCCGCGACCGTTTTATTGGCCGCCATGTATTTCATCCGCAGCCCCAACTCATAGAAGATGCGCGCCATGGGCGGTATGGGCAGGCCGTGCACCAGCAGGGTCGGCGCTTCATACACGAATATCTTGTTTTGGGTGATCCGCACCTTCATGTCTTTCTTGGCTGCCTGGATGAATACCTCCGGCAGCGTGCACATGATGAAATGGTCGTTCTGCTGCACCTTGCGTTTAAGCTCGGGGTCCAGGGTATAGGCGTATTGCTTGTCGCCGGTGACCATATTATGCGATACGGAGATCCGGTTCGGCGACCACAACGCGATCTGGATATTTTCCGCATTAGCCAGGCTTTTCTCGGTAAAGCTGAACAAGGCTTCTTTCTCGAGGTTTTTGCAGCCTTTGGCCTGGCATTTATAATAATAGTCGCCTTTATCGTCGCGCCGGTATTGGGCTACATTGTCTTTATGCAGGTCTTCCATCTTATATGACGTGCCGCATGCCGGGCATTTCAGCATCTTCCTAATCCTGTACATGGGATAGAGGATAAAGATGCCGTATAACTGATAGTCACGGATTGCCCGGACCAGGTTTTCCTTAAGCCTTATTTTGCGTATGATCTTTTGCGCTTCGCGCTCGGCCTCCTCGGACTCAGACTTAACCGTCAGGCCGTCTACCGCAAATTGCGCCAGCTTGGTGATGGCGGTGCCGACTATGGTGTTAGTAAAGAAATATTCGCAGTACCGGTAGAATACCCGCACGTCCTCCACATACGACGCTATGGGCTGCGGATTAGCGAACAGCGTCCTGTCTGACGGCCATGTCGCCCTGAAGGTGGTGGGTTTCTGGGTTTGCGGATCCTGCGCTAGCATAACTTATCCTTTATCAATCATCTTTGTTTGGGTTGGAATATCCACCGGCCGGTCGGCCTTCCTTGGGTTTCTTGAAATACGAGGCGCCAATCTCCGTCATTACGTCTCTGGCCGGATTCACCGCGAAATCCGAGAAAGTTGGCCCGGGCTTGTGCGCGCCCTGCAACTGCAGTATGTTGCCGGTGTCGATAGTGCCGTAGTCCGCGTAGCGTTTGACCATTTCGGCCACCGCATAGGGCGTCTTGACCAGAGTGGGGTCAAGCACGGTTATGGTGTCATACAGGTGCCCGTATTGTTCTTTGGGTATTTCTTGAAGCTCCGGGAACATATTCGGCAGTTTGCGTTTGAGTATGGCGCGCTTGATCCCGCGATAGCCTTCGCCCGCTGCCATAGTCGCGCCGCCGACCGCGCCTGCCCCTGCCGCCAGCATGGCTCCGCCGACTAGTTTGTCTTTTGCATCTCCGGGCAGGGATCTCTTCGCCATGGCCAGGAGGTCCTTAATGTTATAGGCCGCGGTTTTTTCCAGCGAGCCCAGCATCCGCATCCCGTCCACATGTTTGTCTATTTGCTCGGCAATGTCGTATCTGCCCATCTCCGTGATCATGTCGAGAGCCGCCTCATGCGCCGCTTCCTTGACGATAACTTTATTGGTATGATCCTTAAGGTCTTTGGCCAGTTTGCTCAGTCTTTCGCTGACGCTGAAATCTGCGGCTACTTTCTCCGGATCGTTGAGATAGAGCTTTTGATCCGCCGGCATCAGCCCTTCCTGCTTAAGCTCCTCGACCACCTGCGTGAAATACTGCTGCACAGCCGGCGCCTGCGACTCGCCAATGGACATCAATACCGTGTCGTAGATCTCTTCCAGGGCGACGCCTTCCCGGAACAGGGCCAGGATCCGCTCTTTCATCTCAGCTACGATATTATCGATGGCCATGTGATGCGCCGATATTTCGCTGGCGTTCGTGGCGGTTTGCTCGACAAAACGGTTGAACTCGTGATTCCGGTATTTATCTCCGGCCTCCTGGGCTATGGGGTCGGGCTGTTGCGGCATCTGCGGCATCTCCACAGGCATCTCCGCGATCTCCGCAGCGCGCTTTTCCAGATCGTCCCGGACCGCGTTTTGCGGCTCGTAGGACGCTACCTTGCCCAGCCCCTCGGTGTCGCCCTCTTGCTGCGCCACCTTATTATACTGCGCGGCATTGAATACCGCCAGCTTATCCTCGGCGAACTTCTCCCGGAACAGGATATGATTCAGCTTGGCGCACACATCCTCCGTCTCCGCCGCGTTAAGCGCGTTTTCTCTTGCCACCTTGGCCAGGGCGTCGGTGGGGTCATATTGCTCTCTTTTACACAAATTAGCCGCTATTTGTGCGACTCTTTCGTGCCTTTCTTCTTTCGGGTCCATAAAATTGAACATACTCATGTCGGAACTCCTATGTTATTATCCTTAATATCGGCTTGCAACGCCGATTTTGTCAAGTTATATTTATTGGGCGATCTCATAGGGCAACTTGTTCATGCCATAGAGATAGCAGAGCGTGGCGAATATAATGGAGTGCATCCAGTCATCCGCGCCGGACTTGCCATAACGTTTTTGGCGCTTGTGATGGTCGCCGTAGACGTAGATGTTGGTGAGGTCAGTGAGATACTCCGAGGTCTCGCCGTCCATTTTGGCAAACTCGAATAACCCCTCTAAGGCGATCATGTCAATGACGCTGTTCATGACCAGGGTGCGGGGCAGCGTCCACTTCAACTGCGTAGACAGATATTTGATCTTGTCCTGCAACTCGTCTCCCAGGTATTGGAACTCCATGCTGCGCTTGTAGCCTATGGCCTGGATGATGCGCTGGTTTTCTTTATGCCCGGCGCCATAGTCCATGCCCACCAGCTTGCATTTGAACAGCTCGATCCATTTGACCATATCCTTGATCACCCATTCCGGGTCATCGTTCTGGGCGTCGTATTTGTCGAAATAGCGCTTAACGAAATCTATGATCAGCTTATGCTTTCTAAAATCATAATGCATAATGGTAAGCATCGTGAACGACTTAATGTTCTTGTCGGCCCTGGCGATGCCTGGCTTGGTCTCCAGCGCCCAGTCAATGCCGGCAAAGCTGTATTGCCTCATTTCTTTGGTGATGTCGGACGGAGCCTTGACATAGCTGCGGCTGGGATTGCAGAATTTGGCAATGATCTCCTTGGTCAGCGGATTCTTGTTATCGCTATGCGACTCGCCCAGCACTTCATTGAGCAAATGCTTGGTATCGCCTTTATCCAGGTCATAGTGCAGCTCCGACATATCCACGCCAAATCCGGTGTCGGCCGGCACCATCAGCTCGTTGATATGATAGCCGGCGAAGATGCCCTTTGAGTTCCCGATCACCCACTGCCCGTAACGGACATTCAGCTTACCGCCGCAATACTTGCAGATAACGAATTTCTTGCCTATGTTATCGATACCCAGGTTCACATTCCATTTACCGCAGGCTTTGCAGGGTACTGCCCATTCGCATTGTGTGCTTTCGTTGAATTTCTGCTGCAGATCGTTCTCCGGCTCAAGCGGCGTGCCGGAATAAATACAAAACTTATAGGGTGAGCGCTTCATGGACGAGATCACTATCTCGGCATGATCCGGGGGGATGTCCTGGTATTCGTCGAAGAAGTCGCAATCGGAAGAGATGCCGCGCGCCGACAGGATAGATGAATAGATATTGGCCAGAATGATGCGCGAGCCCGTTACGTAGGACTTGTTCTTGACCTGGTTCTGGTTCAGCCTGTTATCGTAGAAAAAGGTGTCCGTGACCATGGATTCCATGTTGATCGCCTTCAGTACGTCAACTGAGAATCGCGAGATCTGCGTATCCGTAGGCTGGCAGATGATGGTCTTGAAATTTCTGCGCATTATCGAGTTCGCGGTCGCCATAAAGCCGATGTTGGTAGATTTAGCCACCTGGCGGCTGCACTTGAACACGAATCTGCGCTCTATAACGGGACGCTGCGTGGTGAATCTGTTTGAGTCGATGATAGGGATCCAGAACGGCAACGAATTGTAGGACAGCGGCTCTTGCTTGAGCATGAACATGCTCTGATATACCATTGACGGAGTTACTTTATTGCCGGCAATGCTCATTTGCGGACCCTGCCGATAATGTCTTTCCCCAGTCGCGCCGCGTTATCGGCAAGGCTGTCTATCCCCCTGGCGACTCTTTTGCTGCCTTTTTCGCCTACCGCCGTCATTACGGCCCTCGGCGCCAGCGCTCCGCCCAGCAATATGGGATCAAACGGGCTGCGCTCCGTTCTTGTAAGCGGATCTTCATACCAGATCCCGTTGCCGGATGCCTTAAGTTTTTTCCGGGCATAACGCTCACCGAGCACTTTGCCTTTTTTGGCGCCTTCGACATAGCCTAGATACGTCAATGCCGGCGGCAATACCCAGTCGCTTACGGCTTTAATGGCCTTCGGATGCCGCAGCACCCTGGTCTTGGTCAATATCTTGCCCAAGGCGGCCGCGCCCAATACTCCGGCGCTCATTCCGGTTATCGCTCCGGCCTGTTCTCCGACATGGATGCCCTTGGCCCGGTATATCTGCTTTTCCGTCGGGGTCATATTGGGTTCCAGCTTGATCTTGCGCAGCTCTTCATAAGTAGGATCGACCAAGCGCCTGGCTCTCGCGGCTTGTTTAATGACCAGCGGCACGGTTCTTCTTACTTGCGCCATCGCCGCATCTGCCCCAATATCTTTTTCATGGTCCCGGCGTCTGTCTTGAACATTTGCCGCAAATGCGTCCTGGGTGCTGTGCCCAGGATCTCTTTCTCCACTTTCTCGCGGCTTTTCTCGCTTACGGCGGATTGCAGGGTTTTAGCGCCCATCATGCCGCCCATGAACACTGGATCCGAAGCGCCGCGGTCGGTAAGGCTGATCGGGTTGATATATGGTATGGGATTGCCCGATTCGGTCAGTTTCTTTCGGGCGAGAGCTTCTCCCGCCTTGCGTCCCTGGATGGCACCTACCCTGTATCCGGTATAGCCGATCGTTGCTGGAAGTATGTATCTCTTCATTATAGTGGTCACGCCCGGCATGTTCTTGCCGAATCTGGTTTTGCCAAGCAGTGCCCCCAGCGTTGTCCCGGCTATTCCGCCTAAAACGCCGCCGCCTATGGTCCCGCCCATGTATCCTGTCTGGATCCGCTGGTTTCTATAGGCCATCCGCTCGCGCTCCGACATATCCGGATGCAGCTTCGCTTTGCGCATCTCCTTATAGCTGGGGATGAGCTTCTCGGCCTCAACCTGGCGTTTGGCCATGTTTTCCATTTTCTTGACCGCGGCATCCGCGGCCTGCTTGATGATGACGGGTATAGTCAATTCTGCTCCTTCACGTATGGCTCGTCTTTCTCTACGGTGGGGTCCAGCGCGATATACATCTGGTTGAGCTCATCCATTGTCCGGTAATTATCCTGGAGATACGACAGCCGCTCGAACATGCGCTTGATTTCGTTGCGATAAGCCTCGGTGCCCTTATCCTGGCTTTCCAGGTCCTGAAGCTGCTGATCCAGGTGGACGAACAGCTTTATGTAGTCCGTCGGGATGATCCGCCGCGTTTTTTCGTCGAAGTAGTCCATGATCTTGCTGCCGATCTTGCCATGCAGCGACTTATTCTTGCGCTGGACGGTATTGTAGTCCGCCAGCCCGAAATATGCCAGCACATCATCTTCGCTGGCGTCCAGATGCACCATATACGGGCCGTAGAATGAATTGTCCATGTCCAGGTTTAGGTATTCGCGGATATCGCAGGCGCGCAGGTTATTGATCCGCATAGTCAGCCGGGTGGCGTCCCAGAAGGTCTTGACATAAGTGAGCACCGGCTTAGTCGCCCATATCCCGTAGTTCGGCTCCAGTTGCGATAAATACTGGCGCGTGGACTCGGCGGATATGCCGCACATAGTGGATATCTCGACAAATTGCCGGAGCTTGCTGGTCGTGAAGATCTTGAGAGCCTTAGTCGAGCCAAAGCCCTTGGACGTCCTTTTCGCGCCGGTCATATAGGTCATGATATCGAATACGCTGCCGGGGTTGTAATACGCGTCGAAATCGCCTTCTCCGTAATACGCTCCCCTGAGCTTGAGCGTCTGCCGCTGGCTGCTGTTATGCGCGTAGATCTCTTCATTGATCTTATGCGCCTCTTTCCAGCGCTCGGTAGATACGTCGTCTATGATCTCCGCATAGATCTCCGGCGCCATGGCGTTATACCGGTTATCGACTAATACGCCGTCAATCTCCGGTATGGACATGCCGCCATACCACATGGTCTCGATCAGTGTTTTATGCGGGATGAACAAAGGCATACTATCCCCTTAGCACGTTAAGCAGCTCGGATAGCGACCAGAATGCACGGCTGACGTCGGTTTCCGGTATGGCGGTCTTACCCAGGCGCGCCATCAGGATAAGGTTGCCCAGCGAATTAATGAGCGCCAGCACCTGCTCGCTTATCTTGTTAGTGTCGGCGTCACGGGCGGAATCCACAAAAGACACCCCGATCAGGTCGTCTACCACATTGGCTACTCCAGCTACCTTGGCGAAATGCTTGGATATGGAGCGGTTGAGTTTAGCCGCGGCGCCAATATAGGCATCGGTATTGTCCGCTACGATCTTGGCTACCTTGCGCATCTTGGCATAAGCCGGCTTGATGTCTATGGGTATGCTGCCCTCAGCGGCAAGTTTCTCGGCAGTGGTCTCCTCTCCGGAAAAATACGAGGCCAGGGCATTGGCTACCTTCTCGCTGGCGGTATCGTACTGATGCGTATTATCCCCGTCATGGAAGCGGATGTCATAGTACTGGCGCCCCTGTTCACCGGAGACCTTGACTACCACGGACATATTGGTTTTCGGCATGCCGTTGATGATGTCGGAGATCATTTTCCCCTTATCGGCGGCGCGCAGGATTTCGCTCGGCGCGCGCACAACCGAACCTGATGGGATCATATACACTTTGGCGCTGTCCGTGCGCATCATGCTTTGCAGCTGCCTGTCCTTTATCGATGAGCGCGATATCTGCTTAAGCTCGGCTACGTCGGCCACGATCACGTCCGCTTTGGTGTAGTCCAGCAGCGACAGAAGGGTCATGACGGTCACATTCTCCATTTTGGGCCCGATCAAGCCGCTGGCCTTGGTTTCCACGGCATAGGGCACGCTATAGCTGTTCTTGCCCAGGCGGATCATGATGTTGTCGCCCATATTATAGGACTTATCGGTCATGATATGGCCCATGTCGACATCCTCGTCTTTCTTGGCGTGATAGCCCTTTTTGACGCCGTAGATGTCGCCTAGCACGCATTTATCGCCGCATGGCGCCACTGGTTGGTCCAGGCCGGCTTTGGGGTCGTGATATTCGGGCTCGGGATCCGCTGCCTTCGGGGCGCCGTTAACGATGAGCATGGCTATCGGCTGCTTCCATTTCTCGAAAAGCGGCTTGACGTCAAATTGCACTTCCCCGCTGTAGACGTCGGTCGTGCCATGCGCCGTGGCTAATACGCCTTCGTAGGTGCCGAAAGTGTCGGCCTCCGGTATATGGACCAGCTCGTTCTCCTTGGCGCCTTCCTCTCCATCCTGCGCTTGCTTGAGCAAAATGTAGCGGTCGGCATGCTTATGCGTGAACTTGGCCCGGGAATAGGGCGATGCGGCCTTAGGCATCGATTCCAGCTGCTTCTCCAGCCGTGGCGAAGCTATCGCGGATGCGGTTTTGGGGATGCCATCGTAATGCATGATGGCGTATTCGCCCATCTCGGCGAAGATCCCGTGATCATTGGTCGCGTTCTCCATGTCCATGCCCACCAGATAGTCCGATGGCGCATATTCGGCCACTTTATCGAGCTTCTCGGCCAGCCACAGGGTCTCCGGATACAGCATCGCATGAGATCGCACCCTGTCTATGGTGTCCTTGGCACAGGATGTCTTGACATAAGCTCCGCCTTCCGGCTCTTCGAACAGGCCGGTCTGCTGCAGATAGTCCATATTGCTTATGTGCTGCGAATCGCGCTCTATGAGATCACCGAATTGCTGGGTATTGCTGACGATCCATTCGAACATGTCCTCGCTTATGGGGATGATCTGCTCCTTGTAAATGCCGAGATTCGGTTCCTTAAGCTCGCCATCGTCGATGATGATGGGGATAGTGATCTCAATGCCGCCGTGCTTGTATTGGACCGCGCCTACCCCATCCTTGGATGACTCTTCCTTTTTAGAGAAGGAGATGTTGCTGATTCCGTCGCTCAGGTAGGAATAGTGCTTGTCTATGTAGTCGGTGACGGTATCTTCCCACTTGGCGATGTCATCGGGTACTTCTAACGCTCGTTTTATCATTATTACTCCGTTGGTTGTTGATCATTTTGTACTTGTTTCCGCGCAACATATCCGCGCTGGGCTGGGTTTCTTGCCTCATAAAGCTTTTTATAGTCTTTTTCCAGGATATGGGCCCTGCCGGCCATCGTGCTCATCTGATCCATTGTTCCATCCGTGGCAAAATAGCCTGTGACCCTTGGTTTGGCGGCCATCTCGTCAAATCGTTTGCGCCCGAATAGCAGCGGCCTTGCCGCGTATCTCGAATAGATAACCGTGGGGACGGATCGGTTTTCAGAAGACCTCATGATTTTAGCAAAGTCCTCTCTGGTGCCTTTCTTTCCTGTGGCCTTGACCTTTTTGCCGTATTCGGCCATGTTTTCTAAAAGTCGGTTGCCATTGAGGGGAGTCACTACATCGGACACCATCATTTTGTACTTGTCCCCGCGCAATATGTCCTCGTGACTCGGTTTTCTTCTATACCACGGCTTATTGTAGGTTATCAGCATGTTAGCGCGCCCGCCGCCCTCTGCCCTGGGTGTGCTGTGAGACAGAACCCGGTTTTTGACGGATTTCCCAGTTGCGTTGTCAACCAACGCCAAGGTCCCTTTCCCTTTATACGTCTTATCCGTGCCTGGGTCGAAGTCTGGCCTCATGCTCTCAGGGTTAAGCTTGTCAAACTCTTCCGGCCAGCGCTTGGCCGCCGCCTGCTTGATGATTATGGGCATGCTCATTTTACGTTCTCCTGTGTGTTGATATAAACCCGTGTACGCCGACTCTTTCTTCAATACCACGGGCAGATTCTTGCGCTTGGTAGCCGCGAAGTCGCGGATCTGTTCCTTGCTCATGCTTTCCATGGTCTTAATGTCTTTAGGCGACATTCCGCTGGTATCTCCGCTTTTCTTCTTTGAGTAGAGCCACCCAAAGTATCGCTGTTGCTTTTGGCTCTTTGATGGCATTTCTTCCTCCCAGGCGAACTCTTCGCCGGCATAATCCTTTCTTCGGTAGGGATAGTATCCCTTAATGTGCTGATGCACAAACTTGCCCCGGCTCGGCGCCTGGACAAGGTCTTTATATATGCTAATCGGTACATCGCTATAGATATATTTCTGCGGCGATGAGTTGAATCTTATACCCAGCTCCTTCTTTCTGCGGTCATATCCAACCGCGCGCACATTAGACGAGCCCTTCACGGGCCACATCCACATAAAGGCAGTTTTACGCATTAATGGCAGCCCCGCCCCTGTTATTTGCAGCCTTTGCCGCCGCCGGGGCCCAATCCCCTGCCGTGCGGGCCTGTCTTGTCTCTGCGATAACCGAGGGATTCCCAGTATTCCTTGCTGCCGGGCTTAACCTTCTTCACTGTCTTATCTGCTCCGGCGTTCCCAGGCTCCATGCCCAACGCTGATTTCATGATTATGACTGGTGCTTTCATTTTTATCTCCTTTATTCTCCGTATCGGCGCATTGGCGCCACGGTCTTGTATACTTTTCCGTATGGGCTCTTATTCTCCGGCTTAGTCCGGTTATTCCAATATAACAGACTGCCGCCCACTATGCCAAGCGGGAGCACAACCTTGCCCACGCCCTTGGTGGCCTTCCAGAAGCTGCTGGTCTTGGCCATGGAGAATTTGATCTTAGGCGGCTTCATGGCGGCCATTTCTCCCGACGGCGCGACTATCTTCGGCGCGCGTACCTTCGGAGTATAGCTGCCGATATTCTTGAGCTTAGGCGCCATTGACAACTGCTTGACGCTGTTGGTGGTATTCACGATCGCCTTATGCGCTCCCCAGGCCTTGCGTCCGGCAACTGCGCCGCCCGCTAATGCCCCCACACCCGCGCCGATCAATGCGCCCTTGGCAAAATTCTTGCCTTGCGATCCCACGTCCCCAGCCATCATATTGGCGGTTCCGCCTACGCCCGCGCCTATTCCGGCTCCGACAGCCACGCGCCTGGCATAGGGATTCTTGCCTATAAACTTGGCCGCAGACCATATAGGCTTGAATACGTTGGCAGCCTCTTTCTCCATATAAACTATCGGTGCTTTCATTTTTCTATCCTTTTATATATTTGTCTATTGCGTCATCGGCTGCCCGTTGCAGTTCGGGGAGCGTTTGCTTATATCGTTGTGTTATGGTTCTCCGTGCCACATTGCCCTGCTCTGGGTCCCACATAGGCGCGGACGGCAATTGCTTATTGAGAGCCTTCATTAATCTGTAGAATCTGCTGTTAAGGGGAATGCCCCCCTTATCCTTAAACATTTTCGCCACTTCACGCGTCACCCTTTGGGGATCATACAATAACGCTCCCTCGAAAGTGGGAAGTTCCACTTTATCTATTATGCCCTGGGTAAATACGGTTCGTGGCTGTATCTCGACAATTTGTTGCGGACCCCCCACCCTCCACCTTGGATACTTAAGTTTTCCTGCATCCCCCATTATCCCTATGTCTCCATAGCGCCTGCCCCCCCCGCTGTTTATGGGCAACCCTTCCGATGTATATATGGTTGCCGTTCCATTCAACGTTTGCCTGGGTATCTGTCGTACCCTATGATATAGCCCTGCTTGTCCTGGCAGAGACATATCGACCAATACGCCCGATACTAATTTCTTATTCTCTGGGTGTTCTCTTAGCACAAAGTTGTCCAATATACTTCGGGTTGCCTTCCCTTTATTAAATTTTATCTTATTGTATTGGCCCTTAGCCCTAACCCCTGCGTACTGCATTTTGACCTTGCCTAGCCTGGCGGCCACCTCATCGGCAGACATTACCCGCTTATACTTAAGCAATGTTTTTGCATTGTCAGCGGGCATCATATGGAACAGTGGCTTAGTTTTGCCGGCTATACTCTTTAGCCTGGTATAAGATACGCTCGCCACTTTCTCCATATAGACTATCGGTGCGCTCATTCTCTTCCTTCCTATAAGTGTATTACTTCGGGTGTTCCTATAACCCGCTTGGGTCGCGCACGCTTCAAATACTCATTGAACGCCTCGCGCTCTTTATCTTTAAGTTTTGCGGCGTTTCTGCCGACCGAACTCAGGTCGATACCGGACCTGGCTCTTACGAATGGCTTGATCACGTCCAGATTGATCTGTTTGTCGTTCGCTATTGACTCAGCTATGCCCCGGATGCTCCTTTGGGCGCGCTCGTCTAGCGTTGTCATACTATCCGGCAGTTTTGCGTATTCCCTGGCCGCATCCGGCGGTATCGCGCCTTTGTATTTTTTGAGCGCCTCAGATATGAAATCCCAGTCCTGGGGCATTTTATATGTATTTAGTGGCCCCATTCTCGACCTCACGAAGCCTTTGATCTCAGAGGGCCGGCTTCCAGTATGCGCCAAATACCTGGCGCCATAGCGGTTGGCCATGATCTCGTCCAGTATATTGTTGTTGGCGAGTTCCGGCAGGCCGCGGCGCTTATACACTTCATCCACATAATGGCCAAACTCATGTGCCAGGGTATAGATGGGGTTTTTATCTCCCCTGGGGATGTTGATGACTGTCTCGCCTGTGCCAAACACGTGGTGCATATTTGCCGTTGCAGCCGGATTCCGGGTTATCTTCACGAACTTCTTCATCCCGCGCAGTTGATTCGCGTTGAATGCTTCTTTGAAGATGACCGGAATTCTCATGGGTGTCCTATACTGCGGGGATCTTGATGTTCGCGCCCGCCCTCATCTTGCTGCGCATATTACCACTTAGTGTTGTGTGAGCGGGCATACGCATGGCGTCGCGTGCAATATGGGCTGAGTTGTATGCCCGGCTAGCAGTCTCTACCCCATTGCCAGACGCCAACGAGTCCATTAGATGGCCAGTACCTTGTCTACCTTGTATGGCGTTGTTCAGATTAGCATTCACTAGATTGTTGTATGATCTCTTGGTTTGTATGTCGAGTACGCGTGCGCCCTGTATTTTTTTGGCATTCTGAGCGCCCCTTATGGCCTCTCCGCTGGCGCCCACGCTCTGGCCGTAGCGCTTAAGGCCTCGCATGCTGTGGGCTGTTGCATCCCGGATTTGCTGAACCGATATGGGTCCAGCGTTCTTTTCCATCTCTCTGGCGATAATGATAGGTAGTCTCATGGTTGCTCCTGTTATGTTTTGTCTATAAAGCTCTTGATCAGCGCCTGTGGATCCTCTGTCTCCAATATGACCTCGCCCGCCTTTTCCTTGCGATACTTGACCCAGATACGCTTATAGCCGGTGTCGTCATATTTCTCTATCTTCCTCAGCACCCAGGCGCTGTCGTTGATCTCGTTGATCCGGGCCAAATTAGCTTTTTGGTGATCGGCCAGCGGAGTATAGTTGTACTTGCACTCTATGCAGTAATTCCCGTTCGGGGTGACCAGTATGGCATCGAAGGGGCGCTTGCACTCGGTCATCATAAAATTCTTGCGGTCCTTGATCTTGGTGGCCGTAACCAAAGGATCCGGGATTTTGATATAGGCGCAGCGCATGATCGCGGCAAGATGCGCCAGCTCGGCCTCAAAGGCCTTCTCCCGGGCTTTGTTGTGTTTCTTTGCTTGTGCCACGCTATCGGCCTCGCTGCTTGTTGCCCATTATCTTCCCGCCATAATGTCTATAACCGCGCGCCCGGGCTCTATTAAGCTATCCTCTATTACGTTCCCGTCTTCATCAATGACCGGCTTCAGCGTAGCGGCGCTTACCCGCAGCAGGAAATCCGTGGCATCGGCCCGGCTGTATGCCGTCATATCGTTAAGCAGGCACATATCGGTTATCTTGCCATCAGCGCCATGATGGCACTCATAAAGCAAATACAGGGTCTTACAG
>Ga0172377_10001383_pt1 | contig 24371 bp, 20 predicted proteins | sample Pumphouse3metaG_FD_119749 | JGI IMG/M metagenome (GOLD analysis project Ga0172377, IMG submission 119749) | Leachate microbial communities from a municipal landfill in Southern Ontario, Canada - Pumphouse #3 metaG | ecosystem: Engineered > Solid waste > Landfill > Unclassified | place: Canada... | reverse complement strand
TACCGTTCCGCTGCGATGGCTGCAAAGTATCATCTCGTGGTAGACTTCCATGGCATCTACAAACCTACGGGCCTGAACCGCACTTATCCCAATGTGCTGAATTTTGAAGGCGTAGCGGGATTGGAGCAAAACAAATGGAGCACGATGGAAAAATATGATCAAGTGGATTTTGACGTACTGTTGCCCTTCGGGCGCCTGGTAGCAGGTCAGATGGACTATACTCAGGGAGCCATGCTCAATGGTACGCAAAGCAGTTACCGTTGCTCAAATACAGAACCGATGAGCCAGGGCACGCGCTGCCATCAGCTGGCTGAATATGCCGTGTTCTTCTCTCCGCTGAATATGCTGTGCGACAGTCCCACACACTATGAACAAAACGAGGAATGTGCGGACTTCATTGCAAAATTCCCCGTGGTATGGGACGAAACCCTGCCGCTGGACAGCAAAATGGGTGAATATGTAGCTGTAGCACGGCGGAGCGGGTCGAACTGGTATGTTGGAGTGATTAACAACTGGACGGCACGTGACTTGACATTGAACCTGAGTGAGCTGAAAATAGGAGGTCGCGAGGTGCGCATTGTGCGTGACGGACCTAACGCAGAGAAAATAGCTGCGGACCACCTGCATGAAAGAATGACGGTACCCGCTAACGGCGAAATAAAAATACATCTGGCCCCGGGTGGAGGTTTTGCCCTCACCACAGCGGAGTGATGACGTAACTTCTCGTTTACAGAAATCGGAGCTATCGAACAGAATCGAATAGCTCCGATTTTATTTACTGCACTTTATAGCGAGGAAAGTAACACAAGGAAAAGGGGGCGAATAAGAACGAAGAAAATTTGACTAATGGTGGAAAAAGGAGTATATTTGTGGTCTATGATACAAAGACTCTGATAATGATGAAATCACTGAAATATACTTTGTTGACAGGCTGTTTTTGTTTGGCCGTTGTTGGGGCAAATGCTAAAAATTTGGTGCTGTGCTCGCCGGATGGAAAAATGAGCTTGAAGGTGGAAGCCGGCTCAGAAATTCGTTATTCTCTGATGCGCCAAGGGGAAAGCCTTTTGGAGCCCTCGCAAATATCACTGAAACTCTACGGCGGAAAAACTTTGGGTGTACATTCCACTTTGCTTTGGGCGAAGGAAAGCAGACATAAAGTTACTATTCCCTCTCCCTTTTATAAAAAACAGCAGGTAGACGACACTTACAATGAATTGGTTCTGCAGTTTCTGGAAAATTTCAGTTTAACTTTTCGGCTGTATGATGACGGTGCGGCTTACCGGTTCACAACGAATCTGAAAAAGGATTTTGAGGTGGAAAATGAGCAGGCAGATTTCAATTTTCCACAAAATTGGAATACTACGGTGCCGTATGTGAGAACAGATGCTCCCCTGGAAGACCAATATACCACGACATTCGAAAATACATATACTACGGCAGCGCTAAGCGGCATGAATCGCGCGAAGTTGTCTTTCCTGCCCATGATGTTCGGCAAAGAAAAAGGTACCCAAATAGTCTTGACAGAAGCCGACGTAAGGCATTACCCGAATATGTATGTGCTGGCGAAAAATGACGGAAAAGGATTGAAAGCCGTATTTTCACGTTATCCTTGCAAGGAGGAACAGGGAGGGTATGACAGTTTGCAGTTGCTGGTAAAGGAACGGGCACCGTATATAGCAAAATGCCAGGGGAAAACGAATTTTCCGTGGCGCGTACTTTGCGTGGCTGCAACGGCGGGCGATTTGCTCGAAAACGATATGGTCTATCGCTTGGCAGAACCTTGCAAATTGAAAGATACGGGATGGATTAAACCCGGAAAAGTGGCTTGGGACTGGTGGAATAATTGGGGCCTTTATGATGTGCCATTTAAGGCGGGTATCAATACACAGACTTATAAAGCCTATATTGATTTTGCTGCAAAATATGGTTTGGAATATGTCATCATGGACGACGGCTGGAATGTAAAAGGTCCCGCAGACATGATGCAGATTGTTCCGGAAATTAATTTGCAGGAAATCATTGATTATGGGAAGTCGAAAAATGTAGGTATTATTCTTTGGGCAGGTAGTTATGCTCTGGACAAAAATTTGGAAAACATTTGTCGTCATTATGCGGAGATGGGCATAAAGGGTTTTAAGGTGGATGTGGTAAATCGTGACGATGAGAAATCTGTGGACTTCCATTACCGCGCAGCTGCCATGGCTGCGAAATATCATTTGCTGATGGACTTCCACGGAACGTTTAAGCCCTCTGGGCTGAACAGAACTTATCCTAATGTGCTGAATTTTGAAGGGGTGTGCGGAATGGAATTCAATAAATGGTCGAAATTGGAAGAATATGACCAGATGAACGGGGACGTGACAATACCCTACCTACGCATGGTGGCAGGTCCGATGGACTATACGCAGGGAGCTATGCTGAACGGCACTAGGAGTACTTACAGACCCGATCAGTCGGAACCGATGAGTCAGGGCACGCGCTGTCACCAATTGGCTGAATATACCGTATTCCTGTCTCCTTTGTGCATGTTGTGCGACAGTCCCACGCATTACGAGAAAGAGGGAGAGTGCACTTCGTTTATAGCAGGTGTACCCACCGTGTGGGACGAAAGTAAAAGTTTATGCGGAGAGGTAGGACAGTATGTCGGGGTGGCCCGCAGAAAATGGAAGACGTGGTATGTCGGGGTGCTGACAAACTGGACACCACGGGAGGTGACGCTGGATTTAAAGAAAATTGGTGGCGCAGGCAAACGTGTAGAAATATTTCGCGACGGAGAAAATGCCGATAAATTTGCGCAGGACTACGTGCATGAGCATTTGACGGTGCCGGAAGACGGAGAAATGAAAATTCATTTGGCTCCGGGGGGAGGTTTTACGCTGAAAATGGAGGAGTGAAAATGTTTGCGCGTGGAGTAGCAGAGCAGAGTAACGCAAAGTAAGATGGGTGTTAGTTGCGATAGTATTGTAACGAGTGAAGCAGCAAACCAGAGCAACGCAAAGAGCAGAAAAGGAACAGTTATAAAGTTTTTTTTATATCTTTGCATCCTTACAGGTAGAGAAATCTGAAACGCGAACAAAATAGCTGAAAATGAAGATTACAGATTTAATAGCAGGAAAAGGAACGGCTTTCTCGTTTGAAGTGCTTCCGCCGAGAAAAGGCGAGGGTATCGGAGAATTGGAATACGTCGTGGAAACGCTGCTGAAATATCATCCGAAATATATCAACATTACAACGCATCAAAGTGAGCCTGTATATAAGAAATTGGGCAACGGATTGGTGGAGGTTGAAATGGCGCGTCGTCGTCCCGGTACCGTTGCTGTGGCGGCCGCTTTGCAATATAAGTATCAGATCCCTGTGGTGCCGCACATTTTATGCAGCGGTTTTACAAAGCAGGAAACGGAATACGTGTTACTGGATTTGCAGTTCTTGGGTATTCAGAACCTTCTGTTGCTGCGTGGCGACAAGAAACGGGAAGATGCTCAATTCCGCCAGGAACCCGACGGGCATCAGCATACCACGGAACTGCAACTACAAGTGAACGATTTTAATGAAGGCCGATTTGTGGACGGCAGTGAGATAACTGTCCCCGGAGAGCCTTTTAGCTACGGCGTAGCCTGTTATCCGGAAAAACACGATGAGGCACCAAACCTGGCAACGGACATTGCGCATCTGAAGGAAAAAACGGACAGGGGCGCCGAATATGCTGTAACGCAGATGTTCTTTGACAACGAAAAATATTTTGACTTTGTGAAAAAAGTACGTGAGGCGGGTGTTAACGTACCAATTATTCCGGGCATAAAACCCATTATCAGTCAAAAACAGTTAACCAGCATTCCAACGTCCTTTCATTGTGATATTCCGGAGGCGTTTACCCGCGAAATGTTGAAAGCCACAACGAAAGAAGATCAGTTCAAAGTGGGCACGGAATGGTGCGTGGCACAGTGTCGCGAATTAATCCGCCGCGGAGCGCCAAGTATCCATTTTTACACTTCGGGACGTGCACGCAGTGTAGACGCCGTGGCCAAAGAAATATTTTAGGACAATGCTGTTCAGGGATGTCATAGGTCAGGAAGAAACCAAGAAACGCCTCATCAAGCAGGTGCAGGAAGGTCGACAACCCCATGCCTTGTTGCTGACGGGGCCAGCGGGCTGTGGAAAACTGGCCATGGCTGCTGCCTTGGGAAATTACCTACTCTGTCAAAACAAAGGGAACGAAGATTCTTGCGGAGAATGTCCAGCCTGCAAACAAATGAAGAAATTAGGACATCCTGATTTGCACTATTCTTTTCCTTACATTAAAAAAAACGAATCCACAACTTGCGAAGACTATTTGGCGGAATGGAAAACCATGATTCGGGAAGGATTTTATTTCGATATTGATGACTGGTTGGAGAAAATGGAAGCCGGTAACAAACAAGCTAGAATATTTGAAAAGGAAAGTGACAACATTTTGGAACAGCTTGGCATTTCTGCTTATGAAGGCGGTTATAAAGTAATGATTATCTGGTTGCCGGAAAGACTTCACGAAAACGCGGCAAGCAATCTACTGAAATTTCTGGAAGAACCCACCCCGATGACTTCGTTTATCTTGGTTACGGAAGATGTGGCAAAGGTGATGCCAACGATTGTGAGTCGTTCGCAACAAGTAGAATTGGGTCGCTTGAGTACGGAGGTTATTGCGCGTGCTTTGGAAGAAAGAAACGGGCTTGATGAAGAAACTGCTCGCGTCACGGCGCGACTCGCTAATGGCAGCTACCTGAATGCCTTGAAACATATTCATATCAATGACGTAAACAAGGAATATTTTGAGCTGTTTGTAAATCTCATGCGAATGGCTTATGCCAGGAATCTGGCTGGCTTGCAGAAATGGGCAGACAGTATGGCGTCGTGGGTAAGAGATCGACAAATAAGTTTTCTGAATTATGCACAAAACATGGTTAGAGAAAATTTTATCTATAATTTCCACCGTCCTGAATTGAATTATATGACGGAAAAGGAAAGTGCGTTTGCTTCAAAATTTGCCCGTTTCATTAATGAACGGAATGTGGTAGGATTTATGGAAGAAATGACTCGCGCACAAAGAGATTTGGAACAGAACGTAAATGCCAAAACGGTGCTTTTTAATTTTATATTGAAAGTGACCATTTTGATAAGAAGATAGGAGATAAATCAATGAAAGAATTTCAGTTAGGTTGCAATCAGCGGGGCTTATGCCCTAAAGGAAGTGGCAGACAAGATAAACAATTGAATACATATGATTGGTTAGCGGACATTCCGGGCAACGATGAATTGTCTGATTTTGTCGAAGTTCAGTTTAAAAACACTCGTAAGGACTATTATGTGAACAGCAACCATCTAACATTGAATAAGGGAGACATGGTGGCCGTGGAATCTGCACCGGGTCATGATATAGGCGTGGTGACTCTGACCGGTTCGCTAGTACCTTTGCAAATGAAAAAGATCAGATTGAGAAGTGACGCAGGAACAAAACGAGTTTATCGTTTGGCAAAAGACATCGACTTGCAAAAATATGAGGAGGCGAAAGCCCGTGAACACGAAACGATGATCAAATCACGACAGATTTCAAAAGATCTTGGCTTGGATATGAAAATCGGAGACGTGGAATATCAAGGTGACGGTAACAAGGCCATTTTTTATTATATAGCAGACCAGCGTGTAGATTTTAGACAGCTTATCAAGGTGCTCGCCGAAGAGTTTCGCGTACGCATCGAAATGAAACAAATCGGAGCTCGCCAGGAAGCAGGGCGCATAGGTGGCATCGGCCCTTGTGGCAGGGAACTTTGTTGCGCTACGTGGATGAAAAATTTCGTAACGGTTTCTACAAATGTGGCACGCCAACAAGACGTTTCGCTCAACCCGCAAAAATTGGCGGGACAGTGTGCCAAATTAAAATGCTGCCTGAATTATGAGGTAAGTATGTATGCCGAAGCTGCCTCGAAATTGCCTCCACGTGAAGCGGTACTGGAAACTAGCAGCGCGACGTATTATTATTTGAAAGCAGATATCATTGCAGGCCTCGTAAGCTATTCCACAGACAAACATTTGGCTGAAAATGTGGTGACAATTTCGACAGAAAGGGCTCAAGTTGTGATGAAAATGAATAGGAATGGGACGAAACCTGAAAACCTTTTAGAAGAAGATACTTCTAAAGCCGCAGCCAACGTGAATTTGGACCTTGCAATCCAGGAGAGCTTAACTCGATTTGATAAAGGAAAGAAAAAGAAAAATCATAACCGAAATCGCAATCAAAATCAACCGCAAAATCAACAACAGGAGGGTGCACCTCGTGAACAACAACGAAACGCTTCTAATGTTCAGAACAAAGCAGATTTTTCGGATCAGAAAGGAAGAGATGACCGTAGAACAGATGAAAGACGTAATACTAACCGTCCATGGAGAAATCGTCCCAATCGTTCCGAACGTGACGGCGGAGACCGTCGTGGAAACGGAGATCAGAGAAATAAAAATAATAGAGCAGAAGAACGTCAAAAGAATCCTTCGAGAGATGGAAATAATGCCGAATAGGTGCTTTTTGTTGAGAAATGAAAAAATGGTTTGTGATAAGTTTTGTCTTTGGGCTTTTAATCTCGGGGTGTAACAGAGAGAAAACCGCTTGTTTTGGCTACAGATCTACGCCAATTGAAGGTTGGGAACAGCATAATGTACTTACCTTTAAAGTGGATACGATAAAACAAAGCGGAGAATATGGTGTATATGTGAGTTTGAGAACTACGAATGCGTATCCTTTCCAGAGTATTTTTCTACTGGTGAAGACGCAATTGGTTTCTCCCGAGTGGAATAATCAAGACACCCTTGTTTGTGTATTGACCGACAAACAGGGTATTCATTCCGGACACGGCATCAGTTTCTATCAAAATGACTACCTGTTGAAAAAAATAAAACTGCAACGAGGACAATCTGGCAATATTATGGTTAGTCACATTATGCGACGAAACATTCTGCCAGGCATTTCAGATGTTGGCGTTACAGTCAAAAAGGAATAACTGGAATACTCATTCTCAAAATGAGTATTCTATCGCCTAAATTTTTCTCTGCCCGCATCAATGCGGAGAAAAATGAATAGCAAAATTGTAAATCCCCAAAGAGAAGAACCTCCGTAACTAAAGAATGGCAGCGGGATACCAATAACAGGGGTTAATCCGAGAACCATACCTATATTAATAAAAAAGTGGAAAAGAAAAATACTGAGCACGCTGTAGCCATATACGCGGCCAGATATAAATGGCTGTCGTTCGGCTAGTTTAATGAGGCGTAAGATAAGTGCCAAAAATAGACCAAGAACAACTGTGGCGCCAATAAAACCATGTTCTTCTCCAACTGTGCAGAAAATGAAATCAGTATCTTGTTCCGGTACATATTTTAATTTTGTCTGTGTGCCATTCAAAAAACCTTTACCTTGGAAACCACCGGAACCGATAGCAATTTCACTTTGTCGCACATTGTAACCTGCTCCGTTTGCATCATCATCCAATCCAAGAAGAACGCGTATACGCGTTTGTTGATGTGGTTCCAAAACGTCATTGAGTACATAATTTGTGGAATAATACATTGCAAGAGAACCTGCCGTAAAAAGTGCCATGAGGAAGAATTTTGAGCATCTTTTGCGCAGGGCTTGGATAATGAGATAAACGATGGTGGCGATACAAATACCGAATTGAGCCCAGGAAATATCAAAGACGACAAACTTACGCGAAATAAAATACGCGGAAAGCGTGATGAGGGTGCCAATGATAAAAATATTTCGAGCTTCTTTTTTCTCCTTATATAAAAAGACCAACAAATCCGTAAATAGCCAGATAAGAAGCAAAACTGTAAATTTACCTACAGAAGTAAAAGTTCCATCCAATTGGTAGGGCTCATAGCGCAAACCGATTACAAAATAAACCACCGCGGCAAGTCCTACAAATAATACACTGCCACTCATGCCCTCACGATAGAAAACGAGGAAAAAAGAAAGATACACTAGGGCGGAACCCGTTTCGTGCTCCATGATAATTAATATAATAGGAATAAGGACAATGGCTAAGGCATGCAGAAAGTCTCGTGTTTTGTAAATCGAAAAACCGTACGAACCCATATATTTTGCCAACGCAAGTGCTGTAGCGCATTTGGCGAACTCTGCTGGTTGCAAACTGATAGGACCCAAATTAATCCAGGAGTAAGAGCCTTTTACATCTGCAGCCACAAAAGGAGTTACCAGCAGCAGGGCCATCATGATTAGGTAAAAAATATTTGCGAAGGTATCATAAATGCGATCGTCCATCAATAAAAGAACGAATCCGAGAAAAAAAGAACAGCAAATCCAGATTAATTGTTTGCCGGAGCGAGCCGTAAAATCTAGAATGGATGGATCTCCGTAATTATAACTAGCTCCAACGACGCAGGTCCACCCCGCGGCAATGAGTAGCAGGTAAATCATGACTGTAATCCAGTCAATGGAGCGCAAAAGGCTCTTAGTACTAACGTTTTCTTGCGCCATAGCCAATTGCTTTGTGGGCAAACATGTCTGCACGTTTCTGACTGGAAGGAGACAAATGCCCGTTTAAATATTGTTCGATCATAAGACTGCCGATAGGTACACCATAATCGGCTCCAAAACCACCATTTTCAACATAAACTGAAACTGCAATATGGGGATTGTACATGGGAGCAAAACCCATAAAAACAGAGTGGTCTTGACCTCTATTTTGTGCTGTACCCGTCTTTCCGCATACCTCAATACCCGGAATATTTGCAGTCCGACAAGTACCACCCAAAACGGCATCACGCATTCCGATTGCGATATCATTATAAAAAGCGCGGCGCACCAAGGTGTAGTGGCGGCGCGTATATAATGTGTCAATTGCTTTTCCCTCAATATGGCGTACTACGTGTGGAATGTAATAAAAACCTCTGTTAGCGATGGTGGCGCAAAGATTTGTGATTTGAAGTGGAGTGAGAGAAACCTCTCCTTGTCCAATCGCGTCACTGATAATGGTTAAAGCATTCCAGTGACCTTTATAATGTTTGTTATAGTAGTCGGCATTTGGAATCATACCTCTTTTTTCTCCGGGCAGGTCAACTCCAAGACGATAGCCGAAACCCATAGAAACCATGTAATCCTTCCAGCGTGTAAGAGCATTTGAATAGGATCCGTATTTGCGGCGGGCTTGAATCATATGGTAAAATCCCCAACAGAAATAACTATTGCAGGAAGTTTCAATGGCATCGAAAAGATTTACAGGAGAGCGGTGTCCATGACAACCCACATGAACTCTACCATAATGGAAGCCATGATAGCAGGGGAAAAGTGTGTGAGTATTGATGATGCCTTCCTGAAGGAAAGTGAGCCCCTGTGATGTTTTGAATGTGGATCCAGGTGGATATTGTCCCATGATGGCTCGATTAAGCAGGGGTTTATAAGGATTCCTGTAAAGGTTTTTATAATTTTTTCCTCGGTCTGTGCCGACAAGAAGATGGGGATCAAAAGTTGGAGAAGAAACCATGCAGAGAATTTCTCCCGTTTGCGGATCAATTGCTACAATACTACCGATTTTCCCTAACATTAGGCGCTCTCCCAATGCCTGTAAATCACGGTCAATGCCCAAAGTTAAAGTGCGCCCGGGCTCAGGTACACGATCGAAAAGTCCATTTTTGTAGTGCCCTTTAATGCGGCCATGTACGTCGCGGAGCATGATTTTCATCCCTTTTACGCCGCGCAGATCTAATTCGTAAGACTTTTCGATACCGAGTTTTCCAATAAAATCCCCTGGGCGGTAATAGGAGTCGCTGTCAATGTTAATTTGAGAAACTTCTCCGACATCACCCAAGACGTGAGCTGCTACACTCGTTGCATAATGGCGTATGGCGCGTTTCTCAACATAGAAACCTTTGAATTTGAAGAGTTTTTCTTGAAAAACAGAAAATTCGCGTGACGGAATCTGCCCGATGAAAAGTTGTGGTGTGAAACGGGAGTAGCCATAATTTTTCTTGGGGTCTTTGATTTCGTTCATTCGGTCAATGTATTGCTGCTTTGTGATGCCAATAGTTTTACAGAAATCCAAGGTGTCCACACCGTGCTGTTCATTCATGATGACCATAATATTGTAAGCCGGTTCATTATAAACAAGGAGGCGGCCTTTACGGTCGTTTACCAGACCACGCGCAGGATATAAGATTTTTTTGAGGAAGGCATTGGAATCTGCATTTTTTTTATAGCTGTCACTCATAATCTGAAGGGAGAAAAGTCTAATCAGGTAGATAATGACAATAAGAATTGCCATTAATGCAACCGTATATTTTCGTTTTTCCAGATCAAAACTTTTCATCTGCTATTTTTTTTGGCACCTCCCATTCTGACACCTTCCAATGCCCATATAAAGAAAAACGACATGAGGCTGCCACCTCCAATGTTGATAAGTATTTCCAACAGATTAAAAAAGGAGAAAGCTTCCAATAAGTAGAACACAATTTGTTGCGTAATAACGGCTACAGCAACATAGCGTAGAAAGTGAGACCAATCCATGGTGCCGGCTGACGGCGGCAAAGATTCCTCGTTGTCTTCAGTGTCGCGAGAACTGAAAGTTTTGAGAATAGCAGGCTGTATCATCGCGACCAATGTCAAACTGGCTGCATTCATGCCGGGCGTATTCGTAAAGATGTCTTGCAAAAGTCCGATTAAAAAGCCCCAAGTTAAGATTTGCCATCGAGGAGTGCCAAGAGGAAAAAGTAAAATGAAGTAAACGCAAACCATTGGAGTAGCATAACCAAGAATTTGTACGTGATTGAGTACAAGAACTTGTAATGCTAGAAACAAAACCAGCAGCAAAAGCCTTTTTAAAAATGTTCCTATCATTTATTGCGTTGTTTCATAATTTGACAATTTGGCTTTCAGACTGTCTATTTCCGGTCTTTCTTTATTGACCACGATGCAGACGTCACTCAGATTTGCAAAGTCCGTTCCCAAATTTACTTTTAATTGAAGTGAAAGTCCGTCAGGGGCATTGGCCACGGATTTTACTTTTCCCACAAAGATTCCCGGAGGAAAAACAGTGGAATAGCCGCTTGTTTCTACGTATTCGCCAACTTTTATTTTTGCATAACGCGGAATGTCATTTAAATATGCGATAAGAGTACTTCCTCCGTTCCATTGTAAATAACCGAAGTAACGATGATTACGGATTCTGCAGCTAATATTTGATTTTGTATTAATCGCCGGCATTACTAATGAATAGTGCTTGCTGGTAAGAAATACAATTCCAACGATTCCCCCGCCACCGACAACACCCATTTCTGTCTTAATGCCATCTTCTTTACCTTTGTTGATGACAATGTAATTCTCATTTTTTAAGATGGAATTAGAGGTTACCCTTGCAGGAATGAGTGTGTAACCAGACAAAGAGTCGTTGACGACTTGTTCGTTTTTAGTTTCTTTCTTATTTATTGCAGCCAGAACGTCACGAAGTTGTGAGACCTGCATTTGTAAGTGTACATTTTGTGACGTTAAGTTTTTATTGACGTCTTTTAAGTGTACAAAGTGATAAAAATCCGTGTAATAAGTATTGACTTTTGCTGCGACTTCATTGGCAGCTGTAAAACAGATACTGCCCTGATAGCTATTGAAACGGAATAACAATACGACACTAATGATTTCCAAAAAAATAAATAGAAACCAATAGTTGTATTTTTTGATAAAATCAAGCAGGTTGTGCATTTATCTCATCAGGAACGAGAAGCGGTCCACATTTTGCAGCGCTACTCCTGTTCCTTTTGCCACACAGTGTAACGGGTCTTCAGCAACACGGAAAGGAATATTGATTTTCTCCGTCAGTCTGCGGTCTATGCCACGTAACAATGCGCCTCCACCTGTCAGATAAATGCCGTTTTTAACAATATCTGCATAGAGTTCAGGTGGTGTATTTTCCAATGCGCTGAGTACGGCAGCTTCAATTTTAGCTATAGATTTCTCCAAGCAGTGTGCCACTTCCTGATAGCATACGGGAACTTCCATCGGCAGTGCAGTGATTCGGTTAGGACCGTGTACAACGTAGTCTTCCGGCGTATCTTCTCCCAAATCTGTCAGAGCAGCACCAACATGAATTTTAATACGTTCTGCCATGCGCTCGCTGACTTTTACGTTGTGTTGTCTGTTCATGTATTCCTGTATATCTGCTGTGAGGTCGTCGCCAGCCATTTTAATAGAGTTGTTCGATACGATGCCTCCCAAAGAAATCACTGCGATTTCTGTGGTACCTCCACCTATATCTACAATCATGTTCCCTTCGGGAGCTTCCACGTCGATGCCGATACCGATAGCGGCGGCCATAGGCTCAAAAATGAGATAGACATCGCGTCCGCCTGCATGTTCTGCAGAGTCGCGGACGGCGCGCAATTCCACTTCTGTTGAACCAGATGGAACTCCGATGACCATTCTCAGCGTTGGCGAGAAGAGATGATTTCCTGTGTGGACCATTTTTATTAGGCCGCGCATCATTTGTTCGCAGGCATAGAAGTCTGCAATAACGCCGTCACGAAGAGGACGTACTACGCGAATCTTGCTGTTCGCTTTTTCATACATCAGCTTAGCCCTTTCGCCCACCGCGATCATTTTGTTTGTCTGCTGGTCCAATGCAACAACGGAGGGTTCATCCACTACTATTTTATCATCACTGATAATAATGGTGTTGGCTGTGCCAAGGTCCATGGACAATTCCTGTGTGAATGAAAAAAATCCCATTAATTTTTCGAATTAGAAATGTGTATATTAAGATCTCTGCTCGCTTTTCCTTAAAATTTATTTTTCTGAGGATGCGAAATAGGAGTGAATAGCGGTATCATAATGGCTGCTTACGGCAAAAGCTCTTTCGGCCATGTGGCGGCGTTGTTCTTTTGTCGTTTTTGCGCCTTGTTCATTCAGAATGTCCAGTAATGGCTTATATTCTGCTTTGCTTGGAATGATAACAACATCATTAAAATTCTTGGCTGCGGCGCGAATAAGAGAAATACCGCCGATATCGATTTTTTCAATAATTTCATCTTCTGCAGCACCGCTTGCAACGGTTTGCTCAAAAGGATAGAGATCTACAATAACCAAATCAATTGGTTCAATATCATATTTCTTCATTTCAGCTTCGTCTTCCGGAAGGCCACGGCGACCTAAAATTCCTCCAAATACTTTGGGATGTAAGGTCTTTACACGACCACCGAGAATGGATGGATATGTAGTTACGTCTTCCACTTTTTTGCAGGGGAAGCCGAGGCTTTCAATGAATTTATGGGTTCCTCCTGTAGAAAGGAACTTTACGCCTGCTGCGTTCAATTTTGCCAAGAGTTCTTCAAGGCCATCTTTATGAAAAACCGATACGAGAGCGGTCTTAATTTCTTTGGTTTCTGCCATAATTGTACATTTAGGGGACAAAGTTACTACTTTTCTAATAAAAAGAACTTTTTTCGGCAAAAAGATTGCGTTTTGTATGACGATGGAAACCTACTTTTTGCCTATTTCTTGTGGTTTGCGGTTTTGGAGGAAATTATTGCGAGTGTATGAGCGTAAACCTGCATGAGGTCTTGATAAATTTGTTGTTCATTAAAACGTTTTGCAAACTCTTTTCCTGTTGATGTCATCATTTCTCGTCGTTTCGGATTAGAGAGAATATCGTTGATTTCATGTGCAAGCGCAATGTCATCGTCAGGATCCACATAGGCTGAGCCCGGTCCACCTGCTTCTTCCAGACAGGAACCTGTACAACCAATAGCTGGTGTGCCGGAGCAGAGTGCTTCGAGCATTGGAATGCCAAAACCTTCACAGCGCGATGGATATACAAACACGGAGGCCATTTGATAAAGGGCCGGGAGGTATTTGAGCGGAACGTCTTGTAGGAGCGTCATGCGTTCAGATAAATGTTCTGTTTCGAGATAACTGTCAATTTCGTCGGCATAAGGGGTGCGTCGTCCTACGGCCAATACTTTGATGTCTGTAGAAATTCTTTTAAGAGCTTTGGCGAGTAGAAAGAGGTTCTTTCTTTTTTCAATGGTGCCAACATATAAAATGTAGGGTTGGTCTAACTGATAAATTTGTTTGACTTCCTTTTTGTCTTGTTCTGTAGCCGGTTGTTGAAAAATCTTATGGCAGCCCTGATAAATGACACTGATTTTTTCTTCCGGAATATGATAATAGTGTATGATTTCCTCTTTTGTAAAACGACTGATGGCAATAATGTGGTCTGCTGATTGGCAGGCTCGACGGAATTTGAAATTGTAGATGTGGCGGTCTATGAAGTGATAATTCTGCGGAAAGTGTCGGAAGATTAAGTCGTGGATTGTTACAATTTTTCCAATGTTGTGTGCTTTGCGAATATTTAAAGGAAGTTCGCCGGAAAGCCCGTGATAGATTTGGATGTTGTCTTTTTGTAATTGTGAAGAGATTTCCCATGTGCGCCAAATGGAAGGAAAATGTTTGCTTATGAGGCCTTGCGGAAATTTTAGATGAATTTGCTCTGATTCAGGTAGTTCTTTGAGTAGTTTTGCTCTTTCTAACGAAGGTATATAAAGGTTAAGATCAAGATTCTGTTCGAATTTGGCCAGGATGGAAATTATTAACCGGCTATAGTTGCCCAAGCCGGTCGTGTTTTGTGCAGCTCTTTTGGCGTCAAATCCTAATTTCATGTAGATCAATTTTTATTCAGGTAGCGGTTATAAAGTTCGCTGATTTTCAAAAAGGATAATTCGGAGAAACTACAAATGCGCAGTATCCAGTAGAAAGTCTTCTTTAGACTCATGAGTGGGAATAAGGGGATATTAAGCGTTTGACAAAGAGCATAATCTCCATGAGCCAGTGCATATTTGAAACAGTTTACCAGTGATTTTTTTGCTATGAGACAGGCAAAGGTGGGTTTACTTCTGGGAGGATAGTTTTTAACAAAATAGAGCCGGGTATTGGAACTTTTATAAAAGAAATCAATTTTTTTACGTCGGTCCATGAAATGGCTTACAGATGTATCCAACAGGCGATAAACGCCGGTAAATTCCCTTAAAAGTCGTGTCTGGGCGTGCAGGGTTACCCAGTAATACCAGAAGATATCGCCTGTAAAATATTTTTTTGTATCCAGATGAGGTGCTGTGAGCATAAGGCTTTTGCGCATCATCACGGTGAGATACCAAATGGTGCATTTGGATGCAAGAATATAGTCATAAACATTGCCTTCGTGCTCGTGAAAGTGAAAATCCGTGCGTTCCTGTTTTTGTTCGCTGTACTTATAAAAATAGGTATAAACTAGTCCAGTTTCAGGTTCTTGTTCCATAAGATCCGCCTCGTGTTGCAGTTTGTTTGCGTTTATCCAATAGTCGTCACCTTCGCAGATGGCTATATATTTACCTTCGGCTTCCGGAAGAAGAATGTCGCGGATAATGTCGACACCTTGTGTAAACTGATTTTGGTCGTGCAAAAATAGGCGTATGAGGTCGGGATATTTGTGGGCATATTCCTTTACGATTTTTGTAGTGCCGTCTGTGGAGCAGTCGTCGTTAATCAGGATTTCATATCGGAATGTAGTCTGCTGAGTGAGTACACTGTCCAGACATTGCTTGATGAAAGGTGCTTGATTATAAGTAGGACAGAGTACGGATACAAGGGGGGGATCAGAGGAAATATGCTCTGCTGTATTTCCGAAAGTAGTTGGAGTTTTTATGATGGATTGATTTTTATTCATAAGAATGTGGATGATAGTTCTCGTTTATTATTAAATTACCAGTAGCAGCCGTTTTCAATTTGTTCGGCTCCTTGTGGGCGTTCTGAGGAGTTCGGACGTATCCAGGAAGGTAAAATGTAAGATTTGAAGAGAGGGTCATGAGCCCAACGTTCTCCGTAAATGCCGAAGAGTATTTGGGTCATTCCGGCAAGGTGGATGGCTATTTTTCCTTGTCTTTTGGCGTGGGCAGCAAGATGCATACCATAAGCGCCGCAGCCAATGAGGGCAATGTCGTATTCCAATTTGTCCATTTCCTGTTTCATGTAATTGAGGGCTTGAAACCAGTCTGAAAAAGAGACGGGATTCCCCGAGATGCTTTGTACGGCTTTTAGCGTGAGTAATTCTTTCAGTACGGGCAGGGTGTCCGGATTGCGAAACAGTTCCTCGCGGTGGTCATATTGATCGCGAATGGAGTCTGTAAAAGGGTGCACAACGAGTACGCGCTTATTTTTCAGCGCGCTGCTCCAGGGATTCCTCCAGAGGAAAGGCGCATAAAAGCCGTTGAGGTCTATGCGAACGATAGAGGGATTGGTACCTAAGGACAAAGGGTAGGTTTCTTCTTTTTGATAGGAGCCTAAAACGTCGATTTGCCGCCAATCTTCTGCTACGAGCTGTGCATAGCGAGTTCCCAGTGCCAAATGGTTTGGAAAAAATCCTGCATTCTGCGAGAGGCGCAGCATGGCATGACGTCGGTTGCGGAAAAGAACGTATTGATAGCGCAGCAGGTGGGGAATGTCAGCTTTGCGGAGGCCCATTTCATGGCTATAGAGGCTCAAAAAAGCTTTCAGCTCGTAGGTTCCGAATTTGGAGATCATAAGTCCCCCGGTATGAGTCTGCAACAGGTGGCGAAGATAGTCGTTAGCTTGCTGTCCCACGTAGTTTGGCCGTGGTTGGTGAGCAAAGTCCGGGTGGAAAGAGTGGATGGTCTGTCCTGCCAGCTTAAGCAAAAAGGCTGCAACGATGTCTGTTCCTAAAAATTTAGTCATGTTGTGTGGAACTTATTCGGCTCGAAAGTCCTCAATAACGCTTTCCAGCATGGGCTGCAAACCGGCCCAAACGTCTTCTACGGTGATGAGTGACATGCGCTCAGCATAGGACATCTCAATTTGGTGCTCGGGGGGAACACTGTCGTCGGGAGAAATGCCCTGATAACGTTCACTTTGGCCTGGTAACCAGAAATCTTTATCTATTCCTGGTGGAAAAATAGCGAAAGAGGGGACTTGTAGGGCTTGGCTGATATGACGGGGTCCACCCTCGTTGCCGAAAAAGAAATTGCTCAGTGCGCAAAGTGTGCAGAGTTGACGCAGAGTGTCTGCTTTGACATTCACAAAAATGTGGCTGTCTTGGTTCAGGGCGTTGTAATAATCGCGTGCCGTCTTTTCTTCTTCAGGTCCTGAATAGTTGAAAATGACTTGGGGATGATAAGTTTCTATGATGCGTCTCAAAATTTCGGTCATACGGTCTTTAGGCCAAGATTTATGGGGAATGCGTGTTGTTACGGCGACGAGAAGAATGGGTTTTTGAAAGCTGATGCCCTGTTGCTCCATATATTTCCGGTAGTCCTGTTTTTCCTGGTCCGTGATGTAGAGCAGAAATTGTTCATCTTTGATGAGTTTGCCTTCTGCCGCGAGAGGCTCCATGAGGTGCAAGTTGGACTGGACGCGGTCCATGCCTTCTGGCGTTTCGATTCGATAATTGTGAATGCCGTGGTTATACCACTTTAATCGGCCTATGCGATAGGTTGTTGACAGGGAGAACAAACTGAAAAACATCGTTTTTGGGGTGGAGCGCATATCTATAATGACGTCGTAATGCGTTTCATGCATCAGGGCCCATACTTTTTTAATATAGGCGAGTCCCTGATTTTCGTGGTCATTGAAAGGGATGACGCGGTCTATATCGGTATGGCCCTTAAAGAGCGAGCAGATGCCGCTGTTGATGACAAAATGTATTTTCGCTTTGGGAAAGCTCAATTTAAGACTGTGGCAAAGAGCCATAGTCAGCACGGAATCGCCTACGCGGCGGAAGCGGATGATTAAGATGTTATTTATCATGTACTTCTTTTTTTGACATCAAAAAAACAATATACGGGCCAAGAAAAAGGTCTTTTAAAAGATGTAGTGTGCAAACTTAGTTAAAAAAGTTGAGACTGGAGGTCATACGGCTCTTTTTTGTTGTGTGATGCGATATGGAGAAATAGAATAAAAATGATCTTGCAGAGAAAATTGCTTTTTATTGAAGGGAACAAGGGGAGTCAAAACTTGGTTTATCGTAAGTTCGCATTTGTCAAAAACAAGTTGTTATTCGTCAGAAACATATTGTTATTTGTCAAAAATACAACAAACATATTTCGAGGCAAGTTGTATTTTGTCGTAAGTCTTTCAGTATCAATAAAAATAAGAAGTGATCAAAATTTTATATAGTGGCGAAGATTCTTTATGAAGGGCTTTGACTCGTTTGCCCAAATTTTGATTTTATTCGTTTGCGTGCAGTTAAGAATGGATGATGCGTTTGATCTGAAATTCATGGGCCATTTGTTGCCTTTGAAAATTGTTCGCCAGTAGGAGTGCGGTAGAAAGAACTTCTCCTTCTATGCCGCTTGTGGTGACTACGGATAGCGAGCGTTTGCCTGTTACGAAAATTCCGTTTAAGGGGTTTACTATATGGAGTTGCTGAACTGAATTGTTTCCGGATGTGGTTAGACATTCGTTTTCCAGGATGATTTCTTCTCCTGAATTTTGCAATTTTACAGACCATCCCGTGTGACCGATTTGATGGCCGAGCCCTAGTATGGAACTGTTGCCCATATTGATGAGGGCATCGTGGATCCCTGCATTTTTAAGGATGATATGAATTTCTTCCAAGGCGTAACCTTTCAGAAAACCGGACAGATTCAGATAAATATCCGGTAACCCGAAAAAAATTTCCCGGTCCTCAGAGAGCGCGACTTGAGAGATTGTTGTCGATGAAAAATTCTTTGAATCGGTCGTGATGTCAAAGAGTCCGCAGGTTTTGAAATTAGATTGTATGCAACATTGCAAAAGTTGATAGAGCTCCTCGGTGATTTTCACTTTTCGAGAAGCCGCTGAACGATTTACTTCGGATATTTCAGTCTTAGGATTGAAACAATTGGCAATCTGTTCTATTTCGAAAATTCTTTTGTGAATTAAATTTGTCAGGTTGCTATAAAAAGATTCTGCTTCGCGACTAATAAAAATCAAGTCTACCCGAGTGTGCATGGCAGAAAACCAAGTGTAGTACAAGGATTCACCGGAAGGGGATTTTTGAAAGACGTGAGGCAGAACCATTAAAGTGGTTTAGAGTTCTTTGATCTTAATATTCTTAAACCAAACCTCGTTGCCGTGATCTTGAAGGAGAATACATCCATCCAAGTTACCGAAATTAGGCCAGTTTTTATATTTACTGTAAGCAACAAGAGCGTTCCACATCTGGTTGTTGCGCTCATATTCAAGAAGTTTTGTGCCGTTTAACCAATGTTCTACATGGTTGTCTTTTACGATAATGAGGGCGGTATTAAAATTGTTGATGTCAAAAGGTTTTTTCTCGGGAGCGGGAATGAGATCGTAAAGCGAACCAAGTTTACGATTCCCGTTAACGCCTAGTTTGGCGTCCGGATGATTTTGGTCGTCAAGAATTTGGAATTCACATCCGATGGCGGAACCTTCTCCTTTATTCATATCCGGATTGACAAAATATTTTATACCACTGTTAGCACCTTTTGTGATTTTAAAATCTACGCGCAGCATAAAGTTTTTATACGTTTTGGTGGTTACTATATCACCGCCATTGGCTGATTCGGCGCCGTTGCCGGAGAGTACTTTTAAGATGCCGTTTTCAATTTTCCATCCTTTTTCTGGAAATCCTTCAAGTTTTGCTCCACGCCATCCTGTGGTAGTTTTTCCGTCCCACAAAAGTTTCCATCCTTCTTGTGCTTCTTCGGGCGAAATGCTGTTGTCTATGGCGTTCTCTTGTGGTGCAGAAGTCGGAGTAAGATAGTTTTCTACGTTTTCGGTACAGATGCGTAGGTTGCGCCAGGAAATCTTCTTGCCTTCATCGTTTTTGTTTCCGATCATGTGAACTTGCAAGGCGATGAAGCCGGAGAGGGTCAGATTGTCCCAAAGGTTAGCGCATGCCACTCCGTTTATCCATGTGCGGATATTGTTGCCACAGGCTTCAACGCGGGCGGAGTTCCATTCGTTGTTTTTGAAAGCCTTTTGTGCCGGTGGGTTCATTGTTAAAGGATAGAGCCAACCGCGGCGGGCCTCGTCGTAAATGCCTCCGCTCCAAGCTCGTGGAGAGGGGTCTATTTCGAATTGGTAACCATGAACGCGCCCATTGTTATAACTTTTCATGCTTTCACTACGAAGTTGTACGCCGGAATTGAGTCCATCGGCAACTTTAAATTCAAATTCAAGAATGAAATCGCCAAATTTCTCGTTTGTGCATAAAAAAGAGTTGGGGGTATTCATTTTGGAATATCCCACAATCGTTCCATTCTCAACTTTATAGGGAGCTTTGCCATTCAGTTCTTGCCAACCATTCAGGTTCTTCCCGTTAAATAGAGGCTTCCAATTTTGACTCATTGCCGGCAGAACTAAAAGGCCGGTGAGGAGCAGCATCAATATTTTTTTCATTCTTTGAAAGTATTAGTGAATTTCGTTTCCCTTATATTTTATAAAAGTCTTCCCAACCTTTTCTGGGTGGCATGCCGGACAGTAAGGCGTTTGCAAAAGTGTTGTTCGTAAATTGTTTGGTACGTGTATCGAAAAACAGTTGCGTATTGAGGCGTTGGGCAATAACTCCGAGACAGAAGACCTCACTCAGAACGCCGTTGATTTCAAAGGGAGAACGCGTCTTTTCTACTCCCTGACAAGCGTGTAGAAAGTTTACGTAATGGTTTGAGGGGCTTTTAGGAACCTGTGGGAGTTTATCTTTCATTTCTTTTGCTTTTTCTTCAGGAATGATGGAGAGTGTGCTGCCATGGCTGCCGCCTTTAAAGATCAAATCTTTTGTGTAAATAATTTTTCCAGGGTTCAGTTCGGAAACGGGTGTAGTTCCTTGGTTTGTTGTCGGAATGTCAGAACCGGCTTGAGAAGTTCCAAAACCTTTTGGCAGAGGAGGAAGATTGTCGAGACCATCATACCAGGTGATGTCACAAGGGGGCATGTTTCCTCGTGCTCCGAAGCGAAACAAAATAGTAGAGGAGAAGGGATAAAAGAAATCATTATGGCCTTTGGCATATTTCATGGTTATTTCATAGGGTAATCCTAAATTCATAAACTCATGTACCGTGTCGAGAATATGCGCGCCCCAGTCGCCGAGGGCTCCCATTCCGAAATCATACCAGCAACGCCAATTGCCTTGATGAAATTTTTCAGAGTAATCGTGAAAGGAACATGCGCCCAACCACGTAAACCAGTCCATCTCGTGCGGGATGGGATCGGCATCAGGAAATTTATAGATATTCGGATCAAATTGATGCCATCTGCGCGGGCTGTTCATGTGGGCTGTGACGGCCGTGACGTCTTTAATGATGCCGGCGTCTTTCCATGCTTTGAATTGAAAGTAATTGGCTTCGGAGTGTCCTTGATTGCCAACCTGTGTTGCTAAGTGAGGCGCCTTCCGCGCTGCCTTTATCAGCAGTTCCGCTTCCAGAAAAGTACGTGTCATGGGTTTCTCAAGATAGATATGCTTTCCATACTTCAAGGCCATCATGGCTATAGGGAAATGAATATGATCGGGCACAGCTGCACAAACGGCATCAAACTGATTGCCATAGGTCTCAAACATTTCTCTGAAATCGCGAAAACGTTTGGCCTGAGGGTATTGTGCAAGAACTTTCTGGCATTGCTGCCCATCTAAATCTACGTCACAAAGAGCGACAACATCTACCATATTGGTTTTCGCAAATTCGTCGATATCCTGTTCCCCGCGATTACCAAGTCCAATGTAAGCAATTTTAATTTTGTCGCCTTTTGTTGCAGACCATTCTTTGGATGTCAGGGGTTGTGCAAACAGTTTTCCTTCGGAGCCTAAAGCAATTCCTGCTGCGGCCATTCCCATTTCCTTAAAAAAATCTCTTCTGGTTGCCATTGATGTAAGATTTATTTTGTTGATTTTCTAGTTAAACATCGTTCGATGATCCAAATCACTATTCTTATGAGACTCCAAATGGAGTAGAGAAAAATGGCGAAGATAAAAACATAACATAATGAAGTAATAAGCTCTTTTGCTGGTGATTGATATACAATGACGGCACAAACATTTAAAATAAACGAAACGGCAAAGCATGTAAGCAATGTGATGAATTCTCGTTTTTGTCTTTTCTTAGTTATAATGAAATCTTTCATAGGGCGGAAGGTGCTTTGGTATGATAAGTGGAATAATTAATTTTAAATTCATCCGGGAAACTCAAAATCTCACCTCGTGTAATTGCTTCATGACCGAGGAGACAAAGGATAGCGGCGTAATAACCCTCTTCAGCAATTCGCGGAGGTTGCTTATGCGTTATGACAGATTCTACAAACGCATCCACATTGAGAGAGGTGCCATCATTGTCAGGCCTTTTTCCTAAAATATATTCCCCGTGATTTTCGTCCGCGGTTTCCGGGGCCCAACTAGTACCGGCAAAAGGTATGGAACCAAAGACTTTGTTCTCCCATTCATTAATCATTTGCAGAAAAGCAGGTGCAGGGTCAATATCTTCAAAAAAATATTTCCCTCTTTCAGGTTCTACAGTACCCCAATTACCCATAATCTGTTCCTCTAAACCATAGAATTTATTTGAAATATCTGACCCCCACGTCATCATTTCTCCTTTATCGAAGGTGTAAATGCAATTGATGTTGTCAAAGACTTCACGCCCGTCTTTCCAAAAGGTAATGGCACCGTATCCCATAACTTTTTGTGGCAATTTTTGCAGAGCCCAAGTTCCTACCTGCAATTGGTGACAGGCAAGTTCTGTCATTAAACCTTTTGAAGATGCTTTGTAAAGCCTCCAATTGATGAATCTTTCCAAATTGGGAGAAGGGACTTCCCGACGCCAATTGTCGTTGCGATTCCAAAAAGCATGAATGCAATTTACTTTTCCAAATGTGCCTTGGTGAATCATCTCCATGGCTTTAATATAACGAGGATCGAAAAGACGCTGCTGACCGGTAAAAAAGATTTTTCCACTTTTTAAAAAGGTATTGTACATGCTGCGACATTGCGACATATCATAACCGATTGTTTTTTCGCAATACACGTTTTTACCTGCTTGAAATGCGTCGAGTACAATTTTACAATGTGTATTTAGCGGTGTTGCCACGATAACCGCATCAATCGATTTGTCCTCTAACAGTTTTCGATAATCTTTATAGGTTTTGGCGTGCGGAGCCATTTTTAGGGCTTCGTCCAGAGAGGGCTGATAAATATCGGAGAATGCCACAAGATCTACTTTGGGATTTTGTAATAAGAAACTTAAAAGGAAACGTCCTCTGGAACCTGGTCCTATTATGCCAATACGACAACGTTCTTTCATTGTATGATCGACTTCAGAAAATGCTGCCAGCCAAGGACTCGTAGAAGCTAAAACCCCGGCTCCAACGATGCCCAACCCTTTCAGAAAGGCTCTCCGATTTAGTTTATTTTCCATAATAATATAATGTGTCAATTCAGGTTTACAAGTCAAGTTGAGAATCTCTTCCAACGTCTGCGCAAAGATATGAAAAAAAAGTAAGACACGAAAAAAGTTGGCAAATAGAATATTTTCAGCTGAATCTGTTTGAACAATCAAATAAAAAAAGTAGGAGAAAAATGATGATTCATTTTCCTCCTACTGAAGTGAAATGGTCTAATAAATAGACGCTATTGCTTTATTTCAGAGCAACTTTCTTCTTACCTACAATGTAAATACCTTTGCTAAGGCCTTTGAGCGCTTCGCTTGATTTAACGTTGCGTTTCAAGAGTTTACCATCTAAAGTGTAGATATTAACAACGAGGTTCGGGTCTTTACTAATGATAGGCTTAACAGCGTTGATAATGCTGCCGCTGACAGTGATAATTTCCAAATCGAATTGATCATCTGCGGGAGTAGCGATGCGATTACCATCAATGTAACCACCTTGGAATCCGATTGTAAGAGCAGTTCCAGTAGTAGCTTTCAATCTGGCATTAGAGAAGTAGCCATAACCAGCTTTTATAATCTTGTATGATGTAGGAACACTGATTAATCCGTTTACAGTATCAATTGCAAGACTGTAATTGTGGTCTGGAAGAGAAACCGTGAGGTCGATGTTGTTATGATCGGTTGCAAATTTGGTTGTGTCTCCAATCAATAAAACAAAAGGCTCTCCAGCTTTGAACTCATCTTTCTTGACAAGACGTAGCGTGTTTTCATTTGGAATGCTCTTAATAGCATAGGTGTAAACATTTGCATTGAGAGCAGCCAGATTAGAAATAGCAAACGGAAGCGTATTGATGCGGATATTGTTGTTAGCAAAGCCCATCTTAACAGTTGTGAGTTCTGGATCAACTTCCTTGAATGTCCACATGGTGCGAGTTGCATCTTCGTCTGTACGAACCTGATTAGCATTGTCTCCG
>Ga0172377_10001382_pt1 | contig 24374 bp, 20 predicted proteins | sample Pumphouse3metaG_FD_119749 | JGI IMG/M metagenome (GOLD analysis project Ga0172377, IMG submission 119749) | Leachate microbial communities from a municipal landfill in Southern Ontario, Canada - Pumphouse #3 metaG | ecosystem: Engineered > Solid waste > Landfill > Unclassified | place: Canada... | reverse complement strand
GCCAGCAATATCGCTGTCGCGGCGATCAAGGCGATGGCTCCGTACCGTGCTTTCGGCGATAATCGGCGGCGCGGGACGTCGACCGGGTGTTTCCTGTTTTGTGTATATCGACGGGCCTGCCCCCAGATCGCTTTGATCGCCACGCCGAGACCTGTACCTACCATGAGCCCGATGCCGAGATTCGAGCGGAATGCGTCGGCGGCGGCCATGTCGGAAAAGAGTCCTGATGCCAGGCCGACGGGTGTCAGCAGGTAGTAGCCGAAGACCGCTCCGCCGAGCCAGATCAGCGATAGCGCCGGGCCGATGATCGCCCCGATTCCCAAGGCCATTGGGGAAACCCACATGGAGAACGCCGGGAACATCGCGGTTCCTTTGAAAGGGACCACCACTGACGGAATCCATCGGAATCCGTCTCGCACGACGGTAAACGCAACGCTTCCGCCCATCGCGGAAAAAAGTTTCTTCGCTGCGCCTCCTCCGCTGGTTCCTGCGATCAAGGTGTTGTACGCTGCTTGTCCCATCGGATAGGGGAGCTGTTCGCGTTCGATCAAGTCCTTGCGGAACAGCGTGGTGAACAGTGTTCCTAGCACCGCGCCTGCGACGGCGAGGATCATCATCGAGATCGTCGGCATGGTCGCCGACGGATCGAGCATCCAAAGTCCTGGGATCGTGAACGCCAATCCTCCCGCGACCATGGCTCCGGCGCTCATCAGCGTATGGGTCACGTTGATTTCCTGAAGCGTCGCGCCGTTTCTTTTTCTGAGGGTTGCCATGCTGACGACGGTGACGAATACCGTAGGCCACGGCAACGCTCCCATTCTGAGTGCCACATACATGGAGCTGGCGGTAATGACCAGCAAGCCGAGTATTCCGACGATCAGTGCGCGTACCGTCAGTTGTCTTTGCATCTTGAGCCTCCCCGCTGTCGATATCATATCGTATTTGTCGATCTCATCCTACTACTGAAGCCGCAGTCGGTACTACAAGCGTTATATAACATTTTTTTTACTTGTGTCCAAATAAAATGAAAATAATAGCTGATAGGCAATGATATGCACTTATGGTTATATATTTAGTGTTTGTGCTCCTTTCCGGAAAAAAAATAATATGGTATGATGATGCAAGTACTGAAAAATGAAGGTCGGATTCTGAGGAACGATAGATCTTTCCCCGGCCCCTTCAAAGGAGTTGTACATGAAAAAGAAAATCGTATTGGTCGCGCTTCTGATTGCTCTCGTCGCGGTTCCTGCCTTCAGCGCCAAGAGCCTTGTATCTGACAACAGCGGTTTCGCGATCGGGCTGAACCTCGGTACGAATACCGGGGTGGGCATGTCGTACAAGATGAAGGACTTCACGTTGGCCGGAAACGTCGGTTTCGGGTTGCTGTCGTTGCCTGACATGAACATCAATGTCGATGTATTCGCTCTGTATGATGTCTATGCCATTGAGCTTGACCGACAGAACAAACTGCCGATTTCTCTTGGTGTCGGAGGTTCGGCGAACATCGCTTTCCCTGAGAACGCTGATGCTCAGTTCAGTCTCGCGGCTTTGGGGCTGGCTCAGATCGCATATACGTTCCCGAAGGCTCCGTTCGAGCTGTATCTGCGCCTCGGTCTCGGCTACAACATGGCGTTTGCGCCTGAATTCAGTGGCAAACTCGGCTGGACCGGCGCTCTCGGTTGTCTCTACCATTTCTAATAGTCATTGATATGTCGTACTTTTGGGGCCGCACGCAGGTGCGGTCTTTTTTTTGTCATGTTGCTAGCAATCACCGAGCATGCATGCATCAATGGCAAAGCAATGACTAAGCAATGGCAAAGCAATGACTAATTACTATTATATGTGTTGCATGGAATTATAGGAAATTACCGTTTTGGGATCAAGGTGGATAGATAGGCTTCGTTGCGACCGCTCAGTCGGGCGACGACATGCACACCGTCCTCTTCGTAGTCGATTGATTCGATCGTGCCGTTGCGCCGTATCCATGCGACTAGGTCGTGGCGGTCGTTGGGAATAAGATAGCTGCCGTTCGGTCGAAGCCGGTGGATGACGTCTTCGATCGCATGTTCGAGATCCTCCAGTCCCTGGCGGTTGGTCACCGATGTCTCGACGAACGGACCGTCGACCATGCTTTTCAAACGTGCCACGGCGAACTGCTCCAGACATGCATCCATTTTATTGACCATGACGATCGTCGGTTTTTCGGCGCAATCCAGCGAACGGAGGACATCGATCGTCGTGTTGTAGCAGGCGAGCATGTCCGGGTGCGACGCATCGCATACGATAATCAGAAAATCGGCGTCCTTGGTTTCGTCGAGGGTCGACTTGAAGGCGTCTACCAAATGATGGGGCAGGTCGCTGACGAATCCTACCGTATCGGACAGAAGGATTTCATAGCCGCCGGACAGCTTGACCTTGCGGGTCGTTGGGTCGAGGGTGGCGAACAGTTTGTCCTCGACCAGGATGTCCGCTCCTGCGAGCGCCTTGAGAAGGGAAGATTTGCCGCTGTTCGTGTAGCCGACGATCGCGCCGATGGGAAGCGACCCTTCGCGACGGCTCTTGCGTTGGATCTGTCGCTGTTCTTCGACTTTCGCTAGTTCCTGCTTCAGCTGGTCGATCCTGTGCAAAACGACCCGACGATCCAGTTCCAACTGGGTTTCGCCTTCGCCTTTGGTGCCTTTCACTCCACCTTTCTGCTGGGAGAGGTTCGTCCATTTACGGGTGAGCCGTGGAAGCGAATACTGAAGCCGGGCGAGGCCGACCTGAAGCACGGCTTCTCGGGTCATGGCTCGATTTGCGAAAATCTGCAGGATCACTTCCTGGCGGTCTATTACGCATAGTCCGGTCGCTTCCTCGAGATTCCGTTGATGCCGCGGCGACAGGTCGTGGTCGAACACGATGCATTGAATTTCCTGTTCTTCACAGAGTCGCTTCAGTTCCTCCGCCTTGCCTTGTCCGATCAGGGTGGCCGGGTTCTCCTGTCGGACCGGGACGATCAGCGAAGAAACGACTTCGCTGCCCATGGTGGAAATCAGGCTTTCCAGTTCTTCCAGCCGGGCCTGGACCCGCGATTGATCGTCGCCCTGGAATCTGAGAGCCAATGCCATCGTCCGCTGCGGACGTTTTCCAGTCGTTTCGATGTTCTGCATATGATGCCGCGTCGCTTCCTTCGCCCATCGCCCGATAGCTCGGATGGACAGGTGTAGGCTATCACACGGCCGGCTTTCTTACAATGGCCGAGTATGCTATACTCATTGTCCAGAACATATTTTGGCCGTACGGCGGCCATCCGAGGTGTCATATGGGTTTGAATTGTGGGATCGTCGGGCTTCCGAACGTAGGGAAGTCGACGATATTCTCCGCGCTGACTTCCGCTCCAGCCGAGGCGGCTAACTATCCGTTCTGTACGATCGATCCCAATATCGGGATGGTAAGCGTCCCCGATCCACGCCTGGACCGGATCGTCGAATTGATCCCTCCTGCGAAAGTGGTTCCAGCGACGGTGGAGTTCGTCGACATTGCCGGTCTGGTCGCAGGAGCTTCGAAAGGCGAGGGGTTGGGCAACAGGTTCCTTGCGTCGATTCGCGAAGTCGGGGTGCTCGCCCATGTGGTGCGATGTTTTGAGAACGGGGACATCATCCATGTGAACAACCGAATCGATCCCGCGAGCGATATCGAGACGATCAATATCGAGCTCGCCTTGGCCGATCTTGACACGGTCGATAAGCGGTGGCAGAAGCAGAGCAAGCTGACTCGGCTGAGCAAAGAGGCGGCGAAGGAGAACGCCCAGGTTCTTCCGGTTCTTGAGCGGCTCAAGTCGTGCCTTGAAGATGGCAAGCCCGCGCGCAGTCTCAATCTGGATGATGATGAACGCAAGTTGATCTACGATCTGCATCTCATTACCATGAAGCCGGTGATCTATGTCTGCAATGTCGATGAAGACGGCATCCTCGAGGACAATGCCCATGTGAAGCAGGTCCGTGAGATCGCCGCCACCGAGGGCGCCGACGTCGTGGTGATCTGCGGCAAGATCGAGGCTGAAATCGCCGATCTGGAGACGGAAGACGAGAAGCGGGAATTCCTGGAGGCGGTCGGTCTGCACGAGTCGGGTCTGAACCAGTTGATTCGTTGCGCATATGAAACGCTTGGTCTGCGTACGTTCTTCACCGCTGGCTCCGATGAGGACCGCGCCTGGACGTTCCATGCCGGCGATAAGGCTCCCCAGGCCGCCGGAGTGATCCATACCGATTTTGAGAAAGGGTTCATCAAGGCCGAGGTCTACAATTGCGACGATCTGTTCACCTACGGGAGCGAACAGAAGGTTCGCGAAGCGGGCAAGCTCCGCCTTGAAGGGAAGGAATACCTTGTCCAGGATGGAGATATCATGCATTTCCGTTTCAACACGTAAGGGTCATCCTAGGGTCAGTGGAGTACGTACGCGCCTCATGACTTCCAGCATCGCACCACCCCTCCCCAAATCGATCAAACACGTGCCTCGCCGTCAAGCGATGACTCCACAATGACCCTGCAATGACCCTTACCAAGTGACCGAGAAGGTGAGGGGAGTGGCAAGAAGCAGGAAATCGATCAGCGGGAAACTGTATTCGAAGGTCGTAGCGTCGAGTACCGTCCCGTTGATGTTGCTCTTGATCGGGGAAGGAGTCTTGAACCGCAAGGTGATCAACGAGTTCTTGATCGCCGGCGGACCATCTTCGCTGAGAATATAGCGCATCATCTCCAGATAGTTCTCTTCGGTTTCCCCGACATTATAGACAGGCCCCCAGACCTCGAAGTTCGGATCGGCGAGGAACGGGATGATCTTCGTCAGTTGGTCGTAGTTGTCCATGGAAAGCTGTAGTTTCAGCGTCGTATCCTTGCCGGACCGTGATACAGTCAGGACACTCTGTTCGGCGCCGCCTCCCAGATCGCGGAACAGTTGTTCAAGGTTCTTGAACTGGAAAACGACCGTATAGGAACTGTTTTCCGAACCGGGAAGCTTCTCGACATGCACGTTCGTCGTATTGTCCGCATTGGACAGATTCGCTGCGAAATCTTTCACCGCGGCGTCCGTGATAGTTTCGTCGGAGCTCTCCGGCATGAACTCGGACATGTCCTCCAGTACTTCGGAGAAGAAATCCATGATCATGAGATCGGTTTTGGACGAGCCTGCGGTCGTCGCATCAAGACTCAGGTCTTCGGTCACGACGCAGCCGCTGAGAGCCAGCGCGATGGCCAGAATGCCTCCTGCGATTATCGGAAAGCGGAGAAAACCGCCCGTTCGATTGTGTTTGTTTGTGTGTGGATTCATCGACAAATGTTCCTTTCAACCAATATTGCACACTGTATCCGAATACCGTGCATGGACACAATATACCAGCAGGTTCGGAGAATAACTATAACAAAATGTCAACCCATCGTTTTTTTTGTGCTACGCCTCATCCGCAGGAAGAAAGAAAAGCTGGCCGTCTTCATCCTCATAAACCGCCAGATCCACGCCTCCGTCGATGCGCTGCTTGCGTGCGGCGAACCGTTGGAGCGGAATTTCGTCCAGTTCCGCCAGGTCGTCCGGAGCATAGTCGAGGTGGATGACCGGAGACTCGCCGGTATCGTGAAGAAAACAGATCGCCTGATGAAGTTCCATGTAGCTTCTGAGCGCAGGGTAGAGAGGCGTCTTGCCTGTCTTGCGGAATATCGCTTCCAGAAAGGTTTCCTGTAGCAGATAGATATCGGCCTCCTCGGGGTCGAGACCTTGATTCTTTTTGTAGTCAAGCCAGTTCGCGAAGGCGAGCAAGAGCGTCGACGGCGTTGTGTCCAGACCATCGCAGGCGGAGTGGATCCACATGCAGGCTTGGCCTTTCGTATAGAAGAGATCGCAGGCCTCCTTGAGCCGCAGCGCCTGCTGGAGACACGTCGGAGGAAGATCCGGTGTCGAGCATACGAGATAAGGACTCTGTTCCTGATGTACGATTCCGAGAGACTCTGCCTGCTCCGCGATCAGCGTTCCCGGTAGCAACGCGAGCTGGAAGATGTCGATGTTGCTCGGTTTCTGCGAGACGGCGTAGTCTACGCTCTGCCTGAACCGTTCGAAGGTGTCGCCGGGCAGCCCGATGATCAGGTCGAGGCCGAATGCGATCCCCCGTTCGTTCAGCAGTTTGATCTTTCGCGAAAAAAGTTCCTGGTCGAACCTACGGTTGATCGCGGCGAGGGTGTCCTGGTGCGAGCTCTGCAGTCCGATCTGGAGCGAACAACAAAGTTGGCCGAACAGGTCTGCAATATCCTCGTCGAGCAGTTCGGCACGCAACTCGAACGTAAAATGCATATCGAGCGGCGCACGTTCGGCCAGAAGCGTCAGAATCCGCGTCGTCCGCTGTTTGTCCAGGTTGAAAGTGGGATCGAGCACGAAGACGTTCCTGACTTGTTCCTGTACAAGTAGCTCGAGCTCTTCCTGGATTCGTTCGAACGGATAGCTTCTGACGCTTCGTCGCCCTTTCGATTCGAAACAGAACGCGCAGTGGAACGGACAGCCGCGCGTCATTTCCCACAGTACCCCCTGCCATCGTTCCCGGGACAGGTCTACCGCTTTGCACAGGAATGGAGAGGGTAGCGTCTCAAGACGTTGGGGGTGGACAGGTGCCGTATCCCCGACATTGCATGTGATGACACCGTCTCCTTCGACCGGCTCCCCGTTCAGGATCTGACGCAACGAACGGACGACGGTCTCCTCCCCCTCGCCAAGGACCATGAACGAGTATGCGTCGTTCCACATGGCGGTTCCGTTGGCGGTCACCTCTGTTCCTCCTGCGAAGATGATGATCGAAGGAACACGCTCATGGAGCGCGGCGACGAACGCATCGAACCATGGACGGTTCCACAGATAGATCGAGCATCCCACGATCTCGGGGGACCGTGCCGCGCAGGAAGCCGCAGTCTCCGCAGGATCGTCGAGCAACGTAAAATGGTGCAGCTCACAGGAGCAACGTCGGGACAGGATATCATCCGAGATGATCGCAGCCTTGATGCAGAGCGCTCCCATGGGGAATGCGAGCGTGGAATCTTCGATCGCGCATGCGATGAGTTCGATGTTCATGGAGGAGAGTGTAGCGAGTTTATGACTACGACTCAACAGTGCGGGAAAGACGAAAGATTCTGGATGAAATGATTGTTTTGCTCGATACCCGCTTTGCATCGGCCGGCAATCTTCCTTCTGACATGCATTCCTGCTATAGTGGGACGGGGGTTGGCTGAATGCAGGAAACGTTCCGTTGCAAGTTCGGTTCGCATCTTCCGGACAGGAAAAGAGTATGCATCTGTCTTGTATGTTTCTGGCTGACAGGTGCGTGGGTAGTCTGTGCGAATGCCGGGACGCTTCGGACGAAAGGCTCGCTTCCCAATCAGATACGTATCGCCTGGGCGCCGGTCGCAGGCGCTTCCTGGTACGATTTCTATGAAGGGGATGTCGGTTCCGAACGATTTCTGGTCAGGCTCGCCGCTGATGCCCTTGCCCCGGATGCGGATGGATTGTTGACATGGACGGTAGGGGGAAACGATGCTCCTTTGTATCCTGAAACGGACTATCGCATCGTGTTCGCCGCCCGTGGCGACAATGATTCTCCTCTCGTCGCCGATGCCCTGCAGGTCAGGACCGGAAGCTGGAGCGGTGTGTATCGGTGGAGCAATCCTACCTCCGACGATAACGGCGGGCGGGTGAGGGACATCACGATCACGGTCAAGCGGGGATCCGACATAGCTGGATTTCCCGTATATTATGAGATGTATGGTGATTTCCCCCGGGAAGGCGTCTCGTCGCTCCAGAAAGTATTTCCCTTGCTTCCGCTGGATAGCGGTTCGTTCGGATGGATTTCATACGGAGATCAAACCCCCGCGGCGGTGGCCTATCGCCTGAACGCTGAAAAATTCAACAAGACTTCATTCAAGCCGCGTCAATGGAGGATCCGGTCGATCAAGATCGGGCCGAAGCAGTATGTTACCGAGATCGTCACGAAGGCGCTGGGGTTTGAAGTGACGACGGTCAGCACCTATGCGTTCGTGGTCGACGAACACGATGATTTGGCGTTGTATTTCCAGAATCGCGGGAGCGGAATCGCCTCCGTGGGGCTGTTTTCCAACCCTGAGGATGGCGGGAGCCCCTTCATCCTCCGAAAAATCGATTGACAACGGCGGCTATCCACCGATAGGAAGGCGAAGTGGCATCCGGTTCGTCCGAGGGTGTGGAGAACGCCGGTATCAGGAATCCCGATAAGATTTTGTGGTCGTAGATACGAAGGATATCCGCTTCTGGAACGCCTTAGCGGCTTTCTGCGAAGACATTCCTGCTTGTCTGTGCGTTGACAAAGTGTATTGCCCTCCGTATAACTTGTAGACCGAGACCCCTGTCGAGACGGGGAATTCCTTCGTTCGTGCGGCCATTCGAGTCTTTCGATATGCTTGCGGCCCTGCTTTCGAAGGTGTGGAGATACGGATGGAAGCAGATAAGAACGAAAAGATCTTGATTATCGTCGAATCGCCGACCAAGGCGAAGACCATCAAGAAATTCCTCCCGCCCAATTGCGCGGTGATAGCATGTAACGGTCATATTCGTGATCTTCCCGCCGATGATCTGTCGATTGATGTCGCAGACGGATACAAGCCCAAGTACGTGATCGCCTCCGGCAAGGACAAAATCATCAAGGCGATCAAGAGCGAACTCAAGGATGCTGCTTATCTGATGCTGGCAACCGATGAAGACCGTGAAGGGGAAAGTATTTCCTGGCATCTGCTGGAGGTGCTGCACCCCTCCGTGCCGTACCGGAGGATGGTGTTCCATGAAATCACCAAGCGTGCGATTCTGCAGGCGATGGATCATGGACGTGATCTCGATATGGCGCTTGTCAGGGCACAGGAGGCGCGCCGTATTCTCGATCGGCTGTATGGCTACACACTTTCCCCGTTGCTGTGGAAAAAGCTTTCGAATAAGAATCTGTCGGCAGGACGGGTCCAGTCCCCCGGGCTGCGGCTGATCGTGGATCGTGAACGACAGCGGATCACGTTCGAAAAGAGCGTGTACTGGGATGCCAAGGCGCTGCTGGCGATGCATGGGGCGGCCAAGGCCGGTGCCTCGGCCCGTTTCGAGACGAAGCTGGAATCTGTCGGCGAGCTCCGTGTCGCAGGAAGCAAGGATTTCGATTCCGTGACGGGCCGACTTTCCGATTCCAAGCAGATCCTGGTGCTCGACCAGCCGGCGGCGGAGGCGTTGGTCGAAACGCTGAAGGACGCGACCTGGACAGTCGGAGAAATCAAGGAACGTCCGGTGGTATCCCGTCCTGCGCCGCCGTTCATCACTAGCACGCTTCAGCAGGAAGGAAACAGGAAGCTCCGTCTCAGCGCCAAAGATACGATGAAGGTCGCCCAGAAGTTGTACGAAAACGGATTCATCACGTACATGCGTACCGATTCCCCGACATTGAGCCAGGAAGGCATCGCAGCGGCTCGCAAGAGCGTCGAGACGCTGTATGGGCCGTCGTTCCTGTCTCCGGCGCCACGTCAATATTCCGCGAAATCAGCTTCGGCGCAGGAAGCCCATGAGGCGATCCGTCCCGCTGGAGACGAATTCATCCATCCGGAACGGTCCGGCCTGCATGGCAAGGAGCTTGCTCTGTACGAAATGATCTGGAAACGGACGCTCGCCTGCCAGATGGCGGATGCCAGGAAGAGCTCCACGACCGTCAAGGTCGACGCCTCCTGCCATGACGGACAGCGGGCTCGTTTCAGCGCCACCGGAACCCGCATCCTCTTCCCCGGGTTCATCCGCGTCTATGTGGAGGGCGTCGACGATCCGGAAGCTGCGCTGGACGACAAGGAAGTGCTGCTGCCCGATCTCGCGGAAGGGGAGGTCCTCGATCTGGGAGAATTGATGCCCGTCTCCCACGAGACGAAGCCACCTGCCAGGTTCACGGAGGCGACGCTGGTCCAGGAACTGGAGAAAATGGGAATCGGCAGACCGTCCACCTATGCGACGATCATCGACAAGTTGTTCGAGCGCAAATATGTGGTCAAGGACGGGAACGCCCTCGTGCCGACGTTCACCGGGTTCGGTGTCGTCCAGTTGCTCGAGAATAATTTCTCTACGATGGTCGACTACGGCTTCACTTCCACGATGGAGGATGGGTTGGATAGGATCGCTACGGGAGGTATCGACGAACTGCAGTTCCTCAAGGATTTCTACGAGGGGGAACACGGGCTGTTGCGCCAGGTGCAGCAACGGTCCGAAGCGATCCTGCCGTCAGTAGCGAAGCAGATTTCGCTGCCGCAGATTTCCTCCGATCATCCGGTGATGATCGGACCGTATGGCGCATACGTGATTGGTCCGAAATCGGGTGGCAAGGATCAGTTCATCTCGCTGCCTGATACGATGTTCCCCGGGACGATCACCGATGCGGATATCGCGGATCTGATCCAGCGACGCAAGGAGAATGCCGAGGGCCCCAAGGTGGTGGGGGAGGATCCTGACACCGGGCTTCCTGTTTTGCTGATGTCCGGCCGTTTCGGCGCATATTGGCAACTCGGTGAGAAATCCGAGCAAAATCCGCTTCCCAAACGGTTCAGTGTCCCGAAAGGACAAGACGCTGATTCTTTTCCGCTTCCGAAGATTCTCCGATACTTCGAGCTTCCGCGGACCATCGGCGTCAATCCCGCCGACAACGAGCCGGTGATAGCGAATCAGGGGAAATTCGGGCCCTACGTCGGGAGCGCCGGTGAATACCGTTCCCTTGGCGACGAAGAGCGGATGTTTTCGATAACGCTGGATGAGGCTCTCGCGCTTTTGGCAGAGCCGAAGCCGGGAAGGTCCTCGAAATCCGGCAAGGGAGGGGCCGGACGCAAGAAGCCCGGTCAGGTTTCCCAACCGTTGATCGACCTGGGTGTCTACGAGGGGGAGAAGGTCGGTGTCTATCATGGTCGGTTCGGCAATTATCTGAAGCATGGCAAGGACAATTATGCGTTGCCTGGCGATTTGAAGAAAAGTGAAGAGGCGCTCAAGCAACTGACACTGGAGCAGGCTGTCGAAATCATCAAGAAAAAGAAATGACGGCCGTCGTGTCCGACTGCTTCGCATGATGATTCGGGTTCTTCAGGCTGTCCGTCATGGATGTCCGTCGGGGGTGTGTGTCTGTTTATCCGGCGGATCCCTTGACCGCTTCGGCTGCCGCCTGTATTGTTTGGGTGTACCGAAAGCCTCCCGTGATATTGCGTGACTTTTGGATCTGGGAGATGTGATACATGAGTACTAGCCCTGCAAGAAGGCGTTCGAATACATATATGAAACGGTCGGTGCGTCGGCCGGTCAAGCCCGTCTATACCGATGTGGTCGGTACATTGTCAAAGGAGTTCGGAGTTCCTGCCGCGAAAGTGGAGGAAACGTTGCGCGGGTGCGGGCTCAACCTCGCTCAAGACGAGCGAGGGGAGCGGATGCCCCTCTACCGCGAGATCCTCAGCTGTAGATTCGGTCGCTTCGAATTGTATGCTTCAGGCGATGCCGCGGTGGAGGCGCTTCTCGATGAACAGCTTCGGGTCTTCGATGAAATCTATGTCGATACCGCGCCGATCATCCAGGAGGATTGGTTCCTCAAGTTCCTCGGCGATGCGATTGCGGTTCTCAGGCGAAGGAAGAAGCGTCTCATCATTCTGGAAAAGACGATGGAGGAGCTTCATGGGTTGAAGGACAATCCTGAAAAGGACTGGGACGTCCGCATCCGTGCCTTGATCCGGCCGGAGTTGATCAGATCGCTCGCTAGGAAAGGACTCGTCAGGATACAGGATACGGGTTCCAGAGGGATCGCCGATGATCATCTTGTTTCCGTGTTTGCGGCAAAGCGGCAGAGGGAATCCTTGCTGCTGATCACTCAGGATCGCGGGCTGAGCGAGCGTATCGTACGGATCGCCGCTGAGCCTGTCGTACCGGTGGAAGTCCGGGAACGGAACGGATTCTTCGCCCGGATATTCGGAAAACGGCCGGCTGAGCAGGTCGTCGTCGATCGCAAGATGATGGTCTGCAAGTTCGATGAATCGGGAGCGTTGCGCAGATTCTATCTCTGCCCGGATTGCGGCGAGAGCTTTTACGATCTTCCTGTGGAAGGAAACGGCATGGTGCTGTGTCGTCGTTGCTATCAGAATCGCCTGGCTGAGGAACAAGCCGCGGCCAAACGCGCGCAAGTCGAGGCGAAGCGCGTCGAGGAACGTGCCCGGAGGCAGGAGCTGAAGGCTGCGGAGGATGCTCGACGGGAACTTGAGAAGAAAGAGGCCGAGGAGGCCAGACTGGCGGCGGAACGAGCTGCTGCGAAAGCTTCGGCGCGGGAAATCCGTACCGTGGAGGATGCCGTGAAGCGAAACCGGCGGCGATATATGCGCCTGGTGCTGTCGATCATCGTTTCGTTGGCTGCTTTCGGACTGCTGGTTTTTCTGTTCGTTTCTTGAACTCGGGACTGGTTCGGGTTCGGATTCCGTGCGGGGGCGGAACATGCTTGTCCTTGTCCTCCGAAGCTGGTACTATCAGCGGGTATGGCAGATATGGATTCTTCGCAATTGGAACTTTCCGATTTCGGCAAGAAGCTGACCTCTCGTTCCGGGATTCTCCGTCTGATGGATGATCTGGGGAGGCCGCTTCCTTCTGGTGTCGAAAGCTATCCTCTCGGCGGCGGTAATCCGGCCCGTATCGAGGAAGTCGAGCAATCATACCGGACTCAGATGGAGGCGCTTCTCGCTGATGGCGATGCGTTCGAGGATGTCGTTTCCCATTATGATGCTCCGCAGGGGCGTATGTCGTTCGTCGAGGCTGTGGCGGACTTTTTGGCGAGTCGGTATGGTTGGCATGTCACGGCGGAAAATGTCGCGGTTACCAATGGCAGCCAGAGCGCGATGTTCTATCTCTTCAATCTGTTCTCCGGCCGGTTCGGTTCCGTCCGCAAGACCGTGTTGTTCCCATTGATGCCCGAATATGTCGGTTATGCCGATCAAGGCATCGAACCGGGAACTTTCGTGAGCATTCCTTCCCGATGTACGTATCTTGACGAACATACGTTCAAATATATGATTGATTTCGATGCGCTTGAAGCCTATCTTTCCACTCATTCCGAGGTCGGGGCGATGTGTGTTTCTCGGCCGACCAATCCTTCGGGGAATGTCATTACGGACAAGGAATTGTCCAGGCTCTCCTTCCTCGCCGACGGGTATGGTATTCCGTTGATCATCGACAACGCCTACGGGCTGCCGTTTCCCGATATCGTCTTCACTGACGACGCGACTCCTTTCTGGAACGAGAACGTGGTATTGTCGATGAGTCTTTCAAAGATCGGGCTACCGGCTCTGCGCACGGGAATCGTCGTCGCCGATGCTCGGATCGTTTCAGCGCTTGCCAATCTCAACGCCATTGTATCGCTCGCCTCAGGTTCCCTCGGGCAGGCGCTCGCAGAACGGCTGATCCGTTCCGGCGAACTGCTGCATCTGGCGCAGGACGCCGTCCATCCCTTCTACCTGAGGAAGGCCGGCCTCGTGCAGTCGTACATCCGCGAATTCTTTGATGGAACTGAGTATCGCTATCACCGGATCGAAGGTTCGATTTTCTGTTGGCTGTATCTGCCGCGTCTGGATATGCCGACATCCCGTTTCTATGAGGTGCTGAAGGCGGACGGGGTGGTAACCGTTCCCGGGGAATATTCCTTTTTCGGGCATCCGGATCAACTTTCCGGACTTCCGTATCCACATGAACATTACGACAAATGTCTGCGCCTGAACTATTCCGGTCCTGATGAGAAAGTGCGGGAGGGGATCAGGATCCTCGCAGCCCGGTATCGCGAGCACATAAGGCGGTGAGCCGTTTCGGAGCATACGAAAAAGGCTGTTTCACGGTCTTGGACCTAGAAACAGCCTCTGTTCATCGATACCCCGAATGCGATTCGAACGCATGACCTTCTCCTTAGGAGGGAGACGCTCTATCCAGCTGAGCTATCGGAGCGATATAGCCGATGAGATAATAGGCGATTCTCCTCCATTCGTCAACCTATGCGGAAACGAGTATTCGTTCCGTCGGAACCATGATCCGAATCGTCTTCACCGAGAGTCCGTACATATTCGTCCATGCATTTTGCGACGTGTTTCGCATAGCAGGTCGCATGGACCACGGTTTTTGCTCCGAGCACGACATCGCCGGCGGCGAATATGCCGGGATAGGTTGTCTGTCCCCGTTCATCGGTCATGAGCAGTCCCGACGGGCTGGCTTTCAACCCCTCGGTCGTGTCCACCAGTTTTGACTTCGGCCCCTGCGATACTGCGATGAACGTCTGGTCTGCATGGACATGAATCTCTTCGTTGTCCTTTCCGATGATATGGCCTTCGTCGTCGAAGATATTCTTGTGGAAGACAGGTCCGTCGTCGGTGATTCTGTCGACCGAATATCCGTATTCCATGTTCGCGCCATCGAGTAGCGCATATTCCCGTTCCTCGTTCGAAACATCGCTCGTCAGCCTGCGGGCGTAGATCGTGACACGATGGGACCCGCTCCGCAAGATCGTCCGGGCTACGTCCATCGCCGTGTTGCCCGCTCCGATGATCGCGATGGTCTCTCCGAGTTCGTACGACGATGGGTTCGCAAGGAAATCGATGGCGAAATGGACGTTGCCGAGGCTTTCCCCTACCACGCCCAGTTTCTTCGGCCGCCACACCCCGGTGCCGATGAAGATCGCCTTGTACCCGTCGCGCAACAGATCCTTGATCTCCAGCGCCCCGCCGATCGTGGTGTTCGGACGGATCTTCACCCCGATGGACAGCAGCTTCTTCCTGTAGCGCTCCAAGATCGACTTGGGGAGCCGGAACGCAGGAATGCCGTATTGCATGACGCCGCCGATCTTGTCCTTGGCGTCGAAGATCGTCACGTCGTAGCCCATCTTCGTCATCTCGATGGCGATCGTAATCCCCGCAGGGCCGGCTCCGATGACGGCGATCATGTGCCCGTTCTTCGGGGCGCATGCTATCTCCATCTGGTCGAGGCATGCGTCGGAGATGTAGTTCTCGATGGAGGAGATGTGCACCGCCTGACCTTTTCTGGCCAGGATGCAATGCCCTTCGCACTGCGCCTGATGGTCACAGACCAGGGAACAGACGATGGACAGCGGGTTGTTTTCGAATACCATCTTCCCGCCTTGCTTGATGTCCCCGTCCTTCAGGTATTTGATCATCGTCGGGATCGGAGTGCTGATGGGGCATCCTTCGACGCACATCGGTTTCTTGCATTGCAGACATCTGTTCGCTTCTTCAATGACATGTACCATTCTGTCCTCCTCCGTGATGGATGATACCAAAAAACCGATGATTGTTACAGATTTCCTAGGATCGGGTTCCCGCTTTATGGCAGATGTCCCGGGGATGTCCGGCGGTTTTTCCTCATCTGGAAGAAACGAATGGCCACTCTTGAAACATGTTTTCTAGAAAAGTGACCGATTGATGGTAATATCCATTGCATAAATATACTTGAATATGTATATAATTTCCTAACTTTTCCGATGCTCCGACCTGCCGGGGGAGGTAGGTCCTGTATGATGAAACTGATACCAGGAGGTATGTAGGTATGAAGAAAAGCATTGCTCTTCTGTTGGTCATCGCCTTGCTGAGTTCCGCCGCAGTGTTCGCAGGCGGTGAAAAAGAAGGTGCGAAAGTCGCCGGACCGAAGATCGGGTTCATGGGGCCGATGACGGGCGACAACGCAAACTACGGGGTTTTGTGTTCCCAGGCTGTGAAGCTTGCGGTCGACCAGTTCAATGCCAAGGGAGGCATTGACGGGATTCCCGTGACCTTGATCATTGAAGATTCTGAAGGCAACGTTGAGAAAGGCCTTTCGGCGATCGAGAAGCTTTCCAGTTCCGATAAGATCGTCGGGTTGATCGGCCCCGTGTTCACCGGTGTTTCCTTCGCGGTCGGCGAGCGCTGCCAGAACGAAGGCTTGGTGATGATCAGCCCGTCGGCCACTCACAAGGATATCACCGCCATCGGCGACTACGTCTTCCGCACGGTCGTCTCCGACGGTTTGCAGGGCGAAGTAGCCGGTCGGTATTTCTCCGAAGTCCTCGGCTATAAGACGATGGGAGTCCTCTATGCCAAGAACGACTACAGCCAGGGGCTGTACGAAGGCATGACCGCCAGTTTCGAAGGGGCGGGCGGAAAGGTCATCATCGCGGAAACCTGCCAGGTCGGCGACAAGGATTTCAAGACCCAGCTGACCAAGATCAGGGCTGCGAATCCCGATGCCATCTATATTCCGAACTACACCGCCGAAATGGCTCAGATTCTTGAGCAGGCTTCCCAGCTCGGAATCACCATTCCGTTCGTGTCATGCGATGGGTTCTCCAATCCCGACATCTACAACCTCGCCGGCGATTTCACCGACGGCGTCGTCTACGTCGGTCCTGCCCAGGTCGCGGAAAGCGATGCCTACAAGCAGTTCGTCGCCGACTACACCAAGTCGTTCGGCGTAGGGCCCGATTCGTTCGCCACCAACGCATACGACGGTACCAACCTGATGCTCGCCGCATTGACGAAAATCTATCGCGAGACCGGAAAGTTCGACCGCAAGACATTGCGTGACGCGATCGCCGCTACCAAGGACTATCCCGGTGTCACCGGTCTGGTCAACTTCGCCGAGAACGGCGATCTGATCGCTTACCAGGGAATCTACAAAGTCGAGGGGACCACTCCTCGGTATCTTGGCGCATATACCGTCGTGGGCGGCAAGCTGACCAAAGTAGAATAGGAAGACCGAGAAATCGGGATTTCCCCGGAACATGTAGGAAAGACCGGTGGCATGCACCGGTCTTTCCGTGTTATCGTAGGGTACATGTATCCATCCCTCGCCGGCTTGTCCGGCAAGGGCTCGGTCGCTTTCGCGGCGGCCGGCATGGAGTTGCAAGGAGAACCGTAGCATGGGATCAGTATCTGAGTTTTTCCAACATCTCATGAACGGCCTGACACTGGGCGGTATCTATGCGCTGATCGCATTGGGATACACCATGGTCTATGGCATATTGAAATTCATCAATTTCGCTCATGGCGATATCCTGATGGTCGGTGCGTACATCGGGCTGTTCGTTTTCGACGGACTGCGAGGGGACGCTCCCCTTGGTGTATGGACGTTCACAGCGTTCCTGATCGCCATGCTGGTCAGTATGGCCGGTTGCGGCGTCCTCGGCATGGTGATCGAACGTGTGGCCTATAAGCCGTTGCGCAAGGCGACTCGTCTGGCTCCGCTGTTGAGCGCCATCGGCGTTTCGTTCATCCTGTCAAACAGCGCCGCATGGATGTTCGGAACCCAATCGAGGAAACTTGCATATCCGTTCCACAACGATTCCATCGTCGTAGGAGGGGTAGTGATCACTCCCCATCAGATACTGATCCTTGCCGTTTCGTTCATCATGATGATCGTGCTGAAACTGTTCATCGACAACACTCGGATGGGCAAGGCGATGCGGGCCACTTCGCTCGACCAGGATACGGCGAGGCTGATGGGGATCGATGTCAACCAGGTCATCAGTCTGACGTTTGCGATCGGTTCCGCCCTTGCCGCGGTCGGCGGTATGCTGATCGCACTCGATTTCAAGGTCTATCCGACGATGGGGACCATGACGGGGCTGAAGGCCTTCGTCGCCGCTGTGGTCGGTGGAATCGGGAATATCACCGGAGCGATGGTCGGCGGCATCCTCCTCGGAATTCTCGAAACGTTCGGAGTCGCGATCTTCGGCATCCCTCAGGGGCTGAAGGACACCATCGCTTTCGGAATCCTCATCATCATCCTGCTTGTCAAGCCGGAAGGGTTGCTGGGCAAGGCTGAGAAGGAGAAGGTATAATGCTCAATTTCTTCCTCCTCATAGTAATCTATACAGGAATCTATGCACTGATGGCGATCGGGCAGAACGTCATTACCGGCTATGCCGGGATGCTGTCCCTCTGTCAGGCGGGCTTTTTTGCGATCGGTAGCTATGCGACCGCCATTCTCTCTACGACATACGGCTGGAGTTTCTGGGCTACGCTCCCTGTCGCCGCATTGCTGAGCGCCTTGTTCGGCGTACTGATCGGGCTGCCGACGCTACGGTTGAAGGGCGACTACCTGGCGATCGCGACGCTCGGCTTCGCCGAAATCGTCCGCAACGTGCTGAACAACTGGGATTCACTGACCAGAGGTCCGATGGGAATCCAGAAGATTCCGATGCCGTCGATCTTCGGCTTCGTGATCAATCCGTACAAGAAGACCGGTTTTCTCGTCATGACGATCATATTCGTTCTGATCGCCTATTTTCTGTTCCAGCGGTTGGCTCGGTCACGGATGGGGAGGGCTCTCGAGGCAATCAGGGAGGACGAAATCGCCGCTGAATCGATGGGAATCAATACGACTAAGTACAAAGTATGGGCTTTCGCCATCGGAGCTTCCGTGGCGGGAGTCGCCGGAAGCCTCCAGGCTGTGTTCTCTCTGTCCGTCACACCGGGAACCTACACGTTCATGGTCTCCATCATGGTCTTGTGCATGGTCGTCCTCGGTGGGATGGGGAATTTCAAGGCGGTCATCCTAGGAGCGTTCATTATCCAGCTGATTTCGTATTTTCCGCAATTGGTCGGGCTGTCCTCCATGATTCCTCCGCAGTTCAAGCAGATTTTGTTCGGCTTGATCCTCGTCGTGATGATGATCTGGCGTCCGCAAGGGCTGCTCGGTCGCGAGGTGCGCGACTACAGCAGGCTGACGGGGGAAAAAGGGAGCGTATTCAGAAAAAAAGCGAAGCAAGCGGTTTCCTCCACACAAGGAGGTGAGCGATGATCCTGCTTGAGACAAAAGGTTTGACTCGTGAATACGGCGGTGTCGTGGCGGTCTCGAACGTCGATTTTCAGGTAAATCAGGGACTGATCACCGGATTGATCGGACCCAACGGAGCCGGAAAGACGACGTTGTTCAACAATATGACCGGCCTGGATATGCCGACGAAAGGGAAGGTATTCTTCAACGGACACGACATCACCGGAAAGCCTGCCCATCGTATCTGCCGGATGGGCATCGCGCGTACGTTCCAGAACATCCGTCTGTTCAAGGAACTGACGGTTCTGGAGAACGTTATGATCGGGCGGCATTTCAAGACGGGCAAGTCTCCGTTCCATGGTCGTTTTCTCAATGCGCTGGACAGCTATTTCCGGATGAGCCGGGAGGACGAACAGATGTACTCCAGCGCTTTGAAATGGCTGGATTTCTTCGAAATGGGGGAGTTGTGCGACGAACTTGCGAAGAATCTGCCGTACGGTCACCAGCGCGAGCTGGAGATAGCCCGGGCCCTGGCTACGGATCCGCAGCTGCTATTCCTTGACGAACCGGCGGCCGGAATGAACCCTCAGGAGACCGAACATCTGATGGAGACCATCGGAAAGATCCGTGATCTCGGCATCACCGTCGTCCTGATAGAACATGATATGAAGCTCGTCATGAACATCTGTGATTCGATCACCGTGCTGAACTATGGTCAGAAGATCGCCCAAGGCACTCCAAGGGAGATCAAGCACGATCCCGCCGTCATCGAGGCGTATCTCGGAAAGGAAGAAGAATGAAAGAATTGCTGACCATCGACGATATCAGCGTCTCATACGGAAACATCCAGGCGCTGAAACATGTATCCATGCATGTGAACGAAGGAGATATCGTCTGCCTGATCGGTGCGAACGGAGCTGGAAAGAGCACGTTGCTCAAGGCGATTGTCGGGCAGGAGCCTTTGGTAAGCGGTACCATCACCTACGACGGCGAGTTGATCTGCCATGCGAAGCATCTGGATCCGACAGCAGGAGGGAAGCGGCGCAAATCGCATTCACCGACGTTCACGACCGATCTGATCGCCCGAAAAGGGATCGCGCTCGTCCCTGAAGGACGCAGGGTGTTCGCGGACATGACCGTAGAGGAGAATCTGGACATGGGTGCGTTCATGGTCCGCGACGATGCGCTCATTGCGAAGAAGAAGGAGGAGATGTATGATTTCTTCCCGATTCTTGGTGCCCGTCGCCGTCAGAAGACACGTTCCCTTTCCGGCGGAGAACAGCAGATGATGGCCATTGCGCGCGCATTGATGAGTTCCCCGAAGCTTCTGTTGCTCGATGAGCCTGGCCTCGGGCTTGCGCCCCTCGTGATCCAGGATATCTTCCAGAAGATCGCGATCATCAACCAGGAGGACAAGGTGACTGTGTTCCTGGTCGAGCAGAACGCCCGGATGGCGCTCAAGGCTTCGAACGAGGGCTATGTAATGGAGAACGGGAGGATCGTGCTCGCCGATTCTTCAGCCGCTTTGTTGGACAATGAGCAGGTTCGTGCCGCGTATCTGGGAGAGTAAATACCGCTGGAAATTCATTTGCAACTGCGATACAATGTCCGTGTCGTGAGGAGGTCTCCAATATGATTATTGAGCGCAGAATGACCAGGAATCCTGTTACAGCCACTCCAGACATGTCGGTGGCGGAGGCTTCCGCGCTGATGAAGCAGGAGAAGGTGCATCGGCTGCCTGTATTGGACAAGGACAAGAAACTCATCGGAATCATTTCCGAGAAGGATATTCTCTACGCTTCTCCGTCTCCCGCCAGCAGTCTCTCCATCCATGAGATGGCCTATCTGCTTTCCAAGCTGACGGTGAAGAAACTCATGACCAAGGATGTCGTGACCATCACCAAGGATACGACTGTCGAGGAAGCGGCTCGGCTGATGGTCGACCAGGATCTATCCAGTCTTCCCGTGCTCGAGGAAGGCAAGCTGATCGGCATCGTTTCCAAATCGGATATGTTCAAGATCCTGCTGGAACTGTTCGGAGCGCGTCATTTCGGGGTGCGTCTTTCGTTCCTTGTGGAGGATCATCCCGGCACGATCGCGCGGATTTCCGGAGCCTTGGCCGAACATGGGATCGATATCATTTCGTTCGGTACGTTCATGGGAACGGAGCCTACCAACGCGATCTGCACGATCAAGGCGCAGGGGGCTTCCATGGCTACCGTGGTCGAGATCGTCAAACCCTTCGTCATGCAGTTGCTCGATGTCAGGGAGGTCTGACGGTGTCTCGGCAAAAAAAGAAGAATAGGAATGTCGAAAGAGGGGAAGCGGCTGGAACAAGCCGCTTCCCCCGTCTTCAGGACGACTCGCAAAGCGATGCCTATAGACCTTTTGCAGATTTGCGGATCAAGCAGCGGGCCGTCGAAAAGGAAGCTACCGGTGGCGACGCATCCTCTTCCAGAGGAGATTCTCATGTCGGCGGTTCCGCGCCGACCGAGAAGGCCAAGGCATCGTCGAAAACCCTATCGCGCAAGTCCGTTGTCGGAGGCTTTGACCCATCGGCGGATTTCGGAGATATCCTGCGGCAGTGGGAGGCCACCGGCGATCCCTATGCCATGCCCGGAAAAGGTGCTGGCGGGGGGCCGGGGGTCGGGCGTCGCCTGAAGAAACGTTCGGAATCGGACAATGCCGTCAAACGTATGGACGACACGACCCAGGCTGCTCGGAAAAGCGTTCAGTCGATGGATTTCGCCCGGATATTCGCACAATGGGAAGCGGGTGGACTCGGTGACGGGACGAAGAAACCTTCCGGAGGAAAAGCAAGCGCGCAAGGATCCGTCCCTTCGGGACAAACTGCGAAAAGCCGTATCGTCTCTTCCGGTCCTAGGAAGGATTTTGCGCAGATCCTCGAAGAATGGGAAGCGTCCCAGCTTCCGAAACAAGCGTCGGCACGGAAGGTATCGCGAGCCGCTTCCCCTGCGACAGCCGAGCCTGCGGAGTTTCCTGTCGAACCCTCTGACCATGAAGAGGAAGAGCCTGTCGATGATGGACGTCCGAGACCTGTGTGGTCGGCTGGCAAGCCTACTCGCTTCGGTTCCGATCGGATTTCCGGCGGAGGGGGGTTCGCCGACATCTATGACCAGTGGGCAGCTCAGCAACAGCACGAAGAGGAAGCGCGTCTGGAGCAGGCCGTGATCGAAAAAGAATCCGAGGCGGTGTCCGCCATGCCGCTTGAACTTTCGAAGCTCCGGCAGATGCTGCCGCAAGTCACGCTGGATCTACACGGACTGACAGCGGATGAGGCTGCCACCAGAGTTCGTAATTTTCTGTCTGATAGTCATCGGAACCACTTGCGCAAAGTATGCGTCATTCATGGAAAAGGACTCCACGCGCCACAGGGGCAGGGCGTGCTGAAAGATATCGTTCTGCAGGAAATCGAACGATCGAAAGTTGTGCGCGAATTCTCCGTCCCTCCCGCCAGATATGGCGGAAGCGGTGTCCTGTGGCTGATTCTCAAGGACTAGCAGAGATCCGATCATCCTACTGGAAACGTGAAGCAATGTAGCTGGTGCGTAGCCAGGAGCTTCACTGTCTCCGCTGCTGCGAAGCCGCTTCGTTGCGCCAGTAGCACATCCTGGATATGGAGCATCGTCAGCAATGCTTCGCTCATCTGTGAACGATGGCATTTGATCGCTTCCATTTTCAGATCATGGAACGGGCCGATGTCGATAGTCGTATTCGGTTTGTCGGTGAAGTAAAGTCCAAGGATCGATACCTGCCAGACGTCGGATCGAAGTCCTCCGTCGACGAACGAGGGATAGAATCCATATGGGGCGTCCATGATGCATTTCTTGACTGCTTGGCCGACCTTGATGTGGTCGCTGTGGCTTTCGTTCTCGAGCGCCGGGTCTACGGTGAACACCGCATGGGGACGGATAGCGCGGATCACCGGGAGAATCGCATCCGATATTTCGTCGATGGTTGCATGCGTCTTGTCTGCGAAGCCGAGGAACCCGGCGTTCTGTACGCCGAGGACTTGCTGTGCGGCGAGCGCCTCGCTTTGTCGTTCCGTCAAGCAGTCGTTCTCTGTTCCGATATAGGCGGGATTGGCATATCGGTCGTCGCAGACGGTCAGTTCGTACACCTGTGTTCCGTCGGCGACGAGCGCCGCCATTATTCCCCCTGCGCCGATCTGATTGTCATCGGGATGTGGTTGGATGAACAAAGCTCTGCCGATTCCCTCAAGCTTCGGTACCGCTGTCAATTGCGCGGCTATGCGTAAAACTTGTGAATCCGCCGGTTCGGCGGCATGTCCATGCTGAATTACCATGATTTCCTCCTTCGGCCTCTGTCTGGCGGGCAGAGCCGACACCAAAACCGTCCGGAATCCGGACGGTCTCTCACCATGATATCATGATTTCGATTTGACTGGTACGCAGAAGCGGCTCAACGCTCGCGATAGATGATCCTGCCTCTGGTCAGATCGTATGGGGAAAGCGCGACACGGACGGTATCGCCGGGGACGATCCTGATATAATGCTTGCGCATCTTGCCGGACAGGTGGGCAAGGATGACATGATTGTTCTGCAGTTCGACGCGGAACATTGTGTTCGGAAGGGCTTCTCTGACAACGCCTTCCACTTCAATCGCTTCTTCTTTAGCCACAATTCCTCCTGAATATTTGCTGTAAAGCATTGGAATTATAGGGATTGTCCCGTACTCTGTCAACAATTGCATCCAATCAATGGTGCGAGAGGGGGCAGGAACGGGCTGAACAGTTACACCAATGCACTGAAGATGTCCCAGTATCCTTTTGCGAAAATCACAAGGACGATGATCGGCAGGCCCCATGTGATATAGAACCGCGCCCATTTCGGGAACTTGAGTCCTTGTCCCTCATCGGCTTCCGCAATGAAGTTCTTCCACCCCCATGCGCGTTTGCTGCAGCAGAAGAACAGGAAGACAAGGGATCCTAGGGGCAGCAGCGTGGTGCTGACGACGAAATCCTCGAGATCGAGGACGCCGGTCCCCGGTCCCAGCGGCTGGAAGCTCGACCAGAGGTTGAAGCCGAGAATACAGGGAATCGACAGGACGATGATCGCCGCACAGTTGACCGCGCTCGCCCGCCTGCGGCTCCATCCATGCACGTCGATCCAGTAGCTGACGATGTTCTCGAATACGGCGATCAGCGTGGTCATGGCCGCGAAACTCATGAAGAGGAAGAATAAGCCTCCCCACAATCGCCCCCCGGCCATCTGACTGAAGATGGCCGGCAGCGTGATGAACAGCAGACTCGGCCCGGAGCCCGGGTTGACTCCGTAGGCGAAGCAGGCGGGGAAGATGATCAGCCCGCTCATGATCGCCACGAACGTATCCAGGGCGATGATCCGCACCGATTCTCCAGTCAGCGACTGCTTGCGGTCGATGTATGAGCCAAAGATCGTCATGGCGCCGATGCCGATGCTCAGCGTGAAGAACGCCTGGCCCATCGCGGCGAACACCACCTCGCCGATGCCGGCTTCGGCCATCTTTCCGAAATCCGGCAACAGATAGAACT
>Ga0172377_10001379_pt1 | contig 24394 bp, 24 predicted proteins | sample Pumphouse3metaG_FD_119749 | JGI IMG/M metagenome (GOLD analysis project Ga0172377, IMG submission 119749) | Leachate microbial communities from a municipal landfill in Southern Ontario, Canada - Pumphouse #3 metaG | ecosystem: Engineered > Solid waste > Landfill > Unclassified | place: Canada... | reverse complement strand
GCCCAAGTCCAAAAACGAGATGCGCACGCCGCTTTCCTCGGCGATTTTCCTGCAAAGGGAGAATAACATTCTCGCCGTCTCGACGATGTACTGTCCGTCCAACTCATTGGAAGCCACCATCGTGTGGAGTCCGAACCGTTTAACGCCTTTTTTCTTCATAATCCGATAACAATCGACGATCTGGTCGCTACGAACTCCGTATTTTGCGTCGACGGGATTCCCGATGATGGCGTTGCCGGTCCGTTCGGAGCCGGGATTGTACCGGAAACAGATCGTCTGCGGAATATTGTGCAAACTCCCGATGTGGGTGATGTCGTCCAGGTTGATCACCGCTCCCAAACGGTATGCCTCGTCGAACTCATCCACCGGCGTATCGTTACTGGTAAACATGATGTCCTTTCCCTGGACGCCGCAGGCATGCGCCAACAACAATTCGGACATCGACGAGCAATCGGTACCGAAGCCGAGAGAAGAAAGCAAAGAGATGATCGCGGGATTGGGACATGCCTTGACCGCGTAATAATTCGTAAATCCAGGAACCCAGGAGAACGTCGATTTGAAAGCTTTTGCGTTTTCCACGATAGCACGTTCGTCATACAGATAAAACGGCGTGGGAAGCTTGCGCGAAAGTTCAAACATCCGGGAATCAGAGAGCGGAAGGACCTTTGTGTTCATTTTTTCAAGTTCCTTTGGATGCTGTCCATTGCAGTGACCACGTCCTCCCTGTGCCCATAGGCGGAGATTCGCACATACCCTTTTCCCGCGGGCCCGAACCCGGAACCGGGAGTAACGACCACGTGGCATGAATCGAGAAGCAGGTCGAAGAAATCCCAGCTGGACATTCCGTTCGGCGTCCTCGCCCAAATATACGGGCTGTTCACCCCACCATAGCAGATCAAGCCGACCCGTTCCAGCCCTTCGCGGATGATTTTTGCGTTGCCAAGATAATAGGAGACAAGGGAACAACATTGTTCGTATCCTGCCCCGGAGAGCGCTGCTACGCCGCCGGCTTGGGAAATGTTGCTCGCACCGTTAAAAAACGTACATTGCCGACGATTCCACAACCGGTTGAGTTCTCCCGTTTCCGCTCCTTCGCAGGAAAGTTCCTTGGGAACGATCGTCCAACCGAGTCGAACGCCGGTAAATCCCGCGAATTTGCTGAAACTGGAAATCTCGATGGCGCACTTCTTCGCGCCGTCCACCTGGTAAATCGAATGTGGGTACCCTTTCTCGATAATGTATGAACTGTACGCCGCATCAAAGACAATTACCGCCTTTTCCCTGATGGCGTAGTCAACGAACGCCTGCAGTTGTTCCTTTGTCGCCACCGCACCGGTGGGATTGTTGGGGCTGCACAGGTAGATCAGATCCACATGGGTCTTTGGGGGGGCCGGGACGAATCCGTTCTCCGCAATGCACGGCAGGTAGACGAAACCGCCATACCCTTCCTTCTCCGGCTCAAACGAACCGGTCCTGCCGCCGATAACATTGCTGTCCACATACACAGGATATGCAGGATCCTGGACAGCCACGATGTCCGAAGGTCCAAACAGTTGCTGGATGTTCGCCGCATCGCTCTTGGCTCCGTCGCTGACGAAACATTCCATCGGATCCACATCGACGGCCAAGCGATCGCGGTAAAACCGTACCAGCGCCTCACGAAGTGATGTATCCCCCTGCTCATCCCCATACCCCGTGTAGGTGGACCGATCGGAAAGCAGATCAACCTTTCGTTTCATCGCTTCGCACACCTCGGGAGCGAGTGCCTCCGTGGTATTGCCAATGCCCAAACGCAATACCTCATCCCCCGGATGAATCCCTTGCCATACTTTGACACGGCGGGCGATTTCAGGAAACAAATACCCGCCAGAAAGTTTCAGAAAATTAGCATTGATCGTCGCCATACGATTACCGCCTCGTAATGGCGCCCACAGCGTCCAATTCGTCCAGCGCCTGATACAGCGCCCTTCGATGCTCTTCGTTCTCCAGAGTACACAGCGGAAGCCGGAAGCTTTCCTCACACCAATCGTACCGCGCCATGGCGGTCTTGATGGGAATCGGATTGGTCTCGAGGAAACAAGCTTTGAAAAGCGGGACAAGTTCTTTTTCGATACCACGCGCCTCGGTTCTCTTTCCATCCAACGCCAAGGAAATCATTTTGCTCATCAAGACCGGACAGATATTCGAAGCGACCGATACGACGCCATCGCCCCCCCGTTCGATCAAATCCAAACTAAGGTTGTCGTCGCCGGAAAGAACAGAAAACCCTTCCGGCCTTCGCTTGATCACCTCTTCCATCTGCAGCAGATTGCCGCTGGCTTCCTTGACGCCTACGATATTGGGGCAGTCGTTCGCCAGTCTAATCAGCGTGTCCGTGTCGATGTTCACCCCGGTTCGCCCCTTGATGTTGTACAGGATGCAAGGGATGTCGACGCTGTCTGCGACCGCCTTGAAATGAAGATAAAGCCCCTTTTGCGTCGGTTTGTTGTAGTACGGATTGACGAGCAGGCACGCGTCGGCCCCATTCGTCTGCGCATGACGCGACAACTGAATCGCCTCGCTCGTCGCGTTGCTTCCCGTCCCGGCTATAACAGGAACCCTTCCCTTCGCATAGTGTACGGTGAGGGCGATCACCCTGTCATGTTCCAAATGACTGAGCGTAGGGCTTTCCCCGCTCGTGCCGCATGGCACAAGACCGGAGACGCCACCCGCAATCTGGCTGTTGATCAAATCATACAACGCCTGCTCATCAATGTTGTCCGTCTTGGTGAACGGCGTGACCATCGCGGTGTACACACCGCGGAACGTAAACCTATCCATATAATTCTCCTGGGTCAAATAAGTTGCGAAATTACATCATCCAGCGTATACAATCCCGGCCTCTGTTTCACCAACCACATCAAGGCGGTAATGGCTCCGCTGGCGAATCCCTGCCTGTTTTTCGCCCGATGGGTCAGTTCGATGGTGTCCGCATCGCTATCAAAAACCACGGTGTGGGTACCGCAGATCCCCCCTACCCTGAGGCTCGCGATCTGGACCTCATCGGCTTCACGAGGCCGATGAAGCACTTCGGTCACCATCTTTTCCTTTCCCTTTTCTTTTTCGGTGAGGCAGGAAGCGAGCATCAACGCAGTGCCGCTCGGACTGTCGGCCTTTGCCGCATGATGCATTTCAAATACACCGCTGTCATATCCCCCCGCCTTGCCAAGCATGGCTGCGGTCTGTCGGACGATCGACAGAAACACCGCAACACCGATGGAATAATTTCCACTGTAGATGACGGAACTGGAGGAAACTTCCACCATCTGCCGGACAAGCGGCAATTTTTCCAGCCATCCGGTCGTCCCGATAACGGCGTCGAGTCCCATTTTCGTGTATACTCTCAGATGATCCACCACCACGCTCGGGGTGGAGAATTCAATCACCGCATCTATCGCAGCAAGATTCTGCTCGCACACATCGGTTGCCGTAACCGCCGTTTCTTTGGAAAAGGGATCGATGACCACGGGAACATCAACACCGGCCGTCAAGGCCGTCTCATGAATAAGCCGTCCCATTTTTCCATATCCCACGATTGCTATGCGCATACCTGCTCCTTGGCATCCAGCTTAGCAGAAAGACCACAGCATGTCTACAGGATAACATAATGTTTAAATAATAACACTTATGTTCAAAAGCATCCTGTCATTTCTTTTTTTCATGCCGCTCCCGCTCCTGTTTTGCGCGGATGAAATCAGCGATGGTTCCCCCCCCGAGGGAATCATGGTCACCTGCAAGATGCCCGTCATGCAGGTAATCCCGATTCCGATTCGTATCATGCCGCTGCCGTTTGCTCGGAGAAACCACCACCGTTTCCGTCACGTAGGTGTACGAAGGTATTTCCTCCCCGCCATCTGGAATGCTGAAAACCACCATCGGTTTTTTCTTCACCACGACTTTCCGTGCCCCATCGGGTCGCGCAGACGCACTGACCGGTACCCGTCTGACGACGGCTTTCTTCACCGGCGTCACGAAAGACGTGGGGTTCTTCTTCGTTGCGGGAACCCGTTTCTTCACCTCCATTTCCTCGTAGGAGCAAGAAAGACGCTGGCAGACATAGTGAATCCGCCCCACTTCATCAAGTACTTTCATCATCGTCCCATGGCAAAACGGGCATTCTTTCCCGTCGAGAAACTTCGGCGCATAAGAATCCTGTGTCGCAATGATCTGATCGACCAACTCCCGGGTATTCCGTTTGATGTCATCGATGAACCTCACCGGATTTTCCGTCCCATCGGCGATGCACGACAGCCGCTCCTCCCATTTGCCGGTCAATTCCGGGGAACGAAGTTGCAACGGGGCGAGTCTGACCACTTCCCGTCCTTTTGGCGTGGGGACGAATTCTTTCCCCACTCGGTCGACATAATGGTACTGGACCAGTTTCTCAATCAAGTCAGCACGAGTGGCAGGGGTTCCCAATCCGGCACCCAGATGTTTTTTCGCTTCGGCATCATCAACGAACCTTCCGGCATGTTCCATGGCGGAAAGCAACGTCGCGTCGGTGTAACGTTCCGGCATCGGAGTCGTCTGCTTGCGAACTTTTGTGCCGACGACGGGAAAGCGCATGCCGACGGACAGTCCGTCCAGGGAAGATAAAGCATCCTCATCGACGGAGAGCAAATCCCTCCGTCCGACGATGCGGGAAACATCATGCCATCCCTGACTCTTCGGTACCGAGAGCCTCGCCTGAAACGTCGAGTCGTCCACAACGATCCTCACCGTCGTCGTGGTGTACACATAATCGGGGGAAAGCACTTCGAGAAACCGCACCGCGATGAGTTCCCAGAGGGCTCGCTCGTCTTTTGACAGACGGTTCAAATCGACATGTTGTTCGGTGGGGATGATGGCATGATGGTCCGTCACCGCTATATCCTTGACAAAGCGGTTCTCGTCGACTCGATAACCTTGGGAAAGATACAGCCCCGAAAGTGCGTCGAACGGCGTTCCGGAGAGGGCGCGTAGCCTGTCTGGAAGCGTCGCCACTATGTCGTGGGTGATGTACCTGCTATCGGTGCGCGGATAGGTGACGATCTTGTACGTCTCATACAGTTTCTGCAACGTATCGAGCGTCATTTTCGCACTGAAGTCCAAGTAAATGTTGGCATCTCTCTGCAGTTCGGTGAGGTCATAGGCAAGAGGGGGCTGTTCCGTTAACTCCACTTGATCCACGCCGGCAACCGCTCCCTCCTTCCCCGACAGGGATGAAACGAGCGTCTTCACCGTCTCTTCCGAACCAATATGGGTGTTGCCCTCCCCGTCGATGTAGCTTGCGGAAAACTTGCCGAAATTCGCCTTAAGCGTCCAGTAGAACGCCCCCACGAACGCATCCCGCTCATCCTCGCGCTTCGTCATCAACGCAAGGGTCGGCGTTTGCACTCGCCCTGAGGAAAGTTTGGCGTCATAGTGGCAGGTCAACGCCCTCGTGACATTCATTCCGATATACCAATCCGCAGCGGCCCGGCTTTCCGCCGCACGATACAGGTTGTCATACATGGATGCGGGTTTGAGATTGGCGAATCCTTCCCTGATGGCCCCTTCCGTCTGGCTGCTGATCCACAGCCGCTCGCACGGTCCCGTATACCCGGCCATCTTGATGATCCAGCGCGCCACCAACTCCCCCTCCCGCCCGGCATCCGTTGCGATGACGAGAGAGGAGATGTCCGAACGCCCCAACAGGGACCTGACGACGTCGTACTGCTCCTTGCTCGCCTCGATGACTTGCTGGCGGAGAGGTTCGGGAAGCATGGGGAGGGTGGAAAGCGACCACCGCTTGTACTTCTCGTCATACGTAGCGGGAGGAGCAAGCTCGACCAGATGCCCCAGCGCCCAGGTGACGACATATTCCGTACCTTCCAGGTACCCTTTCTCCCGGCCGGCACATCCAAGCACCTTGGCCAATTCACGCGCAACACTCGGTTTTTCGGCAAGAACCAGTTTTTTCATGTCCCCAAGCATACTCAAAAGAGTCTCTCTGAAACAAGGGTCGGCTTGATTGCAGGATCACCGTTTCTCTGATATACCGGAAGCATGAGTAAGATCGCAGTGTTTTTTGATGCGGAAAACGTTCCGTCCGGAGCGATACCTGACATCATCGCATGGCTTTCGGGACAGGGGGACATCCTGTATCAACGTGCATACGCGGACTGGTCGGTCAAGAACACCAAGGCGTGGCAGGAACAAATCACGAGAACGCCGATCAGCGTGATCCAACAGTTCCACAACGGGCAGGAGCAAGTCATCGACAAGGCGATTATGATGGACGCCGTGGCCTTGGCCATCGAACATCCAGAGATCGATACGTTTGCCATCGTCGCCTCGGACAACGGATATTACATGCTCTCCCTTCGGCTCAGGGAGCTGGGGAAAAACGTCATCGGCCTCGGGGAGAAACAAAAATGCAAGCCGATTTGGATCAATTCATGCAATCAATTCCAGTATCTTGAAGATCTGAATCCCGTTACAGAGGAACTCCCGGACACGAAACTGAACAGCCGCGCCTCTTTGTTGAAGTTTCTTGATATGGCTTACGACTCCACACCGGACAGCGAAGGCATGGGGGCAAAAATGCTCGCCAACTTGGGCAACTCCATCCATCGTTTCAAACCGGACTTCAGTTTCAAGGCGTTCGGCTATTCGTCCCTCCTTTCCATGGTGGAGGATTTTCCCGAAGCGTACAAGGTCGGCGTAAAGACGGGTACGACTCCTCCGATCTATTACCTTTCCCGCAAGGAACAGAAACCGGGCAAACGATGAGAAACCGCATCGGCAATCTCTTCTTCACGACTTCTTGACGACCTTTCACCTTGGAAGTATGATGAAGAAAACGTTTGAGAAGGAGAATATTATGGCTTATAGAATCAAAGATACGTGCGTTTCTTGCGGTACATGCCAGTCGGAATGCCCCTCCGGAGCCATTTCGGAAGGTGCGCCGTATAAGATCGATCCCGAGAAATGCGTTGATTGCGGCACGTGCGCCGATGTCTGTCCGACCGGTTCCATCGAGCATGTCGACTGATTGACCGAAAGACAGGGTGAAGCGTACCCCCAAACGGTACGCTTTTTTTGTACCTAAGCCATGCAAAACGATCTGTTTCCCCAGGATATTACCGTTGGAGAACTCACTCAATTAATCAAAACGACCCTTGAGGGATCGTTCTACGGATTGAAGGTCACAGGGGAAATTTCCAATTTCCGACCGGCATCCACCGGTCATTGGTTTTTTGCGCTGAAAGACAAAGACGCCGTCATCGGGGCGGTGATGTTCAAGAATGCCTTGTGGCGGGTCGGATTTATCCCGAAAGACGGCGACAAGGTCACCGTAACCGGGTCGATCGACGTATATCCTCCCCGTGGTACCTATCAAATCAAATGCGACAGCATGGTAATTACGGGGAACGGGGAAATTCTTGCCCTGCTTGAGGAACGGAAACGGCAATTCGACGCATTGGGGTATTTCGCCGCAGAACACAAGACCTCTCTGCCGCTGTACCCGAAGAAGGTCGGGATCGTGACCAGCCCGACAGGAGCGGCACTACAGGATATTCTGCAAATCCTCGGACGCAGGGCTCCGTCGTTGGACGTGGTGATCCTTCCCGCGATTGTGCAAGGCGAGGGGGCGGCATCCACCATCGCCGAGCGGATTGCCGAGGCCAATCTTTTTGGTTTATGCGATGTCTTGATCGTCGCTCGCGGCGGAGGTTCCATCGAAGACCTGCTTCCCTTCTCGGAACCTTGCGTGGTTAAGGCGGTCTACGACAGTGAGATTCCCGTGGTAAGCGGGGTCGGTCATGAAATTGATTGGGCACTATGCGACTATGCGGCAGACCTACGCGCCCCCACACCGAGCGCCGCGGCGGAACTCGTCAGTAAGGGATACGTGGAGCTACGGGAAGCGATGAACGGAACGAAGGAAGCGATGGATCAAGCGATCGCCGCAAAAATCGGGAACGCAGAGGACGCCCTCGGGTTCGTCAATCCGACGAAACTGTCACAAACAATGACCAGAAGCATTTCTTCTTGGGAATACCAGCTCGCGAACGCAGCGGACGGGCTGGACCATGCTTCGAAATTCTTTTTTTCGGAACGCGGCCGACATCTGGATCAAATAAAAGGGAAGCTTGCCATCGCAAGTCCCGCTTCCCGCCTCAAAGCGGAGACGTCAATGACGGAACGTGCGGGCATACTGCTTTCTGCGGCGATGCGCACCAATCTTGACGCATTGGGAAACGCTCTTCTTCTGGCAAGAAGCCAACTTTCGGCACTTAATCCCCTGTCCATCTTGAAACGCGGGTACAGCGTGACAACGGACGGGAAAGGGAACATCATCACTCGCGCCGCCGATCTGGCGACGGGAGAGAACATCGGCATCCGTTTCCAAGACGGGGAACGGAAAGCCATTGTGGAGGAATGATATGGCGTTCACAACAGATCTGAAACGGGTTCAGGAAATCACCGAGAAACTGAACGACCAGGGAACCGACCTGGAGGAAAGCATCGCATTGTATGAGGAAGGCATCAAACTGGTCAAAGGTCTCGAAAAACAGCTTGACGAGGCGAAACGCAAAGTCGAAATCGCCAGCGGCAGCATCGCCGATGGCGTGAGCGTAACGGAAGCGGATTTGAAGGAAGGGCGGTCATGACGCACGACGGGAAGATTATCATCTTGATACAATGTCCCGACAAACGAGGTATTCTGGCAAAAGTGGCGTCGTGGTTCTCCGAACGAAACTTCAACGTTCTCCACTGCCAACAACACACCGACGACAACGAGCATGTGTTTTTCATGCGTCTGGAGTTGGATATGAACGACCTGAAAATGTCCCGCAAGGAATTGGAGGAGGAATTCGGAAAATTCGGTACGGCGGAAGGTCTTTCCTGGTCCATTCACTACAGCGACTACCGCTCCCGCATCGCCATCATGGTTTCCAAGACGAGCCACTGTCTGTATGACCTTATCAGTCGCAAGGCGGAAGGGGACTTGAAGTGCGATATCCCCCTGATCATCAGCAATCATCCCGACCTCGAGTACATCGCCAATCAATTCCGCATCCCGTTTTATTATTATCCGGTGGACAAAATCCATGCGAAGCAAGAACAAGAGGCGAAAGTCCTTGCCCTTTTGAAACGATTCGACATCGACCTCGTGGTGCTCGCCCGATATATGCAGATCCTCACTCCTTCCTTCATCAATCAGTGGCAGGGACGAATCATCAATATCCACCATGGGTTTCTTCCTGCGTTCCAAGGGGCCAACCCGTACCAGCAGGCGTACGACCGCGGCGTGAAATTGATCGGCGCAACGGCCCATTATGCATCGAGTGACCTCGACCAAGGACCGATCATCGAACAGGATGTCGTGAGAGTGAATCATGAATTCACGCCCACTGGGCTCAAGGAAGTGGGAAAGGACGTGGAGCGGAGAGTTCTCGCCCGTGCCGTGTCGGCTCACTTGGAAAGCAGGATCATTTTGTGGAAAAACCGGACGATCGTTTTCGGACAGGAACGCTAGCTCAGCTTCTTCTTTTCCCGGTCATTTCGGTGACGGACAGGACATAGACGTTCGTCAAAAGCAAGGATTGAGGCGAATAGGTACGGCGAGCTGCCGATCCCGTCACGTGATCGAGCAGGAGGTCCAGGCATCGTTGTTTCTCTTCATCGTCCCGGACAATCCTGACATCCCCTTTTCCCATCAGACTGCGATAGGCGAAACTGTACGCGCAAGCATAGGAACCGATGATCAGTCCTTCGGGAACCTCAAGTTCAAAGGAAACGCGACTGTGTGCGGCAAAGTACGCCGCCTTACGTCCCCCCACGGCTCCGTGAAACGCCAACTCCACCAAACCGTCGATTTCCCTGTAGCCATAATTGACGGGAAACACCGCTATCCCGTCGTCATCCCGGAATGCGATATGGAGTGTCGTACCGTCCCGAAGGACATCCATGAGTTCCCTTCGTTCCTTCATCTCTCGTTTCTCAAGTCTCATGGGTTTCATCATATCATGAAAACGGGGAAGCTTTCTCTTCCCCGTTTTCCCAAGTCGTTTCCTTTGTCACTCCGCGTCGGATTCATCCTGCAAGGCATCGTAACCTTGTTCTCCGGTGCGGACCTTCACCACGTTCTTCACATCGTAAACGAAGATTTTCCCGTCTCCGATATGACCGGTGTACAAAGCTTTTACCGCAGAATCGATGACGGTGGACACGGGAACCTTGCTGACGACGATTTCCACCTTCATTTTTGGAAGCAACGTCATTTCCACGGGGACACCGCGATAGTACTCGCTTCTTCCCTTCTGCATGCCGCATCCCATGACGTGGGTGACGGTCATGCCGGTCACACCGATTTCGTTCATTGCTTTCTTCAGATCCTGGAACTTGCTCTGACGGGAAACAATCACGACCTTTGAGAACTTCACGCCCGCCGGTTTCTTCGGTGTGGTTTTGTCGATGACCGGAACGGACAGGGAGACGGGGGCGGGATTGCCGACATCTTCCATAATGTGGCTGAATCCGTTCGGAACGGCCGGCATGAAGTCGCTGTAGGCACCGGCGACAAGTCCGTGTTCCTGAAGATCGAGACCCTGAATTTCCTCATCCTTGCTGACACGCAGTCCGATCGTCTTGCGCAGGACATTGAAGATAACGATCATGCAGACGGTTACCCACAGGGCGACGGAGAGCACGCCGACGGCCTGAACGCCGAAGAATTTGAAGCCGTGGCCGTAGAACGCCCCCTGATCGACAGAGAACAACCCCGTCAACAGCGTCCCCAAAGCACCGCACACCCCATGTACGCTGATGGCACCGACCGGATCGTCGATTTTCATTCTCTTGTCGAAGAATTCAACGGAAAGGACGACCACAATGCCGGCGATGATACCGATAGCGGCAGAACCGGGGACGCTGACGGCATCACATCCGGCGGTGATGGCCACCAAACCGGCCAATGAACCGTTGAGCGTCATGGAAACGTCCGGCTTTTTGTAACGGATCCAAGTGAAGATCATCGTCGAGCAGGAAGCGCACGCAGCGGCAAGATTGGTCGTCACGAAGATGCGCGATGCGGCGACCATCGTCTCGTCTCCTGTCATGGAGACGGTGGATCCTCCGTTGAAACCGAACCAACAGAACCACAGGATGAACACGCCGAGGGCGGCGAGTGTAAGACTGTGGCCCGGAATGGCCTTCGGTTTGCCATCGGCGTCATATTTGCCGATGCGCGGCCCGAGGATTGTCGCCCCGACGCAGGCGGCGATGCCTCCGACCATATGAACCGCCGTGGATCCGGCGAAGTCATGGAAACCAACCTGGGCGAGCCAACCGCCGCCCCAAATCCAGTGTCCGCTGATCGGATAGACGAACAGACTGATAAGAAATGAATAAATGCAGTATGCACTGAATTTTGTCCGCTCCGCCATGGCTCCGGAAACGATCGTCGCGGCGGTCGCACAAAATACCGTCTGGAAGATCAGGTAGGCGTACGAGGGATACGAACCAGCCACCCCGTAATTTCCCCTGACAAACAAGTCGGGGACTCCGATGAACGACAACACCCCTCCGTCTTTGGTCACTCCGAACATCAGCCCGAATCCAAGGATCCAGAACGCCGGAGTCCCGATGCAGAAATCCATCAGGTTCTTCATGATGATGTTGCCGGCATTCTTTGCTCTCGTCATGCCCGTCTCGACCATCGCAAACCCCGCTTGCATGAAGAATACCAGAGCTGAGGCGAGCAACACCCAAATCGTGTCAACAGATGAATACATACGTTCGTTCCTCCTCAGGAAGTGAAATAAAAAAAAGGCGGCGAGGGGACCCCCCACGCACGCCTTTGTACGCTTATACAGAAAGGGCGATGTGGAACTTACCACATCGCCCTTGATGATATGAGGATTGTATAATGCAAACGATGGTTTTCTGTCAAGGACCCCTGCGAAAAAAGTACGATGGAGTTATTGACCGAAATTCAACCCTTCAAGTTCGGGGTGGACGAACACACCATTGTCCCGTACGAGAACGCCGTCAAAGAAAATCTTCGCCTCGGCGTACCCTTCCCTCTGAATCTGCACGAGGTCCCAATGAACCGCAGAATTGTTTCCGTTGAAACAATCCTGATAGGATTGTCCGGGAGTGAAGTGAATCGACCCTTTGATTTTTTCGTCGAACAGAATGTTGTCGATCGGCACCGTGACCTGCGGATTGCATCCGAGGGAAAACTCGCCGATGTAGCGCGCGCCTTCGTCAGTGTCCAGCACCTTGTTGAGCAACATGTCGTCATCCGCATGCGCCTCGACGATCCTGCCATCCCGAAACACAAAGGAAACGTCACTGAAACAATGCCCCTGGTAAGTACTTTTGCAGGTATACGCGATCTTCCCGTTGACACTTTCCCTCAGGGGACAACTGTATATCTCTCCGTCAGGGATGTTCGCTTCCCCCGAACAGGGAATCCACGGCATCCCTTTCACACTAAAGGAGATATCAGTCCCCTTGCCGACGATCCGTACCTGATCGACCGTGTCAAGATAGGTTTTCGCCTTCTCCATCGCTATCCGCATCGCCGAATAGTCGACGTTCAGGCACACATCATAGAAATAATCCTCGAACTCCACCGTCGACATCCCCGCCTGCATGGCGAAGCTTTCCGTCGGATAACGAAGGACGACCCATTTGGTGTGGGGAACGCGCACCTGCATATGGACCGGTTGGTTGTAATAGGTGGAAACCAAAGCCGCCTTCTGCGGGACGGAGGCGAGTTCCCTGACGTTGGCGATTCCCCGGATGCCGATGAACGCATCCATTTGCTTCATCCGATACACGTCGGAATCCGCCCATGCACAAAGCGATTCCTTCGTCGCCCCCACCGTCATGGCTCGCTCGATCCGTTCGCTCCAGATGTTCACCAACGGATATGCTCCGGCACGGTAGACCGCCTCAATCAAGGCTTCGGCCATGCTGGTCGGAACATCCACCGCATTGATCAGACATTTCTCACCCGGCTTCAACGCCACCGAATGACGAACCAGAAGCTCGGCCAGCTTTTTCTCCCGTTGGTCACTCATCAGTTCCCTCCTTTTTCTGACAACGTACGATTTTCCCCGTCGCAGGATCGACAAACGAAATGCGCACGGCTCGAAGTCCGAACGGTTTTTCCACCGCACCACGGTACGTCGCGTCCCCGTCCAACGGATAACCGGACCACGCCATGTGGCACCGAATCTGATGCCGGAACCCCATGGTTATCGTACATCCGAAACGGTCTCGATCGTTGTCTTTTCCTAAATACCTGACGTCGGTCTCGTACCAAAGTCCCGTGGATTTCGCCTTCCACGAGGAAGGACACTCCTCGCTGACGGGACGCACCACCCTGGCCTTCTCCCCATAGGGACGAAACAAGCTTCTGATGAGATGGCGGCCTTCAGCAACGTTCCCGAACGGGAACGGAGGAAAGCCGACAGGAAGCTGGGCAAGCCTTCGGGACGAGACGGCGAGGTAATCCTTGACGATCTTCTTGTGCTCCTGCTCATCCCACAACGCGTCGAACACCCGTTGGGAACGGGCGATCAAGACCAAGCCGCTGGTAAGGGTGTCCAGACGATGGATCACTCCCCCTTCCCACGGATTCCGACCGATGTCAAGGATCTCGGGATATTCCTTCGCGACGCGAGAGAGGAGCGTATCCTTTCCCGGCGCGTCGCTCTTCAACGGAACAGTGGGAAGACCGGACGGTTTGTCCGCCACCAGCCAATCCCTGCTTTCCGCTACGATGCTGTAGTTTTCCATATGCATCCATCATAGCAGAGACGAGAAAGAAGCGCCACATCCCTATCCGATCCGTAAAAACATGCCGTCCAATCATCGATGCAAAAACGACGGCGATTCCCTTCTTCCTCACTTGTTAAGGAAATCTCCGTACAAAGACGATTGTACGCCGCTATGCGCATTCATCCGCGCCATCTTCCCTTATGGTGTTTTTTCTTCCATCGCTTCCGGTGCATGTGCTATACTGCAATTATGCCAGTGCCAGAAATCCCCATCAACATGGACACCAGCCCGACCGTTATCCTGGACTTGATCTACCGGCTGAAGATCAAAGACGTGATGTCGGCGACGGTTATCACGGCAGCCAAAGACGACTCACTTCGTTCCATCCAAAACATCATGAAGGAGAAACACCTCACAGGGGTGCCCATCGTCCAAGGAAAACGACTGATCGGCCTGGTTTCGGTGGACGATATCATCAATGCACTGGACAAAGGATACATTGAGGATCCTGCGGGCAAACGCATGTCCCGGTCGTTGATCGTTCTTGAGGAGGACATGCCGATCAGTTTTGCCATCAGGTACTTCGACCGTTACCAGTTCCATCGTTACCCTGTGTTGAACAAGCAGAAAGAACTGGTGGGCATGCTGACCAGTCGGGACATCTCCCGTTCCCTTCTGCTGGAAATCAACCGTGAAGTGGAGGAGATGGAAAAACACAACGGTGTCCATAAGGAACTCGCCGATTTCGACGGTGAAGCCTATACCTACACCATTACGAAGAACGATTTCGAAAATGCGGGGTACGCATCGACGGAAATCAAGAAGAACCTGAAGAAAGCGGGGGTGCCCCCCCATATCATCCGGCGCGCCGCCATCGCCAGTTACGAGCTGGAGATGAACATCGTCATCCACTCCAACGGGGGAGAATTGATCGCGGAGTACAGCAAGGACAAACTGGTCATTACGGCGCGGGACACGGGACCGGGGATCCCCGACATCTCCAAAGCGCTCACCCCGGGATGGTCGACGGCCAACGAATGGATCCGTTCGCTTGGCTTCGGAGCCGGCATGGGCATTCCCAACGCAAAAAACTGCAGCGACGAATTCCACATCGAGTCCAATCCTAACGGAACGACGGTGGTGAGCGTCATATATTTGCATCCGCAACAAAAGGAGGAAACCTCATGACCGTACAGGATCTCGCAACGTTGTTCCAGCCATGCACCGTCCCGAACCCTGACGAGGCGATCGAAAACGCATACACCGGAGACCTGCTCTCCGACGTGATGGGCAACGCTCCGTCGGATTCCGTCCTCGTTACCGTTCAAGCACACAAGAACACCATCGCGGTGGCGTCTCTGGCCGGCATCAAGGCGGTGGTCGTCTGCAACAACCGCGCCGTACCCGCCGATATGCAAAGCGCGGCTGAGAACGAAGGCATCGCTATTTTCACCACAAACGAAAACCAATTCTTCACAAGTTACCAGGTGGCCGTCATGTTGGGAAAAGTGGATGCGCATCACGGTTGATCTGCACAACCACAGCTGTCTGTCCCCATGCGCGGAGGATGATTTCACTCCTGCGTTGCTGTGCATTCAGGCAATGGAAAAAGGCATCCAAGCCCTTGCGCTTTCAGACCACAACAGTTGTCTGAACAACCCCGCATTCGCCGAAGTGGCTGCCGTATGCGGAATTCTTCCGCTCTTTGGCATCGAAGTGAACACCGTCGAGGATGTTCACGTGCTGGTTTTGTTCGAACGTCTGGAGGACAGCATGGAGTTCGGTTCCTATATCGATCACATGTTGCCGGACATCAAAAACGACCCGCACCTTCTCGGAAACCAACTGATCGTCGACGCGGACGGCAAAGTGACCGGCACCTTTCCCAAAAGCCTGATCTCCACCAGTGGCATCAGCTTCGAGGACACCATCGAGGAAGGGCTTTCCCGTGATGCATTGGTCGTGCCCGCCCACATCGATCGATACGCAAACAGCGTCCTCGCGAATCTCGGATTTCTTCCCGACCTTCCCTATTCAGCCGTGGAAATGATCCGTCCTGATCTGGATGCGGAGACATGGGGAAAAACCCGCATTACCGGCAGCGACGCACACTGTTTCGAGCAAGTCGGACGTCGTTCGTTTTCTCTGGAAGTGGAAGAACGTTCATTCCAGGGCATAAAAGAAGGCCTCCGAAGAGGCCTTGTCACATTGAAGGGACAGGCCCCTACTGGCGGCTCCCCCGAGAGAACAACCTGAGAATGTACAAAAACAAGTTGATGAAGTCCATGTAGAGGGATAAGGCGAAAATGATTCCCGCCTTGGTATACGTTGCTTCATCCATGTCGTATCCGTACTGGTCGTTGAACCGGACCAGCTTCTGGGTGTCCCACGCGGTCAACCCCATGAAAATAAACACGCCGATGAAAGAGAGAATGTAATCGAGTCCTGAAGACTTGAAGAAAAAGTTCATCAACGATGCGATCAAAAGTCCCCACAGGGAGACGATCAGATAATATCCCCATCCGTTCAAGTCCCGTTTCGTCGTCATCGCGTAGACACTCATTCCGGCAAACATCAGCGTCGCAGAAAGGAACGCCTTGTAGATCGTTCCGATCTGGTAAACGTAAAACAACGTACTGAACATCACGCCGTTGAGCACCGCATAACCGAAGAACGCGCCGATGGCGCTTCCCTGGCTCATTGAGTCCAATCTTGCCGAAAGGAAAAACACCAACGCAAACTGGGCGATCACCAACAGGATGAACCCGAACGAACTTCCCAGCAAAGCTTTCATCAGGCTCGGGCTTGACGCGACGACATATGCGACGCCGGCGGTCACCGCTAACGCGGCGGTCATCCACAAATACACGCTCTTGATGATCCCCTGCTCCCTCGCTGTGACATTGCGAAGCATTTCCGCTCTTTGTTCCTGCATTCCTTCCTATCTCCTTACATAGCATAATGTGGTGGTTTTTTCCGGTTTCGTCAACAATGATACGCTTCAGCAAAGCAAACGAAAGGAAATTCTTTCACCGGACGATGGGGAATCGACAACGATGCATTGCAAACCGGAGACCGTATAAAACCGCACGCCTACGATCATCCCTGTAGTTCCTGTCATCGAAACGACGCTTTTCGCGATGTGGATGCCAACGGGGAAAACTCATTGGACGAGAAGCCGCCATGACGGCCGCATGAAAGAAACATCGCAAGCATCGCCACGAATCGGTCAGCGAGCGGGCCAGTTCACCCGTTTTTTTACCCAGCGTCCGATACGGAAGAAACGATATCTGCAAAGGCAATCCGCCGCATCCCCCACCAAATAGGCAAGCCACAGCCATCTGATCGCAAGATGCAGAAGAACGGTGACAAGAAGCGCGTACGGTACTTGAAACAGCCATTGGCTGACCAAAGCGGAAAACAGGATCGGCCGTGTGTCCCCGCTACCGGTAAACGCGGCAGTAAAACCACTCATCACCGACTGGCAAAGCAAGCACGGAGCAAAAATACGCATCAGCAATACCCCTTCCTTTCCCGGTGCCGCCCCTCCGAGAAAGAGAGAAAGAAGCGGGGAAGGAAGAAACCACAGCAACAAGGCAAGCACTATGGTGACCAGCGTGCAATCGAAACTGGTCAGCCTAACCGTCATACGGGCGTCTTCCTCCCTCTCGGCGCCCAGACAGTGGCCAACGATGATGCCGCTCCCCATGGCGACTCCGTTGCTAGGTACGACGGCGAACTGATAGATTCTCGTGGCTACCCCGAGAATGGCGATCGCCTCCGTACCGTAGGAAGACACCAGCTTAATCACGATGAAGTTCGCCATGTTGCGCATAAGCAGGTTCATTCCGGACGGCAGGCCGATCAGCATCAACTTTCGGTCAATCTCCCGATGCAAATGAATCATATCGCGAAGACGCAACGTAACGGGAGCCTTTCCTGAGAGAAGCAACGCGAAACCGACGACGAAACTGAACGAGATGGAAATGACGGTGGCCCATGCCGCACCGGCGATGCCGAGCGACAGGCCGGGAATGTTCGTGCCGGGGACGGTCGCGAACATCATAACGGGATCGAGGACAAGGTTCAGGACGCTCGCGAATATAAGCAGGCGCATCGGCGTTCTTGCATCCCCCGTACACCGGAAAATCGTATTGACCGTATAGGAAGAAAAAAACACAGGAAGGAATGACAGGCGGATCACCCCGTAGGAGAAGCCGTAGCGGATAACATCCGCGTCGGTGGAGAAAAACCGGTAGAATGCGGGAAGCAGCACGATCATCAAGGCGGCTCCAACGACGGCAAGCACCACCTTGAAGACAAGCGTTTCCTGACTGATCAATCGAGTTCGCTCGCGATCCCCCGTTCCCCATGCCTGACTGATCATCGATACGCTGCTCGCACCTACGATCTCGTTGAGAATGTCGAGAACCCAGAAAACGGTAATGAACAGCGTCGCAGCCGCCACCGCCTTGCTGCCGATCATGCCGATGAATACCATGTCGACCATATCGTACAACGCCTGACAGAGGAATCCCCACATCGTCGGCAACGACATCCGCCGTATTTCCTTCTGCAAACGTTCTCGTCCATCCATAGCCCCATGACTGTACGTCATCGATCCATGCTATGCAAGCCAAAGCGAATGATGATATGATTTCTTCCATGAAGCGGCTTGTTTTTTGCGCCCTTGCCATCATGATGCTTGTCGGTTGCGCCTCCATCAGCAAGGAGGACCCCGCCGTTTTGAGACAACAGCAGGATGAAGCGCTCCGCGCCGCCCTCAAGCAGGCGTCGGACAAAGTACCGGCTACGCTGTTCTCCGAAACCACGACGGACGAGTTTCTCCCCGGCGGCGCCGATGTTCTGTCCCATCAGAAAGAGGTTCCGCTCATGCAAACCAATCTCGTTACGTATCGCACCTTATGTCAGAATGCGTTCCGCACCACGCTCCTTGAAATGCCCGACGTGATCGAGCGGATCGCCGAGCAGATGGAAATTCCCGATCCCAAAGCCTTGATCGACAAGAGCAACGACAGCATGTCCGTCCTGTTGTCCGAATCCTATGCGACGGTCCTGAAAAAGGAAATCGGTTTGCGTTTGGAGGACGAACTGACTCAGGCACGGACAGTCCTCGACCGTACTATGGAGGACTACCGAATCTGGGACAAAGGGAAGACGAAACTCGGGCGGACGTCGTTGCCGTCGGTAAGCGCTCCCTCGATGCAGGCGTATACCGATCTGTTTTTCACGACGTACGTCGCCTCGTTGCAAACCCAGGAAATCGATGTACGTACGACGCCACGGTTGGAAGGAACCGGTTCGTTGTATGAATTCTTCGCACGGGAAAAGGCAGGAAAGCGATGACGTTGTTCGAGAATCAGGACGGACAGCCGGATCTGAAAAATCAGCCGCTCGCATTCCGTATGCGACCGCGAACGCTTGACGAATATATCGGTCAGGACCAGATTGTCGGCAAAGGAAGATTGCTCAGACGCGCCATTCAGGCCGATCAGCTATCAAGTGTCATTTTCTATGGTCCGCCGGGAACGGGAAAGACTACATTGGCACGGGTCATCGCAAATACCACGAAACGGCACTTCTCCACATTGAATGCCGTACTTACCGGAGTCAAGGAACTCAGGGAAGAGATCAGCGAAGCGAAAAACCGCATGGATCATTTTGGACAGGGGACGATCCTGTTTGTCGACGAAGTGCACCGTTGGAACAAAAGCCAGCAGGACGCACTGTTGCCTTGGGTGGAGAACGGTACGGTAATCTTCATCGGCGCTACGACGGAGAATCCGTTCTTCGAAGTAAACGCGGCACTGGTCAGTCGCAGTAGAATTTTCCAACTGAAAGCGTTGACGGACCAGGATCTCTTCGCCATCGCCCGTCAGGCACTTTCCGACGAGAAACGAGGATACGGCGTCTATACGGTCAGATTCGAGAAAGGCGCGTTGGAACATTTGGTGGAAGTGGCCAACGGCGACGCACGCTCGCTTCTCAACGCACTGCAATTGGCGGTGGAAACGTCCGTCGAGCCGTTTCCTCCCCCGAAGGGACAGGTCATCGTCATCACCAGGGAAGCGGCCGAGGAAAGCATCCAGCGAAAAGTGGTATTGTATGACAAGGAAGGCGACTATCACTTTGATGTAATCTCCGCCTTCATCAAAAGCATACGAGGCAGTGATCCAGACGCATCGCTGTACTGGTTGGCAAAAATGGTCGCAGCCGGCGAGGATCCGCGGTTCATTTTTCGACGCATGTTGATTTCCGCCTGCGAGGACGTCGGCCTGGCCGATCCCAACGCCATCGTCGTCGTACAGGCGGACGCCGACGCGTTCGATCGCATCGGTCTGCCAGAGGGAAGGTTTCATCTCACTCACGCCGCCCTTTATCTTGCCACGGCACCCAAAAGCAATTCCGCACTGGCGTTTTTCGACGCATTGAAAACCGTCGAAGAGGAAAACGCCCAGAGCGAAGTGCCCAACCATTTACGGGATCCGGGACGGGATGCCAAAGGATTCGGGCATGGGGAGGGGTATCTGTATCCCCACGCCTACAAGGACCACTGGGTTGCCCAGCAGTACCTCCCCGCCTCCCTCCAAGGCAAGCTGTTCTACCAGCCGGGTACGCTCGGTTACGAGGCGAAGATCCACGATCAGGTGCAGGAACGTCGGGAAGAGCAAATCGAAAACGCGGCAATCGACGCGACCGCAGGGGAAAACCTGACGTTCAGTCCCGGGGACAAAGAACGGGAACGATGGGTGCAACGCACCATGGGAGAACGCGGCGCCATGCTGAAGACGATCCGGGATCTGATGTATGGAAACCTGTCGTTCCATCGCAACGACCGGGTCCTTGTGCTTAACGGAGGATACGGCCTATTGGTCTGGCCCGCGTTCAAGGCGACACCCGAAGGCTTGGTCATCGTGCAGGTGGAAAGCGTCGAGGAAGAAGAATACCTCGGGCACGTTGCATCCGTTCTGGACGAACTTGCCAGACCGAAGATTCTCCGCCTTCCGAGTGAGCAGGTCTTCGCCCATCTTGAAGAAGGGATGCTGTTTGAAAAGGTCATCGGGAGAAACGTCCTCACCCGTCTTTCGACCGACAAGTCGATCCTCCGCACCTTGAAAGATCGTCTCGCTCCCCATGCCACCCTGGCTCTCGCCCAAACGATTCCGAGCGAAGGATCCCGCCTCTCCGATTTCGTACTCGACGAGAGAACAAAAAAGCGTTTGAGGGAAGCGGAGGTGACAATCTACGGGGAAAGCGGCACCGCTTTGTCGGACTGGGGGCGGGACGAACTGGCGGCGGCGTTCCGTGAGGAAGGATATCAAGTTTCTGTCACGATGAAGGAACTGACCGAAACGCGATTTGTGACGGAATCGAATCTGCATGCATGGCTGCAAGGAGCATACAATACGTGTGCCGACCTCGAGGAAAATCTGAAGGTCTTGTGCAATACGCCGCTTCACTGGAAACACAGCGTCGCCTGCATCATCGCCTCCTTGGATGCGAAGCCGGGAAAAAAAGAAGACGACGGGAAAGGGACGGAAGCATGGAAGGAAACGGAACGAAAGACAAAAGGTCCTTCGGCGCGTTGACGAACGAGAGTTTCCCGGAGAAAATGAAATGATGTACGACTACGTCATTATCGGTTCCGGTTTATTCGGATCGGTGTTCGCCCATCAGGCGACAAAACGCGGCATGCGGTGTCTGGTCATCGAAAAACGCAACCATGTCGGAGGCAATTGTTTTACCGTGCGTTAAGAAGGCGTCACGATCCACCGCTACGGCGCTCACATTTTCCACACCTCGGACGAGCGGGTATGGCAATACGTTTCCTCGCTGTGCCATTTCACTCCGTTCATCAACAGTCCGGTGGCGATCTGGCACAAGGAACTGTACAATCTACCGTTCAACATGAATACGTTCCACCAGCTCTGGGGCGTCATCACTCCTATGCAAGCCCAGGCAAAGCTGGAAAGCCAGCGCGTTCCCTGCGGGCAACCGAACAATCTTGAGGAACAGGCGCTCGTCCTCGCGGGCCGCGACATCTACGAGAAACTGATACGCTCCTATACGGAAAAACAGTGGGGACGCCCATGCACCGAACTCCCTCCATCGATCATCAAACGTGTGCCGTTGAGAATGCGCTACGACAACAACTACTTCAACGATCCCTATCAGGGAATTCCGACGGAAGGATACACCAGCATTATCCAAAAACTCTTGTCCGGCAGCGACATCGTCCTCGGACAGGATTACAACGTGGAAAGGAAGAAGTGGGACGAAAAGGGGAAAAAGATCGTGTACACGGGCATGCTGGATGCTTTGTTCGACTACCGTCTGGGACATCTTGCATATCGTTCGGAGAAGTTTGTCACCGAACGGTTTGAGGAAGAAAACCATCAGGGAGTCGCCGTTGTGAATTATACCTCGATGGACCAGCCGTATACCCGTTCCATCGAGCACAAGCATTTTCTCTGCGAACAGAGTCCCGTTACATTCGTCAGCTATGAGTATCCCGCCGACTACGCGGAAACGGGAGAACCGTACTATCCGATCGCTGATGAACGGAACCTCACCCTGTATGCACGCTATCGCACTCTTGCAGAGGGGCGGAAAAATCTCCTTCTCGGAGGAAGGCTGGCTGGTTATGCCTATATGGACATGGACAAGACCATCCTGAGCGCTCTCGATCTCGTCAGAAGCGAGTTCGGGGATTGAACTTCAGATCAATGCCGTGGACGATGCCCTCATCCAATTTGCCGTCGTCCATCATCGTGCGGAGCACCGTCATCGCCCCTTCGTGGCTCATCCCTTCTTTGTACGGTCGAAATTCCGTCAACGCCTGGTAAATGTCGAGAACCGCCATCAGACGTTCCTCGAAGCCGAGATCCTTCGCCGTCAGGCCGAACGGGTAGCCGCTGCCGTCCAATTTCTCGTGATGCAATGCCCCCCACTTTTGGATATCATCCATCCCTTCGATCCCGGAAAGAATGTTCCACGAGGCAAGAGCATGATTTTTCATCACCTCGAACTCTTCCTTGGTCAATCGAGCGGGTTTCTCAAGGATCGCATTCGGAATGGTCAATTTGCCGATATCATGCAACGCTCCGGTCAGAAACATCTTGGTACATTTCTCTTCGTTCCAGTGATAAAAACGCGCCATTGCCTTTGCCTTTTCAGCGATGCCGATGGAATGAGTGCAGGTAAAATGGGATTTGTAGTCGACAATCTTCGCGAACATCCTGCCGATCGCTTCAAGATCCCCGAATTGGTAATCTTTGATCCTTCGCGGAACCAACTCATTCAAAGAACCCATCACCATTTCATCCCCAAGGTGTTCCAGTTGGGCATCGTCCACTCCGTCAAGAAACGCCTCGGCAACACATGGCGAAAATGATTTCCCCTCCTCCTTGAAAATCTTTTCGCGTACAAGATCGATTTTCGCCCCGTCCATGCCGTACAGATTGTATCCGAGATCTATCCTGTCAGCCAAATGAATCAACTGGGCGAACAAAGGCGTTTGCCCCGCAGTTTTGCCGAAAGGTCCCGACCCGTCGGCGTTTTCATGATGGTAGAGGATGGCACCTTTCACCGCCGGATAGAAGGCAAGCGTACTGATGTTTCTCTCCCCATAAACGCAATGCTTCCCGAATTCTTCCGACGCATGGGTGTTATCCCTGAACGGGGAAGCCTTGAATACCTGCCAGAACTGGGTAAACGCATTGTCGTGGAGCGTCGAAACTACGACAAGATCGCCAAGAGCCGCCTCTCCCATTCCCATCGCCTTGCCGGTCAGCGCGACAAGATAGGCGACCCGCATGCCATGATGCCCGTCCACTCCCATGATCTCACGTTCCACGTAATCCAGCGCACCGGAGAGTGCACGAACCAGATCATTTCTGCAAATTCTCATAGTGCAGTTACTGTACAGGATAACAAGAGATCAAATCAATGTTTTGCGCAAGAGGAACGGGAAACCGATCAGGAACGTCGATAGCGAAGCAACGTATGGACGGGATAACCGGCAAGTTTTTCTTCATAGGAAAGATACGGGAGGCCCACGACGGCGAAACAGCCGGCGATCACGGCGCCCATTTCCTCAAACAGTTGGCAGGCCGCAAGAAATGTGCCTCCGGTGGCGATCAAGTCATCGCACAACAGGATGCGGTCACCCGGCCGAAAATCTTCTTCCTGGATACAGACGATATCGGTACCGTACTCAAGCTGGTAGGTTTTTTGATGGACGGTCCCGCACAATTTCCCCGGTTTTCGAACCAGAATCAACGGAAGCCGCATCCGGTAGGCGAGCGGAGCACTTAGCACAAATCCTCTGGCATCGATACCTGCAATCCGATCCACCCGCTTGTCCTTGTAATAGTCGTACATCAAGTCGATACATCCGACGAACGCATGGGGATCAACCGTAAGACCGGAAATGTCATTGTACAGAATCCCTTTTTTGGGAAAATCGGCCTTCTTCCTGATCGCCTTGTCGATACACGCAATCGTCTCATTCATGCACAAAGTCTATCACACCGATGTTTTTCTTGCACGATCGCAAAACGTCATATTT
>Ga0172377_10001378_pt1 | contig 24427 bp, 27 predicted proteins | sample Pumphouse3metaG_FD_119749 | JGI IMG/M metagenome (GOLD analysis project Ga0172377, IMG submission 119749) | Leachate microbial communities from a municipal landfill in Southern Ontario, Canada - Pumphouse #3 metaG | ecosystem: Engineered > Solid waste > Landfill > Unclassified | place: Canada... | reverse complement strand
CATAACTGCTTTTCGGGTAGAACTGCAGGATTCGTGGCACACCTGAACCAAGATGCTCCACCATGTCTAAATCGCGGAATACGCGCATCAATACCTTTTTTTGCGGGTGCGATATGTCACTGAAAAAGTCGTCTAAATCCGCTAAGGCAATCGGCTGTTGTGTCACGTCATCAACCCCGATATAAATCTCACCACCCTGCTTGGCGTTCAGAAACGCCACCACCTCTTTTTCAAGCGTCTCGGTAAGCTGGCGTTTAAATTCAATGCGGAGTGATTCGGTCATTTAAATTACGGATAAGAAGCGTGACGTAGATTGTACTTTCGATGTTAGTTCTTGTCGAACATTCACGCATTCAAAATGCGCATAGCTACGACCAAGGATTTAAAATCTGAATCGGCAAACCGATAAAGTCCTGTTCGTTACGTGTGACCAATACTAAATCGTATTTAAGAGCCGTCGCGGCAATAATAGAATCGAAGGAAGGCAAACGACGACCTTGCGATTCCGACATCGCCGTCATTTTAGCCCAGGTCTTCGCCAAGGGGATATCAAACACCTTACTGCGCTCGGCAAAACCGACCTCAATTCGTTCAAGCCAATCATTTAAATGTCGCTTTTTCTTCGAGTCAGCCAACCGTTGAATGCCCTTTTCAATTTCAGCTAAGGTGATAACACTAATATAAAAGTCATCACCATTCTGCGCCTCAAACCAAGACAGAAATCCGGGGTTGGTTTGGGTTTTTGTGAGTTCTGACAAGGCGCACGTATCGAGTAAATACTTCACTCAAAATTCACTCTATCTGGAACAAGATCAAAACGATCACGTTCAACATCAAAATCAACCTTAGGTGCCGATAAAAGCAAGGATTTTAAATCGGTGGACTTAGGCTTTAACACTACTTCATCACCGCGTTTAAAAATTTCGACAGTGGTCACATCAAAACGAAACTCTTTCGGAATGCGTACCGCTTGGCTATTACCCGACTGAAAAATTTTAGCTTCCATATTTGACCTCCATTACCGTATATACATAAAAGTATATACAAAAACCTTGCCTACGACCAGGCTTAATTGAACTTTCACTCTCTAAGTCAAATCCAATTCTCAAGCCTTAAACCCGACACGCGTTCAAATTCTTTCATGTTATTGCTTACCAATATGAGCCCTTGGCTTCGAGCATGTCCGGCAATCATCATGTCATAAGGGCCGATTGGCTGCCCTTTTGCATAAAGTTCAGCGCGAATTTGACCAAAATGCGTTGCGGCATGAGCATCAAAATCCAGAACATCTAAACGTGCGATCATACCTTCAATATCCGCAAGATTGCGCTCAGGTTGAGCAGAACGTTCGGCGCCATAAATCAACTCACCGACTGAAATAGTCGAAATAGCCATCTGCGTTACATGGCTATTAAACTTATCACGTACTTGCTTGGGTCGGTTTTTTATGGTGTAAATCAGAATATTGGTATCAAGCAAATACTTAATCATAGAGTTTCCCGAATCTGATCCGGCTCTTGTTGACGCTCATTCATAAAGTCATCACTAACACCTTCTGAGTCAAACCAATCATCCCAACTCTGCTCAAGCGGTGTGATAACGCGGGTTTTACCAATCGCGGTAATCACAACCTGCTTAATACTCTCGTCCAAAGCAACCGACTTTGGCAAACGCACCGCCTGAGATTGGTTATTTTTAAATATGGTCGTTGTAATGGCAGTCATGAAAACTCCTTGTATATCCAAAAAGGCTATACCATATTAATCCATTCAAATAATGTCGTCAAACTAGCTTTCATATCAGGGCAATCCTGGAACAGTTTCAGTTACATGCTTGATTGATTGATACTTTAGAGTTTTTTAAAAAAAGAAGCCATGAAATTGAAACTAAAAATCACATCCTCCTTAATAATAAGTGACCTCGTTTCCAAGTTAAGGCTTATCCATTAAATAGTCTTCCGCGTCAATATCATCGGTTTCGACGACCACGTTGATGGATTGTAGGCCGTGGTATTTGACTTGGCTGTGGTCGCCGATATTGAGCGGATGCCAATCAGGTAGCGGTTTATTGAAGTAACGTAAACGGTAGGCACAAGAGTCTGGCAACCAGTCGAATTCGGCGATGCGTTCTAGGGTTAAGGGCACGCAGGTTGGCACATTCACCGAGCGGTTTTCGTAGTCGCCGCACTGCCCTGTTTCGAGGTTTGAAAACCGACACACGACCCGCGTGTATACAATCTCTTCCGTATCTTCGTCTTGCAGTTTATGCAGGCAGCACAAACCGCAGCCGTCGCACAGGCTTTCCCACTGCGCGGGGGTGAGTTGTTCTAGCGGGGTGTCTTCCCAATATTTAGCGATTGAATTCATGTTTACACTCGATATCAAAACAAATTCCAAGGTTCGTTCCAAGCGGCACATTGTACTCGAAACGTTTCGCTGACAAAGCGCTCGCCTTCGCTCGGTGGGCAAACGAAAGCAAAGTTTTCGCCGAATAAGCTGAATCTCAGCGCGTAGGCATGTAAATAGCCGCGTTCTTCTTGTTCGGCCTCGGCTAAGGCTTGATAACGTTGATCACCCGCAATCGGTGCGCCGAGGCTTTTGAGCGCGACACGGATTTGATGGGTTTTACCGGTATGGGGTTTAATCAAAAACGCGCGCTCATTCGGCGCGAGACTGGCGCTGATAAATTGGCTAATCGCCGGATTGTCCAGTGTGGAGGTTAAACGATAACTGCCGCGCCGACTGGGCAGCATATCGCCTTTTATCCAGCCCTGTTTCTTTTTGGGTTTGTGGGTGGATATGGCGAGATAATACTTTTCGGTTTGGCGTTGCTCAAACATCAGTTGAAATGTTTGCGCGGCAACAAGGTTTTTTGCCAAAATCAGCAGGCCTGATGTCATTTTATCTAACCGATGCACCGGATAAAGTTCCGACAAACCGAGTTGTTGTTGCGCAAGCACCACCAGGCCTGGTGTTTGTTCTGAGTGGAAACTTAACCCCGCCGGTTTATCCAGCAAGATAAAATCGGCATTTTGAAAAATCAGCTTCATACGATGACCTCAAACCAGGCCTGGTGCTTAATTTCGCCGTTAATCACCAGCTGTATTTTATGTTGTCCGGGATAATAAACCCGCGTGGTGAGCGGCTTAAACGATAGGGTTTTGCTGATTTTTTTATGCGCCACCGCGTAATCCGCTTCGGCGAGTTTAAATACTTTACGTAATGGCACGCCGCTTGGCCTTGGATAATCTACTTGTATCTCAACCCGCAAACGTCCCAAAACCTCGGCGGCTTGCAATTCAAACGCATAATGCAACGCTTCGCCGAGTTTTACCTGTGCATCGCTGTGCCAATTCAGCAGTTCAATATGTTCGGTGTTTGGCAGACTTAATAAGGCTAAAAACCGGGGTTCGCGCTGTTTTAAAAGGTTGCGGCTGGCGTGTTTAATAATCCAATCCGCCTCGGTGCTTGTGCCCAACCAGGCCTGGCAAAACGCCAACAACACCTCGGGATGATCTTTGCCGATGTCATTGAGATTATTCGCCACACTTTTACGCACATATAAACTCGAGTCGTGGATCAGGTTGTGCAAAATCGGCAGAATCGGCGTGGGGTCTTGTTTAAATTGATTCAGCGCTTTGCCCCAAGGCAATCTAGGGCGACAACCTTCGGAAGCTAAACGGCGTAAATGATGATTTTCGGAGTGCGACCAAGCCTGCATCTGCGCCAGCGTGCGCGACGCATCCTGTTCAATAAACGGGCGTATCGCAAACTCGGCGCTGGAATATTCGGTCAATTTTGCTAACACCTGCATCGATAAATCAAACGATTCGGGCGGATAATCCATCACCATCTGCGGAAACACCAGGCCTGCTAATCCTTTAAAATCCGCTGCACTCGCCAGCAAACCCTGCCAACGCGCGGCTTCATTCGCTTGCAATGCAACTAACGGCGGATACAGCAAACGCGCCGCCGCTTGCACGCGCTGCATAAGCGATAAACTCGGCCAATCCGCTTGCTCAAACGCTTGCCAAACCTGCGTGTTTGGATAATCACTAAACTCATCGGTTATCGTGCGGATAAGACGCTGAAACCAGATGACATCCAATGCTTGTTTAAGTTGCTTACTCTCCACACACCATCCTATTTGACTTCAGCGCCTGTTTATAGACAATACAACGGACACCTCGAACTTTATCACCCTAAGGATGCCTATTATGCCGGGTATTTTAATCGCGTTTTGTCTGTTGTTCGCCGCTACGCTGACCGCTTGGTTTCATCGTCGTGCCGCCATCGGCTTGTTTTTAGTGTTTATGCTGTTTTCGTTACTGGTGTTTTTGCACCATGCCAGCGACAGCCTCGCCATCCATCTTTGATCCCAAGGACAAACCATGAATGACACACGCCTTTATACGCTTTTCACCCTGAAACATGGCATTGAAATCATCGGCATCACCTTGATTATTCTGGCGGCGTTTTACTACCAACTGTTTCAAGGTGAGCTGCCCTGCCCGCTGTGTTTATTGCAACGTCTCGGCTTACTCGCTATCGCATTCGGCTTTGTGCTGAACTTACGTTACGGCGCACATCCTGCCCACTACGGCCTGTCGCTGGTCGCCGCCGTCTTCACCGGAGCGATTGCTTTGCGACAAGTCAGTTTACACGTCAACGACCCCGTTGGTTTTGGCTCAACGGTGTTCGGCCTGCATATGTACACTTGGGTATTTGTGGTGGCGGTCATCGCTATTTTGTATATCGCGCTGGTGATGAGCGATGCGCGCCAATATACATTACCGCCGCCGTCTCAACCTTCGCCCGCGCTGAAACGCTTTAGCCTTATCGCGTTTGTTTTACTGGTGTTGATACTGTTTGCCAATATTGCCTCAACCTTGCTGGAATGCGGCTTAGTGGAATGCCCGGATAATCCCGAGCATTACCGTTGGTTAAGCCGATTGTAGGCGTGTGAATAATGTCTGATGCAGTCCGCCAAAACTGCCATTCGACATCATCACCACTTGGTCACCGGGTTGCAGTTGCGTCACTAACGTGTCTAATAAGGCCTCGTAGCTGGTTTCGACGGTCACGCTTTGGCTAAACGCGGATACCGGCAGTTGCCAGTTCCAAGCCGGATCAATAAACGCATACACCGCATCGGCATCCATAAACGCCTGCGGCAAACTGTCTTTATGCACACCTAATCGCATGGTATTGGAACGAGGTTCAAACACCGCAATTAAACGCCCTTTTGCTTCAGCGCCAGGCCTGGTGCTGTGATTCATTTGTTTTTTTAGACCTTGCAGAGTTAAACGAATCGCGGTTGGGTGATGCGCAAAGTCGTCATAAAGGGTGATACCCTTCGTCTCACCAATCTTCGTCATACGGCGCGCCACGCCTTTAAATTGACACAGGCCTTCAATCGCTTCCAACACCGGCACACCGGCATGAACAGCGGCGGCAATCGCGCTGAGCGCATTTTGCACATTGTGTAATCCGGTCATTTCCCAATGCACTTGGCCAACCAGTTTACCTTGGTTAAACACACTAAACGCCGAGCCGTCTTCTTGTAATAAACCGGCTTGCCAATCGCCTTGGTTTAAACCCGATGTTTGCAGAGGAGTCCAGCAACCGCGCGCCAACACTTCAGCTAAATTTGCATCGTCTGCCGGATAAATAATCAGGCCATTGCCCGGCACGGTACGCACTAAATGGTGAAACTGAGTTTGAATCGCCTTAAGGTCGGGGAAAATATCCGCATGGTCAAATTCGAGATTATTCATCACCAAGGTGCGCGGATGGTAATGCACAAACTTGGAACGTTTGTCGAAAAACGCGGTGTCGTATTCATCCGCTTCGACCACAAAAAACGGACTTTGACCTAAACGTGCTGACACGCCAAAGTTTTGTGGCACCCCACCGATCAAAAATCCGGGATTGAGTCCGGCATAGTCCAAAATCCACGCCACCATCGCGCTGGTGGTGGTTTTGCCGTGGGTGCCGGCAATCGCAATCACCCAACGGTCGTGCAATACATTTTCCGCCAACCATTGTGGGCCGGAGGTATAAACCTGCTGCGCATTTAAGGTGGCTTCCACCGCGACTTTTCCACGACTCATGGCGTTGCCAATCACCACTTGCTCCGGCGGGTTTTGCAGAAAACTCACATCATCTTCAGCCATGACATCAATACCGGCTTGTTCAAGCTGGGTGCTCATCGGCGGATAAATCGCCTTATCTGAACCGCTGACCTGATGGCCTTTGGCTTTGGCAAGTTGGGCGATGCCGCCCATAAAAGTACCAGCAATACCGAGGATATGAATATGCACGTGCGTTCTCCTGTTAAATTTTTTAACAGCATTATAGTGAATTTAGCGCTTTAAAACTCAATCGACATAAAAACCTGCTCTTTGTGAAACCTGCGCCAACCTTTACGCTCACCTTATCATCCCATGTTGCTCGTGTTTGGCAGGCCTGCTGATTACATTTGACGGCGACACTTCGTATTAAACCTTATTAATAGTAAGGGTGATTAGAATTTTGAAGCACAATCCATTAGTTTATTTGATAAACACATAGATAATTTCTATCTAAAATACACACTAAGCAAAATCTAGGCTGAACAATGTAAGACTTTAGTCATACTTCTGACATAAGAACTTACTAATATAGTCGTTGAATTTTGTCATTTTTATTAATCAAAGGAATCGCGTTATGGAACTGATAAGTTTGTTTCCTACTTGGTTTGAGCCAATGGTCGGCTCGGGCTGGGTGGTGGGCTTTATCGCCACCTTTCACGTACTCGCCTCGCATACTTCGGTCGGCGCGGCGTTGTTATTTGCTTACCTGTCTTGGCGAGCCTACAAGGAAGATCGAGATGACTATCTCGACTTTGTTAAAAAATACGGCTTATTCTTATTGGTATTTACCTATGTCGCCGGGTCGTTGACCGGGGTCGGTATTTGGTATTCCACCACCGTCGCCAGCCCGAACGGCATCGGCGCGTTGATTCATTCGTTTGTGTGGAAATGGGCAACCGAATGGGTGTTTTTCGTCATCGAAGTCGTCGGCATTTACATGATTGTGTATTTGGTCGGTAAGGTCGATAAAAAAACCCATATGAAAATTTCGGTGATTTTCGGTATGGCATCGCTGGCAACCATGGTGATTATCGTCGGTATTCTGTCGTTTATGATGGTGCCGGGGAAAGAGCAATGGTTTGAACAAGGCGGTTATTTGCTTGGTTTCTACGGCGACAACACCTTTATTCAATTAGCGATGCGTATGGCGTTTATGATGACCATGACCGCGGTTGTTGGTGGCATTGTGGTGGCAGGCATTAAAGATGCGGCGTTCAAAAAAGAAATGGCACGCAAATTAGGTTGGTTGGGCATTATCGCGACCTTAACTGGTGCGGTGTTGTTCCAGCTTTATGTGCAAACCGTACCGGATTATGCGTTATTGGTGATGGAAAACCGTCTGCCGGATTATTTTAATACCAGCATTATGGTGGTATTGGTGATCACGCTGGCTTACTTTATTGCCACGATGCTACAGCCGCGTTTATTGGTAGCAGGCTTTGCCGGTACCATGTCGGTGGTGATTTTGGTCGCAGGTTTATGGCCGGAAGAAACCGCGCGTGAATCGATGCGTAAACCTTGGGTTGCGGGTCAGTATGTTTACTCTAATCAAGTCATCGGTCGCGATGTACCGGGCATGGATATTCAATCGCAACTACCGATTATCGAAAAAGTCGGGATTTTGAAAGCGCATCCGTTTACGCCGGAACATCTGCGTGAAGTGAATGACGGCAATATCATCCAAGCCGGTGAGTTTATCACCATGACTTACTGTTCTAACTGCCATTCGGCGTCGGAATCGGGGATTCGTCCGTTGCATCGTTACTTCCCTGAAGGCGTTACGCAAGAGGTGATGGAGCGTTATATTCGCGGTGCGATTGTGCCGGGAACGATTGCGTATATGCCAAAAATGCCGATGATTGAGTCGGAAATAAAAGCGATTTCGGCTTACTTGGTGATGAATAACAATCAAGGGATGGCGGCAACGCAACAAGCGATTGCGCAAGAAATTGCACAACGCGACGCCACTGAAATGGCGAAACAAGCCGAACAACCAGGCTTGGTGGTCAGTATGAAGTCTACTGCAGAGGAGAGTAAATAATGGAACCGATGCAATTAACAGAAATGATGCTGGCGTTACGTAACCCAGCTGGTGTGCCGTTTTATCCGATTGTGTTTGTCGGTTTGGGTGTGCTCACCTTTGCATTGCACATTTTCTTTGTGCAACTGATGCTAGGCACGGCGGCGATTACCTTGTACGGCGCGTATAAGCAAGACAGTCATTGGCGACGTTTAGCCAGCGCGATGTTAGAAATCGCCAAGGTGTCGGTATCGGTGGCGATTGTTATTGGTGTCGCGCCGTTGCTGTTTGTACAGGTGGTGTATGACCCGCAATGGTACACCTCAAACGTGTTATCCGCGGACTGGGTAATCGGCTTTATCGTGATTATGATTGTCGGTTACTGGGGCATGTATTACTACTATTTTAAAAATGGTAAATACGGTGCGAACAGTGACACGCCCAAAGCACGTTGGTCCTTGATTCTGAGCTTGGCGTTTTTATTGTTAGCCGGTTGGATTATGCACAGCTTAACCAGCCAAATGTTGCATCCAGAACAATGGGCCAGCTGGTATAACCCAAATGGCACCATGGATTACAGCGGCTCGAAATTACACGCGAACAACCCTTGGCGTTATGCGTTCTTTATCCTGTTAGCGATTCCGGCGGCAGGGGCGATGTTGATTGCGTATCGCCGCTTTAAGTCGGTACGTGCTGATGCGGATATGACTTACCTTAACTGGGCGAGCGATTTGGGTAAAAAATGGCTGACTTACGGTTCGTTAATGGTGATTGTGCCTTATATCGGCTGGATGATGACCCTACCGGAAGCAGCGGGCGATTTTGCTACCAGCTTGTGGGGCATTTTACCTATAGCGATATTGGTGGCGGTCGCTGGTTGGGCGCAAATCCGTCTTAACGACAAGGATTCACTGTGCAACTACATGGCATTGCCAATGGTGTTGGTCGCGGTATTGGTCGCGTCGATTACGCGTGAAGTGTTACGTTTTGTGATTCTAAACGATGCGTTTGGTTATAACTTCTTTGACTACAAAGTCACGATGGATTGGTATTCAACCGGCCTATTCTTTGGCACCTTTGCTATCGTTGGCGGCGCGGTATTGGCCTATTTCTTAACCATTGCATGGCGTGTCGGTCAAAGCAACGGGGTTTATACTTCTAGCGCGGCAGTCGATCGCATGGGAACCTTGGCGATTTGGATTACCTTCCTATGGTTAATTCACTTCTTTGTGCTGGGCTTTGTAGTATGGGCGCAATAAGGAGCAAACGATGAAATTTCCGATTAAAAAACAATTATTCACTTTGGCTTTGTGCGCTATGTTTGCCGCACCGGGTTTGGCGGCTAAGGCTAAATTGACCGATGCACAAATTAATGAAATCAACGCGCAGTACCCGATGCCGACGGGCAAGATGTTGGGCGATTCTTGCGCGGCGTGTCACGGCACGCTCGGCGCGGAGTTTGGCGAAGGCATGCCACCGTTAGCGGGCATGAACCGCGATGACTTTATCGCGTTAATGAAAGCCTTTAAAGCCAACGCCTTCCCCACCGTAGTCATGCACGATGTGGCGTATGTGTATAGCGATGCCGAAATTGAAGCCATGGCAGACTATTTCGCCGCGCAACCGGCGCAACAATGGCCACATTTAAATGCCGACGGCACGGTTAAAACCCAAGTCAATGCAACAGGAGGCGCACAATGAGCAGCTTATCCAGAAGACAGCTAATTAAATTATTCGGCGCATCCGCTGTTGCCGGTACAGGCTTGTTTGGTTTTAGTAACCAAGCCTGGTCAAACAAGTCGGCGCATATCGTGATTGTCGGCGGTGGTATTGGTGGCGCGGCGTTTGCCAAGTATTTGCGTATCGCCGATGCGAATGTGCGCATTACGATGATTGAACCCAATCCGCTTTATACCTTCTGCCCCGGCAGTAATGAAGTATTAAACGGTCACGAAACGCTGGACAACCTCACGTTTAATTACGACACATTCAAAAGCCGCTTTGGTGTCAATATGGTGCAGGATAAAGCGGTGGCGATTGATTATGAAAAACGCCAAGTGCGCGTCGCGTCCGGTCAAGCGATTAGCTACGACAAGTTGGTGGTGTCCACTGGGCCAGATTTTATGTTTGACGCGGTAGAAGGTTATAGTGCCGAGCTCGCAGCTGGGGATTTTCCACACGCATGGAAAGCTGGCCCACAAACCGCGATGCTGAAAAAACAAATCGATGCCCTGCCCCAAGGCGGCACGGTGGTCATTTCGTCTCCGGATGGCGCCTATCGTTGTCCGCCCGCGCCCTATGAGCGTGCGTCGATGATTGCCAGTCATTTAGAAAAGGTCAATCCGACCGCCAAAATTTTAATTTTGGATTCAAAAAACAGTTTCACCTTTGATAAACATTATTGGTACTACTGGACCGAACGCCATGGCTATGGTACCGACAAGGCCCGTATTAGCTGGATTGCGGAAAAAGACGGCGGACGCGCAGTAAAACTGGATGCGCAAAACAAAACCCTCACGACCGCCAGCGGTGAAAAAATCAAAGCCGATGTGATCAATATTATTCCACCACACAAAGCATCGAAATTCGCGGTGGACAGCGGCTTAGCGCAAGGCGGACGTTGGGTACCGTTTAATGCGAAAACCTTTAGCTCGACGATGGATCCGAACGTGCACGTGATTGGCGATATGGTCGATGCGCCGATGTCCAAAACCGGCATGATTGCAGGCAATCAAGCCAAAGTTGTGGCACAAGCGATTGTGGACGAACTGGCCGGACGCGAACCGGGTACGCCGTTTATCGCTAATAACTGCGTGGCGATTATTTCTGATGACTATGGTATGACGATTGCCGATACGCATCGTTTTGGTGGCGATACCTATTTGCTACAAAAACGTCTGTCGAAAGTCGAAGCCAATCCGTATGAACGACGTATTCGAGCCGAGTTAGCGAAAAACTGGCAACGTACATTCCGTAAAGAAATTTTTAGCTGAGTAGGAGGCACTAAATGAAAAAGTTGTTAATTGTGAGCCTATTCGGATTAAGTTCGGCCATGGGTTCGGTAATGAGTAGCAGTGCGTTGGCGTCGGATCATGCGCCAAAAGCGCAAGCTTGGACACAAATTGAATGGAATAAAGCCGCCCGCGAAATGACGCAAGGTGACGCATCAAGGGGTGAAATCTTGCACCGCGACGGGTTATGTTTATCTTGTCATGGTGTGAATGGGGTCGCGCCTTCGCGCAATGCGCCGAGTTTGGCGGCACAACAGGCGGAATACACCTATAAAACCCTGCTGGATTATCAATCCGGCTTGCGTAATGAGCATGACGGCAAAGCGACCTTGATGCACGTGGCGACGCAGCCGATGTCGAAACAAGATATGGCCGATTTAGCGGTGTACTACGCGCAACAAGCGACACCAAATCAATCGATTGTGCTCGACACACCGGTAGATGCGGCCACGATTCGCTTGGTAAAAAAAGGGGACGTGAGTCGTATGATCGTACCCTGTGCATCTTGTCACGGTGCGCATGGCGAAGGTCGCGGCATTACCCCCGCGTTAGCCGGACAAACGCGCGATTATTTTGTACGCACCATGCAAGCGTATAAAGACAAACGTCGTACCAATGATATTCACCAAGGCATGGCACAGTTCACTTATCAATTAACCGATAGCGAAATTGACGCCCTAGCAGATTATTATGCGACCTTAAATCAAACTTCTAGCCAATCAGCTAGCCAAGGAGTGAAAAAATGACCGGGATTAAAGCTATCGTTTGGGGCATTATTTTAACCTTTGGCTCAGTGGCGCTGATTTGGTTACTGAGTTTATTAACCGTGGTATCGGTGTAACTTTACATCCTAACACGGTTAACAACCGCGTTCTGCTCCTCAGAACCCCCGCTACGGCGGGGGTTTTTTGTTTTCAGCTTTTGAGCTCTTTTGCCTGTTTAGTTTTAGCAGGCCTGCTAAAACGACAGGTCTAATATAAAATTGACAAACAACAACCGTTTTCGGTTTTTACTGACAACAAAGCGCAAAGCCCATCACTGCCTAAGCGCGCACGCTTTTTTTATGACGGAAAACTTGGCCAAGGATAATTAGCATCGCCAATGACCATAAAGAAGGGATTGAGTAAATCCGGGGAAGCAACGTAACGTAAATCCTGATGTTGCGCATCGACAATTCGACCACCGGCCGCTTCCACTATGGCCTGCGACGCTGCGGTATCCCAATGCGAGGTTGGGCCAAAACGCGGGTAAACATCCACCGCACCCTCGGCCACCAAACAAGACTTAAGCGCCGAGCCCATATTGACGGTTTGCGCATCAACTAACGCATCAATAAACTCCGCAACCCGCTTACCGTGGCGCCGACTCACGGCGACTTTTATAGGAGCGCTCGGCGTACGCACATGAATTACCTGCGTTTGCTCACCCTGTTGCTTTGTTGCCTCACCACCGACATAACCGGCGTATAACACATCCTGTACCGGTCCATAAACCACGCCCAACTGCGCGCGCTGATTGACTACCAAAGCAATATTGACGCAGAATTCATCGGTTCGTTCAATAAACTCTTTTGTGCCATCGAGCGGATCAACCAACCAATACACCGACCAAGTTTGACGTTGAGCAAAAGCGTTATCATCTATCGACTCTTCGCTGACAATCGGAATATGCGGCGTTAAGCCTTGCAAAGCATGTCGAATGGCGGCATCGGCTAATTTATCGGCCTGCGTCACCGGCGAACCATCGGCTTTTTTTTCTACCGTGCAATCTGCACAACGATAAATTTCCAAAATCAGTGCACCCGCTTGCCGAGCGATTTTACACACGTGCGGCAACCAAGCACGGTATTCGACTTGGGTTGGAATCATCTCAACCTTCCTAAACGCTTGAGCGTTAAAAAAAGTGCCGCATAAGCGCGCCCCTCTGAAAAGTCAGGATGGGCAATCAACTCCTGCCAAGCAGACAAAGGCCATGCCACCACCTCTAGCGGCTCCGGCTCATCACCTTGCGCACGCTCAGACGTCAGGTTTTGTGCCAAAATAAGATGCGTATGATGATCCATATAGCCAGCTGCTAGCGTCACGCAATCCAAACGTTCTAAATAAGCGGGGCGGTAGCCGATTTCCTCGCAACACTCGCGCGCACCAGCCTCGCGCCAAGTTTCGCCCGGATCGATTTTACCTTTCGGAAAGCCCAGTTCGTAACGCCCGACCCCGGCGCTGTATTCACGGATTAATAATAGCGTTTCCTCATCCAGCATCGGTACCACGAGTACCGCACCATCTTGGTGACCGAGCAAGCGCTCATACTCCACCTGTACGCCATTAGCGAATTGAAGGCTTTGCGCTTGTACGGTAAAGATTCGTGACTGTAGCACGATTTTTTCCGCTAGAATGTCAGGTCGTTTTTTTGCGTTCATGCACAAATCATACGTGATGCGTGTCAAGGCTTCAACCAAGGAATTCACCATGCTACCGATTAACTGGAACGAAATTGATACCGTGCTACTTGATATGGATGGCACGCTACTCGACTTGCACTTTGATTGGACATTTTGGATGGACTATCTTCCCGATGCGTATGCACGTCACCACAACCTTCCCTTGGCGCAAGCGCAAACCTTGGTACGCCAAGCGATAAGCGAGCAAACCGGTACACTCAACTGGTATTGTCTAGACTATTGGAGTGCGCGTTTTGAATTATCTATCGCCGACTTAAAATACGAACTCAAGCACCTCATCCGCGCCCATCAGGACGTGTTGCAGTTTTTACAACAGTTGCGCCAACTCAATAAACACGTGATTATGGTCACCAACGCCCACCGTGACAGCTTGGCCCTAAAGTTGGAAATGACACAAATCGCGCCTTATTTTGACCATTTAATTTCCGCGCACGACTTTAAAGTCCCCAAAGAAGACATCGCGATTTGGCATCATATCCAACAAATTCACCCTTACGATCCTCAGCGTACACTGTTAATTGATGACAATATTCGCGCCCTGCAAACCGCGCAACATTACGGCATCGCCCACCTACTCGCCGCTATCCACGTGAGCCCGCAGCTTGAACGAATCGATCCGCAAGGCTATGATTATTTCGAGTTTTTTAGTGAGATTATGCCCTTACGGAGTATCGCGTGAGCCCGACCGTTGATTATCTGCGCCGCCTTTGGCGCAACAAATGGATTAACAATAGCCTTTGGCTGCTGGTGTTTTTTGTCCTGTATCTGCTGCTAAGGCCGATGATGCAAGGCGATGTGCTACGCGAAAAGGTACCGGATATTCAACTGACCAGCTTAAACGGCGATCGCTTTCAACTGCGTGATTTACAAGGGGAAGCGGTGCTGATTCACTTTTGGGCCAGCTGGTGCCCAATTTGTACCTTTTCCCGCGACGGTATCGAACATCTTGCGCAAGACTATCGCGTGATCAGTATCGCCACACAATCCGGAGATAACGCCACAGTAGCACAGTATGCCGCCGAACACGGTATGAACCCGGCATGGATTGTCAATGATGAAGACGGCGCCCTCTTTCAACACTTTGGCGCCCGTGCCGTGCCTGCCGACTTTATAATCAATCGCCAAGGCGAAATTGCCTTTGTTGAAGTAGGCCTAAGCTCAAGCTGGGGATTGCGCAGCCGTCTTTGGTGGGCCAACCAATGAATCCGTTTAAATTTAGTCGCCAAACCCTCACCCCTAAACAACGTTACGGCGGACAAGTCATTCACAGCGAGCGTGATCAATTCGGCTTGATTCAAGTGATAGACAGCCCTATTTGCCGCAGCTTGCATTTCGATACCGCCGTGAAACAAAGCCGATATTTTTTTCACGCCCCCTTAACGCTGGCGTTCGAATACCAGCAGGTACTCGAACAGCAACTTTGGCACCACGCACAACAGCGCCCACTTAACTCCCTTTTAATGCTGGGGGTCGGCGGCGGCTCTCTCGCCAGTAAACTGCATATCATGTTCCCTAAGCTGCAGATGACGCTGGTCGATTTACGTCAAAGCGTAATTGACATCGCACACGATTTTTTTCACTTACCGATACACCCGCATATTCAAACCCTCAGCGAAGATGCCGCCGTTTTTATGCAAGCTCCTCCACAACCTTATGATGCGATTATTGTAGATTTATTTGATGCGCAAGGGATGCCCGAGGTGTTTACCCAACCCGCATTTTTGCAACAACTTATTCACGCCAGCGCTTTACCAGGCCTGCTACTTATCAATCTATGGCAAAGCACGCCTGAACCGACTTTGCGTGTTATCCAATACATGGAAACCTTCGGCAACATTATCCTGTTACCCATCCATTCCAGTAAAAATCTGATTCTGCAATACCGTCCTGTTGCGCAATAAATTGGCGCTGGAGCAACGCGCTTGATAGAATAGCGCCCCATTTAATACAACATAGTGCGCGGGTATGGCCTTATTATTTTTACGTGATGTTTGTCTAAGCTTTGGAGCCGCTCCCTTGTTGGATCGTATCCATTTTCAAATCGAACCTAATGAGCGCGTCTGTATTGTTGGACGCAACGGCGAAGGCAAATCTACTCTACTCAAAGTAATCGAAGGCATCCAACCGGTTGATGAAGGACACCGAATCATTCAAGACGGCGTGCGTCTTGCCAAACTACAACAAGACGTACCGCAAGATATGCAAGGCTCGGTATTTGATACCGTTGCTCAAGGCTTAGGCGAGATTGCACCCCTGCTAAAAGCCTACCATCAGGCCGCACAACAACTGCAACAAGATAACACCGCCGCCGCTCTCGCACGTCTAACGCAACTCCAACAACAAATCGAAGCGCGCCATGGCTGGGAACTCAACCAACGTGTCGAAACCCTGTTATCCAAACTCGATCTACCCGCCCAAGCCGAATTCAGCCAACTCTCAGGCGGAATGAAACGCCGCGTACTACTCGCGCGTGCGCTCGTACAACAACCGGATATTTTATTGCTAGACGAGCCCACCAACCATCTCGACATTCCCTCGATTCAATGGTTGGAAACCTTTCTAAAAAACCTACGCTGCGCGCTAATTTTTATTACCCATGACCGCGCTTTTTTACAAAGCCTAGCGACACGGATTGTCGAAGTTGATCGCGGACAAGTGTATAACTGGGTATGTGACTACACCACCTACTTAGCACGTAAACACGCACAACTGGAATCCGAAGCCAAAAGTCATGCCGAATTTGACAAAAAACTTGCGCAAGAAGAAGTATGGATACGCCAAGGAATTAAGGCACGGCGCACCCGTAACGAAGGCCGCGTCCGCGCCTTAGAAAAACTGCGTGAACAACATCAAGCACGCCGACATCAACAAGGCCAAGCCAACCTACAAGTGAATCTAGCCGAACACTCCGGTAAAAAAGTCATCGAAGTCAAACATCTTAGTTTTGCCTGGCCAAAACAACCGATTGTAAAAGACTTCTCCTGTGTCATTATGCGCGGCGATAAAGTCGGTCTAATTGGCGCGAACGGCTGCGGAAAATCCACCCTATTGCAACTACTTTTAGGCCAACTCAGCCCACAAACGGGGCAAGTAACCTTGGGCACGAACCTACAAATCGCCTACTTTGACCAGCACCGCGCCAAACTCGACGAAAACCTCAGCGTCGCCGACAACGTAATGGAATCGAGTGATTATGTGGAAATCAACGGTGTGCGCAAACATATCATCGGCTATTTAAGCGACTTTTTATTCACCCCCGATCGCGCACGCCAGCCGGTAAAGTCACTCTCCGGCGGCGAACGCAATCGCTTGCTACTCGCCAAAGTGTTTGCCAAACCCTCAAACCTACTTATTCTCGATGAACCAACCAACGACTTGGATATCGAAACCCTAGAATTGCTTGAAGACTTGCTAATGAACTACCAAGGCACCGTGCTGATTGTCAGCCACGACCGCGCCTTCTTAAACAATGTAGTCACCAGTTCTCTTGTATTTGACGCAGCGGGTGAAGTAAACGAATACGTCGGCGGCTACGACGACTGGCTACGCCAGCGTCCAACCCAAACGACCCAGCCTCACAAAACCGACAACACGCCAGCGCCGCCCCCCAGAGATAGTGCAACTAAAAAACCAAGCAAAAAACTCAGCTATAAAGATCAGCGCGAATATGACCAACTCCCCAGTCTCATCGAAACACTCGAACACGCGCTCGAACAGCTGCACCAACGCATTAGCGCCAGCGATTTTTATCAACAACCTAGCGAACAAGTGCAAAACACCTTAGCGCAACTCAACGAAAAAGAACAACAACTAGAGCAAGCGTTCGCGCGCTGGGAAACACTTGAGGCGCAACTAGAAAATTAAACAAACCGATAAATCACCTTACGCGGTTTATCGGCGCCTCGTTTACCCCGTCATCAATTTTTACAGGGATTAAGCAAGGTCTTTCTGTTTAAAATTATTCCTCAATTCATCCACAGCGTCATAAAAAGGTCACAGACTTTTCTGAACGCCAAGCTATTATAAAATTTATACGTGTGTTAAAATTTTATACAAAATGAATTAGCGGAATTCTTAATAGAAAAAGTTCCATTTAATCAAATTAAGACCATTAATTCGCTCAATAACCCAACAAAAAAATTGTATTTAATGCTTGTGTTCGATTGACAAAATCCCGCTATCCTAGGCATAGCAGCCCACTGAGCAAACACAAAACGATACGGCCAACACACCCATGAATAACAAGCTGTTTATTATTATCACCCTAATCCTGCTTGCGGCCAGTCTGTACGTAATACTGGGGCTAAGCCTCAAAATATCCAGCCTCCCCCTGACCACCAGCGGCCGCATCCTTTAAAACACACAAACCTTTGAGCTTTGTGCAAAAGCCTCATAAAATAGCGCAGCCCACAACACAAAATAAAGGATACTCATGTCAAACTGGACGGCAGGTTATGCAGCCGATGTCGGCTACACCTATGGCTATTTTAACGAGCTTAACCCTCTCAACTTATGCTTGGCCCTCCTAGATGCCGGCATTCAACCTCCAAAAATTCAGCAGGCCTGCGAACTTGGCTTTGGTCAAGGATTAAGCGTTAATATCCATGCCGCCGCTGGTGCAACCCACTGGTTCGGCACTGACTTCAGTCCAAGCCAGGCCGCTTTTGCACAACAACTGGCACAAACCAGCGATAATCAGGCCTGCTTATTTGACCAGTCCTTTGCCGAATTTGCACAGCGCGATGACTTGCCCAATTTTGACTTTATCGGCTTACATGGCACTTGGACATGGATTTCAGACGAAAACCGTCGAATATTAATCGATTTTATCCAACGCAAACTCAATGTCGGCGGCGTACTCTATATCAGCTACAATACCCAAGCGGGCTGGTCAAATATGATACCTATCCGCCACCTGCTCAACGAACACGCCCGCTTACTCAGTGCCCAAGCAGCCCCCACCGCTGAACGGATACAACACGCTCTTGATTTCACCAAGACGCTACTCGACACACAACCGGCCTACCTTCAAGCCAACCCGCAAATCAAAACACTGTTTGAGCAAGTCACTCAACAACACCCACACTATTTAGCACACGAATACTTCAGCGCCGATTGGCAACCCATGCCGTTTTCACAAATGAACGAATGGCTGGCCCCCGCAAAACTTGATTATGTTTGCTCTGCAAACCCCCTAGACAATATTGATGCACTCAACTTAACGCAAAGCCAAAGCCAACTACTCAATCAACAATCCCATGGCGGATTTCGTGAAACCCTGCGCGATCTGTGTGTCAATCAACAATTTCGCAAAGACTACTGGGTAAAAGGCGCACAGCGTCTCGATCCATTCGAACAAATAGAACAACTCATGGCATTGCGCTTTATTCTGACCCAGCCGCGCGACGAAATCAGCCTAGATGTGCAAGGCGCGCTCGGCCAACTCCAGCTCAAAGCCGCGACCTATACCCCGATACTCGACTTCTTTGCCGACTACCAAATCAAAAGCTTGCAACAACTTGCCCAAGCCATGCAAAGCCACCAAATCGGCCTAGATAAGCTGCTACAAGCCGTATCTATCCTTTGTGGTAAAGGCGCGCTTCACCTTGCGCAAAGCGACGAACACATCTCTCAAGCGCGCGAAAAAACACGCCGCCTGAATCAACACCTGCTCCAAAAAGCCCGCGCTAACGATGAAATCCAATTTCTCGCCAGCCCCGTTACTGGCGGCGGTATTCTGATTCAAGGCTACGAAATGCTGTTTCTACTCGCCCTGCAATTTGGTCATCAGACCTCGCAAGACATTGCCCGTTTTAGCTGGGGACTGCTCAAACAACGTGGCATCAACCTGTACGACCAAGGCCAACCCCTACTCGACGACAGCGCAAATCTGCACAAACTAAGCGAACAAGTAGACTACTTTTTGACCACACCCATGCAGGTTTATCGTGCCCTAGAACTGGTTGAAGCGAATTAAATTCCGCCTAAGTCTTTAAAAGCAAAAATAAACCTCTATAATTAGCAAACTCACCAAATAAAGGGGCTGCATTGGTTTCGACGGGGAGTACGAAGTTTGAGAGGCATGTCGTGCCTGAATGATGCACGTAAATCTTAGTTCACATTGTTATAGTTGCAAACGACGATAACTACGCTCTAGCGGCTTAAGCCCGCTGGTGCGGCTCAGGGCAGTTGTTCGTGGCGCCTGACGCCGTATCATCTCACACGGAATCGCATTGACCGCGTGTTTGGGTAGGTCATTGTTAAACCAGACAAACTCGTCTTACGTGTTCCCTGCTAGTCGGGAAGCGTCAAGATTAAATTAATAGACTAAATAAACATGTAGATTCTTGGATGGAGGCTTTTCGGACGGCGGTTCGACTCCGCCCAGCTCCACCACAACCGGGTAAAAAACCCACAAAAAGCCCGAGAAATCGGGCTTTTTTATTTCTATCGCTCCCATCTAAATCCATAAAAAACCATAAAAGCCCTATTGAGTTTGTGCCACATTTTCAGACCCCTCATGCTCAATAACATTCAGATCAAAGCCAAGCGACTAAATACGCAACGCTGACCCTAGTGCAAATCAGTTGTTTGTCGAATGCAAAAAAACATCATAGTAGAACTTCAAGAAAACACTCTATATACTAAACATATATACATAAGGAGCCGCAAATGATTAAAGCAACGATTTTTGAAAACAATAAATCTCAAGCAGTGCGCTTACCTGTCGCCGTACGATTTGAATCGTCAGTCAAAAAGGTATTTGTTAGAGTGCAAGGAAAAGAGCGCATTATCACCCCGGTAGAAAATACGTGGGATAGTTTTTTCTTATCTCCGACAACATCAGTGAGTGACGACTTTTTAAACGAACGTGCTGAACAAACTGAAACCGCCAGAGAGTCTTTTGATGATTAAGTATCTACTTGACACCAATATCTGCATTTATGTCATCAAGCGCCGTCCTGTTGAAGTGCTGGCGAAATTTAATGAAGCGGCAGGGCATTTAGCGATTTCATCTATCACCCTTTCAGAACTATTTCACGGTGTAGAGAAAAGCCAGCAAATAAGCAAAAACTTAAAAGCAGTCGAGGATTTTTGCAGTCGATTAGACATTCTTGACTATGACCAGCAAGCAGCTGCCCATTACGGGGAGATACGGGCACAATTAGAACGCTTAGGAACAGCCATTGGGGTGAACGATCTTCACATAGCCGGACATGCAAGAAGTCTTGGAACGATTTTAGTCACTAATAACATAAAAGAGTTTGAGCGCGTGGACGGTTTACGCTTACAAAACTGGCTGGATTAAGATTAAAAACGGATTTTGATTGCCTAGTTCCATCAACGACATTAAGCCCTAAACACGCTTCAACCTCAACAAAACTCAATCCCCTAGCTTATATTTTCGCCACCCTGATTTTACACATTCCAATATCAAATAAAGCGCGTTATGCTTAGCCTGCATTTAGCGTAAAACAACAGGAGCAGCGTAATGGATATTGTGATTCTAGGGGGAACCGGCTTTGTCGGACGCGCACTTAGCGCCGCATTGCGCGAAGAGGGACACCAAGTAACCAGTTACGGACGCAAGCTATTTGAATCCGATACGGCGCTAACCAACGCACTCAACCAGCAATCGGTACTGATAATGCTTAACGGCGCTAATATCGGCCAACGCTGGAGTGACGCTTATAAACGCGAACTTTGGCGTAGCCGAATTGATGTCGCCGGACAAGTTCAACGCGCCCTAAGCCGATGCGATCAGCCGCCGCAACGTATTTTCTGCACCTCGGCGATTGGCTTGTATCCTCAAAACACCTGTAACCAACCCCACACCGAAGCCTGCACCGATGTCGATAGCAGTTTTTTAGGCGAGCTAGGCCAGGCGTGGGAACAAGCCAGTTTAGCCTTAACACCCACGCCGACCATTTTACGTTTTGGTGTGGTACTAGGTAAAAACGGCGGCGCACTAGCGAAAATGCTCCCGGCGTTCAAACTCGGTTTAGGCGGGCCGATTGCCGGAGGCAAACAGTGTTTTTCGTGGATTCACATCGAAGACTTAATCAACGCTTATCGTTTTTTATTGGCCAACCCACACTTAAACGGTACGTTTAATCTCACCAGTCCGAACCCACTAAGCCAAGCTGATTTTGGTCGCGCACTGGCGCAGACACTCCATCGCCCTTTTTGGCTTCCTATGCCAGAGTGGCAATTGAAACTCATGTTCGGCGAAGGCGCACAAGTGCTAACCCACAGCTCAGCCGTCATTCCCGAACGCTTAATACAAGCTGGGTTTGAGTTTCAATTCCCTCAAATTAGCGAAGCACTGTCTAATATTATTAACACCAAAGCTTAATACCCACTCAGCGTTTTTTCCAAACGCTGAGTTGCGCAACGCAATAACGTAAATGACGGGCATCCTCACGCATGACAAATGGGATATCTATCGGCTGTGAAACTAAATCAAGCGACGTTGATAATATCGAAGAAAGACCTTCAAAATTAGATACGTTTTCGCCGGTATGCGGGTCTTTATAACCGCCCAACCAATGCGATTTTTCGCTTACTTTCTCATCCCAAGCATAGCTAGATACTATAACGCATAGTCCACCAGCTTTTAACCTCGATGGCAAATCCGCCAAAAACGCGGCCGGATGATATAGACGTTCCAAAACGTTCGACGCAATAATCAGATCGTAGCCGGTAAAAATAGGTTTCATATTGGCCGGGTCTTGTTGCAAAAAGGTAAGATTATCATAGGCGCTATTGAGGTTTAAATCCGACAATGAACAGGCTTTAAAATCAACAATATCACCTTCAATCGGCTCAACATAACGCAAACTCTCACCATCTTTGAGTTGATTGGCTAATTGGATATAACGCGCAGATAAATCTATTCCGGTCAAGGTCGCAACCTGCGGTGCCAGCTCAAAACAGCCTCGCCCGACAGCGCATCCCACTTCAAGCACATTTAAATCAGTACGCCCCGCCAAATCAACATCCTGCGCCATCGCTTCAAGCGTTTTTGCAACATAATGGTGTGCGAAATTCTCCAACCCTAACGGTACTTCACCATAGTGAAGCGCGCATTGTTGCGCAATCTCCACATCCGTTTCATAGGTTGAAAACGTTGTTTTAACCGAGGCATCAGAAGCGATATAACGAAAACCGGCATGCTGAAAAAAGTGTCGTCGAAACGCATAACGCGAGTGACCGTTAATTTCATTACCGGTCGAAATCCACGACCCGCCTTTAATAATCGCATGTTTGTTATCAAACGTCGGCGTGGTGAAATCATCATACAGCGGATGAACTTTATACCCCTCAAATGGATATATCGGTGTTTGTGTCCATTGCCAAACATTACCAATGACATCAAAAAACCGGCCTGTTTGAATAGCATGCACCGGTACAGAAGAAGCAGCCAGTTGCAAGTTATGGTTTGCCTGCTTAGCATATAACCAAGCTTGGTTATCGTGATATAGCCTTAAATATTCATCTTCACTCGGCAAACGAATCAGCTTACCTGTTTGCGCCGCTTTCCAGCGACAGAAAGCCGCCGCCTCCAAGTTATTCACTTCTACCGGCCACGACCAAGGCATAGGAATTTCTTCTGTCATACAACGCAACCACCACCCATCCGCTTTTTTACGCCAAAAGGTCGGATGCTTATCGGGGCTAAACTCGCGCCAACGATTTCCCTCCTCATCCCAAAACTCGGCTTGCTCATAACCTGCGGCCTCCACAAACGCCAAATACTCGCTATTTGACACTAAATACTTCGATGCCTCAAACGCACAAACATCCGCCTGATGACGACCATACTCGTTATCCCAACCGTAAAAAGGTGCGGGATTTTGGTGATCAATTTCAACTCGACCCAATGCAACGGGCAACAACACATTTGGTAAAGCATCGTCTTGTTGCTCCGGTGACAGCGGAAACAATGGCGATGGACGCACCTGTTCAAGCGGTAATTGGCGAATTAAAACCGACGAAGTTTCCAGATGAATACGCTCATGCTCAATCCCCATCATCACCGGCCATAGCGGACTCTGCCAATCAATCGGCAAGTTAAAATCCACACGTTCAATAAACGCATTCACCGCGTCCTGCACCTGATGTCGGTAAGCACGCACCTCGGCCACAGTTGGCCAATCATAGTGAGCCTCGTTTAAATCATCCCATGACATTTCATCAACGCCAATCGCACACAAAGATTCAATTCTAGGGTTAATACGCTGTGTAAACAATTTAGCTAAAACCAATTTATTAGTAAAAAAAACAGCCGTATGAGCGAAGTAAAAAATCAGAGGGTGGCGTAACGAACAGGGACGTAAATAAAAAGCTTCTTCGCTGGCCAAGGTATCAAACAACGCCTCGTAAGTATCAAACGTCAAGTTAAAATATGCTTTTATTTCTGCACGCTTAGCCTCAACTTCACCTTGATTCAAAATCACTTGATGCGCCACCATTTGTTCACGAGTCAACATAACTTCAATTCCTAATCATTGATTTAATCATTGCATTATATCTATACAAAACCTATACAAACAAGCTTTAATACGGCAAACAAAAATATATCTCGTGATTCTACGCCTTTCGCTTGCTAAAGCCCAAAAAAACGCTATAATCTGCGGGCGTTCGGGGCATGGCTCAGCCTGGTAGAGCACCGTCATGGGTGGCGGGGGTCGTAGGTTCAAATCCTACTGTCCCGACCAAATTTACCTCAAGCTATTATTCTGCTTTCTTCTCGTTCAACACACCTTCTTTAATGCACACCAAGACACCCTCATTATGAT